>Ga0209211_10000708_pt1 | contig 66794 bp, 56 predicted proteins | sample RifGroA2_FD_183992 | JGI IMG/M metagenome (GOLD analysis project Ga0209211, IMG submission 183992) | Groundwater microbial communities from Rifle, Colorado, USA - Groundwater A2 (SPAdes) (version 2) | ecosystem: Environmental > Aquatic > Deep subsurface > Groundwater | place: Rifle, Colorado... | reverse complement strand
GAGGCGAGCGAGCCTGCCGAACCCTCTGCAGATGCCGAAGCCGCGCAGCCGGAAGCACCCATAGCGACACTGGAAGTGGAACAGGCCATGCCGGCGGAAACCGCACCGGCCGCCACCGCAGAGGAAGGCCAGGCCGCGCTGGATGAAGAACACGCGCCAGAAGAGACCGGAGAAACACAGGCCGAAGCGGAAAACGAAACCGGAGCGGAAGCCGAACCGGATTCAACAATACCCGCCCAGCCCGCCATGACGCTGGCCGAGCAAGTCGTCATCGTGCATGACGAACCCGAGACTGCGGAAGAACCCGTACGGCGCACTTGGCCCTGGGCGATCGCAGCCATCCTGCTGGTCCTGCTGCTGCTCGCGCAGGCCGCCTATTTCTTCCGCGTCGATCTCGCCGCGCGCCAGCCCGAACTGAAACCCCTGCTCGTCGAATACTGCGCGCTGCTGGACTGCGCCATCCCGCTGCCGCAGAAGGTCGACGAAGTGAGCATCGAATCGTCCAGCCTCGAAGCCGCGCCCGCGCACGAGAGCCGCATCGTCCTGAACGCCCTGCTGCGCAACCGCGCGCCTTTCGCGCTGGCCTTCCCCCACCTGGAACTCACCCTCAACGACACCGAGGACCGACCTCTGGCGCGTCGCGTGTTCCGCCCCGCCGACTACCTGACGCCCCCCGAGAATGAAGCTGCGGGATTCCCCGCCAACCATGAATTCAGCGCCAGATTGCTGCTCGACACCGGCGACCTCAAGCCCTCCGGCTACCGGCTGGTACTGTTCTATCCGCAGTAACCGCCAATTTCCTCCTGCAAGACATGCCGGGGATTTCCCGACATAAGCTAAAGGGCGCTTCTAAAAATCCAGATTTCGTCGCAATACGGCGTTGCTCACAAAAAATTACTCCTTACATATCGAACATATGCTGCGTCGCAATTTTTTGTTCGCGCCTTGCCTTGCTTAGAACTCTGAATTTTTAGAAGCGCCCTACAGAGACCGAGGTAGTTAATTTTCAGCTGTGTGCTCCAGGTCACAGAGATTCCCGGCAGTCCGCTGCATGATGCATCCGCTCGCTGGCGCATTCGCGGGCAGGCAGGTAAAATCGCATACCCAACCATTTTCGTCGTCATTAAATCAAGGAGAAGCCATGAGCATGAACCGCAGAACCTTCCTCACCGGCGCCGCAGCAGCGGCTGCAATCGTTACCACCATCGGCAAGGCCGGTGCCGCCGAGCACGGTCCAAAAAAAACCGTGAAAATCGGTGACCTCGTGGGTAAATCCGGTGCCGATCAGCGGATGCTGCAAAACAATCTGTTTCAGGTCGCGGATCATATTCGGGCTGCCGCCGAAGAATTTCATTTACACCAAGGGGAACCCCGGCCAGTGGGAAAAGAAGGTGGCGACCCATCAGCCGGTGCTTGAGATCAACGGCAGCAAGGTCAAGCTCACCACGCCGCACCCGATGTCCGAAGAGCACTTCATCGTGCGCCATTCCCTGCTGCTGGCCGACGGCACCGTGGTCGGCGCCAAGACCTTCACGTACAAGGACACGCCGATCACGGAATACGAACTGCCCGCCGGCTACAAGGGCAAGCTGTTCGGCACCAGCTTCTGCAACCAGCACGATTTCTGGCTGGTGGAAGCAACGGTCTGACCCGCCTGACAGCCGCACCGGAAAGCGCGCCCACCGGCGCGCTTTTCATTTGTCCGGCGGCGCCATTTGCGGCATAATTCGCACCGCCGTTCAGACCGATTGGGAGAGCGTGCCGGCCAAGTCAACTGCTTGGGGCACCGCCGAAGGCGCAACACCCGTAACCGCTCAGGCACAAGAACCAACCGGAACAGGCAAATCTGGAGAGCGTCAGGAGCAGACGTTAGTCGCTAGACGTTAGACGTTAGTTAAAGCAAAAACCCGCGAAGCGGACAGCGCCGACTAACGACTAACGACTAATAACTAATGACTGATTTTCAGACCACCGAAGGGGCACGCGGACTATCCGTAATCTCTCAGGTACCAAGGACAGATGGGGGCGAGGCTATGTGGCCTCGCCCTTTTTCATTTGAAGAAAGCGAACATGACTCTCAAGACGACTCCTTTGAATGCAGCCCACCGTGCGATGGGTGCCAAGATGGTTGATTTCGGCGGCTGGGACATGCCGGTGAACTACGGTTCGCAGATCGAGGAACACCACCAGGTGCGCAACGACTGCGGCATGTTCGACGTGTGTCACATGCGCGTCGTCGATGCCAAGGGCGACGGCGTGCGCGCCTTCCTGCGCTACCTGCTGGCGAACAACGCCGACAAGATCACCCTGCCCGGCAAGGCACTGTATTCCGCCATGCTGCGCCCGGACGGCGGCGTGATCGACGACCTGATTATCTATTTCATGAGCGAGCAGTGGTTCCGCATCGTGGTCAACGCGGGCACGGCGGACAAGGATATCGCGTGGATGAAGCAGCAGGCCGCGGTGCATGCGCCCGGCCTGACCATCACCTCGCGCGACGATCTGGCGATGGTCGCCGTGCAGGGCCCAAACGCGCGCGCCAAGGTGTGGCAGGTGCTTCCACAAACGAAGGCTGCGACCGAAGGACTGGTGAACTTCCAGGCCGCCGATTGTGGCGAATATTTCGTGGCGCGCACCGGCTACACCGGCGAAGACGGTTTCGAAGTGATGCTGCCGAAAGAGAAAGTCGAAGCATTCTGGTACGCGCTGAACAAGGTCGGCGTGAAGCCCATCGGCCTCGGCGCGCGCGACACGCTGCGCCTGGAAGCGGGCATGAACCTGTACGGCCAGGACATGGACGAGACGGTCGGCCCGCTGGAATCCGGCCTCGGCTGGACGGTGGATCTGAAGAGCGAGCGCGATTTCATCGGCAAGGCGGCACTGCTGGCCAACCCGCCAAGCAAGAAACTGGTCGGTCTGGTGCTGCTGGATCGCGGCGTGTTGCGCGGCCACCAGAAGGTGGTCACCGCGCACGGCGCAGGCGAGATCACCAGCGGCAGCTTCTCGCCCACGCTGGAAAAATCCATCGCGCTGGCGCGCGTGCCGAACGGCGTGCAGATCGGCGACACCGTGCAGGTGGAGATTCGCGATAAGATGCTGGCTGCACAAGTGGTGAAATACCCGTTCGCAAGAAATGGCAAGGCAGTTTGTAGTCTTTAGACGTTAGTCGCTAGTTAAAACAAAATAACGCGCAGCGACAGACCTAACTAACGACTAGCTACTAACGACTAATAACTATCGACTGAAAGGAGATTTAAATGAGCAATCCATCCGACCTGAGATACACCGAATCCCACGAGTGGGTGAAGAGCGATGCCGATGGCACGATTACGATCGGCATCACCGAACACGCGCAGGAACTGCTGGGCGACATGGTGTTCGTCGAAGCGCCTGCGGTCGGTCGCAAACTCAAGGCCAAAGAAGAATGCGCCGTGGTCGAATCGGTAAAGGCTGCCGCCGATGTGTACGCACCGGTATCCGGCGAAGTCGTTGCCGCCAACAGCGCGCTGGATGGCTCGCCGGAGAATATCAACAGCGACCCTTATGGCGCATGGATCTTCAAGATGAAGCCGGACAACGCGGCGGACGTGGCGGCGCTGCTGGACGCGACGGCGTATCAGGCGGTCGTCGATAGCGAAGCACACTAAAGCTGGTAGCTCGTAGCCTGTAGCTGGTAGCCAAAGCAGTGCGCGCCTTGCGCGCGGCGATTTAGAGCTACAAGCTACCCGCCGCCAGCTACCAGCTGATTTTTGGAGTATCAAATGCCCTTCATCCCCCATTCCGAATCCGACATCCGCGAGATGCTCGCCAGCATCGGCGCAAAGGACATCGACACACTGTTCGAAGAAATCCCGCCCGCATTGCGCAGCGGCAAACTGACCCAAGTGCCTGCAGGCATGAACGAGATGCAGGTCGCGCGCCTGATGGGCGAGCGCGCCGCGCAGGATGCGCCGCTGCTCAACTTCATCGGCGCGGGTGCATACGAGCATCACATCCCGTCTGCCGTGTGGCAGCTGGTCACGCGCGGCGAGTTCTATACCGCCTACACGCCGTACCAGGCCGAAGCCAGCCAGGGCACGCTGCAAGTCCTGTACGAATACCAGACCATGATGGCCTCGCTCACCGGCATGGACGTATCCAACGCCAGCCTGTACGACGGCGCTTCCGGTCTGGCAGAAGCGATCCTGATGGCGGTGCGCGCGCACAAGTCGTCGCGCCGCGTGCTGCTGCCTGCCACGATCTCGCCGATCTACCGCAGCGTGGCGCAGAGCATCGTCAAGCTGCAGGATATCGAGCTGGTCGAGGTCCCGTTCGATGCCGCGACCGGCACCACCGACATGCAGGCGCTGCAACAATATGCCGGTAACGAGCTCGCCGCGCTGGTCATCCCGCAGCCGAACTTCTTCGGCGCGCTGGAAGATGTGGACGCGCTCACCGATTGGGCGCATGCGCAAGGCGCGCTGGCCATCGGCCTGGTCAACCCGTTGGCGCTGGCGCTGTTGAAGGCGCCGGGGACCTGGGGCATGAAAGGCGCTGACATCGCGGTGGGCGAAGGCCAGCCGCTGGGTTCGCCACTGTCCAGCGGCGGCCCGCACTTCGGCTTCATGTGCTGCAAGCAGGCGCTGGTGCGCCAAATGCCGGGGCGCATCGTCGGCCGCACCGTCGATCTGGAAGGCAAGACCGGCTACACGCTGACGCTGCAAGCGCGCGAGCAGCATATCCGCCGCGCCAAGGCCACCTCCAACATCTGCTCCAACCAGGGCCTGATGGTGACTGCAGCGACCATCCACATGGCGCTGCTGGGACGCGACGGCCTGCGCCGCGCTGCCGCCGCCTCGCACACCAACACCGGCGCCCTCGCGGTGCAAGCCGGCGGCCTGCATGGTGTAAAACGCCTGTTCGGCTCACATTTCCACGAGATCGTACTGCATCTGCCGCTATCTTCAGCCAAAGTGCTAAACAGCATGGCGGCGCAGGGGGTGCAGGGCGGGCTCGACCTGCAACCGCATTATCCGCAACTGGGCAACGCCATCCTGGTCTGCGCCACCGAGACCAAGACGGCAGAAGATATTCAACGCTACGTGGCGGCGCTACGCCACGCGCTTCAAGCCGGCTGATTGGCATTCAATAAGGAGAACTATCATGAGCAAAGACGTTTCCAACAATACCGCCGTCACCCTGAAAGGCACGCCTGTCACGCTTTATGGCGCATTCCCCGCCGTCGGCCAGACTGCACCGGCCTTCACTTTGGTCGGCGCCGATCTGAAAGACGTATCGCTGAAGGACTTCGCCGGCAAGCGCAAGGTGCTGAACATCGTGCCCAGCCTGGACACCGCCGTGTGCGCCACTTCCACACGCAAGTTCAACGAGGCCGCCAGCAAGCTCGACAACACCGTGGTGCTGGTGATCTCCGCCGACTTGCCGTTCGCGATGAAGCGCTTCTGCGTCGCCGAAGGACTGGAGAACGTAGTCACGCTGTCGCTGATGCGCGGGCGCGACTTCATGCGCAACTACGGCGTGAAGATCGCCGACACCGCGCTGGCCGGCGTGACGGCGCGCGCGGTGCTGGTACTGGACGAGAACGACAAGGTGATTTACACCGAGCTGGTGCCCGAGATCACCACCGAGCCGAACTACGATGCGGCGCTGGCGGCGCTGAAATAGGGCGCTTTGTAGGAGCTACGTAGGTTGGGTTAGGCCACAGGCCGCAACCCAACATCATTGAAAAACTGTTGGGTTACGCGGTGAAGCCGCTAACCCAACCTACAAAACCAACCCCTCCCGGCCTCCCCTGACAAGGAACAAAGTAATGCTGATCTTCGAACGCTCCCACCCCGGTCGCCGCAACGCGGCGCAGGCACCCGAACATGCCGCAGAGGTGAGCGGCATCCCCGCGCACCTGTTGCGCAAGGATGCCCCGCTGCTGCCGGAGGCATCGGAGATGGACGTGGTGCGCCATTACACGCGCCTGTCGCAGAAGAACTTCTCGATCGACACCAACTTCTATCCGCTCGGTTCGTGCACCATGAAGTACAACCCGCGCGCCTGCAATTCGCTGGCGATGCTGCCGAACTTTTTGTCGCGCCATCCGTTCGCACCGGACAGCACGGGCCAGGGCTTCCTCGCCTGCCTGTACGACCTGCAGGAGATATTAAAGGACGTGACCGGCATGGCAGGCGTGTCGCTCACGCCGATGGCTGGGGCGCAGGGCGAGTTCGCGGGCATCGCGATGATCCGCGCCTACCACGACGCGCGCGGCGACAGCGCACGCAGTGAGATCATCGTGCCGGATGCGGCGCACGGCACCAACCCCGCGACGGCCACGATGTGCGGCTACACGGTGAAAGAGATCCCGACCGATGCGAACGGCGACGTCGATCTGGATGCGCTGCGCGCCGCCGTCGGCCCGCAGACCGCCGGGCTGATGCTGACCAATCCTTCCACACTGGGCGTATTCGAACGGCGCATCACCGACATCCAGAAGATCGTGCATGACGCGGGCGGCCTGCTGTATTACGACGGCGCCAACCTGAACGCCATCCTCGGCAAGGTGAAGCCGGGCGACATGGGCTTCGACGTGATCCACATGAACCTGCACAAGACCTTCTCCACCCCGCACGGCGGCGGCGGGCCGGGCGCGGGCGCGGTGGGCGTGGCCCAGCGCCTGCTGCCGTTCATGCCGATACCGCTAGTGGGCAAGGAAGGTGATGACTTCCGCTGGCTCACCGAAAGCGACCTGCCGCAATCCATCGGACGCCTGTCCGGCTTCATGGGCAATGCCGGCGTGCTGCTGCGCGCCTATGTGTACGCGCGCATGCTGGGCGCGGAAGGCATGCACCGCGTGGCCGATTTCGCCACGCTCAACGCCAACTACCTGATGGCAGAATTGCAGAAGGCCGGTTTCACCGTCGCCTTCCCGCAGCGCCGCGCCAGCCACGAGTTCATCGTGTCGGCCAAGGAACTGAAGGATGCCACCGGCGTGTCCGCGATGGACATCGCCAAGCGCCTGCTGGACAAGGGCTTCCACGCGCCCACCACCTACTTCCCGATGCTGGTGGCGGAATGCCTGCTGATCGAACCGACCGAAACGGAATCCAAGGAAGTGCTGGACGCCTTCGTCGCCGCGCTGAAGGAGATACGCGAGGAAGCATTCCGCGACGCCGCCTTCGTCAAGGGCGCACCCTACACCCAGCCGGTGCGTCGCCTCGACGACGTGAAAGCCGCGAGGGAACTCGATTTGGCATGGAAGTCTAACAACTGACGCTAGACGCCATCTTCGACGAAAGGAATCCCTATGCTTAACATCAGCAAAGCAGCCGCTCTATTATTGGCCACCGCCGCTCTTTCTGGCTGCGCCTCGGGACTGTCCGGTTCTACCTATTCCCGCGACCAGGCGCGGGAAGTCATGGATGTGCGCATGGCCACGGTCGAGCATGTGCGCGAGGTGTTGATCGAAGGCACCAAGACGCCGGTCGGCACGGCAGCGGGAGCGGTAGTGGGCGGCATTGCGGGCAGCAATGTCGGCGCTGGCAAGGGCAGCTCGGTGGGTGCGGTGCTGGGCAGCGTGGCCGGTGGTGTAGTGGGTTCTGCCATCGAAGAAGGCGCAACCCGCCAACCCGCCACGGAAATCACGGTCAAATTCGATGACGGCAGGATGATCGCGGTGACCCAGGCCGGGGATGAGAAATTCCAGCCCGGCGACCGGGTACGCGTGCTGACCGGCAACGGCGTGACGCGCATCAGTCATTGACCGACCCGGTGCGCGGTACGCTCAGTCAACCAGCCAATAAAACGACAACGGCGGAACGGTGAGCGCATCGTTCTCCACCGGAATGCGCGCACCGGTGCAAAGATTCTTCATGGCATCCTGCAGAAAAAGCCCATAGGGCCTCAACACGGCCAGCGGCAAAGCCTGTGGCTCAATGTTGAAGTTGCCGACGACCAGCACCTGGTTTCGGCTGTTCAGCATATCCGTTCGCAAAAAGACCAGCAAGTTGGGATTGTCCGTGGCAATCAGTTGGCGGTTGTCGAAATCCGCAAAGGACTTCGTCTCCTTGCGCAATGCGATCATTTTCTTCAGCGCGCCGAATATCCTGCGTTCCACCGTGCCGGACTGATGGCGCTTTTCTGCCTTGCCCCAGTCGAAATGCGAGCGGTGCGCCCAACGAGAATCGTCACGCTTGGCCGGTTCGGCGATGTACTCCAGATTGTTAAGCATGCCGATCGCATCGCCATAGTAAAGCAGCGGTATCCCGCCAAATGACAGGATCATGCTGTGCAGCAGCAGGATGGTTTTGATCGAGTCATCGATAGCCTTCTCGTCACCCTGCTCAAGCGCCGTCTCCAGACCGACCAGAGAAGCGAGAGAGCCTGAGATGCGTTCGTCCCCGGTCTTGGTGTTCCCGCCGAAAGGCAGACCTCTGGCCGGCGAACCGGGGAATCTGCCGGTGAAATAATCCACCAGGAAACGGCGGTGCTGGGCGGGATCATAGCCGGACAGACGGGCATCGTTATCGTCGAAGCCGAGGCCGACATCGTCGTGGCAACGCACATAGTTGAGCCAGGTCGCCCGCTCCAGCTTGACGGGCAGATGCCTGACGCCCAGGTTGAGCAGCCTGGCATTCTTGGTTGCGACCGTATCCCAGAGCAGCGCCATGAACGTGGCGTTATAGGCGATCTCGCACTCCTTGGCGCTGAGCGCATCCTCGCCGAAATATTTGGCGATCTCGCTGGGGGCAACGATGGCTTCGGCGATGAACAGCACGCCGGGTGCAGTCACCTGGCAGCAATCTTTCATCAGTTGCAGCAGCAGGTGCGCCTCGCGCTCGTTCTGGCAGGTGCTGCCGATCTTCTTCCACAGGAACGCCACCGCATCCATGCGCAGGATGTCCGCGCCCTTGTTGGCCCAGAATAGGATGATGTCGATCATCTCGATCAACACTGCCGGATTGCGGTAATTCAGATCCCACTGGTAATTGTTGAACACCGTCATCACCCACTTGCCCATCTCCTCGTCCCAGGTGAAATTTCCCGGCGCGGTGGCCGGGAATATCTCGGGCATGGTTTCCTCATAGGCGTCCGGCATCTCCCGGTCATCGAAGACATAGTAGTAATCCTGATACTTCTTGTCGCCCTGACGCGCTTTTTGCGCCCACTCGTGCTCGTTCGAGGTATGGTTGACCACGACATCGAGCACCAGCAGCATCTCGCGCTTTTTAAGCGTAAGGGCAAGCGCTTCGAGGTCTTCTGTCGTGCCGAAGCGGGCATCGACCTTGCAAAAATCGCGTACCGCATAGCCGCCGTCATTGTTGTCCGGGGGGCAATCGAGGATGGGCATCACATGCACCATGTTGACCCCCAGATCCTGCAAGTAGGGCAGTTTCGCGCGCAGCCCCTTGAGATCGCCGGCGAAACGGTCGCAATACAGCGCCATGCCGACCCACTTCTGGCTCAGAAACCAGTTGTAGTCGCGTTCGCGCGCCAGATCCGATTTCCTCAGATGCGGCAACCGCTCGATGTAGCGGAAGGCAAGCGTCTCCACCAGGCTGACCATCTGCTCCTTGAAATCGGAACGGGCGCCGTACAGCAAGCGGAACAGGGAATGGATGGTGTAGAAATTCGCGCCCAACCGGGTATAGAAATGCCGCAGCCGCAGCGTCCCGATCTCCGGTTTCAGCTCATACAGGATCTCGTTCAACATCGCGTGGGAAGCTTGTTCGTACATCGATAGCCCTTTGGTTCAGTCCATTTCACGAAGCCAGCGGTCTGCCTCCGGCCAATAATGCGCGACCCCTTCAAGGATGCCGGCGCTATAGTTACCGTTCATGCCGAGATAACCGCCCTCCGCAATATAGAGCGCCTCCTTGTGCGCCGAAACCGCCCGCCGCCGCACTTCCAGATCGGCATTAGCTACCAGCACGGCCGGCACATCGCTCACCAACACCTCCAGATCGTTGCCGCTGTCACCTGCAAAGACCGTCTCTGCCAGTTCGTAGTTCATTTGCCGTATCAGGAAATGGATGGCGTGCAGCTTGTTGGCGCTGGCCGGCAACACATCCAGCAGACCGATACCGGCAGGCTCGTCTATGCTCCAAATCAGGTTCGCACGAATGCCGGCCTGTTGCAAACGCACCTCCATATCAGCCAGGAGCACCGAAACTTCGGTTTGCAGGGGAGCATAGAAACTGAGCTTGTGACGTCCCTGTTTCGCTTCCTCCTGTAGCCGGAGCATCGGGAAAACGCACAATATGCGGCAGAGTTCGTCATGCGAAAAACCGCCCCAGTCAGGCGATATCTGCGTATCCCACGCCGCCCATTGCCGCCAGCCACCCGCATCGATCCGATAGATGGTCGAACCGACATCGGCGATGACAAAGTCGGGAAGCGGCAAAGCATAATCTGCAATGGCCTGTTCGATGAGCGCGCGATGCCGACCGGTCACATAGGCGAGGCTGATCTCCCCGCGCTCCACCAGACGGTTGAACCGTTCTCTGGCCCCGGGTGATTCGATTTGCCTCCCGTTGGGTATCAGCGTCCGGTCGAGGTCGGTGCATAGCAGGAAGCGTCTCATGCTGCCGCCTTCTCCGGCCTGCCCGAAAAGAACCCGTAATGTTCTATCGCCTCCAGAATGCCGGCGGCATGCTTGGCTTTGGCAAAGTAGATATTGTCGATATCGGCCAGGCTGGACAGTTCGGCGAGATGCGGGCTGTCCGGCACCACCCCCAGTGTATTGCCGCGCAGCATGTCCGCATCCGCGCCGGTCACCCCGGCAACCAGCGTATTCTCCAGCGCGAAACCAAGCTGGTCGGCGCACCAGCGCAAGGCGAGTCCCTTGGAAGCGCGGACCGGGACGATATCGAGATATTGTCCGAAGGAGAAAATGGCATTCACGGCCTGCTCGTTGCGTAGCAGCGCTTGCCGGATCTCCTGCATGTTGGCCACGGCATGATCGATGTAATAACTGATCTTGAACCTGCTCTGGTATGCCTTCTGCTGCATCTGCAAGCCCGGAAGTTCGGCCAGTATCTCGCGCACGGCCTGCGGGTTCCACAGATGGTTGATATGGCGCTCCCAAACGGCGGAACGGGTCAGGTCCGGCGCATAGTAGATCTCCGTTCCCTGCCCGTTGATCAGCACATCCGGCTTCGGAATATTGTATAGACGCAATTTGGCCAGCGCATCATCCAGCCGCCGCCCGGTCGCGATACCGAAGATGGTCGATTTGCGGTGTGTCTGCATAAGCCGCAGAAACTCCGCCAAGGCGGCGTCATCCCCGATCAGGTTCAGGTCGATGCTGGTGAATATCGCCCGGTTCCGGAATACGCCCGGGCGGCGGCTCGGGCTGATCGTATTCAACGGTTCCGACTTTTCCACCAGCGGATGGATGACGGACAGATATTTCTCCACATGTGCCTGCCATGAATAATGACGCAGTACCCCCTGGATACCATTCCGTGCCAAGCGCCGCCATGCCGCCCTGTCCGTCAAAGTCTTGAACAACGTTTCGGCCATCGCGGCCCGGTCGAGCGGATTGATCAAATAACCGTTCTGGCAATTTCCGATGATGTCGGTCGGCCCGCCGTCCTCGGTCGCCACGATCGGCAACCCGCAGGCTGCCGCCTCGATCAGCGTCAGGCCGAATGGCTCGGTCAGCGCGGGATTGACGAACACACCGCGCGAGGCTGCGGCAAGCCGATAAAGCACCGACACATCCTCCGCTGCGTGATGTTTCGGGTAAGCCACTTTCCCGTACAGGTCGTATTTGTCGATGGCCAGCAGCAACTCGTTCAGGACGGCGCCCGAAGTCGCTTCCATATCCTGAATGTCGTTGCGGTTGCCGGCGACCACCACCAGATTGGCGGCCTGCTGCAATTCGGGCGACTCGCCATAGGCCTCGATCAGGGCGACGATATTCTTTCGGGGATCGGGGCGGGACAAGGCCAGGATGATCGGTTTGCCCGGCTGCGTCAGGAAACGTTTGAGTTCGTTTGCGATGGCGCCATGTTTCTCGTCGCCACGGTGCGGAAAGAACTGTGTCAGATCCGTGCCGGGCGGGATCACGCGCATGCGTTCGGGCTGGTAGAAATCATACAGGCCGTATTGTTGTTCGATCTCCTGCCGGGTGCTGGTGATGACGCGCTCGGCTACGCCCAGGGTGGTTTCCTCGGCCTCGATCCGGCGGGAAATGTTGTAAGTGGTTTCGATTTCGCCGCGCTTGATGCCACTGGCCAGCAACTGTTTGCGCTTGTTGCGTCCCAGCGAGTGCCCGGTATGCACCAGCGGCACGCCCAATTGGTGCGACAGCCTCGAACCGACGTACCCCGCATCCGCATAGTGGCTGTGAATGACATCCGGGATACGGCCCTGACTCTTGAGATAAGCCAGCGCGTTGTCGGAGAAGTTCTCCAGCGAATCCCACAACAACTCCTTGCGCAGGTATTTCTGCTCTCCGCACTCGATGCGCACGATGCTCGCCTTTTCCGACAGCGCCTCGAAAGGCTCCGCATAATCCGGACTGACATGCTCATCCATCACCCACCGCGTCAGCAGAGCCACTTTCTCGACCCCCGCGTGTTCACCCAGGGCACGGGCGAGTTCCACGACATATTTGGTCTGGCCGCCGGTATCCGCATCGCGCCCCAGTTCGAGATCGTGACCGCGGATCAGCCCGTGTACGCTGATCAATACGATGAACAATGGTTTCCCGGGTGGCGGACGCTTCATCGATTCCACTCCTTGATAAACGGCTGGTAGAAATCATCATGCTCGGGAATCGCGCCGCGGATCCCGCAGATACTGCCGGCAAATGCATGGGCGCGCCCCAGCGTAAGCGGCAGTTTCCATCGCCGCAACATTCCGAGAATGAAGACGGCCGCGAACCCGTCCCCCGCACCGACGGTGTCAACCAGCGTGATGTTCTCTGCCTGCGCGGCAACGCGAATCGCGGCACGTTCCGTTTCGACCAGCCATGCGCCCTCCGCGCCGCAGGTGGTCAGGATAGCGGCGATGCCGAACTTCTGCATCATCGCTCTGGCCTGGCCTTCCGGCGTATCTCCGGCCAGCGCGAACAACCCGGCCAGTTCCGTCAGCTCATCCGCATTCAGTTTGACGATGTCTGCATGCTGCAGGGAACGGCGGATCGTCTGGGTCTCATACCACGGCGCGCGCAGATTCACATCCAGAAAGGTCGGCGCATCGGTGCGCGCCAGCAAGGCCCTGAGCGCGCGTCTCGACGTCTCATGGCGCTGCGCCAGCGTACCGAAATAAACCAGCGCGGGATGGATACCCAACCCCGACATGCGCGCCACTGCCGTATGAATGAAGTCATAGGCCTGCTTGTCCAGTATCTCGAAACGGTGGCCGCCATCCTCGAGATGCACGCGCACCTGTCCGGTCGGATAGACCGGATCGAGCTGCACGCCGAGCGTTTCCATACCGTATCGGGACATCGCGCCCAGCAACTGTTCACGCAACGCGTCATTACCGGTACGGGTGATCAGCACCGGGTTCAGGCCGAACGCCCGAAGGTGGCGCGCGACATTGAAGGGGGCGCCACCCAGCACCGTGCGATCCGGGAAGACGTCCGCCAGCACCTCGCCGAACAGCGCAACGGTAGCCCCGCTAGCGCAGGTTGAAGAAAATAAATGGAAAAGAGGAGATGTTCCTGTCCGGGTATCTATCATCGGCCTGAGTTAACCTGCCGCCACATTGATCCTGCGACGAACTTGCTTGGTGAATGAAGTGTCATCTTGACACAAGATGACATCTTTTTAAACAAAGATATCGTTTGTTGCTGCATTTCAACCGAAATACAGTCGCTTATTCCAGCAATTCTTCGCGCAACACCCGCAACATCAGGTCGTCGAAGGTATAGAAACCGTTGCCGCAACCGGCCAGCTGTTCGAGTGCAAAAGCAGCGCCCGTGCCGAACGCTTCGCGCCGGATGGAGTCATGGATCAGCCGCACGGTCTGGTGCGGAAAACCGAAGATCACCTCATGGTGGCCGACGATCCCGCCAAATCGCAACGACGTAATTTGCCCTGCATCCACCTCCAGCGTCTCGGCGATCTTGCGTGCCGTGCCCGAGATTTCCGCCTTGTCCCTGAAGTGTTGCTCGACTATCTCCACATCGGCGAACGGCGCGGCCTTGCGCAACAGCTTGGCCGCCACAATCAGAAAGTTGATGCCGAGCGTGATATTGGGCGAACACATTACGCGCGCATCCTGCCCGAGGCTGCGCGCATAGGCCAGGTCTTCTTCCGAATAGGCCGAGATCGCGCTGACCAGCATGAGGCCGCGCTTGTGCACCTCTTCGCCGTAGGCGTGCAGGCTCTCCGGTGAGGAAAAATCGACCAGCGCATCCACCGGATGCCGCTCCAGCAGTTCATGGAACGAAATGTGGTCGAGACCGACGATGGGTATCTCTGTGCCGGGATGGAACTGCGGCTCGGCACCGCTCGAGCGACGCGCGATCCAGCGCAAGTCGAACCTCGGATCGCTGCCCAGCACATTGGCCACCGCACTGCCCGCCTTGCCGTAGCCCAGCAGACCGACCCGTATCTTCTCAGTCATGTGCCCCTCCGTTCGAGTGAGTGAGCGACCGATTCTAACATCGTCGGCGGGATGCGCTACCCTCCGGAGACCTGCATGTATAATTCCCGGCCAATCCAACAGAAGGATTAAAGAATGTCCACGACGATTCTGGTCATCGGACTGATGGTGTTCTTCGCACACTTTCTGTCATTGCAGTTCCGCAAGACCAATATCCCGGACGTGCTGGTGCTGATGCTGGTCGGCATCGTGATCGGTCCGCTGTTTGGCATTGTCACGCCCGAGGATTTCGGCAAGATCGGTTCGCTGATCGCCACCATTGCGCTGGTGGTGATCCTGTTCGAGAGCGGCACCTCGCTCGACCTGAATGTGCTGGGCAAGTCGCTCGCCACCACCGGCGTGCTGACTTTCTGGTGCTTCTTTCTGACCTCACTCATCGTCGCGCTGCTCGGTTTTTACCTGCTGGATCTGGCGCTGCTCCCCGCCGCCATGCTCGGCCTCACCCTGGGTGGCACCTCTTCCGCCGTGGTCATCCCGATGGTGAATTCGCTGCGCGTGTCGGAAAAGCCCGCCACCGTGCTGGTACTGGAATCCGCCCTGACCGACGTGCTGTGCATCGTCGGTGTGTTCGCGCTGTTGCAGATCTATACCCAGGGTGGAGTCGAACCGGGCCGGCTGGTCGGCGGTGTGCTGTCCGCGCTGATCTTTGCCGCGGTCATCGGCGTGTTGGGCGGTATCGGCTGGCTGCTGGTGCTGGGCAGGGTGCGCGACTTTCCCAATACCATTTCTTCCACGCTCGCCTATGTTTTCATCGTGTATGGCGCGACCGAGATTCTGGGATTCTCCGGCGCGATCGCCGCGCTGGCGCTGGGCATCACCCTGACCAACTTCGAGAAGTTCGGCCTGACGCGCTTCAAACGTATCGACCGCAACATCGTGCCGCTCAACGACGTGGACCTGATCTTCTACCGCGAGGCGGTGTTCCTGCTCAAGACCTACTTCTTCGTCTATCTCGGCATCTCCATCCATTTCGGCTCATTGCAACTCATACACGTCGCCGCTGCCATCGTGTTGCTGGTGTATCTCATGCGCCTGCTGCTTACCCGGCTGGCGCTCCGCGACGCGGGTTACAGCCTGCGCGACACGGCCATCACCTCGATGATGGCGCCCAAGGGACTGGCCGCCGCCGTGCTGGCCGCCTTGCCGCTGCAATACGGCGTGCCCGGCGGCGAGATCATCCGCGACACCACCTACATGGTGGTGCTGATCAGCATCAGTTTCACCGCCATGCTGGTGATGTTCTATCCCAACCGTTTCGCGCAACGCATCTATGCATGGGCATTGAACAAGCCTTGCCCATCTGAAACGGGAGAACCATAGATGGAACTGAACCAGTTCTTCCTGTTCCTCGCCATCATTCTGATCTCGGCGCGGCTGCTGTCCGAGACCGTGGCGCGCTTCGGTGTGCCGTCGGTGATCGGCGAGCTGCTGGCCGGTCTGCTGATCGGGCCTTCGCTGCTGGGCTGGGTGTCGCCCGACACCACCATGAAACTGCTGGCCGAGATCGGCATCATCCTGCTGCTGTTCGAGGTCGGCATGGACACCGACTTGAGCCGCCTGGCGCGTTCCGGCGCCAAGCCGATCATTGTCGCGCTGGCCGGATTTACCCTGCCGTTCGCGCTGGGCTACGGCGTCAGCGCTTTCGTGTTCGGCCTGCCGAACCTGACCGCGCTGTTCATCGGCGGCACGCTCACCGCCACCAGCATCGGCATCACGGTGCGCGTGCTGGACGACCTCGGCAAGCGCCATACCGACGAGGCGCAGATCGTGATCGGCGCGGCGGTGCTGGACGACATCCTCGGCGTGCTGGCGCTCGCGCTTTTGTACCAATTCGCGGTGGAGCACGAGGTGTCGGTCAGGGCGATTGGCGAAGTGGGCCTGTACATCCTGCTGTTCATGCTGCTTGCGCCGCTGGTCGCCAAGCTGGCCTCGATGGTGATCGACCACTTCGACCAGCGCGCCGCGACGCCCGGCTTGCTGCTCACCATGGCGCTGTCGCTGATCCTGCTGTTCTCCTGGCTGGCGCATGCGGTCGGCGCGCCGGAGATCATGGGCGGCTTTGCGGCGGGGCTGGCGTTCAGCCAGCATTTCGGCTTCCGCCTGTGGATGGGAAAAGGCCAAGCCATCGAGTTCAAGCCCAGCCCAAAACTGGCGCACCGGCTGGAAGAACAGATGCGCCCGCTGATCCACACCTTCTCGCCGCTATTCTTCGTGATGGTCGGCGTGTCCCTCAATCTGGGCGATGTGAACTGGGGTTCCGCCTTCATCTGGGAGCTGGCGGGGCTGCTGTTGTTGGTCGCCTTCCTCGGCAAGTTCGCCGCCGGATTCTGCATCCGTGAATCGCGTCACGACCAGATGGCCATCGGCCTGTCGATGGTGCCGCGCGGCGAGGTGGGACTGATCTTCGCCCAGCTCGGTTTCAGTCAGGGCACTCTGGATGGCCAACTGTATGCCGCGCTGCTGATCGTCATCGCGCTCACCACCATGGCGCCGCCGTTCCTGCTCAAGTGGTTCTACGGAAGGCAGAAATGATGCCACCCTCCTGGCATGGCATTGCGGCAGAAGAAGCGCTTGCCGCGCAGCAGACCACAGTTCATGGCCTGAGCGCCGAGGAAGCTACGCGCCGCCTCGCCGGGCACGGCCCCAACCTGCTGACCCCGCCGGCCAAGCGCGGGCCGCTGGTGCGCTTCCTGCTGCAATTCCACAATGTGCTGATCTATGTGCTGCTGGCCGCGGCCTTCGTCACCGCGCTGCTGGCGCACTGGGTAGACACGGCGGTGATCGTCGGCGTGGTGGTGATCAACGCCGTCATCGGCTTCATCCAGGAAGGCAAGGCGGAGCAGGCGATGGAGGCGATCCGCCGCATGCTTTCGCCCGAGGCCACGGTGCTGCGTGGCGGCAAACGCATCGTGGTCGCGGCCGAGACGCTGGTGCCCGGCGACATCGTGCTGCTGCAATCCGGCGACAAGGTGCCCGCCGACCTGCGCCTGCTGCACACGAAAAACCTGCGCATCGAGGAAGCCGCGCTGACCGGTGAATCCACCGCCGTCGAAAAGAACCCCGCACCCGTGGAGGCGCTGGCAGTGCTGGGCGACCGCAGCTGCATGGCCTATTCCAGCACGCTGGTGGTGTACGGGCAGGGCACCGGCGTGGTGGTGGCGACCGCCGGCGCCACCGAGATCGGGCGCATCAGCGCGATGCTGGAAGAGGTGCAGACGCTGACCACGCCGCTGCTGCGCCAGATGGAGACGTTTGGCCGCTGGCTGACCGTCGCCATCATGGCGCTGGCCGCGCTCACCTTCCTGTTCGGTTGGCTGGTACACAATTTCGGCCTCGGCGACATGTTCCTCGCCGCCGTGAGCATGGCGGTTGCGGCGATCCCGGAAGGTCTGCCCGCCGTGCTGACCATCACGCTGGCGCTCGGCGTGCAGCGCATGGCGAAACGCAGTGCCATCGTGCGCCGCCTGCCGGCGGTGGAGGCGCTGGGTTCGGTGACCACCATCTGCACCGACAAGACCGGCACGCTGACCAAAAACGAGATGACGGTGCAGCGCGTGATCACCGCCGCGCAGGTGTTCGAGGTGAACGGCTCCGGCTATGCGCCGCATGGCGGCTTCGCTCTCGGTGGTGTCGAGACCGGCATCGCCGACCATCCCGAGACGCTGGACCTATTCCGCGCCGGCCTGCTGTGCAACGATGCCGCGCTGCACGAGCACGACGGCCTGTGGCACATCGCAGGCGACCCGACCGAGGGTGCGCTGATACCGCTGGCGCTCAAGGCCGGACTGGATGCGGAATTCGAACGGGACGAACTGCCGCGCACCGACCATATCCCGTTCGAATCGGAACACCGCTTCATGGCGACGCTGCACCACGACCATGCCGGGCACGCCTTTATCTTCGTCAAGGGCGCGGTGGAGCAGGTGCTGGGAATGTGCCACCGGCAGCGCGGCCAGGGCGAAGACCAGCCGCTCGACCTGGCCTACTGGCATGCGCAGATGGCCGGGACCGGCGCGCTCGGCCAGCGCGTGCTGGCACTGGCGATGAAGACCGTCGACAGCAGCCAGCGCGAACTGAATTTCACCGACATGGAGGGTGGTTATACGTTGCTGGGCATGGTCGGCATCAGCGACCCGCCGCGCGACGAAGCCATCGCCGCCGTGCGCGACTGCCGCGCGGCGGGCATCCGCGTCAAGATGATCACCGGCGACCATGCCGACACGGCAAACGCGATCGCCATGCAACTTGGCATCGGCGATGGCCGCGTACTGACCGGCGGCGAACTGGATGCGCTGGACGACGAAGCGCTGCGCCAGGTCGTGCGCGAGGTGGATGTGTTCGCGCGTTCCAGCCCGGAACACAAACTGCGGCTGGTGACGGCGTTGCAGGCCAACGGCGAGATCGTCGCGATGACCGGCGACGGCGTGAACGACGCACCGGCGCTGAAGCGCGCCGACATCGGCGTGGCGATGGGCATGAAAGGCACCGAGGCCGCCAAGGAAGCGGCCGAGATGGTGCTGGCCGACGACAACTTCGCCACCATCGCGCACGCGGTGAAAGAAGGCCGCACCGTCTACGACAATATCAGGAAAGCCATCGTGTTCATCATGCCGACCAACGGCGGCGAGGCCGGCATCGTGCTGATCGCGATCCTGTTCGGCATGGCGCTGCCGCTCACGCCGGTGCAGATCCTGTGGGTCAACATGGTGACCGCCGTGACGCTGTCGCTGGCGCTGTCGTTCGAGCATGCCGAACCGGGCGTGATGCGCCGCGCGCCGCGCGCCGCCAGTGAGCCCATCCTGTCCGGCTTCATGATCTGGCGCATCGGCTTCGTCTCCGCCCTGCTCGCGCTGGGAACGATCACCCTGTTCCTGTGGGAGATCGCGCGCGGCGCGAGCATCGATGCAGCCCGCACCGTAGCAGTCAACGCGCTGGTCATGGGCGAGATCGCCTACCTGTTCAACTGCCGCTACCTGCTCGCCCCAGTGCGCAGCTGGCAGGACTTCACCGGCAATCGCTACGTGCTGCTCAGCATCACCGTGCTGGTCGTCATCCAGGCGGCCTTCACCTACCTGCCGCTGATGCAGCGACTGTTCGGCGTGGTCGCCCTCGACGCGACTGCCTGGGCATGGATCACCGGTTTCGGCGCGCTGCTGTTCGTGGCGGTCGAGGTGGAGAAAGTAGTGATTAGTCGAATCGCTGCGCGAAGGTCTTGAAGGTTGCAGAAGTGCCAGAAAAAGACAGTCAGAGTGATAAGCCTGATGGTCTGCACCTCGGCCTGAACGGCCAACTCATCATCCAATGAAATTGGGCAGCTTAGCCGAACAAAGCAGACATTAATGTTGCCTTCAGAGAACATAGAGCTAACCGGCGCTGCGCAGCATTATCACGTAGCGTCCAGCGACCGAAGGGAGCGAGGTTGATCGCCGGGTTGGCGCGTTGCCGACTATGGCTCGTTGTTGTCATCTTCGTAACCGGCATGATCGTCGGCTGGTGCGTAGTAGTCGGCAAGGTCGTATGTGAAGGTCGCCGTGTATGTGTCTCCTAGGCCGCAGGCAGTGAGTTGAGAAAGGCCGGCCATCTTCAATTGACAGGCGACACATTCGAATTTTGACGGGAGGTACTGTTGAGTCTCAACCATCAGGTCATCTTCGATTTTCTGGAATGGAGCAGCAATAGCGGTACCAGTAACGAGCGCATCATTCCCGCAAGCCGGACAGGAGACTCTATGGCCGGCTTGCCTCGTGGCCCAGGTGGAAGCTTGATTAGAAAGCTTGGTGCGTTCTGCTACAGACTTACCTTCCCAGACTGTCTTATGGGCTGCGACCGATTTTAGAACTGCCTTGGCCGACTCGTCCTTGTATGCCGTGATAATGGTCGCTGCAAAGGCCGCCTCCTCCTTGCCAAGAAGTAGTTCCAGAGTTTCACCGAGAGATTCAACAAGGATGGAACATACCTCGTAGTAGATGGGTAGCCACTCGGTGGTCTTCAGGCTGTCAAATGGTGTGCCACCTGCGTGAAGTTCTTCATTTCGTCTAGCCATGTGAAGGACTGCAAACCCTTCTAGCTCCTTCGTAAACGTAGGTAGAATCTCCTGTAGTCGGCCGAACACGGTGGATACATCAATCGACTTTGGGACAAACTTGGTCGCAGTTGGAGTGAATCCCAAGCTGAAGTAAAGATTGTTCCAGTCTTTTGCTTCTGCTAGTAAGGCCGGATTTACTCTGGCCAAGGCAGCACGCCCAAGTAGTTCAAGCGTCAAGGTGGACCACAGGGCGAAGCGCCAATCGTCTTTGGGATGACTGAGCATCTGTTCAGCAAAGCGCTGTGCCTTGGCAAGCAGTGCATCTTTAGACCAAGAGTGCTGCTGTTGAGTGGCTTGCTTCTTTGGGGTGTTCAATGCAGTGCTCCTACGTAAATGCGATCTATGTGCCGGTTAGCCGCAGTTGTTGGTACAGGAGAGCGGCGATGGATCATTCTCCAGTTGTCGAGAACCAAAGTGTCCCCGGGGGACAAGAGGACGACATCCGCTCTAGCCATCGAAGCGATGTGTTTGGAGATGAGTGTGAAGGCCGTTTCGCTTTCGGCGGTTGCTGGTCGAAGATAGATGCTGTCCCATCTAAGCACTGGTGCATCGCAATCGTCAAAGCAATCCATGAGTCTCAGAAGCTGTTTCCCCATTACTAAGTGGCCTCCTTGGCTGAACCAAGGTTCTTCGCAACAATGTGCTTCCGAAATTGTCGATGAGAATATTCCCATCTATGACCCCAGTTGCCACTTCGGGCGCACCGCGGATACAGCGAAGCACGAGATAGCGTGGCGGGACTGCCCAATGGGCCAGATCAGTGTGCATCGGAAATTCGCCGACACCGAAATTTCCGCTGTAGGTATTCGGCGCAGCATCTGATGCTTCGTGCGGCCGCAACTCCTGAACCCCCGAGAAGCCAGGCAATGTGAGGGGCATCCCCAAGAGCGAGACTGCTTCGACCGTATCCAAGTCCGGTTGATGGCTAGGGATAAATGCAAAGCCATTTGTGGCAACTGTTTGCGCTAGTGGTGTGCTCATGCGTGGGGCTGCTACGCGCTAACGAATGAAGTTGAGGTGCTGCGCTGCTTTTGCGCAGTCACCTCGAACGTAGGGTTAAACGTCACGGTTTCAATGTGTATCGAAGTCATTGTGCTTTGCCTTAGTAACAATGGCGACATAAATTTCCAGCAGTGCCTGCTTTAGTGGGTCCGGTTCGCTAACGTACCGCACTTCCATTTTTCGAATCTCCTGTTTCGCTCTATCGTAAGCAACCCTGAAATCGGACTGACTGAGAAGATGTTTTCGAGAACCATGCGATTTGTATGACGCTACCATGTTGTTCGTGGCTTCCCGTGCGAGATGCCACGCGAAGGGGCAGTCGTCGGCGGTGCTCACATGATCTTTGAGACGGTCTCTGATACTACGTTTGGTTCGGCCCACATAAAGATGACCTCCAGCGTTGGAGAAGAGATAAATACCACCCTTTGGGGTGTCATTCGGAGCAGTATCGACTGTGACCGGGATCATCGCCATTAGCGATTCATACTTCAAGTTGAGACCCTCGATGAGAGCAGAAAATTGGGGACTCATTGTGTGCTACCTCCGGGATACATTGGTGACGATTAACAGATATTAGACGGACACACCGGCCCGTATTAAAAATAGTGAGGCGCGCATTCTTCTCATAACCAATTGAATAGTTGTGAATCACCTGTTTTCGTCTGTCCGCCTATGCATAATAGTACTGGCAGGCGCAGAATGTCTCCTGCTGGCTGCAAAACGGAAGTGATTGAGAGTGCTTGTCACTGTCGGTTAAGGCCGAATTCCGGGCGATCAAGGCGATCCCACTGACGGTCTGTTGCTGGCACATAGTGGAAATAGTGCACCTCCATCCTGAATTTCAGCTCAGTCCGAGAAGCGAATATAGGCACCGATCTACCCGAACATCTCTTCAGGGTCGTTAGCTGAACCCGCGCGCCAAAGATGCCTTGGGTCTGAACATGGTGACTCCGGGATTGTTAAGCCGAAAAAAGCTATTCGAATTTCCGCTGCCGATTGCAATACCACCCATGCGCACCCAGACCTGCCGGTGCGGCTGGAACGTCCGCTCAATCGGCCCCGGTCTCCGCGCCGATATGGAGTACCGGCAGCGCGGGTGCGTTGCCCTGCTTGTCCTGTCCGGCGTAGATGGTCAGGTGCGGGTAGGGAATCTCGATGCCATGCGCATCAAAGGCCGCTTTCAACAGCCTCAGGTATTCGCGGCGCACATTCCACTGTTCCAGCGTAACGGTCTTGATGCGGCAGCGTAACATGACCGCGGAATCGGCCCAGTCCTGCACGCCGAGCACCTCCAGATCTTCCAGTATTCTTGGCGTGTATTGCGGGTTGGCGCGCAACTGCCGGCCGGTTGCGCGCATCACCTCGAACGCTTCGTCCACGTTCTCGCGGTAGGCGATGCCGATGTCGATCACGGCATAGGCATAGCCGCGCGATTTGTTGGTGACGGTGGTGATCAGGCTGTTCGGCACGTAATGGACGCTGCCTTCGAGGTCGCGCAGGCTGACGTAGCGCAACGTGACCTCCTCCACCGCGCCGGTCTTGCCGCTTACCTCGACCACATCGCCCTCGCGGATCTGGTTTTCCAGCAAAATGAAAAAGCCGTTGAAGTAGTCCTTGATCAGGCTTTGCGCGCCGAAGCCGACGGCGAGGCCGACCACGCCGGCAGCGCCGAGGATGGGCGCGATCGAGATGCCCAGTTCGCTCAGCGCCAGCATGCCGGCCACCAGCGAGATCACCACGGTGGAGATGTAGCGGAACACATGCCCCAGCGTGTCGATGCGCCGCGCATCTTCGAGCGTCGCGGCATGCGCGCTCATGTAGCGGCGGAAAGTGCGGATCAGCTTGCGGCTGATGTGCACCAGCAACCACGCCAGCAACAGGATGACGGCCACATGGAGCAGCGGCCCGGCATCGTTCAGCCACTCCTTGATTTCCGCGATTCTTGGAATGTTCATGGCTACGTTCCCTTTTATCTCTGCTTGTCGGCAGAAATTGTATCACCACGGATCGGCTGCTCGGCGCGACACACCGGGTTATAAATTCGATTCTGTATAATCCCGTCCGGATCCATTGCATGCCGCCACCCCTGTTTTGCAGCAATAAATTTCCCGGAACTCCACAGATGAAACGTTTTGCCGCACTTGTCGCACTGTTGTCCATGCCGTTATTGGCGCACGCATCGGAAAGCGCGGAGCGTCTCGACCTGACCGGCAGCTGGGTCGGCATCGCGTCGGTGCTGTTGTTCTTCGTCGCCTATCTGGTGGTGATGGCCGAAGAGTTCACCCATCTGCGCAAGTCCAAGCCGGTGATGCTGGCGGCCGGCATCATCTGGGGGCTGATCGCGTGGCATTACCAGTCGCACGACATCCCACATGTGGTCGAAGTCGCGTTGCGCCACAACCTTGAAGAGTATGCCGAGCTGATGCTGTTCCTGCTGGTGGCGATGACCTACATCAACGCGATGGACGAGCGCAACGTGTTCGAGGCGTTGCGTTCCTGGCTGATCCGCAAGGGATTCGGCTATCGCGCGCTGTTCTGGGTGACCGGCGCGCTGGCCTTCTGCATTTCGCCGGTGGCGGACAATCTGACCACGGCGCTGCTGATGGCGGCGGTGGTGATGGCGGTCGGCGCCGGCAACAAGAAATTCGTCATGCTCTCCTGCATCAACATCGTGGTCGCGGCGAATGCCGGCGGCGCGTTCAGTCCGTTCGGCGACATCACCACGCTGATGGTGTGGCAAAAGAATATTCAGGCCAGCAACGGCATCGTCGATTTCTGGGTGTTCTTCGCGCTGTTCATCCCGTCGCTGGTCAACTGGCTGGTGCCGGCGGCGCTGATGCATTTTGCCGTGCCGGATGAAAAACCGCTTGGCGGTGGCGAAATGATTGCGATGAGCCGCGGAGCCTTGGCTATCGTGGCGCTGTTCCTGTTTACCATCGCGCTGGCGGTGAGCTTCCACAGCGTGCTCGGCCTGCCGCCGGTGATCGGCATGCTGACCGGCCTGTCGCTGCTACAGTTCTTCGCCTATTACCTGAAGGTGACCGGCGAGGTGACTCATGCGCGCGGCGGCGATGCGGAGAACATCGGCAGCCCGGTCGCGTTCGATATCTTCCGCAAGGTGGCGCGCGCCGAATGGGACACACTGTTCTTCTTCTACGGCGTGGTGATGTGCGTCGGCGGGCTGGGCTTCATCGGCTACCTCGGCATGATCTCGCAAGTGATCTACGGCGACTGGGGCGCGACCAACGCCAACATCGCCGTCGGCTTCATCTCCGCCATCGTCGACAACATCCCGGTGATGTTCGCGGTGCTGACCATGATGCCGGACATGTCGGTCGGCCAGTGGCTGCTGGTCACCATGACCGCCGGCGTCGGCGGATCGCTGCTGTCGATAGGTTCGGCGGCTGGTGTCGCGCTGATGGGACAGGCGCGCGGCATCTACACCTTCTTCGGCCATCTCAAGTGGACGCCGGCGATCGCGCTCGGTTACGCGGCAAGCATCGGCACACATATGCTGCTTAACCGCCATCTGTTCTGACAGGCTGGACTCGGAGCGGCGGGAGCTGATGGCAGGACGCTAGGTCTTGAATTTGCCCACCAGCTGCTGCAGGGTGTCCGCCAGTTGTTGCAACTGTTGTGCGTCTTCCGCCGTCTCATCCACCGCATGGCCGTTCTCCTCCGCCATGCCGGCGATGCGGTCGACGTTCCTTGATATTTCGCCGCCGGCCTCGCTCTGTTCCTGCATGGCGCGGGCGATTTCGCCGACCCGCGATTCCGTCAGGTGTGCGCCTGCATTGATCTTTTCCAGTGCCTGCGCCGCCTGGGTCGCCATCTCGACGCCGTGATTCACCCGTGCGCCGCTGGCGCGCATCGCCTCGACCACCGAACCGGTGTCGCCCTGGATGGTGTCGATGGTCTTGGAAATATCCACCGTGGCGATGCCGGTACGTTCGGCCAGCTTGCGCACCTCGTCGGCCACTACGGCGAAACCGCGTCCCTGCTCGCCGGCGCGCGCCGCCTCGATCGCCGCATTGAGAGCCAGCAGGTTGGTCTGGTCGGCGATCTCGCGGATAACGCCGACGATGTTGCCGACCTCCCGCGACCTTTCGCCCAGCGCCTCAACCTGACGCGAAGTGGAGGCCACGCCATCCGCCAGCGCGATCATTTCACCGGACACGCCATGCACGATCTTCGCGCCTTCGTCGGCCAGCTTTCCGGCTTCCTTCGAAGCCTCCAAGGTCTCGCGGGCGCGGTCGGCGACTTGCCCGATGCTGGCCGTCATCTCTTCCACCGCGGTCGCGGTGGAAACGGAAGCTTCCTGCTGGGCATGCGAACCGTTGCGGATGCGCGCGCTGGCCGCCGTGAGCTTGTCGGCCGCGCCGCTCAACTGCGCAACGACATTGCCGGTCTCGCGGATGATCTCCTGCAACTTCCCGGTGAAACTGTTGAACGCCGCCGATGTCTGCCCGATCTCGTCCGTGGTTTCGGCAACCAGGCGGCGCGTCAGGTCGCCCTGGCCAGTGGCAAACTCCGCCATGGAATCGCGCAGCTTGTCCAGATGACGCAGCTTACTGAAGAACAGCGTCTCGGTGAGCAGCGTGATGACGATCATGCAGAGGAACAGCCCCATGTAGCCCACCATCTGGATGAGGGCGATCTGCGCGGTCTTTTCCGCCGCCTCGTTGCCGACCCTGGAGTAAGCGGCCGAAACGGCAAGGATGGAATCGATCGCGGCAGTGGACTTCTCTATCCATTCCGGGCTGGACAGGCCGTAGCGCTTGTCTCCCTCAGGCTGGAAATCCGCACCCATCTCGGCGTAGAGCTTCTGGCGGATGCCATTGAAACTGCCCATGAAGTTGTTTTCCATCTCCCTGATGGCGGAGACGATCTGCGCATCGGCGCCGGGCACATCCCGCGCGAACAGGATATCCCTCAGGTTCTGCTCGACGATCTGGCGGAAGGTCTTGAGTTGCTGCATCTGTTGCGGCGTGGCCGGCGCGTTGCTGTTGATGATGGCCGCCAGCGTGGCGCGCTCCAGCCCCGCATATTCGGACGCCCGCCAGATGCTGTGCTTGGTGGTCAGGTTCGGGTAGGTGATCTCGGGCGGGAAAGAGTCGCCGCCGAACGCGGCGATACGCAGCATTGCCGCCTGGTCGATAAAGCCGGTCATGACCGTCACCCATTCCGGCACCGGAATGTCGCGTTCCGGCTTGAGCAGGCTGGCATCCACGCGCTGGCGGGCCGCAACCACCTTGTCGTAGGCTTCCACCGCGTGGCGTCGCGCCAATCCCAGGCCCGGCCCGGCGATCGCGCCGGTCTCCAGTTGTCCGCCTAGGTCGTTTGCCTCGCGCCACATGGCATCGCTCTTGGAGCGCAGGTCGGCGATGCGCGCACGCGGCGCCTCCCCCGCTGCACCGCTGGCGGAAAGCAGGCTGGCGGCCACTCCCCGTTCTATGGCCTGCAGCCCGGCAGCGGTGATGATGCGATCCGCCATGGTATTGGCCTGCATCGTCACCGTCTGTATCTTGTAAGTGCGCCAGCTGTCCCAGCTGTAATAACCGGCGATCCATAACAACAACAACGGCGCTCCGAGGCTCATCAGGACGATGAAACGAAAAGTCAGGTTGTTGAGTTTACGGAACATGGCGTTCTCCCTTGTGTTGACCCAATGGGCATGGCGGTCAGGCCCCTGACGATGAAACCCGCCGGGCATGGCGGCGGCTCCCGCTCACCGCTCCCGTGCGCTGCGCGGGAGCGGTTGCCCACTCGTGCTCAGAACTTGAACTCGCCCCACAGCCAGGTCTTCTTGGTGTCGGGGTAAGTTGCCGGCAACAAATCACCGGCGGAGTAATCGGCGTACTTCAGCCCGACCGTGTAGTTCTTGTCGAATGTATATGCCGCAACGAGATTCAACTCATTTCCAAGGTCACTGGTTGCGCCCGTATCTGCGGCATAGTCGTGATAGACCGCACCCAGATTAACCCCGGCCAGCTTGGTGTTGGCGGACACATAAGTGTCTTTCAAGCCGTTCGTGGGCGTGGCCAGGAACATGTCGGCCCAACCGTTGAAAGCATGCAATGTCGCCAGCGGGGTTGAAAACGACTTGTTGGCAGCAGCCAGTCCGGTAGCCTTGGTAATGGCACCGGTATCGGAACCCAACACTTCGTAACCAACCTTGAACACTGCCACGCCGGTAAGATCGATGCCGCCTTCCAGCAACATGTAATTGGTCTTGAAGTCGACCGTATTGTTGCTGCCGTCCGACTGCCGCGCATATTCGGCGGTATACAACAGTTTGTTGCCACCCATCGGCGCGCTGCCGTTCAGACGGATACCGTAGGTATCTGTTGAGAAAGCAACAAAAGATGCCTGACTGTTGATGTCATAATCCAACAAGTAGGCATAGCCCACTATTTCGGCGAAGCTCCAACCCTTATAACTCACGTTAAAAATGGGAGACCCCATCTTTGCATTGCCCGCAGTGGCAAAAGTGGTAGGAGTACTGGAATTGTCACTGAATACACGATTGACATTAGTGATATAGCCAGCCGTGATGGTGGTGTCCGGCAGTGATTTGTTGACTACTGTGAAGGCGTCGAAGGTCTGCTCGTTCTGACGCCAGCCGACGTTGCCAACGAAGCGTGCGTTGTCCAGGATGATACGCTGGCGTCCCCACTTCACGGTCGTATTGGCAAGGCCGCTGTAGCTCAGATAGGCCTGATTGATCTCGGTAGCTTCCGGATCGGCCACGACGCTGTGGGTGCCAATATGTGAATCTCCGGTTGCCTTGCTGTCATAGCTCTTGTTGCCCAATGCAGTCAGTGTTTCAGCTTCGAGCATTGCACCGAAACCCTTGTAGTTGCCGGTCTCGTATCCCAGCCGGGCACGCACTGTTGTCGCATTTGCATCCTGCAGCGCGTTGTTCTGCTCGACACTCTCGTGGCGGAGTTGCACATTGGCCGATACCTTGCCGCCGGTCAGCGCCTCGGTCAGGGTATCTGCTGCCCATGCGCCCGGCGCTGCCAGAATCGTGGACAGGGCTGCTGCGGTTACTACGTGATGTTTCTTGATCGTCATGACTTTCTCCCCGATGAACATTGTTAATGTTGAAAAAACACTACCTTTTGAAGCCACTACAACTGCGGAACCAGCACGCGGAACCCGGCTGATTCATGGTGGTACTGCAACAGCTCGCCGCGCTCCATGTCGAAATACCAGCCGTGCAACGTCAGCTTGCCCTCGTTGACGCGCCGGCTGATCCACGGATAGGACATCAGGTTCTCCAGCGAGACCAGGATGGAGGCCTGCTCGCAAGCGCGCGCCTGCACTTGCGGTGACTTGCCCGGCAATTCGTTCAGCACGCGCTGGCGCGCATCTGCGGCGATGCCCAGCCACTTCGCGATGAGATGCTCCTCGTCGCATTCCGGCACCTTGTTCTCCATCAGCGCGCGTATCCCGCCACACTGGGCATGCCCCATCACGATGACGTGCTCCACCTCCAGATTGCGGATCGCGAAGGCGATCGCGGAACTGGTCGCGGCGAACATGGTGGCCTGGTTGTGCGGCGGCACCAGGTTGGCGACGTTGCGCGCCACGAACATGTCGCCGGGGTCGCTGTCGGTCAGCAACGCCGGATCGCAGCGCGAATCGCAGCAGGCCACGACCAGCGCGCGCGGGTGCTGTCCTTCCTTGCGCAACCGGTCGAACAGTTCGGGCTGCTTGCCCAGATAGCTGCGCTGGAAACGCCGGAAGCCGCTCAGGAATTTTGAGACATCACCCATGACCGGAACCTTCCCCGTATGGATTCTGCATCCGGATCATTCCAGCGACAGAATCAGCCTGACCAGCATCCTGCGTTCCGCTTCGCTGAGCCCCGGATAGGCCGGCATCGCTATGTTGCCCCAGACCCCGCTGCCGCCCTTGGCGATCTTGTCCATCAACTTGGCCTCGCCCATGGGATCGGCGCGATAGACCCCGGCCACATGCTTCCATGCCGGCCCCAGCAGCTTTTTCTCGATCGAGTGACAGGCAAAACAGCCGGTGACTTTCGCAAACTCCATGACCTCTTCCACGGATACGATCGGCGCAGCCTCCTTGCCCGCAACGGGCTGTTGTGCAGCTGTCATCGCGGGAACCGCTGCGCCAGACTGGGGCGCAGCAGCTTCCGGCTGGCAGCCGCTCAGCACCGCCAATAGCGGCACCAGAAAAACGATAGGCACGGTCTTTTGTGTCTGCATGATCTCTCTTCGTGTACATCGGGTTGCAGCAGATGCTGTCCTTCCATGAAAAACGGGCCCGGATCACACCACGCACGGGTCATTGCCCGAAACGATTACGCTTGGTGCATGAGCAGCGCAAGGCGGGATAAGCGACTCAGACCCATCGCGTCTTGCGCCACTCTGCAACCAACCGGTCAATTGCTCTGATACTTCACCTTCTTGCTGCGCACGATCTGGTAGGACCTTGCCAGATAGCCGAACGGCGCGCTCCAGACATGCACCAGACGGGTGAACGGGAAGATCAGGAATACGGTCATGCCGAACAGCACGTGCACCTTGAATACGGTGTCCACACCTTCCAGATAGGCCGGATTCGGGTACAGGTAGATGATGCTTTGTATCCATTCCGCCATGGCCGTCACCACGCGCGGGTCGCCGTGGCCGGCATGACCGAGAGACACCGGAATAGTGGTCAGCCCGAGGATCAGCGTGACCATCACCCAGGTCAGGACGAACTTGTCCGAGCCGCGACTGGTCGCCGAGATACGCCGGTTGAAGTGCCTGCGCACCCACAGGATGCCGCCGCCGATCAACATCATCGCTCCAAAGACCGTACCCAGGACGATCGCCATATACTGGTGCTCGATGTCACCCATCACCATCAGGAACACGCTGTGCGGAGTCAACAGCCCGATGAAGTGTCCGCCGAAGATGGCCAGCACGCCTACATGGAACAGGTTGCTGGCCCAGCGTACGCCGCTGTTGGAAAGCATCTGGCTGGAAGCGCTGGTCCAGCCGTATTGCTCGCGGTCGAAACGCAACCAGCTGCCGATGAAGAACACACTGAGGCAGACGTAGGGGTAGACGCCAAACAGCAGGTTGTTCCAGCTAAAAAAATCTTCGTTCATTTCAGTTCTCCTTAAGCGGCTAAACGGGTCAATGTGGCGCGGCTTTCGATGATCGAGAGCAGCGGCGCATAGGGGCTGCCGGCCTTGGCCAGGTTGGCGGCCAGCACGCCCAGCACCTTGTTGGCGTCGGACAGGAACACCGCGGCCTCGTCCTGCTCCAGGCCGGCGACGAATTCCAGCACCAGCGGCAGGTAATCCGGCAGCTCATTGGTCATCGCCTTCACGCCATAGTCCTTGTACAACTCGCCCAGGTCGATCAATGCCGGCCCGCGGTTCTTGTCGTTGTCATCGCCGAACAGGTGATGCGTCAGATGCAGGCTATGCTCCGGAGCCAGATCGAAGGTCTTCACATATTCCTCCTGCAACCGGGTCAGATCCGTGTCCTCCAGATGGGACAGGAACTTCCTGATCGCCTCCTTCTCGGTCGCATCGATCTCCTGGCTCTTGCCGATCTCGCCGCGAACCTCCGGCAGGTGATCGAGCAACTCCTGCTCCGGATAGTCCAACAACGCTGACAGTAGTTTGTATATCCTCATGATGCCCTCCTATCGTTTCTCTGCTGACGGCGCCAGCTCGGCAGGCTCGACGGATTCCTTGCGGCGGCGCGGGAACAAGGTGATCTTGCTGATCCCGTACGAACTGTCGTTGCCGAAGGTGAAGCCGTTCTGTCCCTGGAAGCCGTGCGGGTCTGCCAGACGCTCTTCTTCATGCCCGGTGGGAATGACGAAGCGGTCTTCGTAGTTGGCGATGGCGAGATAACGGTACATCTCCTTCGCCATGTCCTCGGTGATGCCGGCAGCTTCCAGGGCGCGCGTGTCCGCCTTGCCTTCCACATGCACCGAACGCTGGTAACTGCGCATCGCGATGAGGCGGTTCAACGCGCTGATGATGGGCGCTTCCTTGCCGGCGGTGAGCAGGTTGGCGAGATACTGAACCGGCAGGCGCATGGTGCCGGCCAGCGGGATCGCGCCGTCCGGGCCGACCGGCAGGTTGCCCTGGTCGAGCTGCGATTGCACCGGGGAAAGCGGCGGCACATACCAGACCATCGGCAGCGTGCGGAACTCCGGGTGCATCGGGAACGCGATCTTCCAGTCGATCGCCATCTTGTAGATCGGTGATTTCTGCGCCGCGATGATCCAGTCCTCGTTGATGCCTTCGGCGCGGGCGGCGGCGATCACTTCCGGATCGTTCGGGTCGAGGAATATCTTGCATTGCGCTTCGTACAGGTCCTGCTCGTCGGTGACGCTGGCGAGCTCTTCGATACGGTCGGCGTCATACAGCATGATGCCGTTGTAGCGGATGCGCCCGACGCAGGATTCGGAACAGATCGTCGGCATGCCGGACTCGACGCGCGGATAGCAGGCGATGCACTTCTCGGCCTTGCCGGACTCCCAGTTGTAATACACCTTCTTGTACGGGCACGAGCTCTGGCAGAAACGCCAGCCGCGGCACTTGTCCTGGTCCACCAGCACGATGCCGTCCTCCTCGCGCTTGTAGAGCGAGCCGGACGGGCAGGCCGCGACGCAGGCCGGATTCAGGCAGTGGTTGCAGATGCGCGGCAGGTACAGGTTGAAGGTGTTCTCGAACTGGCCGTACATCGTCTTCTGGATGTTGTCCATGTTCTTGTCTTCGCTGCGCTTGCTGTATTCGCCGGCCAGATCGTCTTCCCAGTTCGGGCCCCAGGTGATCTTCTCCATCGGGTCGCCGGTGATCATCGAAAGCGGCCGGGCGGTGGGAGCCGCCTCGGACAACGGCGCATTCTGCAGACGCGCGTAGTTGTAGGTGAACGGCTCGTAGTAATCGTCGACCTCCGGCAGATCCGGGTTGGCGAAGATATTGAGCAGCTTCGACGCGCGGCCGCCGGACTTCAACTCCAGCTTGCCATTGTTGAGCGTCCAGCCGCCCTTCCATTTCTCCTGGTTCTCCCACTGCTTGGGATAGCCGATGCCGGGCTTGGATTCGACGTTGTTGAACCAGACATACTCCACGCCCTTGCGGTTGGTCCAGGTGTTCTTGCATGTCACCGAGCAGGTGTGGCAACCGATACATTTATCCAGGTTGAAGACAAATGCGAATTGAGCTCTGACTTTCATGTTGTTCTCCTAAATATCCTGTTCGAGTATCAACGCTTGCCGATGCCGGGCGGGTTGAGCTGCGCTTCGCGCTCCGGGGTCAGCGGGCGTTCCAGCCAGTCGATATCCTTGTCCGCCACCTTGCGCAGGACCACTTCGGTATCGCGGTTGCAACCCACCGTGCCGTAATAGTTGAAACTGTAGGCCAGCTGCACATATCCGCCGATCATGTTGGTCGGCTTGATGACGACGCGGGTCACCGAGTTGAGGATGCCGCCGCGCTTGCCGGTGGTATTGGAACCGGGCACGTTGACGTTCTTTTCCTGGGCGTGATACATCAGCGCCATGCCGCGCGAGACGCGCTGCGACACCACCGCCCGCGCCATCACCGCACCATTGGCATTGATCGCCTCGATCCAGTCGTTGTCCTCGATCCCGGCCGCCTTGGCATCGGTCTCGGAGATCCACACGTACGGCCCGCCGCGGAACAGCGTCAGCATGCGCAGGTTGTCCTGATAGGTCGAATGGATGCCCCACTTGGAGTGCGGTGTGATCCATTGCAGCTTGACGTGCTTGCCTTCCATGACCTTCGGGTCGAGCTTGCTGAACGACTTCATGTCCTGCTTCGGCTTGTACACACAGAAGCCCTCGCCGAAGTCCAGCATCCACTCGTGATCCTGGTAGAAGTGGGCGCGTCCGGTCAGGGTGCGGAACGGAATGTGCTCATGAATGTTGGTGTAGCCCGAGGTGTATGACACCTTCTCCGACTCGATGCCGGACCAGGTCGGCGCGGTGATGATCTTGCGCGGCTGCACCTGGATATCGCGGAAGGTGATCTTGTCCTCGTGGCGGGCAGCGTACAGGTGGTGATGGTCGATGCCGGTCTTCTTCGACAGCGCCGACCACGACTTGTGCGCCACTTCGCCGCAGGTCTCCGGCGCCATGCGCAGCACCGAATCGCACACGAAGATATCCTCTTCGAGCGACGGCATGCCGCGCGAGACGCCGGGTTCCTTGACCGCGCCGTTCATCACTCTGAGTTGCTCGTACTCTTCCTCGGTGTTCCAGTCGATGCCCTTGACGTTGTTGCCAAGCTTGACCATCAACGGGCCGACGGCGATGTATTTGTTGTAGATGCTGGTGTAATCGCGCTCGACCACCTTGAGCAGCGGCATGGTCTTGCCCGGAACCGGGTCGCACTCGCCCTTCTTCCAGTCCTTGACCTCGCCGAACGGTTGCGCCAGTTCGAACGGGGAATCGTGCTGCATCGGCAGGGCGATCACGTCCTTGCGCGTGCCCAGATGCTTCTCCGCCAGCTTCGAGAAGGTCTTGGCGATATTCTTGAAGATCTGCCAGTCGGACTGCGACTGCCAGCCGGGCGAGACCGCTTCCGACAGTGGATGCATGAACGGATGCATGTCGGTGGTGTTGAGGTCGTTCTTCTCGTACCAGGTCGCGGTCGGCAGGATGATGTCGGAATAGGCGCCGGTGGAATTGAGGCGGAAGTTGATGTCCACCATCAGGTCCAGCTTGGCGATCGGCGCCTCTTCGTGCCACTTGACCAGCTTATTGTTATTCCCGTCGCCGGACTCTTTCAGCACGCCGTTCTGCGCGCCGAGCAGATGCTTGAGGAAATACTCGTGGCCCTTGGCGGAGGTGCCGATCAGGTTGGCGCGCCAGACGAACAGGTTGCGCGGCCAGTTTTCCGGAGCGTCCGGATCGGCGAAGGCGACATCCAGCGAGCCGTCCTTGAGTTTGCCGACGATGTGCTTGCCGATGCTCGCCTCATCCGTGGCGCCGGCCTTCTCGGCTTCGGCGACCAGATCGAGCGGGTTGGTGTTCCAGTGCGGCGCGGACGGCAGCCAGCCCATGCGCACTGCGGCGACGTTGTAGTCGGCCAGCGAATAGCCCTTGTACTTGCCCTTGCCGGCCGGCGACAGCAGATCGTCGCCCTTGAGCGTTTCGTAGCGCCACTGGTCGGTATGGAAATACCAGTAGGAGGTCGAATTCATGTGGCGCGGCGGACGCTGCCAGTCGAGCGCGAAGGCGATCGGCGCCCAGCCCGCCTGCGGACGCAGCTTCTCCTGCCCCACATAGTGTGCCCAGCCGCCGCCCGATTGGCCGACGCAACCGCAGATGTGCAGCAGGTTCATCACGCCGCGGTATTGCATGTCGTTGTGATACCAGTGGTTGATCGCCGCGCCCATGATCACCATGGATTTGCCATGTGTCTTCGAGGCGTTGTAGGCGAACTCGCGCCCGGTGCGCTCCAGGTCTGCAGCCTTCACGCCGGTCACCTTTTCCGCCCATGCCGGGGTATAGGCGACGCTGGCGTCGTTGTAATCCTTGGCGACATTGCCGCCACCCAGACCGCGGTCGATACCGTACTGGGCGATCTGCATGTCGAACACGGAGGTCACCAGCGCCTCCTCGCCATTGGCCAGCTTCACCTTGCGTGCCGGCACATTGCGGTACAGCAGGTCGCCTTCGCCCGGCTCGAAATGCGGAAAGCCGACCGGAACCACGGCATCCTTGCCTGCGATGCAGGAAAGCTCGGCCACGATCTCCTGCTGGTTGGCGGCATTCTTCGGCAACAGGTTCCACTTGCCTTCTTCGCCCCAGCGGAAGCCGATGGAGCCGTTGGGCGCCACGAAGCTCTTCGACTTCTCGTCATAGACGATGGTCTTCCAGTCCGGGTTGTTGGCCTCGCCCAGGTTGTTCGCGAAATCGGAAGCGCGCAGGCAGCGGTCGGAGACATAACCGTCGCCATGCTTGCGCAGCATCACCTGGATCGGCATGTCGGTGTACTTGCGCGCGTATTCGCTGAAGTACGGGTCCTGCTTGTCGATGTAGAACTCTCGCAATGCCACATGCCCCATCGCCAGGAAGGCGGCGGCATCGGTGCCGGGATTGACCGGCATCCACAGATCGGAGGCCTTGCAGAATTCGGCGTAGTCGGGCGCCATCGCCACGACCTTGGTGCCCTTGTAGCGCACTTCCGAAACGAAGTGGGCATCCGGGGTGCGCGTGGTCGGCAGGCTGGAGCCGCACACGATGATGTAGTTGGAATTGAACCAGTCGGCCGCTTCCGGCACATCGGTCTGTTCGCCCCAGGTCTGGGGTGACGCGGCCGGCAAGTCGCAATACCAGTCATAGAACGAGCCGCACGCCCCGCCGATCAGCGACAGGTAACGCGCGCCGGAAGCATAGGAGATCTGCGACATCGCCGGGATCGGCGAGAAACCAAAGATGCGGTCCGGTCCCCATTTCTTGATGGTATGGATGTTGGCGGCGGCGATGATCTCCTTGACCTCTTCCCAGTCGGTGCGCACGAAACCGCCCAGTCCGCGCACGGCGGTATATTGCTTGCGCTTGTTCGCGTCGGCCTGGATCGCCGCCCACGCCTCAACCGGATCCTTGCCGGACTTGCGCTCGGCACGGTACAGGTCGAGCAAGCGGCCGCGGATCATCGGATACTTGATGCGGTGCGGGCTGTACAGATACCAGGAGAACGAGGCGCCGCGCTGGCAGCCGCGCGGTTCATGATCCGGCAGGTCTTCGCGGGTGCGCGGATAGTCGGTCTGCTGCATCTCGAATGCCACCAGGCCGTTCTTGACGAAAATCTTCCACGAACAGCCGCCGGTGCAGTTCACGCCGTGCGTGGAACGCACCACTTTGTCGTGCGCCCAGCGATGGCGGTAGGCATCTTCCCACTGACGGTCTTCGTTGGTGACGATGCCATGGTCGTTGGAGAACGTCTCCTTGGTTTTTTCGAAGAACTTCAAGCGATCGAGAAAGTGACTCATTTTTTGACTCCTAAAGATATTAAAAATGCTGGTAGCATGTTGCTGGTAGCTGGTAGCCGTGCGGCTTCGCCGCGCTGTTTCTGGCTACAAGCTACCGGCTACCGGCTCAGGGGTTCCTGATCTCGGAACCGCTGCGCAGGTAGAACCACCAGTTCAAAACCAGACACACCGCGTAAAAAATCGCGAAGCCGTACATGGCGTATTCCGGCGTACCAGCCTTGATCTGCTCGCCGATCACCACCGGAGCGATGAAGGCACCGTAGGCGGCCACGGCGGAAGTCCAGCCCAGCACCGGACCGGCCTGCTGGCGGTCGAAGATCACGCCTACGGTGCGGAAGGTGGAGCCGTTGCCCAGACCGGTCGCAGCGAACAGCACCACGAACAGCACCATGAACACCATGAAATATTCTTCCGGCGTCGCCGACTTGTAGGCCAGCAGCATCACGTAGCCCACCGCGGCGGAAGCCACCACCATGATGGCCGAGATGATCTGGGTGACGATGGAACCGCCCACCTTGTCGGCGATCCAGCCGCCCAGCGGACGGATCAGCGCACCGACGAACGGACCGATCCAGGCATAGGTCAGCGCGGACGGTGCGTTGGGGTTCTTCAACGTATGCGCCATCAGGCCGGTGACCGGATCGATCACGTGCTGCACGCCGAAGATCACGGTGATGGACAGCGGCAGCGCCATCGAGAAGCCGATGAACGAACCGAAAGTCACGACATACAGCGCGGTCATCGACCAGGTATGCTTGTTGCTGAAGATCGCGAACTGCTTGTCGATGCCGGCCTTCATCTCGCCGAACGCCGCGAACTTCATGGCGAACAACGTGGCGATCATGATCAGCGGCAGCGCCACCCACATGTTGAGCAGGCCCATGCCAACCGGCGCCGGCAGGTACAGGTAAAGTCCGATGATGCCGATGACGGCGGTCAGTCCCCACAGGTACAGCATCTTGCCGAAGGCGGCTGCCGTGCCCCCGATATTGGGCGACAGCGGCTCCAGGTTGTTCATGCCGAACCAGGCCGCGATCACCAGCGGGATTAAAATTGCCGCCCAGATGAAACCCGCGTTCTGGATGAAGGTCGGCGTGTCGGCGACGATCTTGCCGAAGATCCAGCCGCTGTCCTTGAGCAGCGTCATGGACTCGCCGCCCAGCGCGCCGAAGATGCCGACGGTCATTACCAGCGGGATCAGCACCTGCATGGTGGTGACGCCGAAGTTGCCCAGCCCCGCGTTGAGGCCCAGCGCGGTGCCTTGCAACCGCTTCGGGTAGAAGCCGCTGATATTGGACATCGAGCAGGCAAAATTGCCGCCGCCGATACCGGACAGGAAGGCCCACATCTGGAACACGATCAGCGGCGTTTCCTTGTCCTGCAGGGCGATGCCGGCGCCGATGGCCGGAATAATCAACAGCGCCGAAGTCAGAAAGATGGTGTTGCGCCCGCCACACAGGCGGATGAAGAACGACGCCGGGATGCGGAAGGTCGCGCCCATCAGCCCGGCGATCGCGGTCAGCGTGAACAGCTCGGCCGGCTTGAATGGAAAGCCGAGGTTGATCATCTGCACCGTGATGATGCCCCACATCAGCCAGACCGCGAAGCCGCACAGCAGGTTGGGGATCGAGATCCACAGGTTGCGGTTGGCGATGTGCTTGCCGGTGGAATCCCAGAACTTCTGGTCCTCCGGATCCCATACTTTGATATCAGTAGTCATATTCTTCTCCTTGGTTTATTTGTGCCCTGCTGCCCATCGAATCCAACATCCCTCGTTTCACTCAAGCAATTCTGCGGCACGCATGCGATGTTTCGTGGCATGCATCGGCCGTACCTCTGTCATATACATCCAGATCAGCGACACCCAGACGATGCCGAACATCAGCATGAAGCAACTGGAGCGTACGCCGGTCAGGTCGGTCAGCGCGCCGAACATGATCGGCAGCAGGAACCCGCCCATGCCGCCGGCCAGCCCCACTACCCCGGAGATCACGCCAATGTTGTGCGGATAATCGTCGGAGATGTACTTGAACACCGAGGCCTTGCCGATCGCGAAGGCGATGCCCATGGTGAACATGATGATGGTGAAGGTGGTCGGGCCGAAGCCGAGATGGAACGTGGCCGGGCCGGTGACGGTCTGGATGGTCATGTCAGTCTGCGGATAGGACAGGAAGAACAGGCACAGCAGCGAGACCCACAGCACCCACCAGGTGACGGTATGCGCGCCGTACTTGTCGGAAAAATGTCCGCCCATGGCGCGCAACACGCCGCCCGGAATGCTGAACGCGGCCGCCAGCAACGCGGCCGTCTTGAGGTCGAAACCATATTCGCCGATGTAGTACTTGGTCATCCACAGCGCCATCGCCACATAACCGCCGAACACGATGGAGTAGTACTGGCTCAGCTTCCACACCACGGGATCCTTCAACGTAGCCAGTTGCTCGCGCACCGTGACCGATTTGCTAACCTTGTGCTCCGGGTCGGAAAAGGTGAAGAACCAGAACGCGATCGCCATAACCAGCATCAGCACCGCATACACCTTGGGCACCATGGTCCAGCCGTAGGCCACCACGATCAGCGGCGCCACCAGCTTGGTCACCGCCGCGCCGGTATTGCCCGCGCCGAAGATGCCCATCGCCAACCCCTGGCGGCTCTTGGGGAACCAGCGCGCACAGTAGGCGATGCCGACCGTGAAAGAGCCGCCCGCCACGCCGACGAACAGGCTGGTGACCAGGTAGTGCCAGTATTCGGTACCGAGGGAGATGAGATAGATCGGGATGACGGTGGAGATCATCAGCACGAAGAACACGATGCGCCCGCCGAACTTGTCGGTCCACATGCCCAACGGTAGTCGGATCAGGGAGCCGGTGAGCACCGGCATGGCCACCAACAGACCGAACTGGGTCTCGTTGAGACCGAGGGTCTGCTTGATCGGGATGCCGATCACCGCAAACATCATCCAGATCATGAAGCACACCGTGAACGCCAGCGTGCTCCAGATCACCACCGACCAGGCCTTGAAGCTCTGCGTTGCCATGACAATCTCCCTTAGAGTTGATGCACGGTCGCAGATTAGGCGCGCAGGAACCACCTGCACATCCGTCTGAAGTATTTGTCCAGCGAGGAAAAAGAACTAGTTCTTTCGGCTAGTCGGGGATGGGGCGGGGGCGGGCGGGGGCTGTATAGGGCCGGAAAGCTGGATAACTGCCTCGTAGGGGCGGCGGAAGCCGCGAATCATCGGGGCTTTCCGCCGCCCCTGCATCAAATTGCTCAGTGCCTCATGTTGCCATGCATATCGTGTCCGCCGTGGCCCGAATGCATGTTCGCGCCCGCCGGTACCAGCACATCGAACGTCGTGATGCGTCCGCCCGATTCCTTGATGAATATCTCCGCCGCGGCTTTGGTAGCGAAAGCAGGCAGGTCGGCGGCCATCGGACCGCGCTGTTTCGAGCCCTCCACATAGAATGCCTGCTTGGCATCAATCCACGTGTGCTGCACATAATCGGTCACGTAGATTCTGGCGATGTCTGCGGCGGTGTGCCGCGGGTCATATTTTCTGACGTCCTGCAGGAAGCGGAACAATTCCGCCGGCGATTCCGGCGCAGCCATGCTGCGATCCTTGAACACGACTTGCGTCGCCCACGCCGGAAACTGTGCCGGATACATGCCGCACACCGGGCAACGCTGCATGGCCGGGATTGCCTGTGCAGGGTAATCGTCGGCGGCATGGGCCGGCACTCCGGCGAAGGTCAGCGCAAGCAATGACGCCGACAGCAGGTGTTTCAGGCGAAGATATATCGGGGTTTTCATGGTGAAAATTTCCTTTCAGTCGACCAGAGGGTTTTCGAGCAGCGCCTCCAGCACGGTGCGCACATTGCTCCATGGCTCGGCGCCGTGGACAGTCAGCCGGTCTTTCAGGATGTTGCCTTCCATATCGTGAAAATGGTTCGGGAATGTTTCAAGATCCGGGTGCAGCGGCGCGGTATCAATGCGGCCAGCGGCCTCGCCGCACAGCCAATGGATGGAATATTCCGCCGGGTCGAGATAACGGATTTCGACCGCCACGCCGTTGTCCAGCGACAACTGCAGTGCGTCCTGCAACAGCACGGTTTCCTTGTTGAGATGCGGCGCAAAGTGTTGCGCTATCTGTTCCTTGAGTTGCAGATGCAGCATCATTTCGTCGTCTCCCGCAGATAATTCTTCAAGTCTTCCCGGATCGATTCGCGCGTCTGCGCCAGCAGCCTGGCGCTCAGGTAATGCTCGTAGGCCGGGTGCTCGGCCACCTCGCCGGTGACGATCTTTTGCAACAAGGCCGGCTCATCCTCAGCCTCATAGTGCTTGAGCAACTTCGTGCGGTTATCCCGCAATTCAAGCGCCAGACGGGTTAGCCCCTGAACATGCTCCGCATCCTGCGTGGTTATCTTGTCGTAAAACGAACTCATCGTACCCTCCTTGCCGGAATAATCTATCTCATGGTCTCGTCACGCAGCACGCCGCCGTCCAGCGATACCATGTCGATGGTGACCTCCTCGAAGCGCAATACCTTGCCGCCATTCGCCTTGGCGAACGCCTGCGCGTCTTCCTGCCGGGCGAACGAGGCCAGCGTCGGACCCATGCCGCCGAGCTTGTTGCTGCCGCTCACATAAAACGCTTTACTGGCATCGATCCATTCTTCGCGCGGCGCCTCCCAGCTAGCTTTACCCATGTCATGCGTATAGACCGCCGTGATGCGCTTTTGCTGTTCCGGGCGCAGGTAGATCGAGAACATTTCTACGGTGTCGCAGAAAAAATCCGGCTCACCGTGGTCGTAGTGGATTTGCGCCTTCGGGCCGGGATAGTCCATCAACAGCATGCCGTCGAGGGAACAGGATGCACCCTGCGTCAGACTCATCGGCTGCACCGTCGCCGTCTCGGTCTTGCTGCAGGCGCTCAGGCCAATCAACGCCATGGCCAGCATCGCGACTGTCATGCTGTGCATTCTCAAAACATCTCGAAAAACCGTAGCGAGCGATTCGAGTGCAAGGCGCACGGAGCGCAGCAACCGGAATGTACGAAGTTGTACATGAGGATTGCGAGTACCGCGCAACGCCGCAATCGGATCGCGCAGTAGGTTTTTCGAGATGTTTTTCATTTGAATCTCCATACCGCCAACCCCAGCGGTACCACAATCCAGCCCGTCATGGCCACTCCAAGCAGTTTGGGATTGGTCAGTATGTCCGGCACGATAGTGGACAAACCATAAAGCGCCCGGATGTCTTCGGAACCGAACACGTTCAGTATCCGGAAGATATCCGCCGGATTCAGGAACAGCAGGAACGGCAACAAGTCGGCGCCGATCTTTCCGCCGCCGATCACCAGAATCGCCAGCAGCGACAGGTCGAAGATCAGCACGAAGAAGAACCACAGCGAGATCGCGACGCCGCTGGCGCGGATGCGCTCGGTGGAGATCACCGATACCAGCACCGCCATGCTCAGGAAGGACATGCCCATCAGGATCGCGCTCAGCATGAACCTGCCATAAGGTAGCAGCGACGGCAGGTCGATCTTGTAGGCCAGCAGCAGGCCGACCGAGCCGAAGCCCACCAGCGTGGAGAATGCCAGTGCGGCAGACAGGCCGAGAAACTTGCCCAGCAGCAATTCAAAACGCGTGATCGGCATGGACAGCAGCAAGTCGAGCGAGCCACGCTCGCGTTCGCCGACGATGGCATCGTAGCCGAGGATGAGCGCGATCAACGGCACCAGGTAGATCACCAGGCTAACCAAGCTGGCAAGGGTCACCTCGACACCGCGAAGACCGACAGTTCCCTGTTGCGCCGCGCCGAAGTAGGCGATGGCGAGCGCGAACAGCGTGAACACCAGCGCGACCGCCAGCACCCAACGATTGCGGATGCGGTCGCGGAATTCCTTGGCGGCGATTATTCCAATCTGCCTGAACTCGATTCCTAGCATAGGGCTCCCATTATTTTTTTGCTCCATATCCGAGGAAAACATCTTCCAGCGACGGTTCGGAAATGATGATGTCGCAAACCGCACCTTCCAGAGAACTCAACGCGTTGAGCACGGCCATCTTTTTGTCGCGCGTGCAGGTGATGAGCGCTTCCGTATCCTGCGCCCGCATCTCCAGCGTGGCCATAGCGCCGAGTTTTGCGCGCAACACCGCTTCGGCGCCATGCAGCAAACCCACCTGAAAATGCAGCGGCAGATCGATTTCTTCGCGCAATCGTTGCAAGCTGCCCACCGCCTGTATCTTGCCGGCTTTCATGATCGCGAGCCGATCAACCCGCTCCTGGATCTCGGCCAGAATATGCGAGGTCAGGATCATCGTGACGCCCTGCTCCTGCAAGTTGCCGAGAACCTGATAGAACTCGCGGATGCCCTCCGGGTCGAGCCCGTTGGTGGGTTCGTCCAGAAACAGAATGTCCGGTTTACCCAGCAACGCCTGCGCAAATCCGAGCCGCTGGCGCATCCCCTTGGAATAACCGCGCACCCGACGGTTTGCCGCTTGTGTCAGCCCGACGGTTTCGAGGATCGCTGCGCAGGTCTTCTTGTCGGCATTCTTCAGGGCAGCAAAAAAATGCAGGGTCTCCAGCCCGGTCAGGTTGTCGTAGAACACCACATTTTCCGGCAAGTAGCCGATGCGCCGCCGTGCCTGACGGAATTTTTCGCCGTGTATCGGTTGTCCATAAATCCTGATTTGCCCATCGGTGACCGGCAGCAGGCCGAGCATCATCTTGAACAGTGTGCTCTTGCCGGCGCCGTTATGGCCGATCAGGCCGAACAACTCACCTTTCTCAAAGGCGAGGTCGACCCCATCCACGGCGCGGATCTCGCCGAAATGCTTGGTGACACCGCTTACCTCAACGACGCATTTTGTCATACCACTTGCTCCAATCCTTGCTGTAGGGCTGCATACGCGGGTGCTCGTCGACGATACTGGTGGCGCGCAACAACGGGAACTGGCGTGCCACGAAACGCAGGGTCTGTATCGCCGGACTGTTGAGCAGCAACTTGACCAGCGGATATTGCCAGGTCAGCCGGTCAACCGCGTCGTTCGCTTCGTAGGGCACGTCACCCGCGCCATCGCCATCCCGGTCCCAGCCGACATAGTTGCTCCAGTAGTTGCCGCGCTCCTTGCCCCACAGTTCATCCCGCGTCGCCACATATTTTATCTGGCTCTGGTTGTCGATGAAGTCATTGCCATTCACATCGTTGCGGTAGGAACCCGCCCAGAGGTGGGCGCCGACCTCGTTACCGATGACCAGATTGTCCTTGATGACGTTGTACTCGGCATCGTAAATGAAGAAGCCACGGTAGTTGCCGGCGACCACATTGTTCTCTATCACGGAATCCTGGATGGTGCGCAACATGATGCCGTGATCCGTATTGCCCCAAGCGCGGTTGTTGCGCACCACCTGGTCGCGCACTTCCATCAGCGCCAGCCCGCCGCGGTTCAGGTAGGACTCGTTGTTCTCCCACAGGTTGTGGTAGGAGTTCATGTAATGCGTGCCATAGCGCAGGTGGTGGATCTTGTTATCGCGGAACTCCGCATGGTGGCTCACATCCACGTAGATGCCATCGCGGGAAAAACTGATGTTGTTGCCGATGATTTTTGCGCCCTTGGTGTTGAATAGCTGGATGCCATTGCCGCGTCGCCCGGAAGATAAATCACGCTTGCCGGTGATCAGATTGCCAATCGCCTGCGGGTCCTGCACCTTTTCGATATAGATCCCGAACAGATTGTAAGTGAGGTCGTTGTTGCGCACGATTATCCGGTGCGCCCCCGGATAATCGTAGATGCCGGCGTTTTGCGCTTGCAGATCGGAACCGCTGTCACGCACGATGAAGCCTTCGATAGTGACATCGGGCGAGGTGACGCTGATCACGTTGTCGATGCCGCCGCCGCTGAGGGTCGGGCGGTTCAGCCCTCTGAGTATCAGTGGCTTGTCTATCTTCAGATTCTCGGTGTAGTAACCGCGTTCGACCAGCACCGTGTCGCCGGCCTTGGCCGAATGGATCGCCGCGCCTATCGAGCCGCCCGGCTGCACGCGCCACTCTGCCGCCATCGCGACATGGGCGCACAACAGGAAGATGAGCGCCGCACAACGACGCGATCCGATCACCCGACGGGCTGTGCGGAATTCCATCATGCCTTTGCGGCATCCTTTGCCGTAGCCTTCCGGCCACCTATGCTCTCCACCGGGATAAAGTAACCGTCGCCGCCGATCGGTGTGAGCGGCAATCCCGCTTTTTCGCGTGCCTTGCGCTCGTGCGCCAGCGGCGGGCAGGCATGGTCGTCGTAATACAGTACCTGGCAATCCAGGCAAAGCAGGCACTCGCGCTGGTCGATGCGTCCCTGTGCATCGATCGCCTGCGGGCCACAGCCTCTGGCACATGCGGCGCAAGTAAGGCATTCGGCCTTACGCTTCAGGCCGCGCCACCGGAACGTGCTCGGGATCGCCAGGCCCGCGCCCAGCGGGCACAGGTATTTGCAGAACGGTCGCTCCATGAACAGCGACAGGCCCAGCAACGTCGCGACGAACAGGGTGAACGGCCAGGCGCGGCTGAACAGGGCGACCAGGAAAGTGGTCTTGAACGGCTCGATCTCCGCCAGCCTTTCCGCCAGGCTGATGGAATAGAAAGATACCCCGAGCAGCACGAAGAACACCACATACTTCACCCACTTCAGACGGTTGTGCCAGCGCATCGGCAACTGAAACTGGAAGCGCTTCAATCCCGTTGCCGCCACTATCTTGTAGAGCACTTCGGTCAGCGAGCCGAACGGGCACAGCCAGCCGCAGAACAACCCGCGCCCCCAGATGAACAGGGTGATGATGATGAACCACCAGAAGATGAAGATGAACGGGTCGGACAGAAACAGTTCCCACTGCCACTTGTGGATGATGGAGTGGAACCAGGTCAGCACCTGGGTGATGGAAGGTTGTGCCATCATGGCGAAACCGACGAAGGCGATGCTCACCGCCCAGCCAAAATACTTGAAGCCGTTCAGCCAGCGCTTGTCCTTATGGGTGGAACGCCGGACCAGCCGGTCGCGGTTGGCATACACTACGACCGTCAGCAGCAGCAGCGCGACAAAGGCGGCGATCTCCCACACCTTGTTCTTCCAGACGCGCAGCCAGACCGGTTCGGGTTTCACTATTTCAGGGTGCCCGCCTTCGATATATGCGCCGGGAAGCCAGTATTCTTTATCGAAATTGGCGAAGGTCTTGGTGCCGGTTTGCTTGTCCTGCTTGTTGGCCAGGAACACCAGGCTCCACGGATAGGCGGCGCTGAAGCTCGCGCTGCGGATGACAAAAATGCCGGATTCCGTGTACTCCGGCGCGCCGGCGGCGCGGATGCCATACAGATTCTGGTAGTCGGTATCGCGGAAGGTGATGCCGTCCATGTCCTGCGCGACCTGGATGCGATCATAGATGCCGCCGCGCACGAAACCAGAGCCCTTGAATGACGCCTCGCCGCCACCGGCGATGAAGATCGCATGGTCATGCGGTCCCAGTTCGGACATCAAACGCTCATAGATGTTTTCGCCGAGTATGGCCTGGCCGATGGTAGGTGCGTTGAGATAACCGAAGTACAAGTCCATGAAGGGCTTGCCCTTGTTTTCGAATCCCACTTCTTCCGGCTGCACCGTGAGACGCTGGACGCTGCCTTCCTTGAGCAGGGTCGCCCAGTCGCGCGCACCCGCCGCCGGCAGCAGCTTGGCCTGGGGGCGCTCCGGCGGTTTGACGAGTCCGACCTGCTTGGCTATCTCATAACCGCTGCGCATGATGGCCTGATTCTCGGCGATGACCGTCACCGTCGCGCCGGTAATGGCATCTATGCCGATGTAACCGCCAGCCTCGCGCGCCTTGCCGATCTCGATCTTGTCACCGACAAATTTCCCCATGTATTGCATGATGAATTTCGTCAGCTCGGATTCCGGGATACCCACCAGCAGGATGGGTTCGCTGTGCTTGAGGATCCGGATACCGGTGACGATGCCTTTGGCATCCATCCCGATCAGGGTCACGACCGGCTTGCCGGAATAAGCCGGGATATCGACGATGTCGGTGGAGAGGAACACGTAGCCGGCCAGCTTCTTCTCACCGCCGACCGTCTTGTAAGCCTCGACGTAGGACGGACGCCCCTTGCGCTCGGAAAAGCTGTCGGCATCGATGACCTCCTTGCATGGCGCATAAGCGCACATATTGGGAGAAGTGGACAGCTCTACGGGCAGCGGCGCCTCATAAGAACTGGCGTGACCTGCCGTAACAGCAAAGGCAGTCAGAAGGATGAATAGGCATTGACGATAAAAGTTGGTCAATACCGAGAGGGGTTTTTGCATGGTGCAAATCCTCAAAAATCGCCTGATGTCGGCTTTGTATGACAAAAATGTGCCGATCTGCGCCGGCAACTGTTTCCCTGAAGCACATGTTGCATTTCATGAATGAAAACGGGAAAGCAGACCTCGCTTCCCCGTTTTCATCGCTTGCCTGTTGCCTTACTTTTCCACGATCATGCGGCTGCGCATTTCCAGATGGAGCGCGTGGCAGAAGTTGGTGCAGTAACACCAGTATACGCCCGGTTTGTCCGCCTTGAATGTGACCGACTGGGTTTGCAACGGGTTGACGATGAAGTTGATGTTGTACTTCTCGATCGCAAATCCGTGTGTCAGATCGTCCACCTTGTCCAGGTTGGTCAGGATGATGGTGACCTCGTCGCCCAGTTTGACCTTGAATTCGTCCAGGCTGAACGCCGGCGCCTGTGAAGTCATGCGCACCGTCACCTTCTTGCCGTTGCGCGTGACACCGCTGTCCTTCGGATCCTTCACCGCGAGCGGGAACTCGTTGAGGTTATAGACTTGCCGCGTCCGGATGATGTCGCGGCGCACGATGATGGAATCGTGCGGCTCCGACAGTACGCTGTGATCGGCCAGATTCACCATCTTGTCGCCGCTGATGTCGATCAGCTGCGAGTTCTCGCAATGCAGCGGACCATGCGGCAGGAAGCGGTCCTTGGAGAACTTGTTGTCGGAGATGAACCACTTGCCGTCGGCCTCTTTGGTCTCGCCCATGGAAGTGAAGCCATGGCCGGGCTGGTAATGCACGTCGACACGATCCAGCACCACCTTGACACTCTTGTTGCCCTTGTACTGGGCGATGGCGGCTGCCACATTCCATTTGACGATCTGGCTGTCGAGGAACAGCGTGGTGTAGGCGTTGCCCTTGTTATCGAAGCCGGTATGCAGCGGGCCGAGGCCGATTTCCGGTTCTCCGACCACGCAGTCGCGCGGATTTTTGATCTCGCCGTTGAACCACTTGTGCACCAGCGCCAGCTCGATCACAGTCGCGGTCGGGGATAGCTTGCCGGAACAGACGAAATACTTGCCATCCGGGCTGGCATTCACGCCGTGCGGATTCTTCGGAATCGGCACATAGCAGGTCAGCGCGGTCTTGGGATCCTTGTTGGCCGCCGCCCTGCCATCCACCACCGGAACCTTGGAATCGCCGATGGTGAAGGTCTTCTTACCCGCCTTGACCATGGCCTCGATACGCGCCACATCGAAGAAGACGCATGAATCCATCTCCTTGGTCATCATTTCCGGATAAGTCAGCCCCCCTTCGGTATCGTACTGGTTGGTGGCGGTCAGCTTGCCGTCATAGGAGGTGGCGATCAGGTCGCAGTTGCCGTCCACCCGGATCTGCCACCTGACCTTCATGGTCTCGGCATCGACGCAGGTGAACAGGGAGCCATATTTCTGCCCGTCATACATGTCGCGCCCGTCGTTCGGCAAGGGCTGGCGGAATTCCGAACCGCAGAACACCCGCGTGGTGTGATTGATTTTGGCATCGACCGGGTCGCGCTTGTCCGGGAATGTGCCATGGAAGCCCTGGATATTCGGAATCTCGGTAATCTTGTCGCATTCCATCGTGTCCAGTTGGATACGGGCCAAGCGGCAGTTGATCTTGTCGTTCACGAAGGCATATTTGCCGTTGTAGGTGCCATTGGTGTAGCTCTGGTGCACGTGGTGCGTATCGCCGCAGTCATACTTCAGGCTGCCGTCCTTCTTGGTGCCGATGATCGCCTTGGATTCGTTGGTCTTGCCCCAGCCGACCAGGACATCCTGGTTGAACACCGGGATGCTCTTAAATTGCCGACCGGAAGGAAAACCGTAAACGCGCACGTCGCCGGAGTGGCCGCCCGACGAGAACGAATAATATTCGTCCAATTGGCCCGGATGCACCTCGATCTTGCCGAAATCCGGCCCGGACTGACCGCCCGTCGCGGCGCCAGCCGCAGGCACCAGGCCAACCGAAAGACCGGCACCGGCAGCGCCCATCAAGGCGGCGGTGCCCAGAAATTTGCGCCTCCCCTGATCCTGAAGTCCTTCTTCGTTTTTAGTCGTCTGCTGTATTTCTTTACTCATGATAGTGCTCCCCAGTAGTTAAACAAAGACCCTCTTGTGCTACCCCAAAATCAACCGGCCCAGCGCGATGCTCGCCTTTAATCCACAACAGGCCCATGGATTTCATGATTTACATCAATTAGATATCATGACTTATCCGACCTGCGTCAAATTGTCGCAACCCGGAGTTTAGGCTCATGCGCTCCATGCTTGTACCCTACTAAAGCACTAGAGAAATGAGGAAAAAGAACTAGTTCTTTAGAACTAGCCGACACTCTAAGAATCTGATTGTGCGCAGACTTTATAATCGTCTGTGTGCTGCCACACAAATCAGTGTCGTGCCGGGATACCGGATGAGAAATACATGCGACGGATAATGGCCACATGAGATATGGAACAAATCCATAAGAAGCGGTTGAGGAGAATTCACACTCGCCCCTCAACCGCGAAGGGGTTATTGCTTGTCAACCAGCCCGTGCTCCGCCGCATACACGGCGGCTTGCACGCGCCCGGCGAGGTTGAGCTTGCGCAGGATACCCTGCACGTGGATCTTGACGGTGGATTCGGCCAGGTGCAGCGCGCCGGCGATCTCCTTGTTGCTATCGCCGCGCGCCAGCATGATGAGTATCTCGCGCTCGCGCGGCGAGAGTTTGTCCAGGCTGGCATCGGAAGCGCCGGGCTTATCCCTGGGCGGGGCGCGCAGCGAGTCCGCCAGCTTGTGCGCGATCTGCGGCGACATCACCGATTCGCCGCGCGCCGCGCGCTGGATGGAATCCAGCAGGAACTCGGTCTCGATGTTCTTCAGCAGGTAGCCGCGCGCGCCGCTGCGCAGCGCTTCCAGCAAGTCGTCGGCATTTTCCGAAACGGTGAGCATGACCACCTGTGTCTCCGGGACTTCCTCGACCAGCATGCGCAGCGCTTCCAGCCCGCCGATGCCTGTCATGTGCAGGTCGAGCAACACCACATCGGGCACGAACTGTTTGGCGCGCTTGACCCCCTCCAATCCGTCGCTGGCCTCGCCGACCACTTCAAAGCCTTTCTGCCGTTGCAGCAGCAGCTTGATACCGCTGCGGAACAGGGTATGGTCGTCAATGATGAGTATGCGTATCGGTTTCATGGTTCATCCCGGAAAAACTACATAGGCGACTGCTTGCGGTTTCGGGCGCATTACTGCGTTGCCTGTGAAGCATCCCGGCATAGTAACGCGATACGCACCGATGTGCCCAGCCCGGGTATCGAGCCCATATCCAGCTCGGCGCCGATGCGATGCGCCCGTTCGTGCATGATGCGCAGCCCCACATGGGTATCGCCGGTATCGCGCGAGACATCGAAACCGATGCCGTCGTCGCGGATGCTGAGCGCGCATTCTCCGTTGCAGGACAGCTTCACGTCAACGCGGCTCGCCTTGGCGTGCTTGCGCACGTTGGAAAGCGCCTCCTGCACGATATGCATGATCTGGAGCACCTGTTCCGGCAACAGGTTCGGCACGACGCCCTGCCGCTCGAAACTGGTGTGGACATTGGTTTGCCCCTCGAACTTCTCCAGCGCGCTGTGCAAGGCGGTCTCCAGATCCGCGCTGCCGATGCGGGTACGGAAATGCACCAGCAGTTCGCGCACATCGTCATAGCTTTCCTGCACGCCCTCGCGGATCTTCTCCAATCCTTGCAGCGCCTCGGCATGACGTTCGTTCAGCAGGTCATCGTGCAGCAATTGCACCTGGATGTTGAGGTAGGCGAGCGCCTGGGCGATGCTGTCGTGCAATTCCTGCGCGAGCAGGTTGCGCTCTTCCGACACCGCCATCTCCTTTTCGCGCGCGACCAGCTGCTGGTTCTCGATGGCGATGCCGAGATGCTGCCCCACCGTCTCCAGCAGGCGGAGTTCCGATTGCGGCAGGACGCGCGGTTCCCTGAAGAACAGGTTGAGTATGCCCAGTACCCGTTGCTGGGAGCGGATCGGCACCGCCACCACCGCCTGGTAGCCGTCCCGCCGGCAGTTGTACAGCCGCGGGCGGTCGCTGGGCACGGAAAAATCGCTGCTGGCCGCGACGCCGTCTTGCGCCGCTTCGCCGCACATGCAAGTGCCCACGGCCAGGCAGGCCTCTGCCTCAAGGAAGGCCGGCGAAACCCCGCGCGAGGCGACGATCCGCAGGTTTTCGCCGGTGTGATCGACCAGGCGCACCATCCCGTCATCGGTACCCACAAGGGCGGCCAGTTTTTCCAGCACGATGTCGCACAGCGGTTCGGTCGCGTTGGATGAATTGAGGAAAGAGGCCACATCGTAGAGTGCCGCGAGCTCGCGGTTCTTGATCTCGATGCTGCGCGTCTTCTCTTCGACGCGCTGCTCCAGGTTGGCATACAGATCATGCAACTGGTCGGCCATCTGGTTGAAGCCCTGGGCCAGTTCGCCGAACTCATCCTTGCTGCCGACCGGCAGGCGCACCGCGAAATCCGCCTTGCCCATGCGCCGGATACCCTCCTGCAGGCGGGTGACAGGGCGCACCACCATCACCGAGAACAAGCTCATCATCAGCACCGTACCGACCAGCGCCAGGCTCACCAGCGCGATCTGGAACGTGCGCAACAGCGTGGTGGCGCGGGCATTGCTGTGCTCCACCATGACCACCAGATCGTTCACCTTCTCGACGAAGCTGACGACCGCGACCCGGTATTCCGCCAGCATGGTTTCCTGCTCCGCCTGTCGCGGGGTGTCGAGGATGCGCCGGATGCGCGGCTTGATGTCGAACTGCCAGTCCTGCCACAGCCTGTCCATCTGGGCACGCACGTTGCTGTCCCTGGGCAAGGCGAGCGGACGATGCGGATCACCGCGCTCGATATCGGCAAGCACTTGCTCGAACTGCGCGACCTTGGCTTCGATGTCATGCCGCAACTCGGCAGAAGGCAGTTGCACCTGCTGGGAAAGCAGGAAGGCGATGTGGTACGAACGCATGCGCTCGCTGCCGACGTCGTTGATCGCCGCCGCACCGCCTTCCAGCCGCCACGAGATATACAGTGTCGAGCCGATGGCGGCCAGGGCGACAAGAAAATAGAACACCAGCAGGCCGGTGATCTTTTCCTGAATTTTGAGAGTGAACATGCCGATAGCCCCCAGCTAATCTGCCGGACACTATATCCGATATTCGTCGCGCGTTTGCAACCGGCAGATCGAGCGTGGCCGGATGCTACAATCCCGGCTGTCCAATCCACCCAAGGTTTTGCGATGCACACCCTGATTTGCGGTTCCATGGCCTATGACACCATCATGGTGTTTCCCGACCATTTCAAGAAACACATCCTGCCCGAGCAGATCCACATCCTCAACGTCGCTTTCCTGGTGCCGACCATGCGCCGCGAATACGGCGGCTGCGCCGGCAACATCGCCTACAACCTGCATCTGCTGGGCGGCGAACCGCTGATCATGGCGACCGTGGGCGACGATTTCGCGCCTTATGCGAAGCGGCTGGAAAAGCTCGGCATCCCGCAGCAGCATATCCGCCACATCCCGGACAGCTTCACCGGCCAGGCCTTCATCACCACCGATATCGCCGACAACCAGATCACCGCCTTCCATCCCGGCGCGATGGGCGAATCGCACCAGAACCGCGTCGCGCACGCGCAGGACGTGAGCCTCGGCATCGTGTCGCCGGACGGGCGCGACGGCATGATGGAACATGCGGAACAGTTCGCCGAGGCCGGCATCCCGTTCGTCTTCGATCCGGGCCAGGGCATGCCGATGTTTTCGGGCGAAGACCTGCTGCGTTTCGTCGAGCAGGCGACCTACGTCACCGTCAACGACTATGAAGCCAAACTGCTGCAGGACAAGACCGGGAAATCCCTCAAGCAGATCGCCGAACGCGTCAGCGCTCTGATCGTCACGCTGGGTGCGGACGGCTCGCTGATCCACAGCGGCGGCAAGGAGATCGCCATCCCGACACCCAAGCCCGCAGCGGTCATCGACCCCACCGGCTGCGGCGACGCCTACCGCGCCGGATTGTTGCACGGCATCCGGCAAGGCTGGGACTGGGAGACCACCGGACGGCTGGCCTCGCTGCTCGGCAGCATCAAGATCGCCAGTCGCGGCGGCCAGAACCATGCTCCGACGCGCGACGAGCTAAAGGCACAGTTCCAGCAGCATTTCGGGTTCGCATTGCCACTGTAGACCATGCGCAGCACACTGCTCGCCGCTGTCCTGTTGCTCGCCGGCTGCGTCGCTGGCCAGCCAGGCGGTGCGAGTATGGTGAAGGAGGTCATCGGCATGGGCGTGATCGAGAGCGTCACCCCCATCGAGCTGGATGACAGCTCATCCCTCGGCGCCGGCATCGGCAGCATCTTCGGACAGGCCGGTGGTGCCGGAACCGGCGGCGGGCGCGGTTCGACGGTGGGCTCGATCTTCGGCTCCGTGTTCGGCGGCACCTTCGGACAACAGGCCGGCATCGCCACCAAGCCCGGCCTGGAGATTTGGGTCAAGCTGGACGAAGACGGCAAGAGCTTCTATGTGATGCAGCCGGGCCAGCTCGATGCCTTCAAAATCGGCGAGCGTGTGCGCGTGGTGCGCAAGGGTGGCGAGGCGCGCGTCGAGGCGCTACCCTCCGCCGCACCATGACGATCGATTGGCCGTCCATCTCCGCCGCGATCGCCGCGGCGACCGGACAACCGTTCCATCCCGATGACCAGATAGCCGTCGTCGGCGGTTGCATCAGCGATGCGTACACGCTACGCGGCACGGACGGGGCACGCCACTTCATCAAACTGAACGAGGCGCGCCATGCGGCGATGTTCGCCGCCGAGGCTGCCGGACTCGAAGCCATCGCCGCGACACGGACCATACGCGTGCCGCAAGTCGTGACGCATGGCATCTGCGGCGCCCACACCTTCCTCGTGCTGGAACGGCTTGAGTTGAACGGACGCGGTTCCGGCGCGGAACTCGGCGCACAACTTGCCGCATTGCATCGCTGCACTTCAAATCGCTTCGGCTTCGCGCAGGACAATTTCATCGGCACCACGCCCCAGCCGAACGGCTGGACGGACGACTGGATTGCGTTCTGGCGCGAACGGCGGTTGGGCTTCCAGTTGCGGCTGGCTGCGAAGAACGGCCACCGCGGTGAATTGCAGCGTCTTGGCACACAATTGATGGACGCGCTGCCCGCCTTGTTCGATAGCTATGCGCCGCAGCCGTCGCTGCTGCACGGCGACCTGTGGGACGGCAACCACGGCTATCTTGCGGATGGCACGCCGGTCGTCTTCGACCCGGCGGTTTATTACGGCGACCGCGAATGCGACCTTGCGATGACCGAACTGTTCGGCGGCTACGGCGCGGACTTTCATGCCGCTTATCGCGCCGCATGGCCGCTCGCTGCGGGTTACGCGACACGCCGCGACCTCTACAACCTCTACCATGTCCTGAACCACGCGAATCTGTTCGACGGGGGATATGCGGGACAGGCGCAAGACATGATGCGGAAGTTGCTGGCCACAACCCGTTGATCTTTTCTATATGGCACCAGAAATCGCCACTACATATCGTTTGCTATTTCCAATGATTGCGTGCATAGTGCGCGCCGCGATTCTCAAGTCTGTCGTTGTTGTCTGGTTAGTCTCCGTATTCTGCGGTATTCCTCCCTTCATCTTCTTGCCGTCTTGATCATCGCCTTGGTATGGGACTTTGTCCCGCATGTTTGTTTTTAAGGAGATTCAAAATGGCAACAGGTACTGTTAAGTGGTTCAACGATTCCAAGGGCTTCGGCTTCATCACTCCGTCCAACGGCGGCGATGATCTTTTCGCCCATTTTTCCGCGATCCAGAGTTCGGGTTTCAAGACCCTGACCGAAGGTCAGCAAGTCAGCTTCGACGTCGTTGCCGGCCCCAAGGGTCAGCAAGCAGCGAACATCCGCGCAGCGGATTGATCGGACAGGCGGGCATGGCGTTGCGCCATGCCATCAGCCCTTCCGGAAGGGCCCGGCCTATGCCGGGCTTTTTCTTTCCGGTTTCCTCTGGAGGATATGTCAATGGCCAAAGAAGAACTGCTTGAAATGGATGGTGTGGTGGACGAGGTCCTGCCGGACTCGCGCTACCGCGTGACTCTGGAGAACGGTCACAAACTGATCGCCTATAGCGCGGGCAAGATGCAGAAACACCACATCCGCATCATTGCCGGCGACAAGGTTTCGCTGGAACTCTCTACCTACGACCTGAGCAAGGGACGCATCACGTTCCGCCATATCGAAGGACGCGGCGCCGCCGCTCCCCAGCAACGGCGAAAGTATTGATCGCTTCCTGAAGCAAGATGCGCCGATGTTCCCGTGCGTGCCAAGCGCAAGCGGTCTGCCGCTGAAGTCGAAGCACGAACCTCACCAGTGCTGCGCCACCGGGTTCACGCTCGGCACCTGAAACACCTTGCGGTCTTCCAATCGGATCGCGGTGAGCGGGCCGCCCCACAGGCAGCCGGTATCCAGCGCGATGGCGTTCTCGTGCAGCATCAGCCCGAGCGCCGACCAGTGCCCGAAGATCACCGTGGCATCGCGGCTCTTGCGCTCCGGCACATCGAACCACGGCAGGTAACCTGCCGGAACATCCGGCAACTCGCCCTTGAACCTGAACTCCATCTCGCCCTGCGGCGTACAAATGCGCATCCGCGTCAGCGCATTGGTGATCACGCGCAGGCGCTTGTAGCCGGTGAGGCCGTCGTCCCATCCATGCGGATTGTTACCGTACATGCGCGCCAGGAAGATGGCATGATCATCCCCGCGCAAGACCGCCTCCACCTCATGCGCCAGCTTCGCCGCCTGCTTCACCGTCCAGCCCGGCGGCAGGCCGGCATGCACCAGCACGAAACCGTCCTCGACATGCAACAGGCGCTGATTGCGCAGCCAGCGCAACAGCTCATCGCGATCCGGCGCATTCAATACCTCGTCCAGCGTATCGCTGCGATGCAGCTCCGCCGCACCCTCGGCCACCGCCAGCAGATGCAGGTCGTGGTTGCCCAGCACGGTGATCGCGGACTCGCCCAGCGATTTCACCAGCCTCAACACGCCCAGTGAATCCGGCCCGCGGTTGACCAGGTCGCCGACCAGCCACAGCTTGTCCTGCGCCGGGTCGAAGCGGATCAGTTCCAGCAACTGCCGGAGCTCGGCGTGACAGCCCTGAATGTCGCCTACCGCATAGATCGCCATCGTATTCCCCCGCCATATGTTTATTTCGGAAGATAGCGTGTCAGACAACCATGTCCATCCGATGAAACCATGCCTTCCTCATCGGCGTTACCTGCCAAAAGGGAACGAACATGGTGTTTTCTGCTAAAGTTCGCGCCATGAATCTTACCAGCACCCAGCTCTATTTGCGCTTGCTCGGATATGTCAAACCTTATTGGCGCATCTTTGCAATATCCATCCTTGGGATGGTCGTGACTGCCGCCACAGAGCCATTGCTGCCGGCTTTGCTGAAACCCATGCTGGACGGTACTTTTATTCATAAAGACGACACTGTCATCCGGCTTGCGCCGCTATTCATTCTGGTGATCTTCTTCGTGCGCGGGGTCGCCTCGTTCGTCGGCACTTATGCCATCGGATGGGTCGGCAACAAAGTGGTAATGGATCTGCGCGAAGCCATGTTCCAGAAATTGCTCACCTTGCCGACGCGTTATTACGACGACCACGCCACAGGCAATCTCATCTCAAAACTGACCTTCGACGTCACACAGGTGACGACTGCCGCCACCAGCGTGGTGACCGTTGTGATCCGTGACTCCATCATCATCATCGGGTTGCTCGGCTTGCTGTTCTATCTCAACTGGAAGCTTACCCTGCTCAGTCTGGTGATGCTGCCTGTCATTGCCGTCATCATCCGTCTGCTTAACGCGCGTTTGCGGGATGCCAGCCGTGATTCGCAACGCGCGATGGGCGATATCACACAGGTCATCGAGGAAAGTGTCTCGGCACATAAGGTGGTCAAACTGTTCGGCGGACAGCAATATGAGCGCGAGCGTTTCGGCGACAAAGCCAACTGGGTGCGCCGCCACATCATGAAACAAGCGATGGCGGCGGCAGCCAATGTGCCCATCGTGCAAATGATCGCCGCAGTGGCGCTGTCCGTAATCGTCTACCTCGTCACGGCACAGGCCCACAGCGATGAAACCACCGTGGGCGGATTCATCTCGTTTATCGCCGCCATGATGATGTTGACCGCACCGATCAAACGCCTGACCGGTGTGAGCGAACATCTGCAACGCGGACTGGCGGCATCCGAGAGCGTATTCGAATTGCTCGACATGCCCGGCGAGATCAATGCCGGAAAAGAGGCAATAGGACGTGCCAACGGACGCGTCGCATTCGAGCACGTGAGTTTTTCCTATCAACAGGATGACCGGGTGGCGCTGCGCGACATCTGCCTGGATATCCCGGCAGGACAAGCCATTGCGCTGGTGGGCGCATCCGGTAGCGGCAAGAGCACGCTGGCTAATCTGGTGCCGCGCTTCTACCTGCCCGACAGTGGACGTATCACGCTGGACGGGCATGATCTTGCCGATCTCACATTGGCCAGTTTGCGCGCCAATATCGCGCTGGTTAGCCAGGAGGTCGTGTTATTCAACGACACCATCGCCGCCAATATCGCCTACGGCCAGATGCGCGAAGTGCCGGAAGCCGAGATCATCGCTGCCGCCCAAGCGGCACATGCGATGGAATTCATCCGCGAAATGCCGCAAGGACTGAATACGCTGGTCGGCGAGCGCGGCGTAAAACTGTCCGGCGGCCAGCGCCAGCGCATCGCCATCGCGCGCGCCATCCTCAAGAACGCCCCCATCCTCATTCTCGACGAAGCCACCTCCGCACTGGACAGCGAATCCGAGCGCCACGTCCAGGCCGCGCTGGAAACCCTGATGCAAGGCCGCACCTCACTGGTCATCGCCCACCGCCTGTCCACCATCGAAAAGGCCGATCGCATCGTCGTGCTGCAAAAGGGCGAAATCACCGAAGCCGGCACGCATCATGAGTTGCTGGCGAAGAATGGCGTGTATGCGCAGCTGCATCGCATCCAGTTTGCCAACGCAAGCCAGATGCGGGTTCTCATAACATAGCCCACCGCTATTACGGCAAATCCATCAATTCGTGCAGTGCCATAACAGCGTTTGCGACCGATAGATTCTGCAAACAATTGCTCAAACTGGCAATGTGCCGGTCGCAGCCCTCTTCCATGCATGGTACGCAATCGCCATCGCCCTGCAGCAGTAGCACGTTGTTTACACGTTGCGTACCGCGCATTCGGTAAGGGTTACGATCTTCATCGTACCCCTTGGGCCAAGGCCCCCATTTCACCGGATTGGACGGGCCGAACAATGCTACGGTAGGTGTACCAAGCGCAGCTGCGAGATGTGTCACCACAGTATCGGGACCAATGTAGGCGCGCGCCTTACTCAGCAAATACGCCACACCGGAAAGACTTAATTTGCCAGCAACATCTACCGCATCGCGCGGCAGCAAATCCAGCAAACCACTCACGTACGCGATTTCATCCGAACTGTTGCCTCCAGTCAGGACAATACGCATTCCTTGACCGTTCAGCCAATCAGCCAATTCCACCCATGCCTCGCGTCGCCATGCCTTATAGAGATACATCGGGTGAACGTGCAGCACCGCATAAGCCCGCGCGTCCGGATCGAAGGGCAGTACATTACGCACCGCAACTTCGTCTTCCTTGCGCCAGCTTGCCACCACCTCATGGCAGCGCGGTACGCCGAGCAAATCGGCAAACTTGAGATTCATCAACACAGTATGTGTGTCGATGTTGTCGAACTGAACGGGTTGTGATAACAGCCATCTTTTCCACGAATGCTTGCCGCCCGCCAAAGTCATGCCAATACAGCGCTTGCCGGCGATACGCGCATACAGCGTGGGACGATCTCCTGCCACCAGCGACAACGCCAGATCGTAGCTGCGCCACAATCGCAGCAGAAAATGCAAATGCTGTGACAACGGCGGACGCTGTACGATGGTGATGACTTGGTTGAGGTCGGGATTGGCGGCAAGTATGCCTTCAGTGCCGGCGAACACCAGCGCATCTATTTTTGCTTCCGGCCACGCGCGCCGTAGCGAGCGGATCAGCGGCGTGGCCAGCAGGACATCACCGATGCGCAGCGTTACCACCACCAAGATTCTTTGGGGCCTTCGTGCAACCGAGAGGGCAACTTTTGTTGGTTTCATCCAGCCTCTGTAATCTGGCCCGCCGATATAGAATACATCCCGTGCAACACTCACTGACCAACACGGCATGAATAGTATAACAACCATTCCCCGAATGACTTGCGACCTGTGCGGTACGGCAGGCGAAATAGCGCAGGGCGGCATCGTCGATCCGGACGGCCTGTTGCCCGGCGAGTGGTGCTTCAGGCGCTGTTCCAACGCAGCGTGCGGCGTATATTGGCTGGATCCGGCGCTGCCCGCGCAGGAACTCTGGAGAGCTTACGTCTCCTATCACACCCATGCGCGCAAGGGCGGTTCGCGCGCCATGCGCTCACTCGTCAGCCTAGCGCACCGGCTGTTGCGGTTCGGCCTGCTGCCGCTCTGGATAAGGAGCGGCCTGAAACGCGAGGCCGGCTATTTGCGTTTCATGACGCTGGCAGACGAACCGGAAGGCAAGTTGCTGGATGTCGGCTGCGGCGGCGGGCGTTTCCTCAGGCGCATGGAAAGGCGCGGCTGGCGGGTCGAGGGCTCCGATTTCGACAAACGGGCCGCCAGCAAGGTCACGAAACGCTACCGCATCAAGACCCATGTCGGCGACCTCCCCCAGTGCGCGCTTGCCGCAGACAGTTTCGATGCGATTACAATGAGCCAGGCCATCGAACACCTGTACGACCCCATGGCCACGTTACGCGAATGCCTGCGCCTCCTGAGACCGGGTGGACTGCTGGTGATGACCACGCCCAACGCGCACAGCATCGGCGCGCTCGAATTCGGCCCATTCTGGCGCGGCTGGGAGCCGCCGCGCCACCTGCACCTGTTCTCGGTAGCGTCATTGCAGAACCTGACCCGCCAGGCCGGATTCGAGATCGACGAAGCGCGCACTTACTCTGCCGGTTCGGCGGTGGTGTATCGCGTCAGCCGTGAGTTACAGCGAGGCCGACCCTCCTCCTTCCCGGGCGAACTTGCCGCCCTGGTCTGGAGCTATCGCAAGGAGTTGCAGGAATACCGCACACAGCAGGCCAACCCCCATACCGGACAGAACGTGCTGATCCGTGCACGCAAACCGGCACATTGAACGGACATCCCATGTTCTCCATCATCATCCCCACTTGGAACAACCTGGCTCTGCTGCAACTGTGCGTGCGCAGCATCAGGCAGAATTCTGCCTATCCGCACCAGATCATCGTGCATGTGAACGACGGCAGCGACGGCTCGCTGGCATGGGTGCGCGCCGAGGGCATCGCGCACTCTGCATCAAAGGAGAACATCGGCATCTGCCTGGCGGTGAACGAGGCGGCGATGCTGGCCACGCAGGACTACATCCTGTACCTGAACGACGACATGTATTGCTGTCCCGGCTGGGACACGGCGCTGGCGGGCAAGCTCAAACAACTGGATACCGATCTGTTCATGCTCTCCGGCACCATGATCGAACCGCGCGACACTGGCAATCCCTGCGTCATCGTGCGCGATTACGGCAGCGATGCGCACAATTTCGACGAGGCAAAACTGCTCGCCGAATTGGCGCAGCAGTACAAGCCGGACTGGTATGGCGCGACTTGGCCTCCCACACTGGTGTCGCGGCGCTGGTGGTTCAAGGTCGGCGGCTACAGCAGCGAGTTCTCGCCCGGCATGAGCAGCGACAACGATTTCTCGATGAAGCTGTGGCATGCGGGTTGCCGCGTATTCCTCGGCGTGGGCGATGCGCTGGTGTATCACTTCCAGTGCAAATCCACCGGCAAGGTGAAGAAAAACGACGGCGGACGACAGTTCCTCAACAAGTGGGGCATGCGTCAGTCGGTGTTCGACCGCTACTACCTGCGGCGCGGACAAACTGCACAAGGGTTGAAGCTGGACGAACCGGAAGATACGCGCGAACTGCACTGGCAGTTGCTGCGCAGCAGATTGAAACGGGCGTTGGGCTAGCCCGAATGCAGCGCGGCCAGCTTGCGATATTTGAGCCAGGTCGTGCGCGCATTCATGCAGGCGATACCCCATCCGGCCCTGCCGTCCAGCACGCCCAGACGCAGGAAATACGTCCGCGCGAACGCCCAGCCTCCGCTCAGCGCCGCCCCCAGCCAACTGGAGCGCTTGCCGGCTCGAAACATCTGTTGCGCCGCCGCATCGGAGTAATGCGCCACCTTGCGTTCCACGTCATCCCCGGTGAAGTAGCTGTAATGCAGTAACGGCGTTTTCAGCTTGCCTGCATTGCCTTGCAGCACAACGCTTTCATGCACGAGACTGTCTGAGAATCGCGCCGTCCCGCGCCGGAACAGTCGCAACACATAATCCGGATACCAACCGCTGTGATGGATGAAAGTGCCGCAGAACTGCGACAGGCGCGGGCAGTAATAACCATCGGCTTGTCCTTCGCGCATCGCCTGCTCGATCTCGGCGCGCAGCTCCGGCGTCACGCGCTCGTCCGCATCGATGGAGAACACCCAGTCCTTGCTGGCATAGCCCAGCGCGCGGTTCTTCTGCGGGCCGAAACCCGGCCAGTCCGCATGAACATGGACCTGCGCGCCCATTTCCCTGGCAATCCCCGCCGTATCGTCGACGCTGCCGGCATCCACCACGATGGTCTCGTCCGCCCAGACCACCGACTGCAGGCAGTCGCGGATGTTGGCGGCTTCGTTCCTGGTGATGAGGATGACGGAGAGGCTAACCATGTTCTTGCTTCATCCCTGAACCGGCGAACAATGCCGCCGTCATGAACGCAAAGAACAAACCATCGCCGTGGTCCAGCAACGCCGAGTTGAATGTGCAATTCACCATGTATGCCAGCACCAACCCTCGCGCGGCATCCTGCGTAAATGAGGTGTCCTGCCTCTCAGCCTCGCGCCACAGGGTGAAAAACAGATATAGCAACAATATCAGGCCAATCACGCCGGTCTGTACCATGATCATCAAATACTCATTGTGGGGATTCGGCACCGGTGCCGCACCGATAGCTTGTGTCTGTCTGGCATAGGCATCCTTCAGGCCGCCCGTGCCGACGCCGAACACCGGGTGCTGGTATACGATCTGCAAGCTGTTGTAGTAAAAATCCAGGCGCTGCCTAATCGAAGTGTTGGCGCCCTGATTCGGTTGCCATGCCTGATATTCGGCTGCCACCAGTGCCACGCGTTCATGCAGTCGCGGCGATACCTGATAGACCGCTGCTGCCAATCCCGCCAGCACCAGCACCACCAGTGCACCCTGGCGCCAACCCCACGCCCTGCCAAGTTCGCGCATGTGCCGCGCCAGTGTCGTCCATAGAAACCAGCCCAGCAACGCCAGCAGGATCAGGTAGCCGGTGCGCCCCTGCACCATGAACAGCACATTGATCGCCCCTAGCAGCGCGGCAGCGCCCCAAGCCATCCTCAGTCTGAATGCAGACGCATCGCGTGCCTCGAGCAGCGCGAGAAACACGGCAAATGCCATCATGTTGTTCTGCGTGATGTGGCTATGAAAGATCGCGGGGTTGCTCGGCGTAGCCCATGCACCCATCCAGTGCGGCAGCGACAGCAGATACAAGCCGACCAGGTATGACAACAGCAGCGTCAATCCCATCGCCGCGAGAAATGCGTACTGCGCCCATTGCCTGTGACGCGCCTCGGCCAGCAACAGCATGAACAACGGCACGAAGACCAGATCGATATACTTCCCCAAAATACCCGCCGCCTCGCTGAGCGGCGTCACACCATAAACCATGGCGAAGAACAGCATGCCGAACAGCAGCCAGGCAGCACGCGCCACCGGGTGTTGCGCAACGATCCGGCAGATGTCGCGAGTATTGAACAGCATGCCCAGCAATATGATCGCTAGCAGCAGGTTATCCAGCGCCACAGAGATCGGCACGGAAAAACCCAGCAATATCGTGCTCACGCGCAGCGGCGGCAAGGTAAAGCGCTGCAAGAGGCCTGCAGGTGGGACGATCATTGCAACCGCACCCCATTGGAATCGGGTTGGTATTCCGGTATCCACTCTTTCAATGTTGCCCGCACCGCCTCATCTGTCACGACAGTGACAGCCGTCCATTCCAACAGTTGCGCCAGCCAGTCCGTATCAACCTGACGCGCTCGGGCGATGCGCAGTTTTGGGTGCGTGGTCGACAGTGTATGTTCATCGTCGGCCAGCAGTTCTTCATACAACTTCTCGCCAGGACGCAGGCCGGTGAACTCGATCCGGATATCCACTTCGGTAAGGCCTGAGAGGCGGATCAAGTCGCGCGCCAGATCGACGATCTTCACCGGCTCGCCCATGTCCAGCACGAAGATCTCACCGCCCTGACCCATCAGCCCTGCCTGCATCACCAGTTGCGCCGCTTCCGGGATGGACATGAAATAGCGGGTGATCTCGGGATGCGTGACGGTGACCGGACCGCCCTTGGCGATCTGTTCGCGGAATTTCGGGATCACACTGCCGTTGCTGCCCAGCACGTTGCCGAAACGCACGATGACGAAACGCGTGCATGCCGTTCCCGCAGGCGCTTCCGCGCAGGGCGGCTGCAATGCTTGGCACACCATCTCGGCCAGCCGCTTGGATGCGCCCATGACATTGGTCGGATTCACCGCCTTGTCGGTGGAGATCATCACGAACTTGCCGACGCCTGCCTGCTGCGCGGCGCGCGCCACCGTCCAAGTGCCCAGCACGTTGTTGCGGATTGCCTGCCAGGAGTTGTGCCGTTCCATCAGCGGCACATGCTTGTAAGCTGCCGCATGGAACAGTGCATCCGGGCGGTATTGCCGCATCACCTCTTCGACCCTTGCGGCATCACGCACGTCGCCGAGCAGCGGGACGAAATCCAGCGCAGGGAAGTCCTGTCCGAATTCCTGCTCGATAGTATAGAGGGCGAATTCGCCCAGTTCGAACAGCACCAGACGTGCCGGATGGAAACGCGCGATCTGGCGGCACAATTCGGAGCCGATCGAGCCGCCCGCGCCAGTCACCATCACCACCTTGCCGGTCAGGAACCCGTGCAGTCCGGCTTCATCCAGTTGCACCGGATCGCGCCCGAGCAGGTCATCCAGCTCTACCGCGCGCAATTGCGATACCGCCACCTTGCCACCCATCAGATCGTCGAGCGAGGGCACGGTGAGCGCCTTGACGCCGACCTGATTGCACAGCTGGATGGCGCGTTTGCGCTGCTGATGCGTACCGGAGGGCATGGCGATGATGACCTGTTCGACATCCAGACACTTTGACCAGTGCGCCAGTTCATCCAGACGCCCCAGCACCTTGGCGCCGTTCAGGATACAGCCCTGCTTGCCGGCATCATCATCCAGGAATCCGGCCAGTTGCCAGGCCGGATTCTTTGCCAGGTCCTTGGACAGCATCACCGCCGCATCGCCCGCACCCAGCACCAGCACCGGTTCGGCATCGATCTTCATGTTCCGGTAGAAGCCGGTCTCCTTCCACATCCGGTATAACAGGCGGCCCCCGCCCATCAGCAGGATCAGCAGCAGCGGATCCAGCACCAGCACCGCACGCGGCACAAACAGGGGAGAATGCAGCATCCACAGCACGAACGGGATCAGCAGCGCGGTCAGCAGCACGGCCAGCACGATGCGGCGTAAGTCGTTGAGGCTGGCATAGCGCCAGATGCCGCGATACAGGCCGAAGCGCCAGAACACTACCAGCTGCAACGGCACGATCCAGAGCAGGGCATGCGCCGCCTCCGTCCAGAAATCCGGCGGCAACGTAAAATTCAGCCGCAGCAGATAAGCACTGACCCAAGCCAGCGCCGCCATTGTTGCATCGTGCAGCACCGCCAGTGCGACACGTCCCCTCGCATTACGCAACATCGGCCTTACCCTCTCCCGTTCGATACGATTCCCAGCTTCGACCCAGCAATCCTGCCAGCCCCAGATAAGCGGCGCCCCAGCAAAGCAGCAATACGGCCTGCCCCCGAATCCCCAACCCGATCCCCCACAGGGCCGAGATGCCGGCCAGCAGCATCAGCGCATATTCCGCCAGCGCGGTGTTGCGGTGTCCCCAGCCCATCTGCACCAGACGCTGATAATAATGGCTGCGATGCGCCTGCGAAAGGCGCTCGCCGCACCATGCGCGCCGGAACAAGGTGAAGGTCGCATCGACCGCGAACGGCGAGAACGCCAGCAGCGGGAACCAGAATGGCCAGTATCCCGTCTGCCATCCGGACACACCAAGCGCGGCCGCGAGAAAGCCGAGCGGAATGGAACCGGAGTCACCCATGAAGATGCGTGCGGGATGGAAATTGAATACAAGGAATCCGGCGGCGGCGGCGGCCACCGCAAGGCTCATCAACGCGAACTCGGCATCGCCCGCCAACCACGCGGCAGCGCCATAGCTGCCGAAGCCGAACAGCGCCATGCCGCCCGCCAGCCCATCCGAACCGTCCATGAAATTGTACAGATTGGTCATCCACGCCACGTACAGCAGCACCGGCACGAACCACGGCCACGAGACGCCTGCGCCCGCCGCCACGGCCAGCGCGGCGGCGAAATGCCCGGCGAGACGCAAGCGTACCGGCAATCCGCGCACATCGTCCAGCAGCGACAGCGCGAACAGCCCGAACAGCGGCAACACGATCCACCATACCCAGAACGGCGACAACAACGACCAGCCTGCCATCACCCCGGTCATCAGCGCGATGCCGCCAGTTCGCGGGATCGGCTTGTCATGCAACGAGCGCTCGTTGGGAATATCCTGGACCTTCTGGCCGAAACGGCTGGACAGCAGAAAGAGGATCACGCAAAAGGCGATCACGGCTGCAAGCAATGGTACGAAAAAGATCATGCAGTCAGGTAACGGCGCAGTCTGTGGAAAACCCGGTGGATTCTAACACTCACCAGACTATTGCAGCATCTCCCGGCACAACCCGAACACCTGCTGCGCGGCGATCTTCAACTGGCAGGGCGGGATATCTCCCGGCGTCGCGAGTTTCGGGCAATCGCGTTTGAAGCACGGCGAACAATCCAAGCCGCTGACCACGTGCAAACACGATCTGCCCAAGATGCCGCTGTAGGCCGGATCGGTCGGGCCATGCAGCATCAGCCCGGGGGCATCGAGCGCTGCGGCCAGATGGCCGATACCGCTTTCCACGCTGATGAAGGCGCGTGCATGCAGCAGGATGCCCATCAGTTCGGTCAGTGTCAGCTTCGGCAAGACCTGCGCACTCTCACCACCGGCTGTTTGCAAGCGTTGCGCACGCAGCCGCTCGACCTCGTTGCCCCACGGCAATAGGCAGCGCCAGCCCTGCCGGGTCAGCAGGGCGATCAGTTCCGCCCACGATTCCTCCGGCCAATATTTGCTGCTCCAGGTCGTGCCGTGCAGCAGCACGATGTAAGGCTGTGCGGCGATTTCAGCCAGCGCGATCGGCAACGCAGCCTGCATCCGTTCACGGCGGAATTCATCCAGACCGAAATCGGCAGGCCGCGAGGCATCCGTATCGAATATATCCGCCACCAACCGGCGGTTCTTGTCGATCACATGCAGCCCGTCCGGCACCTTGGCGGTCTGGCGATAGAACATCGCCGCCAGCGGCTCGCGCGCGCTGCG
>Ga0209211_10000707_pt1 | contig 66825 bp, 56 predicted proteins | sample RifGroA2_FD_183992 | JGI IMG/M metagenome (GOLD analysis project Ga0209211, IMG submission 183992) | Groundwater microbial communities from Rifle, Colorado, USA - Groundwater A2 (SPAdes) (version 2) | ecosystem: Environmental > Aquatic > Deep subsurface > Groundwater | place: Rifle, Colorado... | reverse complement strand
GCAGCCGACCCAGCCGGTGTAACCGAGCCTGTCGATCAGCTCGAACAAAAACGGATAGTTGATTTCCCCGGTGCCCGGCTCATGGCGACCGGGGTTATCGGCGATCTGGAGATGGCCGATATGGTCGAGGTTGGCCTCGATGGTCCGCGCCAGATCGCCCTGGATGATCTGCGCATGATAGAGATCGAGTTGCAGTTTCACATTGGGGCGATCGATGGTGTCGAGCAACCGGAGCGCCTTGTTCACGTCGTCCAGCCAGTAACCCGGCATGTCGATGCGGCTATTGATCGGCTCGATCATCACCGTGACGCCGACGGTGGCGAAGCGGTCGGCGGCGAATTGCAGGTTGGCGACGTAGGTCGCTTCCAGCTCGGCCTCGCCAGCACCGGCGGGACGAAGCCCGGCCATGCAATGCACGCGCTCGCAGTCGAGGACCATCGCGTAATTCAGGGCCCGCTCGACGCTTTCGGCAAATTCGCCCTGGCGGTGCGGCAAACAGGCCAGACCGCGTTCGCCGGCCGCCCAGTTGCCGGGCGGCAGGTTGAACAGTACCTGCTCGACGGCGGCGGCCTTGAGCCATTCGGCGACATCGTGCGCCGGCCAGTCGTAAGGAAAAAGATACTCGACGCCCTGAAAGCCGGCCGCAGCCGCCCGTTGGAAACGCTCGGGAAAAGCGGCGTCGGCAAATAAAAAACTCAGATTGGCAGCGAACTGGGGCATAAGGATGGCTGTCTGTAGTGCGGAGCAAAAGTATAATCTGCACAGACTCAGGAGAAAGCACGATGAACGCCACCGAACAAGAACGCAAGGGCAACCGCCTGTCGAAGATCGTCACCCGTACCGGCGACGCCGGCACGACCGGCCTTGGCGACGGCAGCCGGACGACCAAGGACAGCCTGCGCATCGACGCCATCGGCGAGGTTGACGAACTGAACTCCGGCCTCGGCGTGCTGCTCTGCGAAGACATGCCGGACGCCATGCGCGCCGTCCTGCTCGACGTCCAGAACGATCTTTTCGACCTCGGCGGCGAACTTTGCCTGCCCGGCATGGAAGTCATGAAGGATGCCCAGGTCGCCCGCCTTGAGGCACAAGCCGAAGCCTTCAACGCCGACCTGACGATGCTCAAGGAATTCATCCTGCCCGGCGGCACCCGCGCCGCCTCGCTCGCCCACCTGAGCCGCACCGTCTGCCGCCGCGCCGAACGGGCCATGGTCCGCCTGCACGGCGTCGAGCCGCTATCCGAAGCCGCCCGCCGCTACATCAACCGCCTGTCCGACCTCCTTTTCATCCTCGGTCGCGCCCTCAACCGGGCCGGCGGCCGCGGCGATGTGCTCTGGCAAAAGGGCAAAAATGCCGCGTGACACGTCCTGTCCGGCCATCGACGCCCCCTCGGGTTAAGCCGTGTACCGCGTCAAGACAAGCTACCGCACCGGCACCGACCGCCCGATCATCGAGCACGGTCCCTGGCACGAGTCGCGCAAGGTCGCCGAACAGTGGGCCGAGCAACTGCGCACCGCCGGCTATGCCGTCAGCATCGAGAGCCAGAGTATCCAGGCCGGCGGCGGTGGCGATGACGACAATGCCGACCTCGCCGCGGCGCTGGCCGGGATGGCCTGAGCGAACTGACTGCGCCGGACAGGCTGCACATCGGCAAAAAATCCAGCCCCACAGAGACAAGCCCATGAACACGCCGGAATTCAGCACCCTCGCCGTCACGCTGGTCGATCACGTCGCCGAAGTCCGTCTCAACCGGCCGGACAAGTCGAATGCGATGAACGAGGCGATGTGGCAGGAAATCCGCCAGGCCTTCGACTGGATCGATGCCACGCCGGAAGCCCGTGTCGCCATCCTGAGCGGCGAAGGCAAGAACTTTTGCGCCGGCATCGACCTCGCCATGCTCGGCAGCATCCAGCAACGGATTGCCCACACCGATGGCGCGCGCAGCCGCGAAACCCTGCGTCGGCTGATCCTCGATCTGCAGGACTGCCTGAGCAGCATCGAACGCTGCCGCAAGCCGGTGCTCGCCGCCATCCACGGCGCCTGCGTCGGCGGCGCGCTTGATCTCGTGACCTGTTGCGACATGCGCTATGCGGCGGCCGACGCGATTTTTTCGATCAAGGAAATCGACCTCGGCATGGTCGCCGACGTGGGCACCCTGCAACGCCTGCCGCGCCTGATCGGTGAAGGGATGGCGCGGGAACTGGCGTACACCGGGCGCAATATGGACGCCGACGAAGCGGAAAAACTCGGCCTGATCAATTTCAATTTTGGCGATTTTTCCCGGTTGACCGTGGAAGTCCGCCAAATCGCCCGGACCATCGCCGCCAAGTCGCCGCTGGCCATTCGCGGCAGCAAGGACGTGCTCAATTTCAGCCGCGACCACTCGGTGGCCGACGGGCTGAACTACGTCGCCGGCTGGAACGCCGCCATGCTGCTCTCGGCCGATCTCGGCGAATGCATCGCCGCCCAGCGCGAGAAGCGCCGGCCGAATTTCGTCGACTGAGCCGGAAACAGGCGAACCAGAAACGGGAAGACCCGACCGGTTTGCGCCAATCGGGCCAGAATGCGCTGCTCGGGAAAAGTCAGTTCAGGCTGAAGCGTTGCCGCTCAATGTCCGTTCCCTGCTTGATCGGCAAGCCTATTCGGCAGCTTCCGCCACCCGCCGGGCGCGCACGGCGGCGGCCAGCTGATCGAGCACCTTGACGCTGTCTTCCCAGTTGATACAGGCGTCGGTGACGCTCTGGCCGTAGGTCAGCGGCTTGTCCGGGACGATGTCCTGGCGGCCTTCGACAAGATGCGATTCGACCATGACGCCGACGATACGGTCTTCACCGGAGGTCAGCTGGGCGGCGACGCTGTCGCAGACTTCCATTTGCAGCTTGAACTGCTTGCGACTGTTACCGTGCGAGAAATCGACCATCAAGCGGGCAGCGAGGCCGGACTTGGCAATTTCGGTGCACGCGGCATCGACGCTGGCGGCGTCGTAGTTCGGCTCCTTGCCGCCGCGCAGGATGACGTGGCAGTCCTCGTTGCCGGTCGTCGACACGATGGCGGTGTGGCCCGATTTGGTGACCGACAGGAAGTGGTGCGGCGAATTGGCCGAGCGGATGGCGTCGACGGCGATGCGCATGTTGCCATCGGTGCCGTTCTTGAAACCGACCGGGCAGGACAGGCCGGAGGCCAGCTCGCGATGGACCTGCGACTCGGTGGTGCGGGCGCCGATGGCCCCCCAGGAGATCAGGTCGGCGGTGTATTGCGGCGTGATGGTGTCGAGGAATTCGGTAGCGCACGGCAGGTCAAGCTCGTTGATTTCGAGCAGGATGCGCCGTGCCAGACGCAGGCCTTCGTTGATGCGGAAGGTGTTGTCGAGGCGCGGATCGTTGATCAGGCCTTTCCAGCCGACCGTCGTGCGCGGCTTTTCGAAATAGACGCGCATGACGACGATGAGGTCTTCGGCGTATTTCTCGGCTTCCTTGGCCAGCTTCTTGGCGTAATCGATAGCCAGGTCGTGGTCGTGAATCGAGCAGGGGCCGATGACGACGAGCAGGCGGTCGTCGGCGCCATGCAGGACGCGATGAATCGCCTGGCGGGCGGCGTAGGTTGTCTGGGCGGCGCGGGTGGACACCGGGTATTCGCGGAAAACGTGGGCCGGCGGCACCAGTTCCTTGATTTCCTTGATGCGCAGGTCGTCGGTATTGGGTTTGCTCGTTTGCGTGCTGTGCTGCGTCATGGCCAGTCTCGTTCAGAAATGCGGAAAGCCGGCATTCTACCGGATGGCCATCGAAGATTCCGAGTCCGCCCCCCCCTGCCAACCCAGCCCCGGCGGCGAATCCGCTACTTCGGCAGCTTTTCGTAGAGACCGACCGCCTGCTCCATCTCCTGGAGGATGCGTTCGCTGGTCGTTGCCACGGCCAGTTGCGCCCGCGTGTCGCCGCCGATTTTCTGGTTGAGGGCACTCTCGAAGAAAATCCATTGCTGCCTGACGAGGTCCAGGCTGTCCTTGATCTGCGCGGTGTTGGCCGGCGCAGCGACGAGTTCCTGCAAGGCGTCGGAAAATTCCTGACGCACCTTGCCCAGACTGGCCGTCCCGCCATGGTCGGCGATGCCCCACGCGGCAGCCTGGTAATACTTGGCCATACGCTGCGACAACATGCGCTGGCGCCCGGAAACGTTGACCAGACGACCGGCGTTCGAGCCTGATTTCTTTTCGAGCATGACGGTTGCCTGATGCGCCAGCACCAGCACCTCTTCGGAAATCGCCAGCACTTTTCGCCCATTTTCCGGCGAGGGCGTCGCCCCGACCAGCACATCCTTGTAAGCCAGCCAGGATTTTTCGAGCTTGAGGTAGGTGTCCTTGATTTCCGGCGTCGGCGAGTAGTTCTTCAACTCGACGAGTTGCCGGTCGAAGACGGCAATCGAGGCATCGAGAATCTTGCTGCTACGGTCGACGTCGATTTGTTGCCCAATCTGGAAGTAGGCTTTGGCCATGCGCTGCGACAGCATGCGCTGCCGACCGGCCTTGTTGATCGCCGAATTGATGTCGCTGATCTGGGCCAGCGCATCATGGCCGGCGAGGCAAAGGAAAAATGCGAACAGCGCAGACAGTATGGTCTTCACGATGCCTCCCGGAATGGCTTTTTGCGAGCCAAGAGGATAGCCGCGGCATTTGCCGCAAGACCATGATACGAATCAACAATGTCACACGACGGTAAATTCCGTCGTTCAGGGCATCTGCGTCAGGTAATTGGCGATGGCCGTGATGTCTTCGTTTTTGAGTGGGGCCGTGGCAATCGCCATGAGCTGATTGTTGCGCACGCCGGTCATGTCGCGATAGCGGGTGATCGAGGTCTTCAGGTAGGGCAGCTTTTGTCCGGCCAGGCGGGGGAAAAGCTCGTTACCGCGGGCCTGTTCGCCGTGGCAGCGGACGCAAAGCTTGGCGAACAACTCCTTGCCGTGCGGCACCTGGCTGTTGTCGGCAACGGACGGCGACACCTTGACGCTGGCGTAATAGAGGGCGATCTGGATGCGCTCTTCTTCCTTGAGCACCTTGATCAGCCCCTGCATGAAGGGGTCCTTGCGCTCGCCAACGCTGAACTTGCGAATCTGTTCGAGCAGGAAGGCCGGGTTCTGGCCGGCCAGGTTCGGCACATCCGGCGTTTTGCTGATGCCGTCTTCTCCGTGGCAATTGGCGCAGAAGAAGGTCGCTTTCTTGCCGGCATCGATCGCCGCCCGCAAGGTGACCGGGTCGGCGCCGAGCACTTTCAGGCGTTCCTGCGAGGCGCTTGCCTGAGGCGTCGACTGAGCCAAAACCGAAGCAGACAGCAAGCAGCCAGCGAGAAAAATCAGTGCACGCATCAAAAGCCCCCCTCTACAAAATGACTAGTTATTATGCAGTACCCCCCACCGTCAGTCCATCGATACGCAAGGTTGGTTGACCAACGCCGACCGGAACGCTTTGTCCGTCCTTGCCGCAGGTGCCGACGCCGGGGTCGAGCTTGAGGTCGTTGCCGATCATCGAAACGCGGGTCATCGCCTCCGGCCCGTTGCCGATCAGCGTAGCCCCCTTGATCGGGCGCGTCACCTTGCCGTCCTCGATGAGGTAGGCCTCGCTCATCGAGAAAACAAACTTGCCGCTCGTGATATCGACCTGGCCGCCGCCGAAATTGGCGGCGTAGATGCCTTTTTTGACCGACTGGATGATCTCCGCCGGATCGTGCTCGCCGGCCAGCATCATGGTGTTGGTCATGCGCGGGATGGGCAGGTGGGCGAAGGATTCGCGGCGGCCGTTGCCAGTCGGGGCGACGCCCATGAGTCGGGCGTTCAGGCTGTCCTGCAGGTAGCCCTTGAGGATGCCGTCCTCGATCAGCACGGTGCGTTGCGTCGTGTTGCCTTCGTCGTCAATGTTCAACGAGCCACGCCGGTCGGCAATCGTGCCGTCGTCGATGACGGTGACGCCCTTGGCGGCGACGCGCTGACCGACCCGGCCGCTGAAGGTCGAACTGCCCTTGCGGTTGAAATCGCCTTCCAGGCCGTGGCCGACGGCTTCGTGGAGCAGGATGCCGGGCCAGCCGGCACCGAGCACGACGGTCATCTGACCGGCCGGAGCGGGCTCGGCATGGAGGTTGGTGACAGCCTGGTGGACCGCCTCCTTGGCGTAGCGTTGGAGGATTTCGTCGTCGAAATAGCCGAAGTCGAAACGACCGCCACCACCCGACGAACCCTGCTCGCGCTTGCCGTTTTCTTCGACGATGACCGAGATCGAGCAGCGCACGAGTGGCCGGATGTCGGCGGCCAGACGACCATCGGAGCCGGCGACGAGGATCACCTCGTACTCGCCGGCGAGCGAGGCCATGACCTGTTTGATGCGCGGGTCGAGCGCCCGGGCAAAGCCCTCGAGGCGTTCGAGCAACTTGACCTTGGCGTCGGCCGGCAGCGAGGCGATGGGGTCATTCGGCACGTACAGCGACCTTGCTACGGTCGACGGGAAAAATTGGCCAAATTTCGAATCCTGCCCGGCCGCGCCAATCGCCCGCACGGCGTTGGCGGCATCGCCGAGCGCCTGCGAACTGATGTCGTCGGAGTAGGCGAAGGCCGTTTTTTCGCCGGACAGGGCGCGCACGCCGACGCCCTGATCTATGCTGAAGCTGCCCGACTTGACGATGCCCTCGTCGAGGCTCCAGGCCTCGGAACGGGAATACTGGAAATAGAGATCGGCGTAGTCGACCTGGTGGGTCAGGATCTGGCCGAAGGTTCGCGACAGGTCGCCTTCACTGAGCGAGAAGGGGGCCAGCAGCAGGGATTCGGCCTGGGCCAACGCGCTGTTCTGAGTCATGAAAGCTTCCTTAAAGTTTGCGATGGGCAAGGGCCGGCAGGCTCTCGCGAATGTCGGCAAGGCGCTGGTGATCGAGGTCGGCGATGACGACGCCCGGCCCCTTCATTTTGCGGTCGAGAATCTCGCCCCACGGGTCGATGATCATGCTGTTGCCGTGCGTCATGCGGCCGTTTTCATGGCGTCCGCCCTGTCCGACAGCGAGAAGATAACACTGGTTCTCGATGGCCCGGGCGCGCAGCAAAATTTCCCAGTGTGCCTTGCCCGTGGTTTCAGTGAAGGCGGCTGGCACGAGGATCAGATCGACCGGCGCCAGCGCCCGGTACAACTCGGGAAAACGCAGGTCATAGCAGATCGACAGGGCGACCTTGCCGAACGGCGTGTCGACTGCCACCGGTGTTTCGCCAGGCTCGATGAAGCTGGCCTCGTCGTAAGACTCGTCACCCTTGTGGAAGCCGAACAGATGGATCTTGTCGTAACGCGCGACACACTCGCCGGCCGGGTTGAAGACCAGGCTGGCATTGCGCATTTTGTCGGGCTTGCTCGCGGTCAACGGCAGGGAACCGGCAAAAATCCAGATGCCGTGGCGTTGCGCCGTTTCGGCCAGCCAGGACTGGATGGGCCCGGCGCCGACATCCTCGCGCGCCCGCACGCGGTCGGCATCGACCGCGCCGATGATGGGAAAATACTCGGGCAAAGCGACCAGTTGGGCGCCCTGTCCGACCGCCTCGGCGACAAGCCGGCCGGCGGTGGCCAGGTTGTCGCCAACGCGCGGCCCGGAAATCATCTGCACGGCGGCGATACGGCAATTCTGCTTGGTCATGGCTTGCTCTCCACGGGTTGGCTGTCCGCCTCTGGCGGCGGCTTCACCTCCGGTGCCGACTCCCCGGTCTTGTCGACCTGCGGATCGGCCCAGGTGCCGGTGACATGATAGCGGTAGCTGAACAGGCGATTGAGCGGCTTTTGCAGCACCGTGTTGGCGACCAGCGCCGCCGCCCCGACCACCGGATTGACCAGCGCCGCCGCCCCGACCGCGGCCAGCCCGCCCAGTTCCGGGCGGACGACCACCTGCATGTCCTGCGTTTCAGCCTTGAGGTCGGTTTCGCCCTGCATTTCGATCTGCGCCGACGGCCCGTAAATACGCAAGGGATCGACGGTACGCATGACGCCCTGGCGGATGGTCAGCTTGCCTTCGATGCTGTCGAAAGCCAGACCATCGCTGAAAATATCGCGGAAATCCAGGGTCAACCGACGCGGCAGCGACTGCAGGGAAATCAACCCGAGCAGCTTGCCGACGCCGGGTTCCAGCTTGTTGAACTGGCCCTTTTCCGCCTCGACATTGAGCTGACCCGTCAGCGACGGATAGTGAATGCCGGTGAGCGGCCCGTTCCATTTCAGATCGCCTGTCATCTTGGCCTTGCCCCGGCGCACCGAGTCGGCGTAGCCGAGCCGGTCGAGCAACTTGCCCATGTCCTTGGCGTTGAGCTCGAAATCAAGCCGGGTGTGGTTGGCGCCGGTGTTGTTCCAGACCGCCTTGCCCTTCAGGCCGCCGTCCGGATTTTCCAGATTCAGGTTGTCGAGGTGCCACGCCCCCTTGTCGTTGCGGGCCTTGAGTTCGAGCCGGCCGAGGGCCTTTTCGCCAACGAAAAAGTCGTCGACCGTGAGGCGCATGCCGGGCAGCGTGTTGATCAGCGACGAGGCGCCTTCGGCGACCTCGGCCGCCGGCCGCACCACGAGACGCTTGAAATTGCCCTCGACCCAGCCTTCGCCGGCGCTCTTCCAGAAAACATCGCCGACCGCCTCGCGGGTATTGAGACCGATCTGCCAGCCGCTGTCGCGCGGCCGCAGGCTGACCTCGACCTGGCTGTAATCGCGGTCGAAGAGATGCAACTGCGGCGTCTTGAGCGTCACCACGCTGAGCGCCAGGCCGCTGCCGTCGCCCCCGGCCGCCCCGTCGGGCAGGAAATTCCGCCAGGCATCGGCGTCGATGCGCGGCGTTGCCACGCGTACCGCCAGCCCTTTTTCCGGCAGGCGCGGCTCGCCCTCGCCAACCGCCAGGACGCCCCGCTCCCAGTTGCCCAATCGACGGACGACCAGCCCCTGGGCGACCTTGCCCAACGTGATGCGGTACTGCTCGCGCTCGGCATCCGGCGCCGTGCGCTCGATGCGCAAGGGCAGTGCCGTCATGGCATTCTTGTTGAGCGGGTCGGGCAGCGGCGAACTGACCCCGAGCAGGTCGGACTCGACCACCACGTCGGCATTGCGCCGGCGGATGCCGATGTCGGCCTTCCACGCAGCGCTGCCGCTCAGATGGTTGATCAGGGGCCAGCCAAAGTGCCGGCTTACCTCGCCGATGGCCGCCGTCCCGGTGGCCACCACAGCCACTTTTTCAGCGGCGCTCCTGACCTGCACCTTGAGCGGCCCGCCAAAGACCTGGCCGGCAATATCCTGCGAGGCCACGGTATTTTCGGTCAGCAGCAGACGGCCGTTGACCTGGGTCAGCGGCGGCAGCCCGGCGAGCGGCTCCAACTGGTTGTTGAGGAAGCGATAGTCGCCACGCATTCGCGTATCGAGCGCATGGCGCAGAGGAATGTCGAGTTCGAGTTTGAGGCTGCCGTTACCGGCGGCCTTCATGCCTTCGGTGAAGCGATCGATCTTTTCCGTCACCGGGCTTTCCTCGATGAAACGCAGGAATTCGCCGGTCGGCCCGCGGGCCGTGCCGCGCACCAGCAGCATTTCTTCATGCGCTTCAAAATCGGGAATATCGACTTTGACGTCGGCCAGAGTGGCGCCGAGGATGCGCCCCTTGCTGGCCTTGATCCGCATGCCGGTGTCGAAACTCATGTCGGCATCGATGCCCTCGATGACCGGCCAGCCGTCGGCATAATCGACCTTGGCGCCGGTCGCCTTGGCGGTGACGATGAACTTGCCGCCCTTGCCGTCGCGGAAGGGAAAATCCTTGAGGTTGCCCTTGAGGATGAGCTTGCCGTCGTAGCCGCGGCCGCCGACGATGCCGCGGCGGATCCAGTTGCGTGCCCCGGCATTGACGGCGTGCGGCATGTAACGCCAGACGGCGCGCCCTTCGCCGCGCTCGATGCTCGCCGTCAGGTCGATTTCGCCCGGCCCCTCGCCGGTGTAGCGATACGTCCCCTGGGCCGAACCGGCCGCATCCGGCCCGGCGAATTCAAGTTTGTCGAGTTGGATGTCGGTGCCTTGCGGCGAGTTTTTCCAGCTCGCCTTGACCTTGAGGGCATCGAGCGCGATGTCCGGTTCGGGGAAAATGGCGGGCAACGACAGGCTCGAGACGCCGGAATCGAGGCGCAGATCGCCCCCCTTTTCAGTCAGGTCGATCGATCCGGAGACGCCGCCGGCCCCGGGAAAATAGCGGTCGGCCTCGATCCCCATGTCGCGGAACCCCGCTCTCAGGCTGTAGTGACTGAGCTTTTCACCGGCCAGCGTCCAACTCGCCCGCAATTCGGCAATCCGCCCCTGCGGCCGGTGGCGGATGAGCAGCCCCCGGCTTTGCGCATCGAGCGGCAAATAAGCAGCCAGGCGGCCGAGCACGGCCAGATCGAGAAAACTGGCACTGGAATTGCCGTTGACCGTAGCAGTCGCCGCATCCCGTCGCCATTCGACCTTGAAATCGCTCGGCGCGATACGGATGCCATCCTGCGTCTGCAATTCGACCTGATGCCCGGCGACCATCCAGGCATCGGCCTCGTATTGCCCGGCAATCCGGCCGCGCATGCTGGCCAGTTCGAGTTCGGGCAGTTGGCGACCGAGGCGCATGCGCACATCTTCGAGCGCCACATCGGCCGTCAGTTTGCCGGCCCCGTCGCCGAGATCGCCCCACAGACGCAGTGCCCCGCGCCCCCGCGGCAGAGGCACGGGATAATCGACCCAGGCCCGCCAGCCGGCCAGATCGGCGTAATCGAGTTCGACAAAAAGCTGCCCGGACAAATGCTCGAGCGCCTCACCCAGATCGCCCTTGACCTCGCCGCGGATGTCGACGCGGGCGGCCAGTTCATCGGGCGGTGCGGCCGACAGGCCGAAACGGTGGCGACGCCCGCTGTTGTCGAGGGCCAACTGCAGGTCTTCGAGAACGAGCGGTGGCGCCTGGCGCAGGCGGTCGTCCCAGACAATCGTCGCGTCGCGGATGCGGATGCGCCGTTGTTGGAGCACCCACTCGCCAAAGGCCGGATCGCTCTCGCCTTCGGTGTCGACGCCGGCGACGGTGATCTTGCCGGTGGTTTCGCGCCGGATGTGGAGCACCGGGCGATCGAAAGCGAGCAGGGCCAGCGTCGGCCGCAGGCGCCACAGGGTGTGCCAGGAAAGGACGCCTTCGACGCGGGCCAGCGTGAAGGCCGGGGCGCCCTGGCGGTCGGCAACCATCACCTCGTCGAGCACCAGATCGGGATTCAGCCCCCGCCAGCGCGCCTCGATGCGGCCGATCTTGACCGGCAGCCCGACAGCCTGCGTTGCCGCCCGCTCGATCTCGCTCTGGTAGTCGCCTATCCGCGGCAGCACCGCGTAGCGCAGGGCCAGGATGAGCACGACAAAGACCAGCCAGGCGGCGAACAGCCCCCAGCCGAGCAGGCGGATGCCGCGGCTGGCGAGCACCGGCCACAGCCAATGCAGGCGGTGATAGAGCGCGATGCGCACATCTGTCGGGGTAACCGGGGAATTCGGCAACTGCAGCTTACTCACGCGCCAAGCCGTTTTGCCAGAGGGGGGAATAGATCACTACAATCGGATACTGGATAAAAACGACATTCTACCTTTTCGGCCAAGCCGCCGAAGGACCATCATGGACACGACCCTCGATCCCCGCTGGCAGGCTGCCTTGCAGCACAGCCATTACCTCGCCAATCTGCTGCAGGCGCACCCGGAACTCATTCCCGAACTGCATGCCACCTGGCTGCAGCCGCTCAGCGAGGCCATGCTGCTGGCGCCGCTGCAACAGGCGTTTGCCGACGACGACGCGGTCAGGTCCGCCCTGCGCCGCCTGCGCCACCGCGCCATGGCTCATCTCGCCCTGCGCGACCTGGGCGGACTGGCGCCGCTGGCCGAAATCGTCGAATGCATGACGCTGCTCGCCGACGTAACGACCAATTTCGCGCTCGATCACTATCACCGCCAGCTCGTCGCCAGCTACGGCGAACCGCTCGACAAGGCCGGCCAGCCGCTGCGCCTGCTGGTCATCGGCATGGGCAAGCTGGGTGGGCGCGAACTCAATGTATCGTCGGACGTCGATTACATCTTCGTGTACCCGGAAGACGGCGACACGGCCGGCCCGAAAAGCATCGAGAATTTCGATTTCTTTACCCGCCTCGGCAAACGCATCATCGGCGCGCTCGGCGTTTTGACGGCCGACGGCCAGGTTTTCCGCGTCGACATGCGGCTGCGCCCGAATGGCGACTCCGGCCCGCTGGTCTGTTCGCTCGACGCGCTGGAAAACTATTTCATCACCCAGGGCCGCGAATGGGAGCGCTACGCCTGGATCAAGGGCCGCACCATGAACGCCGGCGACAACCTCCAGCCAGCCTGGGTGACGGCCATGCAGAAAGTCGCCCGGCCCTTCGTCTTCCGCAAATATCTCGATTTCGGCGCCATCAACGCCATGCGCGACCTGCACGCCCAGATCAGCCGCGAAGTGGCGCGCAAGGACATGGCCGACCACGTCAAGCTCGGCCCCGGCGGCATCCGCGAGATCGAGTTCATGGCCCAGGTGTTCCAGCTCATCCGCGGCGGCCGCGACCTCGGGCTGCAAATTCGGCCGACCTTGTCCGTCCTCGCCCTGCTCGTCGACCGCAAGCTCATTCCGGCCGAAACCGAACAGGAACTGCGCGAGGCCTACATCTTCCTGCGTCGCCTTGAGCACCGGCTGCAGTACGTCGAGGACAAGCAGACGCACATGCTGCCGGTCGATGCCGAGGCTCGGCAAATCATCGCGCTGAGCATGGACTTCCCGGACTGGCCGGCCATGCTCGCCGTGCTGGACGAGCATCGTGACAAGGTCAGCCAGCATTTCGGCGCCATCTTCTCCGACCCGGAAGCCGGCGAGCATCCGCTGACCGGCCTGTGGCAGGGTCAGCTCGACGAGGAAGCGGCGATCGAAGCCTTCGGCAATCTCGGTTTTCGTCACCCCAAAGAGGCCATCGCCCGCCTGGGTGAACTGCGCGCCGCCAGCCGCTACCTGCAATTGCCGGCGACCAACCGGGCCAGGCTCGATGCCGTCGGCCCGCGCCTGATCGAGGCGGCCGGCGCGACGCCCGCCCCCGACACGACGCTGGCCCGCGGCCTCAATTTCCTCGAAGGCATCGCCCGGCGCGGCGCCTACCTCGCGCTGTTGCAGCAATACCCGATGGCGCTGCGCCGCGTTGCCGACATGATGTGCGCCTCGAACTGGGCGGCCGATTACCTGAACCGCCACCCGCTGCTCCTCGACGAACTGCTCGACCCGCGCCTCTACGAAATCGCCACCGACTGGACCGGTTTCCGCCAGATCCTGCGCGACAACCTGGCCCAGCATGCCGACGATACCGAGCGCGAAATGGACATCCTGCGCGAGATGCACCACGGCCAGGTGTTCCGGCTGCTCGCCCAGGATCTGGCCGGCCTGCAGACCATCGAACGCCTGTCCGACCACCTCACCGAACTGGCCGACACCATCGTCCAGGAAACCCTGCCGCTGGTCTGGAGCAAGATCCGGAACCGCCATTGCGCCACGCCGAAATTCGCCGTCATCGGCTACGGCAAGATGGGCGGCAAGGAGCTCGGCTACGCCTCCGATCTCGACCTCGTTTACCTTTACGACGACGACGATCAGGACGCCCCGGAAAACTACGCCCGCCTCGGCCAGCGCCTGAACTCCTGGCTGTCCAGCCAGACGCCGGCCGGCATCCTGTTCGAAACCGACCTGCGCCTGCGCCCGAATGGCGATTCCGGCCTGCTCGCCGTATCGGTCGATTCCTTCCGCGACTACGAGCTGAAAAACGCCTGGACCTGGGAACACCAGGCCCTGACCCGCGCCCGCTTCTGCGCCGGCGATCCGGCCGTCGGCCAGCGTTTCGAGGCAATCCGCGTCGAGATCCTGCGCCTGCCGCGCGACCTCGGCAAACTCAAGGAAGAAGTCGTCGCCATGCGCCAGAAAATGTATGACGCCCATGCCTCGAAGAGCGAAACCGAGTTCGGCCTCAAGCACGATCATGGCGGCATCATCGACGTCGAATTCATCGTCCAGTACCTCGTCCTCGGCCATGCGCACCGGCACGCCAGCCTGACCGGCAACCTCGGCAACATCGCGCTGCTGCGCATGGCCGGCGAACTGGGGCTGATCGATCCGCAGCAGGGCGAAGCGGTCGGCAACGCCTATCGCGAATACCGCCGGCTGCAGCATGCCCGGCGGCTGTCGGCGACGCCCAAGGCGCCGATCCCGCGCGACGAGGTGGAGAAACACATCGCCGCCGTCCGCCGGCTCTGGAAGGCAGTTTTCGCTAGCTGAACGGCGGCGTGGGCGTCTTCAACGCGACCAAGCCCGCCGCCGGGCATTTCAATTTTGGCCATTTTTTCCGGTTGACCGTGGCAAGCCCGGTTGACCGAGGGAATGCCCGGCGCGCCGTTCGCCCATGAAAAAGGCCGCACGCGGCGGCCTGGATCGGGGCGAAAGTCGCTTACTTCCTGAGCGAATCGCGAATCTCGCGCAGCAGCATGACGTCTTCCGGCGTGGCCGGTGCTTCGGGCGCCGGCGCCGGCTCTTCCTTGCGCATGCGGTTCATCTGCTTGACCATCATGAAGATGATGAAGGCCAGGATGATGAAGTTGACCAGGATGGTCAGGAAGGAACCGTAGGCGAAGACGGCGACGCCGGCCTTCTTGAGGTCGGCCAGCGTGCTCAGGTTGTTCGGGTTGTCGCCGAGGACGACGAAGAGGTTGGAGAAATCGAGCTTGCCGACGAGGCGGCTGACCAGCGGCATGATCAGGTCGCCGACGATGGAATCGACGATTTTGCCGAAGGCGCCGCCGATGATGACGCCGACCGCCAGATCCATCGCGTTGCCCTTGACGGCGAATTCCTTGAATTCCTGAACAATACTCATGTTTCTCTCCTTGGGTTTGTTTTTGATCGGCCGATTATTTGTCTTGCGGTGCAAGACGGTCAAGCGCTTTTCATAAATTCATTTTTCATTACAAAGCTTTACAGAGCCGCTCGGCGGCGGCATCGAGCGTACTTTCCTGCTTGGCGAAACAGAAGCGGACGACCTTGTCGTCGCGCCCGTCGGCATAAAAAACGGAGACCGGAATGACCGCCACGCCGACGTCACGGGTCATCCATTCGGCAAACTCCCGGTCGGGCAGGTCCGAGATGCGGTCGTAGCGCGCCAGCTGGAAATAGGTGCCGCGGCAGGGCAGCAGTTCGAACGGCGTGGCCGCCAGCAACTGCCGGAAGAAATCGCGTTTTTCCTGATAGAAGGCGGCCAGCCGGAGATGGCGGTCGGCGTCCTGCATGTACTCGGCGAGGCCCAGTTGCGACGGCGTGTGCACGGTGAACACGTTGAACTGGTGCACCTTGCGAAATTCGGCCATGAGCGCGGCCGGGCCGACGACGTAACCGATTTTCCAGCCGGTGATGTGGTAGGTCTTGCCGAAACTGGACACCACGATGCTGCGCGCTGCCAGTTCGGGATGGGCGCACAGGCTGGCGTGTTGCTCGCCGTCGAACAGGATGTGCTCGTACACCTCGTCGGAAAGCACGACGATGTCGGTGCCGGCGACCAATTTGGCGAGTTTTTCCCGGTCGACCGTGGAGAACAGGCTGCCGGTCGGGTTGTGCGGGGAATTGATGATGATCATCCGCGTTTTCGGCGTCATCAGGCGTTCGACCTGATCCCAGTCCGGCACGTAATCGGGAAAGCTCAGTTGGGCATAGACCGCCTTGCCGCCGACCGTTTCAATCGCCGGCACGTAGGAATCGTAGACCGGCTCGAAGACGATCACCTCGTCGCCCGGTCGGACGAAGGCGGCGATGGCGGTGAAGATGGCCTGCGTCGCCCCGGCCGTTACCGTGACTTCCGACTCGACGTCGTAGCGCGTGCCGTAGAGCGCCGCCACCTTGTCGACGATGGCCTGGCGCAATTCCGGCATGCCGGCCATCGGCGCGTACTGGTTGCGCCCGGCCAGCATGTGGCGATGCACGGCATCGAACAGCGCCGGCTCGGCCTGAAAATCGGGAAAGCCCTGCGACAGGTTGACCGCCCCGCATTCGGCGGCGAGCCGACTCATGACGGTAAAGATGGTCGTCCCCATATTCGGGAAGCGGGAGTCGATATGAATGGGCGTTTGCATGATTCCTACGGTCAACGGCAAAAAGTGGCTGAAATCATGCGGCAAGGCCGGCGGGCGAACAAGCATCCGGCGCAAAAAAGGCTTAGTATTACATCTGTTATAACGACATTCGGAAATCGCCATGTTCGCACTCAAACTGACCCAGATCGGCAATTCGGTAGGCGTTGTGCTGCCCAAGGAGGCCCTGGCCATGCTGCATGTCGACAAGGGCGACACTGTGTATCTCGTCGAATCTCCCGAAGGTTTTTCAATGACGCCCTACGACCCCGAAGTCGCGCGCCAGGTCGAAGCCGGCCGCGATTTCATGCGCGAGTTCCGCGACACCTTCCACGAACTCGCCAAGTAGCATGTTCATCTGGATCAACCGGCGGGCCTTGCTGCTTCTGCACGGTGAAAGTCTGGTCCTGCATGGCGGCGCCCAGGGCATCCGCGACGAAGGCTTGCTCGATTCGGCACTGGCCCGCCCGGAAAACCTGCTCCATGACGGCAGCCCGGATGTATTCGATTGCGCCGCCGCCTATGCTTTCGGACTGGCCAAAAACCGCCCCTTCATCGACGGCAACAAGCGCGCCGGTTTTCTCGGCGCCGGCATGTTCTTGCGCTTGAACGGCTACCGCCTGACCGCCACGCCGCAGGATGCCACCCTGACCATGCTTGCCCTGGCCGCCGGGGAAATCGGCGAAAGCGATTACGCCGCCTGGCTACGCACCCACACCAAACCACTCTGAACCATGAACATTGACGGCATCCCCACCCGCACCCTGCGCGCTCACCCGAAAAAGCGCGCCATCGACATCATCGACCAGACCCGCCTGCCGCACGCGCTGCACTGGGTGCGAGTCGCCTCTCTGGACGAAGCCGCCCATGCCATCCGCGCCATGCAGGTCCGTGGCGCCCCGCTGATCGGCGCCACGGCGGCCTACGGGCTGGCCATTGCGCTCGATTTCGAGGCGTCCGATGCCCGGCTGGCCGAAGCTGCCGCCCTGCTCCGCTCGACGCGGCCGACCGCCGTCAATCTGCACTGGGCGCTGGCCCGCATGGAAAGCGTGCTTCAGCCGCTGCCGGCCGAACAGCGCTGTGCCGCCGCCTGGCTCGAGGCCGCCGCCATCGCCGAAGAAGACGTCGCCCAGAACGCCGCCATCGGCCAGCACGGCCTCAAGCTGTGGAACGATCTGATCGTCGCCGACGGCCAGACGCTCAACGTCATGACCCACTGCAACGCCGGCTGGCTGGCCACCGTCGACCACGGCACCGCACTGTCGCCGGTCTATGCCGCGCACGACGCCGGCGTGCCGGTGCATGTCTGGGTTTCCGAAACCCGGCCGCGCAACCAGGGCCTGCTCACCGCCTGGGAACTCGAACAGCACGGCGTGCCGCACACGCTCATCGCCGACAACGCCGCCGGCCTGCTCATGCGCGCCGGCAAGGTCGATGCGGTGATCGTCGGCGCCGACCGCATTGCCGCCAACGGCGACGTCGCCAACAAGATCGGCACCTATCTCAAGGCGCTGGCCTGCGCCGACAACGGCATTCCCTTCTACGTCGCGGCGCCGCGTTCGACGCTCGATTTCGCCTGCGCCGACGGCGCCGACATTCCCATCGAGGAACGCGACGGCGACGAATTCCGCCTCGTGCACGGCCTCGACCAGCATGCCCAGCCCTCGGCCCTGCGCCAGCTAGCGGCCGGCGAGGACGTCGCCAACCCGGCCTTCGACGTGACGCCGAACTGGCTGGTCAAGGCCATCATCACCGAACGCGGCGTCTGCCCGGCCAGCCGCGAGGGCTTGCTGGCGCTCTACCCGGAGGAAAGCCATGGTTGATTTGCGCGCCGAACTGATCGCCACCGCCCGCGCCATGCAGCCGGCCGGCCTCAACCGCAGCACCGCCGGCAATGTCAGCGCGCGCAGCGGCGATGGCTTCTACATCACGCCGACCGGCATGGCCTACGACAGCCTCGGCACCGACGACATTCCGCGCATGGCGCTCGACGGCTCGCACACCGGCAGCCGCAAGCCGTCGTCGGAATGGCGCTTCCACCGCGATCTCTACGCCAGCCGGCCGGACGTCGGCGCCGTGCTGCACGCCCACTCGCCCTTCGCCGTCAGCCTGGCCTGCCTGCGCCTCGACATTCCGCCCTTTCACTACATGATCGCCCGCTTCGGCGGCGACACCATCCGCTGCGCCGAGTATTCCATTTTTGGCTCAAATTCCCTGTCGACCGTAGCAATGGCGGCCATGGCCGGGCGCAAGGCCTGCCTGCTCGCCAACCACGGCATGCTCGTCGCCGGGCGCGATCTCGACGAGGCGCTGGCCCTCGCCATCGAACTCGAAGAGCTCTGCGAGCAATACTGGCGCGCCTGCCAGCTCGGCCAGCCGGTGCTGCTCTCGGCCGACGAAATGGCTGCCGTGCTGGAAAAATTCGCGAGCTACGGCCAGCAATGAATACCATGGACAACAACCGCCACGACCTGTCGCGCTGGACGCACAACCATCGCTATTCGACCGGCAACGCCGCGGCCGAGCGCGGCACCCGCCTGGTCATGTGGATCACCATCGCCACCATGCTCGTCGAGATCGTCGCCGGCTGGTGGTTCAACTCGATGGCCGTCCTCGCCGACGGCTGGCACATGAGTTCGCACGCGCTGGCCATCGGCCTTTCCGCCTTCGCCTACGGTGCCGCCCGCAAGTACGCCGCCGATCCGAGCTTCGCTTTCGGCACCTGGAAAATCGAGGTGCTGGCCAGCTACACCAGCGCCATCTTCCTGCTCGGCGTCGCCGCCGCGATGATTTTCGGCTCGCTCGAACGACTCTGGTCGCCGCAGGAAATCCACTACCCGGAAGCCATGGCCGTCGCCGTCCTCGGCCTGGTGATCAACCTGATCTGCGCGCTGATTCTCGGCCAGGCCCACGATCACGATCATCACCATGGGCACGGACATAACCACGGCCACGACCACACCCATCACGACCATGACGACCTCAACCTCAAGGCCGCCTACATCCACGTCATCACCGATGCCGCCACCTCGCTGCTCGCCATCGCCGCCCTGGCTGGCGGCTGGTTCTACGGCTGGGCCTGGCTCGACCCGGCGACCGGCATCGTCGGCGCCGTGCTCGTCGCGCTGTGGGCGAAGAACCTCATCGTGCAGAGCGGCCGCGTCCTGCTCGACCGCGAAATGGATCACCCGGTCGTCACCGAAATCCGCGACGTCATCGCCCAGCTACCGGCCACAGGCCAGACCGAACTGACCGACCTCCACGTCTGGCGCGTCGGCACCGGCGCCTACGCCTGCGCGCTGAGCCTGCTCACCCACGACGCAACACTGACCCCCCTGAATATCCGCGACGCCCTCGCCGTGCATGAAGAAATCGTCCATGCGACGGTCGAGATCCATCGCTGCGATGTTTGCTAAGCGCCGGTTTTCAGGGGAATCACTTGGCCAGCAGTTCGTGCCGCTCGCGCTCGACCCGGGCGATGTAGCGCTGAATACGGTTTTCCTCGGCCGTCGGCAGGCGATCGAAGTGCAGGCCGATCCGCCATTGCTGCTGGCCGGTTCGCCCAAGCTGCGGCGTAACGTGGCAAACCGTCGCGCTGAAGAACAGCTCGCGCTCGTCTTCCGGCAGGGCGAAATGACAATTCTCCAGCCGCTCGCCGGAGATCAGGCCATCGGGCAGACTCAGGGCCGTCATGCCAAGACCCGCCACCGAAATGTCGTGCGCCGGCAGGTTGAGCAAACGCCCCCCCGCCTGCCGGCCGAAGAATTGCAGCGGCTTGCTGCGCGGCGTTTCGATCCGGAAGGTATCCCGCCGCTGCAGGCGGACGACATACTTGGGCAAAGCCACCGCAAACGCCTTGCTGCCTTCAAAAATCGTCTCCGTCACCCGCCCGGCGCTGAATTGCACATGAATGCCTCCGGGGCGGCCGGAAAACACATTGCGGTCGCTTTGCAAAAGATGCCGGTTAACCTCGGCGCTGCCGCTGCAATCGAAAATCAGCCGGTCACCGGCCGGCTCGGCGTCGAGCAGCGTCGTCAGCATCATCTCCTCGCCGCCGAACGAAACCGTGAATTGATCCTTGTTTCGGGCAAAGCCGACGAGCATGAAGGCGACAGGCAGCGTTCCGGTGATGTGAAAGCGCTCTTCGATTTCCGCTTCGGAAAGTTGGGCGATCTGATTCATGCCAACTCCAGCACGCGCAGCAGCGAAGACGTATCATCCAGCCCCCAACCCCGGGCCATCAGCGCATTGAGTTGCTGCGCGACAACCGCCGTCAGCGCCACCGGCACCCCGCTCTGCCGCGCCGCTTCAAGCACCAAGCCGAAATCCTTGTGATGCAGACGGGCCTCGATGCCGGCCGAAAAATCGCGGCTGACCATGCGCTCGCCCATCACCTCGAGGACGCGCGAGGCAGCCGAGCCACCGGCCAGCGCCTGCCTGACCTTGGCGCAATCGACCCCGGCGCCGGCGGCCAGCCGCATCGCCTCGGCCGCCGCTTCGATGGCGGCGACCATGATCATCTGGTTGCAGGCCTTGGCCACCTGCCCGGCACCATTCGGGCCGATATGGACGATACGCTGGCCCAGGCACTCGAGCAGCGGCCGCACGCGTTCAAGTACCGCCGCATCGCCGCCGGCCATGATGGCCAGCGTCGCGGCGATGGCCCCCTGCTCGCCACCGGAAACCGGGGCATCGAGAAAGCGGATGCCCTTTTCGCCCAGCTTCTCGGCGATATGACGCGCCGCGTCCGGGGCGATGGTCGAGCAATCGACGAGCACCGAACCGGGCGCCATGCCGTCGATCAGACCATCCTTGCCGAGCGCCACACCGGCAACGTCGGCACTCGAAGTGACCACCGTAAACACCACTTCGCAGCAACGCCCCAACTCGGCCGGCGTCGCACAGACACGGGCCGACAGGTCACCAACACTTTCCGGGCGACGCGCCCAGACGGCCAGATCGTGACCTGCGCGCTGCAGATGGCGGGCCATCGGGCGGCCCATGGCGCCGAGGCCGATGAAGCCTATTTTCATTCCTGCCCCGACAAGCGCTCGAGCAATTTGAGCACGGCGATCGAATCCTCCTCGCCCAGGCCGGAACCGACCATGGCGTTGAACATCTGCGCCGTGGCGGCCGAGCCGGGCAGGCAGAGGCCGAGTTCGTGCGCCGTCTGCATGACGATGTTGAGATCCTTTTCATGCATCCAGCTCTTGAAACCCGGCTTGAAATTGCGGTCGAGCATGCGCTGGCCGTGGTTTTCGAGAATTTTCGAATAAGCGAAGCCGCCGAGCAGCGCTTCGCGCACCTTGCTACGGTCAACGCCGTTTTTGGCCGCAAATGCAAATGCCTCGGCGACGGCCAGGACGCCCATGCCGGTGACGATCTGGTTGGCCGCCTTGGTGACCTGCCCGGCGCCGCTGGCGCCGACGTGCACGACATTCTTGCCCATGCATTCGAAAGCCGGTTTGGCCCGGGCAAAGGCGGCATCGGAACCGCCGGCCATGATCGACAGCGTGCCGGCGATGGCCCCGACTTCACCGCCCGACACGGGGGCATCGACGAAATCGACACCGGCAGCCGCCAGGTCTTCGCCAATCCGGCGCGCGGCGGCCGGGGCGATGGTGCTCATGTCGACGGCGACCAGCCCGCTCTGGCCGGCACTGGCGACGCCGCGCATGACTTCGGCGACATCCGGCGCATCGGCCACCATGGAAACGACGAGTTCGTTGCCGCGGGCGGCATCGGCCGGGCTGGCGGCGCCTTTGGCCCCGGCCTCGAGCAACGGCTGCATGGATTCGGCGCGGCGCGCCCAGACGGTGACATCATGGCCGCCCTTGATCAGGTTGAGCGCCATCGGGCGCCCCATGATGCCGAGGCCGATAAATCCGATCTTCATACTGAACTCCATGCCGAGAAGGCTTGAATTCTAGTGGCCTGCCGCGTAATTGGCGAGTCTTGACAGAGGCACCGGACTCGCACTCCGGGCCAGGCGTGAAGCCGACCACACCCCGCCACCGCCGCTCACGCCAACGGTCTCAGGCCGGCAACGCGGCGTAGTCCTCGCTGCGACCGAGGCCGACCACCTCTTCAGCCGACGCCGGCTGGTAAAAATGAAAGCCCTGAACCCGCTCGCATTCAAGTGTCCGCAGGAATTCCGCCTGGGCAAAGCTCTCGACGCCTTCGGCCACCAGTTGCAAGCCAAGCGAGCGACCCAGCATGACGATGGAGGTGACCAGCGAAGCGGCATCGGCGTCGGTATCGACATCGGCCAGGAAGGACCGGTCGATCTTCAGGCGATCCAGCGGGAAGCGGCGCAAGTAGGACAGCGACGAATAGCCCGTGCCGAAATCGTCGATGGCCAGCCGGACGCCCATGGCCTTGAGTTGGGCCAGGGTCTGAATGGCCGCATCGACGCCGTGCATGACCGTGCTTTCGGTAATTTCCAGCTCCAGCCGATTGGCCGGCAGGCCGGTTTCGGCGAGCACGCATTGCACGGTCTGGACAAAATCGGGCTGGCGGAACTGATGGGCCGAAATATTGACGGCCATTTCACCCATGTCGATGCCGGCATCGAGCCAGTTGCGGACCTGCCGACAGGCGGTCAGCAAAACCCAGCGGCCGAGCGGCAGGATGAGACCGCACTCTTCCGCCACGGGGATGAACTCGGCCGGGGCAATCATGCCGCGCAACGGATGCGCCCAGCGGACCAGCGCCTCGACGCCGACGACCTTGCCGCTCAGCAGATCGATCTGCGGCTGATAGTGGAGGACCAGCTGATTCTCGGCCAGCGCCCGCCACAACTCGCTTTCCAGATGCAGGCGCCGGTTGGCGGCGGCGTTCATCGACTCGACAAAGAACTGATGGTTGTTGCGCCCGGCCGCCTTGGCGGCATACATCGCGGCATCGGCATTGCGGATCAGCGTCAGGCCGTCGCGGCCGTGCTCCGGGAAAAGGCTGATGCCGATCGACGGCGTGCAGTGCAGCGCGTGGTCGTCGATGTCGCAGGGCAGTCCGATGGCCCGGAACAGACGTTCGAGCAGCCCGGCGAGTGCCACGTCGCCATCAAATTGATCCACAACGACGACGAACTCGTCGCCGCCCAGGCGGAAGAGGCGCGTCGTTCGGCCCATTTCGGCGCTCATCCGGCGGGCGATCTCGGCCAGCAGACGGTCGCCGGCATGATGGCCGAGCGAGTCGTTGACAGTCTTGAAATTGTCGAGATCGATGATGAGCAGGGCCAGGCGATTGATGCCGGGCACCGCGCTGTCGAGCAAGCCATCGAGGTGTCCGTCGAGCGCCAGGCGGTTGGGCAGGTTGGTCAGCTGGTCGTGATGGGCGAGGTAGTCAAAGCGCTCGAGCTGCGCCTTCGCTTCGCTGACATCGGCAAAGGTGGCGACAAAATGTGTCGTCTGCCCGGCGTCGTCGCAAATGGTCGCGATGCGCATCTGCTTGGGATAGAGCGCGCCGTCCTTGCGCCGATCCCAGACTTCGCCCTCCCAGAAGCCGTTCTCGGCAACGAAGTCCCAGATGTTGCGATGGAGATTGAACCCCTGATGCCCGGCGCTGAGCCGGGTTGGCGTCAGGCCAAGAACCTCGCTGGCGGCGTATCCGGTAATCTGCTCGAAAGCTGCGTTGACCGTCAGTATCCGCTGCGCCCCGTCGGTCAGGACCATGGCCACCGAGGCGTGATCAATGATCCGTCGTTGCAGGGCGAGTTGCGTCCTGGCCTGATCACGCAAGCCGAACAGCTGGCGACAACCTTCGACGATCAACAGGGTGACGACCAGGCCGATGGCAAACAGCAGAAAGCGCCATGATGGGGAGACCGCGCCCATGAACTCGCCAGAAGAGGCGCCCCAATCGGCCGAAGACTGCCGATCGACCGACCACCAATCGAGGCCGAGGATGGCCCAGATCAGAAGGATCGCCGCCAGGGCGAACAAAACGAGTTTTCGGCCGGCGAATGCCGGAATCTGCTGCACGGGTCGAACTAGGCCTTTAGTTATATAAAGGCAGTTTAACCTAACAAAAACAATGTTTCACAAAGTTTTTCTAAGGCCGATTCAAGGAAAAACCAGCCTTCATATCGAGGGATATTGCGCGCCGGCTTAGTCCCTGATCCAGAAAAGAATTTACAGAGTTTTTACTTAGCCACAGCAAGACCCGTTGCCCCGTTTGACCCCCAGTTTGGCCAGCAGCTTTTCCGGCGGACAGAAGCCGGTGAAACCACTCTGTAACAAATTGAAGCCGACGAAAGCCGTAAAGGCGAGGAACCACTCGGAAACGAAAATCGGACTGCCGTGGTAACCGAGGGCCAGGGAAAGAAGAATGAAGAAACCCGCCATGATGCGGATGATGCGTTCGATGGTCATGCTTGATGCTCCTTGCGGAATGCCGAGAAATAGAGGACGGGGATGACCACCAGCGTGAGCAGCGTGGACACCATGATGCCGAAGATCAGGGCCAGGGCCAGGCCGTTGAAGATCGGGTCGTCGAGGATGAACATGGCGCCGAGCATGGCGGCCAGCGCGGTCAGGGCGATCGGCTTGGCACGCACGGCGGCCGACTGGATGACGGCCTCGCGGAAGGGCATGCCGGTCGCCACCTGCAGCTTGATGAAATCGACGAGCAGGATGGAGTTGCGGACAATGATGCCGGCCAGGGCGATCATGCCGATCATCGAGGTGGCCGTGAATTGCGAGCCGAACAGGGCGTGGCCGGGCATGACGCCGATGATGGTCAGCGGGATGGGCGCCATGATGATGAGCGGCACGAGGTAGCTGCCGAAATGGGCGACGACCAGCAGGTAGATGAGGATCAGGCCGACGCCGTAGGCGATGCCCATGTCGCGAAAGGTTTCGTAGGTCACCTTCCATTCGCCGTCCCATTTCACGCTGTAGCCGGCGTAGGGGTCGTTCGGCTGGCGGATGAACCATTCGCCGAGCGTGCCGCCTTCCTTGAGTTCCATGCCATTGATCTTGCTGCGGATGTCGAACATGCCGTAGAGCGGCGAATCGAGCTTGCCGCCCATGTCGCCGACGACGTACACCACCGGCAGCAGATCCTTGTGGTAGATGGCTTTTTCACGCGCCGCGTCGCGCACTTCGACCAGTTCGGAAACCGGCACGAGCCGGCCGTCGCGTGAGCGGACGCGGAGCTTGAGCAGCGCATCGAGGCTCGATTGTTTCTCGGCCGGCAAGGTGACGCGCACCGGGATCTCGAATTTCGACTCGGTGTTGTGCGCCGGCGTCACATCCTGGCCGGCCAGGCCCATGCTGACGACCTCGATGATGTCGCTCTGCGCCACACCGAGTTGCGCTGCCTTGCTCTGCAAGACGTGCAGGATGACCTTGCGCGAATCGGCCTCGATGTAGTCGTCGACCGCAACGATGTCCGGCGTTTCCTCGAAGACTTTGCGCACCTGCTTGCCGACGCTCATCTGGCCCGTCATGTCCGGGCCGTAGATTTCGGCCAGGATGGGCGACATGACCGGCGGCCCGGGCGGTACTTCGACCACCTTGGCGACACCGCCGTTGGCCTTGCCGATGGCTTCGATACGGTCGCGCAGGGAAGCGGCGATTTCATGGCTCTGCCGCGAACGATGGTGCTTGTCGGCCAGATTGACCTGGATGTCGCCCTTTTCCGGCAAGGCGCGCAGGTAGTACTGGCGGACCAGGCCGTTGAAATTGATCGGGCTGGCCGTGCCGGCGTAGGCCTGATAGTTGGTGACATCCTTTTCGAGCGCCAGTTCGGCCCCGATTTCGTGCAGCACCCGTGCCGTTTCCTCGACCGGCGTACCGACCGGCATGTCGAGGATGACCTGGAATTCGCTCTTGTTGTCGAAGGGCAGCATCTTGAGCACGACGAGCTGGAAGTAAGCCAGGGACACCGAGCCGAGAATGAGCAGGACGATGGCGATGGCCAGCTTGACGCGCATGGCGCCGCCCTTGACCGGATCGAGGAAGGGGGTCAGCAGCTTGCGGAAAGTGCTGTCGAGTTTGGCGTCGAGCTTCGACGGCTGAGGTGATTCATGCGAGTGGCCATGCGACTTCATCATCCGCGCCGCCAGCCACGGCGTGACGACAAAGGCGACGGCCAGCGAGATGGCCATGCCCATCGACGAATTGATCGGAATCGGGCTCATGTACGGCCCCATCAGGCCGGTCACGAAGGCCATCGGCAAGAGCGCGGCGATGACGGTCAGGGTGGCCAGGATGGTCGGCCCGCCGACTTCATCGACGGCGGGCGGGATGATGTCGAGCAGGCTCTTTTCCGGATACAGGCCCTGCCAGCGGTGGATGTTCTCGACGACGACGATGGCGTCGTCGACCAGGATGCCGATGGAGAAAATGAGCGCAAACAGCGAAACGCGGTTGAGCGTGAAGCCCCAGGCCCAGGAGGCGAACAGCGTCGCGGCCAGGGTCAGGGTCACGGCGACACCGACGATGACCGCCTCGCGCTTGCCGAGGGCGAAGAAAACGAGCAGGACGACGAAGGCCGTGGCAAAAACCAGCTTGCCGATCAGCTTCTGGGCCTTTTCGGTCGCCGTTTCGCCGTAGTTGCGCGTCACGGTAACCTCGACGCCCTCCGGAATGACGGTGTTTTTCAGGTCATTTATCCGGTTGACCGTAGCATTCGCCACATCGGCCGCATTGACGCCCGGCTGCTTCGAAATCTGCATCGTGACGGCGGGAAATTCGCCGCTCTGGTCACCGAACCAGGCATAGCGTTTGGGCTGGTCCGGCCCATCTTCGACGGTCGCCACGTCGCTCATGTAGATCGGCTTGCGCTCGCCGGCTTCGCCGCGCACGGCGACGACCAGATGCTTCACATCGGCCGCCGACTCGAGGTAGGTGCCGGTCTGGACCAGCACCTCGCGGTTGCCCGAGGTCAGATTGCCGGAGGATTGCAAGGCGTTCGACACTTTGAGCGCCCCGGCGATGTCCTGCGGCGTGATGCCGAAGGCGTTCATCCGCTCGGCGTCCATGAGGACGCGGATGGCGTGGTCGGGGCCGCCGATGGTCGAAATATCGCGTGTCCCCTTGATCCGCTTGAGTTCGATCTCGACGGCGCGGACCACCTGCTGCAGGTCGAAGGCGGAACGGGCCGGATCTTTCGTCCAGAAAGTCAGCGCGACAATCGGCACGTCGTCGATGCCGCGCGGCTTGATGACCGGTGCCATGACGCCGAGGTTCGCCGGTAGCCAGTCGCTGTTCGATTGCACGGTGTCGTAGAGGCGCAGCACGGCGTCGTTGTATTTGACGCCGACGTCGAACTGCACGGTGATGATGGCCATGCCCGGGCGCGAAGCCGAATAGACGTGCTCGACGCCATGCAGGCGCGACAGCACCTGTTCGCCGGGCCGCGCCACCAGATTTTCGACATCCTTGGCCGACGCGCCGGGGAAGGCGATCATCACGTCGGCCATGGTCACGTCGATCTGCGGCTCTTCCTCGCGCGGCGTGACGAGCGTGGCGAAGATGCCCATCAGGAAGGCGACCAGGGCCAGCAGCGGCGTCATCCGCGAATTCTGGAAGGCGGCGGCAATGCGCCCGGAGATTCCCATCGACAACTATTTTCCTTTCAGTTTCATGATACCCATGGCATCGAGAATGAGTTTTTCATAGAAGGTCTCGCTATTGCCCTTCTTGATCTTGTGCATGAAATATTTCTCGAAGCCGATCTTGGCGACATGCACCCATTTGCCCTCGCCAAACCAGTTGACGTTGCGCGGCGGAATCTGCGGCAGGGCCACGAAGGCTGCGCCACCGTCGCCGAAATCGGCCAGACAGATGGCGTTCCAGGTCGCCTTCTCGGTCGGCTGGCGACCGTCGAGCGCGGCACGGACGTTCTTTGCCGTTGCCGTCACCATCGATTCGATCATGTAGCCGGTTTTCGGCGTGCCGGTCGGAATCGGCGTCGCCTCGACCGGCGGAATGGCCACGCAGACGCCGATGCCGTAGATGTTGGGGTATTTCGGGTTGCGCTGATACTGGTCGATCAGAATGAAGCCGCGCGGATTGGTCAGGCCCTCGATGCCGAAAACCGCATCGATGCCCTTGAATGCCGGCAGCAGCATCGAATACTTGTAGGGCAGCACGTGTTCCTTCTTCGGCTTGCCCTCGTCGTCGTGTTCGGTGACGAACATCTGGCCGGCCTCGACCTTAGTCACCTTGGCGTTGCAGATGGACTTGATGTGCTTGCTGCGGAACATCGACTCCATCAGCCCCTTGGAATCGCCGACGCCGCCCAGGCCAAGATGGCCGATGTAAGGCTCGGACGTCACGAAGGTCATCGGCACCTGGTCGCGCAGCTTGCGCCGGCGCAGGTCGGTTTCCATGATCATGGCGAATTCGTAGGCCGGCCCGAAGCAGGAGGCGCCCTGCACGGCACCGACGACGATGGGGCCGGGATCGGCGACAAATTCCCGCCAGTTTTTTTCCGCCTTCACCGCGTGGTCGACGTGGCAGATCGACTGGGTATGACCTTCCGGCCCGAAGCCCTCGATTTCGTCGAAAGCGAGTTTCGGCCCGGTGGACAGGATCAGGAAGTCGTAATCGAGGAAGCGGCCGTCATCGAGTTCGATCTGGTTGCGCTCGGGATGCAGACGTTTGGCGCCCACCGGGATGAAATCGATATTGCGCTTTTCCAGCACCGGGCCGGCTTCGACCTCGATCTCCTCGCGCTTGCGCCAATCCACCGCCACCCAGGGATTGGACGGCACGAAATGGAATTTCGGATTGTTCGATACGACGGTAATGCGGTCTTCCGGCCGGGCATCGGCGCGCATTTCGAACGCCATGGTCATGCCGCCCAGACCACTCCCTACAATGATGATGTGTGCCATGGATGTCTCGCTCCTCGACGGTGGTGAAAGCAATGCGGCTTTTAACGGCGCCCGCTTATTTGCTTGAATTCTGCTTCAGGAAAATGCCAGCCTTCACCGGGTCGGTGACCACCTGATCACCCGCCGACAAGCCTGCCAGCACCTCTATTTCGCCCTGCCCGACGGCTTCGCCCAGACGCAGCTGACGCAGCGACAAACGACTGTCGGGCATCTGCACATAAACCGCGGCGACTTCGCCACGATGCAGCACGGCGCCCGTCGGGACGGTCAGTTTTTCGGCCTGGCCGGTGACGAAATGGACGCGGGCGAACATCCCCGGCGTCGCTTCCGGCACATCGGGCAGCGTGACGCGGACCTGCGACACGTGGGTCGCCGCATCGGCCGTCGGCAGTACCTGGACCTTGACGGCGTCTACCCATTTGCCCAGCTCGGGAAACTCGACGCGAGCGGCCTTGACGTCGCGCATCGCCTTCAGGCGGTACTGCGGAATGCTCGCCGTGACGCGCAGGGTGCCCGGCTGATAAATCGTGAACAGCGGCTTGCCGGGCGTTGCCATGTCGCCCATTTCGGCGTGGCGGCGGGCGATGATGCCGGTCATCGGCGCGACGATGGTGGCGTAGCTCTGGCCGGCGCCGGCAGCCGCACGATTGGCGGCGGCGGCATCGAGATCGGCCTTGGCCTTGTCGAGCGCGGCCGAACTCATGAATTTCTGGGTGACAAGACTTTTCGTCCGCGCGTAAGTGGCCTTGGCGTTGGCGTACTGCGCCGCGGCAGCACGCACCGCTTCGGCCGCCTCGCGGCCGTCGATGCGCATGAGCACATCGCCCTTCTTGACCGACTGGCCGGCATCGGCCTTGACCTCAAGGACGCGACCGGCGATCTGAGCACCGACCGTGGCCTGCTGGACAGCCTCGACCAGCGACTCGGCCGGGAAGGCGAGATCGACGGCATGCGGCTTGACGGTGATGAGCGGCAAGGGTTCAGCCGCAATTGCTACGGTCAACCCGAAAAAAAGGCTAAAAGCGAAAGGGCGGAGAATGTTTGCGTTCATAAATATAAGCATACGCTAATTTACTTTGGTGACACAAGCTACGTATTGCTGATTCATTGATTTTATGGTGCTTTGTCGAAAGCAACAGGTCGGCTCAAGGTGCCGGCCAGATATTCCGGCAACGCGTTTCCTTGACCCACCAGCTCGATGCCGCGCCGAGGATGGCGACGACAGTGACGACCAGCACCCCGTGGCGCCAGGTTTCGACGTCGTAAACACGCGCCCCGCTGACCATTTCGCCCTTCCAGCCGAGGTCCATGACCCAGCCGACGAGCGGCTGCAGCAGCGCTCCGGTCAAGAAGCCGCCCATGTTGGCGACACTGGTCGACATCCCGGAAAGCAGGGGAGGATTGACCTCCTTGGCGCAGGCCCAGGTCAGGCAGAAGCCGGCGGTGGCGACGCCGAGCAGGGCAAAAAGCAGGTAGGAGACGACAACCGGCATGGCGATGCAGGAAAGCAGCAGCAGCCAGATCGCGCCATATAAATGCGACGCGATGATCAGCACCGGTTTGCGTTTGCCGAGCCGGTCGGACAGGCCGCCAATGAACAGGCAACCGATGGCAAATCCGCCGAACCACAGCGACAGGTGGGTCGTCGCCACGGCGCGGGCCATGCCGTGCACCTGGATCAGGTAAGGCGTCGCCCACAAGCCGGCAAAGGCGAAAAAGGCGCCCGACATGCCGGTATTGACCAGTACAGCCGGCCAGGTGTGGCGATTCCGGATGACCGAGAGCAGCCCGGAGAGCACCGCCGTCCGGTCGACACGCACCTTCGGTGCGGCCTCGCCGCCTTCCGGCGCATCGCGCACGATGAGCCAACACAGGGCGGCGAGGACCAGCGACACGACCCCGACGCCGATGAACACGCCACGCCAGCCGGTGGCTTGGGCCACCCCGGAAAGTGGCGCGCCGGCCAGCACCGAGCCGAGATTGCCGACCAGCATGCAGATGCCGACCATGGTGGCGAAACGGTTTTCCTCGAACCACACGGCGATCAGCTTGAGCATGGCGATAAAGGTCACCGAAACGCCGAGACCGACCAGCGTGCGACCGACCAGCGCCAGTTCGAGCGTCGGCGCCATGCCGAAGAGGAAGCTGCCGGCCCCGCCGACCAGCCCGCCGAGCGCCAGGATCCGGCGCGGTCCGAGCGTGTCGGCGAGGATTCCGGTCGGAATCTGCATCAAGGTATAAACGTAAAAATAGGTCGCCGCCAGCACCCCGAGCGAGGCCGCCGAGGTATCGAAGGCCGCCGCCAGATCGGGGGCAATGCCGGCCGGGGCAAAACGCTGGAAGAAAGACAGGATGTAGGCCAAGGCAACGATGCCGATGGCCATCCAGCGGCGCCGTACCTGTTCCTCGGTCAAGGCTTTCATGCGTTCTCCCTGCGCGGCCGACGGGCGCTTATTTCAGCGACAGCACCCACTTGGCCAGCGTCGCCGCTTCGGCATCGGTGACGTTATTCGGCGGCATCGGCACCTGCCCCCATTCGCCCTTGCTGCCGGCCTTGATCTTGGCCGTCAGCGCAGCCTCGGCGCCTTTGTCGGCGGCCCGCTTGGCGACGATGTCCTTGTAGGCCGGGCCGACGATTTTCTTGTCGATGGCGTGGCAGGTCATGCAGTTCTTGGCCTTGGCCAGATCCTGCGAGGCCTGGGCCGGGCCGGCCAGCAGAAGGGCGGCGCCGGCAATCAGAATGATCTTGTGCATTATGTTTTCTCCAAAAAAGTCGGGGCTTGATGAACGGGTAAAGCTTGCGAGCCGGAGCATTGCTACGGTCGACCGGGGAAAAAGGCAAAAATGAAACACGAAAGGGCCAAGGAGATTGTGCCACAAGCCCCCTCCCCGCAGGCCATGGCGAAGCAGGCGCTAAGCCAGCATGGCGCGCAGCAGGGTAGCCAGCGCCGCCCAGTTGACCGGCTTGGCAAGGTGGCTCGCCGAAAGCTGGGCGGCTCGCGCCAGGAACTCGGCGTCGCTGCGCCCGCTGACCAGCACGACCGGAAACCCGGCACCGTGCGTCTGGCGAATCGCGGCGCAGACTTCAAAGCCGTCCAGGCCGGGCATTTCGACGTCGAGCAGGGCAATGTCGAAGGGCGACCGGCGAAACTCGGCCAAGGCGTCGCTGCCGTCAGCGACCACGGTCAGGGCAAAATCGCCACCACCCAGCGCCGCCTGCATGAGCAGGCCGGAGGTCGGATCGTCGTCGGCGGCGAGAACGCGCCAGGGCGCCTTGATCATCGCGAAGACTCGGCGAGAACAGCCGCCAGCCCCGCCTCGACGCGCGCCCACTCGGCCCGCAGGGCATCGACCCGGGCCAGCAAGGGCCGCATCTGCCCGTCCCGGCCAAGCCGCTCGATTTCCCGGCAACGTTCGGCCAGGCCGTTGGCGCCGACATTGAAACTGCTCGACTTGAGGGCATGGGCGGCGCTCGCCAGCAGGCCGGCATCGCCGTCGGCCAGCCCCCGATCGAAACGTTCCCACTCGCGCCCGGCGGCTTTCAGGTAGGCCTCCAGCACCTGCCTGACCAGGGCTTCCGCGCCGTCCGGCGACAAGGCGCGGATCTTGTCGAGGGCCGCCGGATCGAGCGCCGCCTCCTCGCGCCGGCCCGATGCGGCCACCGCCTTGCGCCGTTCGGCCGGCAACCAGCGCGCCAGGACGGCGAACAACTCCTCGCCGCTATAGGGTTTGGCCAGATAGCCGTCCATCCCGGCCGCCACGCAACGCTCACGATCGCCCTTCATGGCATTGGCCGTCAGCGCGACGACCGGCAGATGCCGGCCGCTGCCCGCTTCGCTCTGGCGCAGCGCCGAGGTTGCGGCGAAGCCATCAAGGATCGGCATCTGGCAATCCATGAGCACCAGATCGACCGCCTCGCTGGCCAGCATATCGAGCGCCTGCTGGCCGTCGCCGGCCGTCAGGACGCTGAGCCCGATGCGTTCGAGCTGAGCGCAGGCGACAATCAGATTGCTTTCGTTATCTTCGGCGAGCAAGACGCGGCCCCGCAGCTTTCGGCCAACCGCCGGCGCCTTGCCGCTGTCGCCGGACTCACGCCGGTTCAACGCCGTCTCGATGGCATTCAGCAAATCGGCCTGGCGCAGGGGTTTGGGCAGGCAGGCAGCGACCGCCAGGCCTGCCTCGGCGAGTTGCTGGCTGGTCTCGGGCGCCGACGAAAAGGCGATCACCCGCGTTGCCGCCAGCCGGCCATCGGTGCGCAAGGCACGAATCAGGTCGAGGCCCGGAAGCTCGGCCATTTCCATGTCGACAATCAACAGCGCGTAAGGCTCGCCGTCGCCCATGGCGGCGTTGGCCATGGACAGCGCCCGCACGCCGGAAGCCGCCAGATCGACGGCAAAACCGCGCCCCGTGAGCTGGGCCATCAGGATGTCGCAATGGGCCGGCGTGTCGTCGACGATGAGCAGACGGCGACCGGCCACGTTGGCCGCCACGGGCACTGGAACAGGATCGGGCAACTTGCCGGGCGGCAGGGCAAGCTCGACGGTAAAACAGGCCCCCTCGCCCGGCCGGCTGTCGACGCTGATCCGCCCCCCCATCATGTCCACCAGCCGCTGGCAGATGGCCAGCCCGAGGCCGGTTCCACCGTACTGACGGGTGGTCGAGCCATCGGCCTGGGCAAAATGCTCAAAAATGCGCTGCTGCGCCTCGAGCGGAATGCCGATGCCGGTATCTCTCACGGTCAACTGGCATTGAAGGCCAATTTCGGAATGGCCGATGACGCGCAAGCCGAGGAAAACCTCTCCGCTGGCCGTAAATTTGACGGCATTGCCCAGCAGATTGACGACAATCTGCCGCAAACGCAGGGCATCCCCCCGCACCACCAGGCTTTCGTCGGGCGGCAGATCGCCCAGCAACTCCAGACCTTTCTTGGCGGCCGGCTGCGCAAACAACTCCAGCGACTCCTCGAGCAATTGGCGCAAATCGAAATCCGCGACATCCAGCTCGAGCTTGCCCGACTCGATTTTCGAAAAATCGAGAATATCGTTGATGATGCCGAGCAGGTGCTTGCCCGAACGCTCGACGGCCTCCACGAACTGCCGCTGGGTCGGGGCCAGCTCGGTATTGAGCAGCAACTCAGTCATGCCCAGCACGCCGTTCATCGGCGTCCGGATTTCATGACTCATCGTCGCCAGAAATTCGCTCTTGGCCAGGCTGCCGGCCTCGGCCGCCTCCTTGGCCAGACGCAGCTCGCGCGTGCGCTGGGCGACGATCTGCTCGAGATTGCCAAGGTGCGTCGACAACCAGTGATCGCGCTCGCGTATCTGCTCGACCATCTGGTTGAACCCGCTGGCCAGTTGGGCAATTTCCGTCACTCGGCTATCGGCGGCACGAATGTCCAGGCGGCCGACCGACACCTCGGCCATGCGCCCGGTCAGTTCGCGCAGCGGCTCGACCAGCCTTTCGACATGCCGTGCCTGCAAGCGCAAGGCGATGGCCAGGACAGCGGCGATTTCCAGCACGATCAACCCGAAACAGGCCAGCAACTGCCAATAAGCGCCGCCCAGATCGACGCTCAGAAACAACCAGCCCGCGGTGAGCACGATGAAAACGCAGACGAGCGCAATAGCCAGCCACAACACGTAAGAATTGATGCTGGCCAGCCGGGCGCGCAGCGAAACGGTCGAAGTCTCGTACTTCACCGGCCCGCCCCCGATTCCGGCTCCCCGGCTTGCCAGGCTTCGGCCGCCGACAGCCAGGCCTGTCGAAAAGACGCCTGCAAAGTCGCCCGCAAACTGTCGGGAACCGACACCACCAGGCCTTCCCGTTTCTTCAACAACAGCGCCTCGAGACTGGCCGCCGCCTCGGCAAGCGCCTGCGCCCCGACATTGGCCGCCGCGCTGCGCAGCGCATGGACGCTCTTCTGTTCCAGCACATCGTCGCCGATAGCCGCCTGCCACGTCTGCTCCCAGTCGGCAAAATGGGTGACGAACAGGCCGATGGCCTGCCACCAGAGCGAGGGCTGATCGAGCATGCGGGCGACCGCTGCCGTCACGTCAAAACCATCCAGGGTACGGGGAACAGACATCGAGAGCGTCTTGGCAGTAAAAGAGGCAGGAGGATTCGCGAACAGGCTCGAATTGTCACCCGGGAAGGCAATGCAATGTTAAAGAATGGTAAAACAAATCCTTTGTTTTACATTGGATTACAATGCATTCTTTATCGTGTAATCGAAACGAATAACATGCGTCAGACTGCGCTCATTGTTGAAGATGATCCGGGAACTCGCCACGTGCTCAGCACGACGCTGGCCACCGCCGGCATCGATTGCATTTATGCCGAAACCGGTGCCGCCATGTGGCGACGTCTCGAAGAAAAGCCCGACGTCATCATTCTTGATCTGAGCCTGCCGGATGCCGACGGACTCGAACTGCTCCGCCAGCTGCGCCAGAACTCGGAGATTCCCGTTCTCATCCACTCGACCCGTTCGGACGAAATCGAACGCATTATCGGCATCGAGATCGGCGCCGACGATTTTCTCCCCAAACCCCGCAACATGCGCGAACTGCTTGCCCGCACCCGTGGCCTGCTGCGTCGCACCCAGCGCGCAACCACGGGCCGAAATGAAATGCGCCGCCTGCGTTTCGGCAACTGGACGCTCGACACCGCCTCGCGCGAGCTCACCCAGATCGACGGCAAGGCAAGCCCGTTGGGCGTCTCCGGCTTTGCACTACTCGTCGCCTTCCTTGAGCATCCGTTCGAGCCACTGTCGCGCGAACAACTGTCACGCGTGCTGAAACGTGAATACGTGCCCTACGATCGGATCATCGACGTCCACGTCAGCCAGATTCGGCGAATTCTCGGCAAACAGGCCGACGGCAGCAGTTTCATCAAGACGCTGCGCTCACAGGGATACGTCTTCGTAGCCCAGGTCGACGCCACGCACTGACCCATTTCCCCTGGTCAACGCCAAAGGCCATGCAAACGCATGGCCTTTGTCATTTAGGGGGGATAGCCGACCTACCGGCCCTGCCCCGTCACCTTGCAGCCACCGACGGTGTTGCCGACGCAGGGGATCGAGGTCTCACGGTTGATCAGCCACTGGCCATTCACCTTGATCATCTCGAGGACCTTTTGCGTCGTGTCGTTGAAGGCCTTGGATTCATAGACCTGGCGGAATTCGGCGAAGGCGCGGTCCGGGCCGTCGAGGCGGATCTTCAGGTCGTGGATCTCGACATTGATGCGCTCACGGGGCGTGATGCGGCTGCGCCGGAGCTGGTCCCAGTCTTCCCGGGTCAGCCCGCCGTCCGGGGTGAAGGTCGGGGCGTAGAAGCCGGTGTAGGCGGTGTAGTCGCGGGCCGACCAGGCGGCGGCCCAGGATTGGACCTGACGCTGGAGGGTGGCTTCGGGGCCGATGGCGGCCGGGGCGGCAACGGCGGCGACCGGGACAAGCGGGGCGCGGCTGGTGTTGAGGGCGGCGGCTTGGGCGTTCAGGGCGTCGCGATCGGGGATGCCGAGCGCGATGGGGTCGTTCGGGCAGAGTTGGCTGGGGTCGACGTCGGCCAGTTCGTCCTGGCCCGGGGTGGCGGCGTCGAGGCGTTGCAGGCCGAGTTGTTCGAGCAGCGTGCCCATGCCGGCGTAGGTGCGCAGGTAGGCGAGGTTGAGGTCGGTGGCGGCGTTAATGTTGGCGCGCCGGGCGGCGAGGAGTTCGTTTTCGGTGTCGAGGAGGTCGAGCAGGGTGCGCTGGCCGATGTTGAACTGGTCGCGGTAGGCGTCGCGGGTCTTTTCGAGGAGGGTGACTTGACGGGCGTTGAAGGTGGTTTGTTCCTTGAGGCGCAGGACGTCGTTGTAGGCGATGAGGAGGGTTTGCCGGGTGTCGCGGCAGGCTTTTTCACGGAGGTCGAAGGCGAGGTGTTTCTTTTCGATGGTCTGCTTTTCGCGGGCGCGGTCGGTGCCGCCGTTGAAGAGGTTCCAGCTGACGACGAGTTCGGCGACGTTGTGGTGGCGGTCGCCGCTGTCGCCGAGGTAGTTGCGGGTGTTGTCGGTGCGGGCGCGGAAGTCGAGCTTGGGTGAGTAGGCGGCACGCCGGGCGTAGATTTCGTATTGGGCGGCTTCGATGTTTTCGGTGGCGGCGAGGAGCGCGGGGTTTTTGCGGTGCAGGGTGTCGAGGGCGAGTTTGGCTTGGGCCGGGATGGCGCCGTCGAGTTCGGCCGGCGGGGTGATGGCGGCGGCGGGTTGGGCGCCGACGAGGCGCTGGTAGCGGGCACTGACGTCGTGGAGGTTGGCGCTTTCGGTGATCAGGTTGATTTCGGCGAGGGCGAGGCGGCTGCCGGCTTGTTCGAAGTCGACGCGACGGCCGACGCCGCTTTGGGTGCGCCGCTCGATCTGGTCGTAGGTGGCTTTGTGCTGGATGTAGTTGTCTTTGGCGAGGTCGACGAGGTGGCGGTAGCGCAGGACGTCGAGGGTGGCGCGGCTGGCTTCGAGGGCGGTGGTTTCGGAGGCGTCGAGGAGTTCGTAGTAGCGGACGAGGCGGGCTTTGTCGAGGCGGCGGACTTCGTTACGGGTGGCGAAGCCGTCGAAGAGCATCTGGTTGAGGCTCAGGAGGTAACCGCTGCGGGTGTAGTCGCGGTCGGCGGCAGTGGGTTGGCGCAGGCTTTCGCGACCGGCGCCGGCGGTGAGGTCTACGCGCGGATAGTAGCCGCCGCGGGCAACGCCGGTTTCTTCGTCGGCGGCGCGGTAGGCGTGCCATTTCGAGGTCACTTCCGGGCTGTTGAGAATGGCACGCTGGGTTACTTCTTTCAGGGTGGCGGGCGGCGTGGAAACCTGCCCGAAAGCCGGGAATGCGGCGACAACGAGGAGCGCGATGAATATTGTTTTGTTCATGGTGTTTTGATGTCGAAAAAAGGCCATTTCCGCAGACCGGTCGATTCACGCCCCCCGCTTAGCAGAAGAAGCCAAAGATAGTCGGACTGGCCGAAATTATATGGAGCGCCCTGATGCGGGGTGTAAAGATTGTTAAAGCCAGGCCATTTCGGGGAACTTCCCGCGTGCTGACGGCGCCGGAGGAGGCGATTGCTACGGTCAACCGGAAATTTCGGCAAAAATTAAAAAACCGAACCGCCCCCAGGAGTTCCCTTTGCTCAGCTGCCTTTGACATCCTGCAGCTTGCGATACAGCGTCCGCTGGCTGACCCCGAGGCGTGCCGCCAGCTCGGCCGCATCGAGTTCGTCCCGACGTTTTGCCCAGGCCAGGTAACGCCGCTCCAGCGCGTCCAGCGTAACCAGCTGCTCGACATGAAAGGCGCCGTCATCGCGCGCCGAGAGGGGCGGCGGGTCGTCGGCCATCTCGTCAAGACGGGGAAGGTCGATGACCTCGCCATCGGCAAGCAGGGTGGCGCGTTCGATCAGGTTACGCAGCTCGCGGATATTGCCTTCATAGCGCCGGCTGCTCAGCCAGGCCAGCGCAGCCGGGGTGAATGTTCGCCCGGCAATACGATCTACGCGTTCGAGCAGCGAGGCGGCGAGCAGGGGAATATCCTCGGCCCGCTCGTGCAGGGCGGGCGTGTGCACGGGAAAGGTATTGATCCGGAAATACAGGTCGCGGCGGAAGCTCTCGGCCTGGACCATGGCGCGCAGGTCGCGATGGGTGGCGACGACCAGCCGGAAATCGGCCGGCAGCCAGTCCAGCCCGCCGCCCCGCCGGTAGGTCGCTGTTTCGAGCAGGCGCAGGAGCTTGACCTGGAGAACGAGCGGCAGTTCTCCGATTTCGTCGAGAAAGAGCGTCCCGCCCGATGCGGCTTCGACAAGGCCCTGCTTGCGGTGCGTGGCGCCGGTGAAGGCCCCTTTTTCGTAGCCGAACAGTTCGCTTTCGAACAGCGTTTCGGTCATGCCGGCACAATCGACGGCGACAAACGGGCCGTCGGCCCGGGCGCTGGCCTCGTGGATGGCGCGGGCGACCAGTTCCTTGCCGGTACCGGTTTCGCCCTGCAGCAAGACGGCGGCGTTGGAGTTGGCGACGCGCAGCACTTTCTCGAGCATGCCGACGAAGGCCGGCGAGCGGCCGACCAGCCCCTGGGCCGCCGGCCGGCCGCTGGCCTGGCGAACGACCTTCATGGTTTCGACAAAATACACGACCTGGCCGTTTTCGTCGCGAATCGGCGTGGTCTCGACGGCAACGTGCTCTTCGCCGCGCGGCGTATGGTGCAGGTGGAGAACGCGCTGCGGCGCGCCGGATTTCTGTGTCTGCTTGAGCGGACAGGACTCGCCGGCCTGGTCGCAGGGCACGTCGAAATGGTGCGAAACCTCGTAGCAGGTCCGCCCCGTGATCGCCTGGCCGCCACCAAAATCGCGCACATAGGCAGCATTGGCAGCGACGATTCGATACTCCGCATTCATCACGATGCGCGGCTCCGGCAGGCCGTCCAGAAAGGAAACCAACTCGCCCAGTGAATTTTCGCCCATGCCGCCTCCGTCAATACTGACACTCAATGTCGCCAATATTGGCACAATTTGCCAACAGGGTGCCTATTGAGATATATAAGCAAATGATTTTTAAGCAGATCACCCCACCATTTTTTTCAGGCACGTATCTTGATAATAGCTTCAGCTGGAAACCGGCAACACATCGTGCGCGGCGCGCTAGCGGCGAATGTGATCCCGGCAGCAATCGGCCTGACGCGTATTTCCATCGCCCCGCAGGCTTGCTTGACGCAGCAGCCTGTTGCTGCCGGTAGCGTCGGTTTCCACCCCTTTACATATCACTGAAAATTTCAATGACCCAGCCACAGCAAAATCCCGACGAACTGAAGCCCGCCCCCGTTTCCTTTTACGAGAAACACAAGGTCATCTACGCCAAACGCGTTCGTGGCTACTTCGACAACTGGCGTGTCGCACTGGTCATCTTCACCCAAGTGCTTTTTTACGGCGGCCTGTGGCTGACCTGGAACGACCGGCAGGCCATTCTTCTGCACCTGGTCGAACGCAAGTTCTACATCTTCGGCGTCGTCTTCTGGCCGCAGGACGTCATCTACCTGACGGCCTTGCTGATCGTCTCGGCCTACGCTCTATTCCTCGTCACGGCCATTGCCGGGCGGCTGTTCTGCGGCTACGCCTGTCCGCAAACGGTGTACACGCAGATCTTCATGTGGATCGAAAACTGGGTCGAAGGCGACCGCAACGCCCGGATGAAACTCGACAAGGCGCCGATGGATGCGCGCAAGTTCCGCATCAAGGCGACCAAGCACCTGCTCTGGGGCATCGTTGGCCTCTGGACCGGCTTTACCCTGGTCGGCTATTTCACCCCCGTCCAGGAACTGATGAACAACGTCCGCACCGGCCAGCTCGGCCCCTGGGAAACGTTCTGGATCTTCTTCTACGGCGGCTTCACGATCCTCATGGCCGGCTTCATGCGCGAGCAGGTATGCAAGCACATGTGCCCGTATGCCCGCTTCCAGAGTGTGATGTTCGACCCGGACACGATGATCATCACCTATGACGAGGAACGCGGCGAGCCGCGCGGTGCGCGCAAGAAGAACGCCGGCCCCGACGCCCCCAAACTCGGCGACTGCATCGACTGCAACCAGTGCGTCCAGGTCTGCCCGACCGGCATCGACATCCGCAAGGGCCTGCAATACGAGTGCATCGGCTGCGCCGCCTGCATCGACGTCTGCGACCAGGTCATGGACAAGGTTGGCTTGCCGCGCGGACTGGTCCGTTACTCGACCGAAAACGCCATGGCGCAACATCTCGGCAAGCAGCAAATCCTCGCCCACATCGTCCGCCCGCGCATCCTGCTCTACACCTTCATCCTGATCGTCATCACCGGGCTGGCCGTCTGGTTCCTGACCACCCGCATCCCGCTCAAGGTCGACATCATTCGCGACCGCTCGACACTCGCCCGCGAAGCCGACGACGGCCGGATCGAGAACGTCTACATGCTGCAGATCATGAACACCGAGGAACAGTCGCATCGTTATCGGGTCACGGTCGACGGCCTGCCCGGGGCCGAAATCACCGGTGACGTTGAAGTCGACGTCGCGCCGGCCACGCTCCATTCGTTCAACACCGTGGTCGCCGTAGCGCCCGATGCCGGCAAGACGGGCTCGAACCCGATCCATTTCGAGATCGTCGCGGTGGACAATCCCGACATCAAGGTGCGCGAAAAAGCGGCTTTCCTGCTGCCCAGGTAGTTTTCGGGCTGGCCGGCAGAAAGCGGGAGCGCGTCTCCCGCTTTTTTTCGTCTGGTGATTTAGCGAAAAGCCCGATCCAGAAACTCGCTCAGCACGCCGACCTGTTGCGCCAGGTCGCCGTAATCGTCGTGACTGCCCGGCACCAGCAGCAGCTCGACCGCCTCGCTGGTCCGTGCGGCGTAGATCTGCCGGGCCTCGGCCACCGGCACCGTGGCGTCGTCGAGGCCATGCACGATCAGCGTCGGGCAACGCAGCCGGGCAATCGTGGTGCACGGCGCGATGTCGTCGAAGCGATACCCGATGACCCGTTGTACATAGGCCAGGATGTAAGCCCCAAGCGGCCAGAACGGAATGTGCATGGCGGCCAGCCAGCGTCGCATCATCGCCGCCGGGTGGGCAAAAGCCGCCAGGCTGACGACGGCGCGAATGGCCGGCCGACGCGCAGCGGCAAGCAGCGCCGCCCCCGCCCCGACCGAATGGCCGATCACCCCGAGCGCCTGCGGGTCGACCCCGGGCTGCCCGGCCAGCCAGACCAGGGCCGCCTCGATGTCCTCGGCAAAGCGCGGCAGCGAGGCGAAACTGTCGCCGTCGCTGCGACCGTGGCAACGCGCATCGACCAGCAACAGCGAATACCCCGCCGCATGCAAGGGCGCCGCCAACGGCAACATCATCGCGGCATTGCCGCCCCAGCCGTGCATGACGACCAGGGCCGGCCGCCCGTCGCCGGCTGACAAGAACCAGCCGTGGAGATTTTTGTCGTTGGCCGTCGGCACCGTCACAACACGCCAGGGCAAGCCCTCCGGCGGCCCGCTCTCGACCACGCGCGGCGCCGCCAGACCGCGCCGGATGACATAGTTCAGCCCGCCGACTCCGCCGGCCAGCAAAGGAATGCACCACAGCCAGGAGACGCCGGGGCTCAGCGGCATGGCGGCGAGCACAGCAACGAAACAGCGACAAATCCCCGGCAAAGCATGGCGTTGTTTTCCCAACATTCTGATTTTGGCGATTTTATCCGGTCGACCGTAGCATCGGTCGTGGCCGGCGATATACTGGCCTCAAACCTATAACAAACCGGAGACCGGGCCTCCCCTGATGGCCCTGCGCCTATGGACACCCTGTTCCTGCTCGCCGTCGCCACCGTCGTCATCGTCCTGGTGTTCGATTACACCAACGGTTTCCATGACGCGGCCAACATCGTCGCGACGGTCATCGCCTCGCGCGCCATGACGCCGGTGCAGGCCGTCATCATCGTCGGCATCTTCGAATTTCTCGGCCCGCTACTCGGCGGCACGGCCGTCGCCAACACCATCGGCAAGTTCGTCGCCCTCGACGGCGTGGCGCCGATACTCTCGCTCTCCATCCTGCTCTGCGGCCTGATCGGCGCCATCGCCTGGAACCTCGGCACCTGGTATTTCGGCATTCCCTCCTCGTCCTCGCACGCCCTGGTCGGCGGGCTGGCCGGGGCGGTCGTCGTCGCCGTCGGTCCGGCGCACGTCGTCTGGGGCTTTGCCGAACTGGCCGATGGCCATCTGACCGGCATCGTCAAGGTCCTCGCCGCCCTCGTCCTGTCGCCGCTCATCGGCTTCTGGGTCGGCTTTCTCATCCACCGCCTGCTCAGCGCCCTGCTCGTCGCCGCCAACCCGGCCGCCAACGCCCGCCTGCGCGGTCTGCAATACGTTACCGCCGCCGGCCTGGCCTTCTCGCACGGCGCCAACGACGCCCAGAAAAGCATGGGCATCCTGACCCTCGTCCTGCTCCTCGGCGGTTTCATCCCGACCTTCGAAGTCCCGTTCTGGGTCATGGTCGCCTGCGCCTCGGCCATCACCCTCGGCATCATGTCCGGCGGCTGGCGCATCGTCCGCACGCTGGGCTTCGCCATCTACCGGGTCCGCCCCATCCACGCCCTCGGCTCGCAACTCACCTCGGCCGCCGTCATCATGGCCGCCTCGATCGGCGGCGCCCCGGTGTCCACCACCCACGTCGTCGCCAGCTCGATCATGGGCATCGGCTCCTCGGAGCGCCCGCGCGCCGTGCGCTGGGCGAAAGCCAAGGACATTGCGACGACCTGGCTGATCACCATTCCCGGCGCCGCCATCGTCGGCATCCAGGCCTATGCCCTGGTCCATCTATTCCTCGGAGCCACACCATGAGCGAAGACAGCAGCCCCTCGGTTTTCCGCCGCCTGTTCGACCGGGTTTTTCCGAAAATGCCCGACTTCTTCACGCTGCTCACCGAGCAGTGCCAGCACGTCGGCGTCACCGCCGGGCGCCTTGTCGAGTTCATGGAAACCGGCGACCAGAACGTCGGCCAACTCATCCGCCAGGACGAGCACGAAGCCGACCGCGTCAAGATCCGCAACCTGCACACCCTCAACGAAGCCTTCTCGACACCCATCGACCGCGAAGACCTCTACCGCGCCATCGTCGACCTCGACGAAATCGTCAATTACTGCAAGACCACCGTCAGCGAAATGGAAGTCCTCTGCCTGGCACCTGACAAGCACTGCCTGGAAATGGCCATGCACATCAAACTCGGCGTCGATGCCCTGGCCCAAGGCTACGCCCGCCTCGCCAAGGAACCGGCCGCTGCGGCCGCCGACGCCGACGCCGCGCGCAAGGCCGAACGCCGGGTCGAAAAGAATTACCGCCGGGCCATCGCCGAACTCTTCGTCGGCGACGACTACATCCACATGTTCAAGCGCCGCGAAATCTACCGCCACCTGTCCAACGCCGCCGACCGCATGGCCAACTGCGCCAACACCCTGCACGACATCGTCGTCAAGATGTGCTGACCTCGTGCTGAAAGCGCTCTCCCGCACCCTGCTCAAACTCTTCGGCTGGACCGTCATCGACCCGCCGACACGCCCGGCCCGCGCCGTCCTCGTCGGCTACCCGCACACCTCGAACTGGGACGGCGTCATCGCCCTGTTCACCAAGCTGGCCCTCGGCCTCGATGCCCGCTGGGTAGCCAAGGACGCCCTGTTCTGCGGGCCGCTGGACTGGCTATTCCGCCGCCTCGGCGGCATCCCGATCAAGCGCGACGTGCGCAACGGCTTCGTCGCCGAGATGGTCGGCCAATTCGCTGCGCAACCCGAGTTTCTCCTGGTCATCGCCCCCGAAGGCACGCGCAGCCTGACCCCGGGCTGGAAAAGCGGCTTCTACCGCATCGCCCTCGGCGCCAAGGTGCCCGTCGCCCTCGCCTTCGTCGACTACGCCCGGCGTGAATGCGGCATCCTCACCTACCTGACGATGACCGGCGACCCCGCCGCCGACATCGCCGCCATTGCCGCGCACTACGAGGGCCGGCAAGGCAAACACCCGGAACTCGCCGCGCCGATACGCTGGCTGGACTAGCTACCTACCGCCTACTCAGCGACGAGCACCACTTCTTCGCCAGCAAAACTGACGACCTGACCGGGTTTAATTTTTGCCCGTTTTCTCGTGTCGACCGTAGCATCGACTTTCACCCGCCCTTCGGCGATGGCGGCATGCGCTGCGCCGCCCGATTCGCACAGGCCGGTGGCCTTGAGCAGTTGGTCCAGCTGAATGTATTCGCCGCGAATGGCAAAGGTGATGCTCATGGGTATTCCTGTCGGTAAGGTGGCAAGCGGGCTGGTGGCGGCGCTTGTCGAAGGCGCTCATTGTATATCCATCGCCTTGTTGCAACTCGGCGAGCAGGTCCACGCCTCATCGTGGTGCGCACTGTCGGAAACCGCACCAATCAGGCCACACCGGCGTCATAAAACGCGGTTTTGGGGCAGGTACGATACTTGCGAAGTCACCATATATCTTAAATTTGTCACCTGTTGCCGTGCACTTTCGCCCCAAACGCCACCATCATTACGGCGCCTCTCCCTCGCGTCTGAATCACTCCAGAGTCCTCGACACGTTGGTCAAGAACCTCGAGGGGATGGCCTACCGCTGTCTGCACGACGCAGGCTGGACGATGGTTTTCGTCAGCGACGGATGCCGCGAACTATGCGGCTACGCCTCGTCGGAAATCCTCGGCACGACCGGGGTTTCCTGGGAGGAGATCACCCACCCGGATGATCGCAGGCGGGTCCGCGATGGCATCGAAGAGGCCATGCGCAACAACCGGCGCTTTGCCATCCAGTACCGGATCGTCTGCAAGTCTGGGGAAATCAGGTGGGTGGCCGAGCGCGGCGTGGCGATCCGCGACGAGCAGGGCGAAGCGGCGCTGGAGGGTTTCATCGAGGACATTACGGCCCGCCGAATGACGCTGGAGGCGCTCGAAGCAGCCGAGTTGCGCTATCGCAACATTTTCGAGCACGCTTCGGAAGGCATTTTCCAGTCCACGCGTGACGGCCGCTACCTGGCCGCCAACCCGGCGCTGGCGAAGCTTTATGGCTACGACAGCGCCCAGGCGCTGATGGCCGACCTGGCCGACATCGAACGTCGGCTCTATGTCCTGCCCGATCGCCGGGAAGACTTTCTCGCCTTGATCGAAAGGGATGGCGAGGTCCTCAACTTCGAGTCCGAGGTTTACCGGCGTGACGGATCGCGCCTCTGGATTTCCGAAAACGCCCACGCTGTGCTCGGCACCAAGGGCGAATTCATCTGCTATGAAGGCACGGTGCAGGACATTTCGGAACGCAAGCGGACCGAGGCGTACCTCCAGCTCATGGCGATGGTTTTCTCGAACAGCAACGAAGCGATCATCGTGACCGATGCGGGCAACCGCATCATCGCCACCAACCCGGCCTTCACGACCCTCACCGGCTATCAGCCGGATGAGGTGCTGGGCAAGAATCCGCGCGTCCTCTCGGCCGGCAGCACGCCGATAGAAGTTTTTTCCGACATGTGGACCTGCCTGCATCGGGACGGCGCCTGGCAGGGCGAGCTGTGGGACAGGCGAAAGACCGGCGAGGCCTACCCCAAATGGCTGTCGATCTCGCTGGTCCGCGATGCAGAAGGGCGGATCGTCAACCACATCGGCAGCTTCATCGACATTTCCGAACTCAAGGCGACGCAGGAGCGCATCCAGCACCTTGCCCACCACGACACGCTGACCAATCTCGCCAACCGCTTCAGCCTGCACGAAAAGCTCGCCCAGGCCATCGCTTTCTGCAAACGCAACCACATGCAGCTGGCGCTCATGCTGATCGACCTCGATCGCTTCAAGACGATCAACGACACCCTCGGCCACCAGGCCGGCGACGAACTGCTGGTCCAGGTGGCGCGGCGCCTGTCCAACACCGTGCGCGAAAGCGACATTGTCGCCCGGCTCGGCGGCGACGAGTTCGTTGTCGCCCTGCCCGGCATCGGTTCGCCGGCCGACGCCGCCCATCTGGCCGACGAGATCAACCACGAGATTTCCGCCCCCTATCTGATCAATGGCCAGGAGCTGCGCACCTCGCCGAGCATTGGCATCTGCGTCTATCCCGGCGACGGTACGGAAATCGGCGACCTGCTGAAAAACGCCGACGTCGCGATGTACCACGCCAAGGCCAAGGGGCGCGGCAATTACCAGTTTTTCACCGAGGACATGAACATCGCGACGACCGAGCGCATGAGCCTCGAATCGGACTTGCGTCTGGCCATCGCCCATGGCGAGCTCCTGCTCTACTACCAGCCCCAGCTCGATCTGCGCAGCGGCACCATCGTCGGCGTCGAGGCGCTGATCCGCTGGCAGCATCCAAGCCGCGGCCTGGTTTCGCCGGCCGATTTCATCCCGATTGCCGAGGAAAGCGGCATGATCGCGGCCATCGGCGACTGGGTGCTCGAGGAAGCCTGCCGTCAGCTCAAGGCATGGCAAACAAGGGGCATCACCCATCTGCGCATGTCGATCAACCTGAGCACCGGCCAGTTTCTCGACAAGACCCTGCCGGCCCGCATCCATGGACTGCTGGCGAGCAACGGCCTGAGCGCCGACCGGCTCGACCTGGAAGTCACCGAATCGATGTCGATGGCCTCGCCGGACGAGTCGATCAGCGTCATGAAAACCCTGAGCAGCAGCGGGCTGACGCTGTCGATCGACGATTTCGGCACGGGCTATTCATCGCTCGCCTATCTCAAGCTGTTGCCGATCCACACGCTGAAGATCGACCGCTCCTTCGTCAAGGACATCGAGTCTGACCCCAACGACGCCGACATCTGCGACGTTACCGTGCTGCTCGCCCACAAGCTCGGCCTGGAGGTCGTCGCCGAGGGCGTCGAGAGCGAGGCGCAACTGAAATTCCTGCTCAGCATCGGCTGCGAAAAAATCCAGGGCTACCTGATCAGCAAACCGCTGCCGGCCGATCAGGCCGAAATATTCATCCGCAACAATCCACCGATGAATGGTCTGGGGACGATCGACCTGTGGCCGACGCCCGAACAGGCGCCCTTGATCGAAGAGAGCTGCCCCGCCTGACACCGATGCAGCCAGCGCTGCTAGACCCGGCCGACCAGGATCAGATGGACCCGGCACGGCCCGTGGGCGCCGAGAACGATGGTTTGTTCGATGTCGCCGGTGCGCGATGGCCCGGAGATGAAATTGACGGCGCGCGGCAGGCTGCCGCGTTCGGCCCGGAGCAGCGCGAAGGCGTCTTCCATGGTCGCCACGATGCGCGAAACAGCAACCAGCGCGATGTGCGTTTCCGGCAGCAGGCTGACCGTGGCCGGCGTTTGCGGGCCGGAGAGCAGCATCAGCGTGCCGGTTTCGGCGATGGCGCAAAAACAGCCGGAAATCCCCGTTTTGTCGGCGTCGACCGCAGGACGTGCGGCCACGTGCAGGCCGCTGGCCGCCCAGTCCAGACCGCCGACATCGGGGCTGGCCACGGCCTCGGCGGCCAGCCCGTTGACTGAAAGATAAGCCGCCACGGCGGCCGGCACCTCGGCTGGCGTGGCAACAGCGGCAAGCGTACTCGACAGGTATTCGGCCTTGGCCCGAAAGCGGCCGACGAGATCGGCGTTGATGACCGGCTGCGGCCCGCGCTCGACTGACTCAAGCGCGGCGATGGCGGCCGCCCGGCGCCCGGCAAAATCGTCGCGCCCGACACCGCGCCGGACGCGCCCGAGGATGTCGTCGCGGGCACTCATGCCACGCGGTTCTGCGGCGCCCCGGCGACGAAGGCTTCGATGTTGGCGATGAGCTGATCGGCCAGCGTCTGCATGGCCGGCCGGCTCGACCAGGCGACATGCGGGGTGAGGAGGAAATTGGGCAGGGCGAGCAAGGCCGGATCGACCATCGGGTGATCGGCCGGCGGCGGTTCGGCGGTGATCGCGTCGAAACCGGCCCCGGCAATCCAGCCTTCCTTGAGCGCCCTGATCAGGGCCGGCTCATTGACGATGCCGCCGCGCGCCGTGTTGATGAGCAGGACCGAGCGCTTCATGGCGCGCAGCTCGGCTTCGCCGATCAGGTCTTTGGTTTCCGCCGTCAGCGGGCAATGCAGGCTGATCGCATCGGCTTCGGCGAGGACGTCGGCAAAGGCCGTGTAGCCGGGGCGAACAACCGCCGCCCCCTTGTGCTCGGCGCGCAGCACACGCATGCCGAAGGCCTCGGCCAGCCGCGCCACGCCGTTGCCCAATGTGCCGCTGCCGATCAGCCCCAGCGTTGCACCATGCAGGTCGCGGATCGGGTGGTCGAACAGGCAAAATTGCTCGGCCCGCTGCCAGCCACCGGCGAGCAGGGTTTCGCGCCAGGCCACGAGATTGCGCGAGAGCGCCAGGAGCAGGGCCATGACGTGTTCGGGCACGGTATGCACGGCGTAGCCTTGGATATTGGAAACGACGATGCCGCGCGCCCGGCAGGCATCGAGATCGACGTTGTTGGTGCCGGTCGCCGAGACGGCGATCATTTTCAGGTCAGGCAGGGCGTTGACCGCAGCGGCATCGATGGCCACCTTGTTGGTGATAGCGATGGTCGCCCCGGCCAGACGCGCGACGACCTGCCCCGGCGCCGTTTTGGCATGCTCGACCCAGTCGTGGGCAAAGGCCGGCCGCCGCACCTCGGCGATCAGCGACTCGCCTTCGAGCTGGACGATGCGCAACATCAGGCGGCTTTCATCTCGAAGGCGACACCGGCCGCCTCGGCAATGGCGCCGACCTGCACGCCGAGCGCCGGCTGGCCGCCATACACCAGCCGGTCGATGCCGGCCGCGCACAATCCCTCGATGGCCGCCGTGTCGCCCTGCATGAGATTGAGCACACCGGCCGGCCAGTCGGCGCGGGCCGACAGTTCGCACAGGGCGTAGGCGGCCGAGGGCGCCTTCGGGCTGGGCTTGACGACCACCGTGGCGCCGGCCATGAGCGCCGGGGCAATGGCCTCGGCCAGGCCGGCGAGCGGCCGCGAGGCATCGAGAACCAGGGCAAAAACCCCGGTCTGGCCGACGGCAGAGTCATGCAGCGCGGCGACCGTCGCCGCGACTTCGGCGCTGGCCCGCGCTTCGTCGAAGCCGCAATCCTGCATGAGCAGCTTGGCGAAATGTCCGCTGTAGTTGTCGAGCGCGTCGCCCAGCGCCGCCAGGCAGAGTCGGCGCGCCGGCAGGCCCATCATCGCCCAGGCCGGCTGCGCCCCTTGCGCCGCGCCGACGGCCTCGGCCGCCTCGCTCGCCCCGCACAGCGGGACGCGGCGAACGGCCTCGCCGGTCGCCGGGTTGGTCACGTCGAAAAAAGCGTCGGTCACGGTCAAATAGGCATGACCGTTGATCCACAGGGGGATGGCTTTCGGGCCTTCGGCTGAAAAATCCATGTTCAGGTCTTCTTTCTTGCTGAGTAAAGTTCGTGAAATGTCCGACCGGAGGATACCGGCAGATCGCGTCCTGCGGTCCACTCCGGTGCCAGACCAAAAATGCGGATGCGGCCGCTGCCGTCCGCCAGCCAGTTCAAATAGCGCACGGCCCGCCGGGCGAACCAGCGATAGAGGGCGGGCTTGCCGGCCAGCCAGGCCCAGATCTTGAGCGCCAGCCGCTCGGACCACGGGCGCAGGCGGCGCTCGTTCTGCTCCTCGCGCAGGCGATGCATGAGCGTCGGCAGCGGAATGTCGACCGGACAAACGGCGCCGCACTGGTTGCAGCCGGTGGAGGCATGCGGCAGGTCGAGGGCGTTCTCGATGCCGGTCAATAGCGGGGTCAGCACCGACCCCATGGGGCCGGGATAAACCCAGCCGTAGGCGTGGCCGCCGAGCGAGAAGTACACCGGGCAGTGATTCATGCAGGCGCCGCAACGGATGCAGCGCAGCATGTCCTGGTAGTCGGAGCCGAGCAGATCGGCGCGACCGTTGTCGACGAGGATGAAGACGGTTTTTTCCGGGCCGTCGTGGTCGCCCTCACGCTTCGTTCCGGTCAGCAGCGAAACGTAATTGGAGATCGACTGGCCGGTGGCCGAGCGCGGCAAGAGGCGCATGAGGGTCGCAAAGTCTTCCAGCGTCGGGACGATCTTTTCGATGCCGGTGATGACCACATGAATTTTCGGCAGCGTCGTCACCATGCGGCCGTTGCCCTCGTTGGTGACCAGCGCCGCGCTGCCGGTTTCGGCGATGAGGAAATTGGCGCCGGAAATGCCCATCCCGGCGCTCAGGAAATGCTCGCGTAAAACCGCACGGGCCTCTTGGGCCATGGCTGGAATATCCGCCGAAGTCCGCGTCTCAAGCGGCCGTCCATGCTCCTTGGCGAACAGCGCCTCGACCTCGCTGATGGTCTTGTGTACGGCCGGGGCAATGATGTGCGAGGGCGCCTCGCCGGCCAGCTGCACGATGTATTCGCCGAGGTCGGTCTCGACCGGGCGGATGTCGGCGTCGGCTAGCGCTTCGTTGAGCTGCGCCTCCTCGGAGAGCATGGACTTCGACTTGGCCACCTTGCTCACGCCATGGCGGCGGGCGATGTCGACGACCAGCCGGCTGACCTCGGCGCCATCGCGCGCCCAGAGGACGTCGGCGCCGGCCGCCGTGGCCCGCTCCTCGAACAGATCGAGCCAGACATCGAGATCGGCAAGTGTTCGATTTCGGATGTTTTTTCCGGTTGACCGTAGCATTTCAAAATCAAGGCCATCCTCGGCCAGCGCAGCGATGCCCTTGGCCCGCTTGCCGACGAACAGCGGCTTGGCCTTCTGCAAGGCGCGCTGCAGCCCGGCATTCCGGAGCTTTTCCCCGGCCCGGGCATGGAAATGCATGGCTTGCGACCGGCTGGCTGTCGCCATCAGCAACCCTCCCCGCCCAGCACTTCGGCAATGTGCAAAACGCGCGTCGTCTCGTCGCCGCGCCGACGCAAACGGCCTTCGATATTGATCAGGCAGCCGAGATCGCCGCCAACCACCACATCGGCCCCGGCGGCCGCAATCGAATCGCACTTGCGGTCGACGATCTGCGTCGACACCTCGCCGAATGTCACCGAAAAAGCCCCGCCAAAGCCGCAGCACTCCTCGCAATCCGGCATTTCCTTGAGGCTCAGGCCGCGCACCTTCAGCAACAACTCACGCGGCTGGCGCTTGATGCCGAGACCGCGCAGTCCCTTGCAGGAGTCGTGGTAACTCACGCTGCCGGCGAATTCCGGCGAGTCGAAATCGACCTTCGCCACATCGGCGAGAAAACTCGTCAGTTCGTAAACCCGCCCGGCCAAGGCCTGCGCCCTCGACCCCCAGTCCGGATAGTCAGCCAACAAGCGGGGATAGACGTTCCGTATCTGGTCGGTGCATGAACCGGAGGGAATCACGACATAATCGTAGCCCTCCAGCTCGCCCATCGCCTTCTTCGCCAGATCGACCGCAAGCGGCCGATTTCCCGCATTCCACGCCGGTTGACCGCAGCAAGTCTGGCCTTCCGGCACGACCACCTCGGCGCCCGTCGCTTCGAGCAGGCGCAGCGCAGCAAAGCCGACCGAGGGACGCATCAGGTCAACCAGACAGGTAACGTAGAGGGCTAAGCGCATGCTAATATTGCGGCGCACAAGAAAACGAAGTGGCGCCAATGCTACTCAAAGCACACCAATAAAGGAATCCAGTTGTCTGAAGCTGTCAGCGGTCCGGCCAAAGCGCCCGGCACCATCCAGGTCATCGAGCGCATGATGTCGCTGCTCGATGCCCTCGCCGCGTCCTCAGATTCGGCAAGTCTCAAACAACTGGCCCAGGCGACCGAACTCCATCCCTCGACGGCCCACCGCATCCTGGCCGCCATGAGCGCCGCCCGCTTCGTCGAACGCGACGATGCCGGCAGCTATCGCCTCGGCATCCGCCTGCTCGAGCTCGGCGGCATCGTCAAATCCCGCATCAACATGCGCGAAGTCGCCCTGCCCTTCATGCAGGAACTGCACGAAAAAATCGGCGAAGCGATCAATCTCGGCGCCCGCCACGAAGACGAAATCGTCTACCTCGAACGCACCTCGTCGGGCCGTTCGCTGGTCCGCGTCGTCTATCTCGTCGGTGGCCGCGCCCCGCTCCACCTGACCTCGCTCGGCAAGCTCTTCCTTGCCGCCGAAAGCGCCCAGAACGTGCGCGACTACGCCAAGCGCACCGGCCTGCCCGGCAAGACCCCGCATTCGCTGACCAGCTTGGTTGCGCTGGAAAAGGAACTCGACAAGGTGCGCCGTCACGGCATCGCCTACGACGACGAAGAAGCCGAACTCGGCCTCAAATGCGTCGCCGCCCCCATCCACGACGATGAAGGCAACGTCGTAGCGGCCCTCTCGGTCTCCGCCCCGGCCGACCGCCACGACCCCGACTGGGCGCTTCAGGTCAAGCAGACTGCCGACGCCGTCTCAAAAACCCTGGGTTACACCGGCCCCAAAAAGTAAAGGCCGCACACGGCGGCCTTTGGCAAGCGGGTTCAGGCAAATTACGCCGGGCTGCGCTCCGCCACCAGGCTGGCACTTTCCATCCAGCGCTTGATCCGGTTGGCATCCCCAACCCGCGTCATCTTTCCCTGCGAGTCGAGCAACACGATGACCACCGGTTTGTCGGCAACCCTGGCTTGCATGACCAGACAACGACCCGCTTCGGAAATGTAGCCGGTCTTGGAGACGCCGATTTCCCAGTTGTCGTTGCGTACCAGCGCATTGGTATTGCGAAACTCGCGAACGCGCCCTTTCAATTCGATCTTCGCTTCCGCCGTCGTCGAGAAATGGCGGATCTCCGGATAGCGCGCGGCCGCTGCCACCATGCGGGCCAGATCGTGCGCCGTCGACACGTTGTTACTGGACAGGCCGGTCGGCTCCTCGAATCGGCTGTTGTACATGCCCAAGGCCTGGGCCTTCCGGTTCATGGCCTGGACGAAGGCAGGCATGCCGCCCGGATAGTGCCGCCCCAGCGCATGTGCAGCACGGTTCTCGGACGACATGAGGGCGAGCAACATGGCCGCTTCACGCGTCATGGTCGTCCCCACCGGCAAACGGGAACGCGTGCCTTTCAGGCTGTCTACGTCTTCATCGCCAATGGCGATGACTTCCTGCAGATCGAGCCTGGCGTCGAGCACCACCATCGCCGTCATGAGTTTGGAAATCGAAGCGATTGGCACAACCATGTCCGGCTGCTTTTCCAGCATCACATGACCATTGCTTTGATCAATAACCAAGACCGACGCAGAGTAGAGCGCCAAACGCCCAGGATCCATATCGGTCAATGCGGCGTGGCGAGCCAGCTTTTTCGACGATTCGCGGGCAACGTGCGCCTTATTTGCCGAGCCTGCCGAGGCCGTTTTGGTCCGCTGCGCCTTGCCGGCCACAGACCGGGACGACTTTCCACTCGCCCGCGTGCTCCGCACGGGCTGCTTGGCGGTTGCCTTGACCTGGCCTTTTTTGCTCGCCGACGGCTCTGCCTTCTTGGCCGAAGCCGCCGACAGAGGCGTCTGGACAGCGAAGCCCAGCAAGGCGGCAACCAACAAGGCGGCCTTCAATTTACGCTTCATTCACAATCTCCTGCCAATATCGGGCAAATGTTACCCCAGTTTAGCAGGAGGTCGTGAAATATCAATTGAAATATATAGATACAACAATAACTTAAAGAAAAACCTAGACCGCATCGACTACCGTCAGCGCCGTCATGTTGACGATACGCCGCACGGTCGCCGTCGGCGTCAGGATATTGACCGGCTTGGCCGCGCCGAGCAGGATGGGGCCGATGGTCAAATTGTCACCAGCCGCCACTTTGAGCAGATTGAACGAGATATTCGCCGCGTCCAGCGTCGGCATGATCAACAGATTGGCCTGACCCTTGAGGCGCGAATTCGGGAAGGCGCTTTGGCGAATGCGTTCATCAAGTGCGGCATCACCGTGCATTTCACCTTCGACTTCAAGGTCCGGCGCCCGCTGATTGAGAATGGCCAGCACCTCGCGCATTTTCAACGAGGTCGGCGTGTCTTCGGTGCCGAAGGTCGAATGCGAGAGCAGCGCCACCTTGGGCTGGATACCGAAATTGCGGATTTCCTGAGCGGCGAGCAGCGTCATGTCAGCCAATTGCTCGGCCGTCGGATCGTAATTGACGTAGGTATCGCCGATGAATACCGTGCGCCCTGGCAACATCAGCAGGTTCATGGCGTAACAACGATCCACGTCAGCCCGTTTACCGATCACGCTCTCGACATAATCACGGTGCGTTTCATGGCGACCGAAGGTGCCGCAAATAAGACCGTCGGCGTAGCCAAGGCGGACCATCAGCGCACCATACAGCGTGGCCCGGCGGCGCACTTCGCGGCGGGCGTAATCGGGCGATACGCCCTTACGCTCCATCAAGCCGTGATAGGTCGCCGAGAACTCGTCGAAATGCGCGTCGAAGAAGGCGCAGTTGTCGGCGTGGATAACCTCGAAATCCTCTCCCTGGCGAATTCGCAGACCGGCAGCTTCGATCTGACGATTGATTTCGCTGGTCCGCCCGATCAGGATGGGCTTGGCGATCCCTTCATCGCGAATCACCTGAATGGCCCGCAGCACCCGCTCATCCTCGCCCTCGGCGAAGACGATGCGCTTGGGTGCCATCTTGGCCTGCGAGAACACCGGCTTCATGATCATGCCGGAGTGGTACACGAATTCATTCAAGCCCTGAATGTAGGCATCCCAATCCTTGATCGGTCGCGTCGCAACACCGGAGTCCATGCCGGCCCTGGCCACCGCCGGGGCGATCTTGACGATCAGGCGCGGATCGAACGGATTCGGGATCAGGTATTCCGGGCCGAAGCTGGCCACCTTCTCGCCGTAGGCGCGAGCGGCCACTTCCGACTGCTCGGCGCGGGCCAGTTCGGCGATGGCCTTGACCGCGGCCATCTTCATTTCTTCGGTAATCGTCGTCGCCCCGACGTCAAGGGCGCCACGGAAAATAAAGGGGAAGCAGAGGACGTTATTGACCTGGTTCGGATAGTCCGAGCGACCGGTACAGATGATGGCGTCGTTGCGGACGCTCTTGACGAGTTCCGGCGTAATTTCCGGCGTCGGGTTGGCCAGCGCCATGATCAGCGGGTTGGCCGCCATTTTGGCGACCATCTCCGGCTTCAATACGCCGCCGGCCGAGAGACCGAGGAAGACGTCGGCGTCGGCGATGACTTCACCCAGCGTGCGGGCATCGGTCACCTTGGCGTAGCGTGCCTTGATTTCGTCCATTTCTTCGACACGGCCTTGGTAGACCAGGCCCTTGATGTCGGTGACCCAGATGTTGCTCGGCGGAGCGCCGAGCATGACCAGCAGATCGAGGCAAGCCAGCGCAGCGGCACCGGCGCCGGAAGTGACGATCTTCACGGTCGACAGGTCTTTGCCGATCAAATGCAAACCATTGAGGATGGCGGCGCCGACGACGATGGCAGTGCCATGCTGGTCGTCATGGAAGACGGGAATCTTCATGCGTTCGCGCAGCTTCTTCTCGATGTAGAAGCACTCGGGCGCCTTGATGTCTTCGAGGTTGATGCCGCCGAAAGTCGGCTCCAGCGAAGCGATGGTGTCGATCAGCTTGTCCGGATCGCGCTCTTCGATTTCGATGTCGAAGACGTCGATGTTGGCAAATTTCTTGAACAGCACGCCCTTGCCTTCCATGACCGGCTTGGCGGCAAGCGGGCCGATGGCGCCGAGGCCAAGAACGGCCGTGCCATTGGTGATGACGCCGACCAGATTGGCGCGCGAGGTCAGCGTACTGGCTTCGCGCGGATCGGCGACTATTTCCTCGCAGGCGAAGGCCACACCCGGCGAGTAGGCCAGCGACAGGTCGTACTGATTGGTGAGCTGCTTGATCGGGGTAACCGCGATCTTGCCCGGCTTGGGCTCGCGGTGATAGTAGAGCGCTGCTTCACGTAATTGACGGGAATCCATGTTTGCCTCCATTTTGTATTGTGAAACGCATTTTCGAATCGCGGAACATAATACCATGCAACATCAGCGCTTCCACCCGTGGAAATCACTTAGACCCGATAAGTCAAGTAGATGTTTACCCTGAGTTGATGCATAATTACGGGCTTCCCAGCCGACGGCCCCTCGCCGCTCGAAGTCTCGGTGGCAGCTCCCGGCGACTGGCGAACAGTTCATCTATTTCAGTAACTTGGAGAGAGACATCGCCATGACCGCACCGCTGAACGCGCCCGATTACGTTAAACACGAAGGCCTGAAGACATGGGTCGCCGAAATCGCCGCCCTGACCCAACCCGACCGCATCCACTGGTGCGATGGCTCGCAAGAAGAGTATGACCGCCTGTGCGCCGAAATGGTAGAGGCCGGCACCCTGATCAAGCTCAACGAAGCCAAGCGCCCGAATTCCTACCTGGCCTTCTCCGATCCGTCCGACGTCGCCCGCGTCGAAGATCGCACCTACATCTGCTCCGCCAAGAAGGAAGACGCCGGCCCGACCAATAACTGGGAAGAGCCCGCCGTCATGCGCGAAACGCTGAACGGCATCTTCAAGGGCTGCATGAAGGGCCGCACGATGTACGTCATTCCCTTCTCGATGGGGCCGCTCGGTTCGCCGATCGCTCACATCGGTTTCGAAATCACCGACTCCGCCTACGTCGTGACCAACATGAAGACGATGACCCGTATGGGCAAGGCTGTCTTCGACGTGCTCGGCAGCGATGGCGAATTCGTGCCCTGCATCCACACCGTCGGCGCGCCGCTCGAACCGGGCCAGCAGGATGCCAAGTGGCCATGCAACCCGACCGTCAAGTACATCGTGCACTACCCGGAAACCCGCGAAATCTGGTCCTACGGTTCCGGCTACGGCGGCAACGCCCTGCTCGGCAAGAAGTGCTTCGCGCTGCGCATCGCCTCCAACATGGCGCGCGACCAGGGCTGGCTGGCCGAACACATGCTGATCCTCGGCGTCGAATCGCCGGAAGGTGAAAAGTCCTACGTCGCTGCCGCCTTCCCGTCGGCCTGCGGCAAAACCAACTTCGCCATGCTGATTCCGCCGAAGACCCTCGACGGCTGGAAGATCACCACCATCGGCGACGACATCGCCTGGATCAAGCCGCGCGTCGACAAGGATGGCGTCACCCGTTTCTACGCCATCAACCCGGAAGCCGGTTTCTTCGGCGTCGCTCCGGGCACCTCGGAAAAGACCAACTACAACGCGCTGGCCACGTTGAAGGAAAACATCATCTTCACCAACGTCGCGCTGACCGACGATGGCGATGTCTGGTGGGAAGGCCTGACCAAGCAGGCCCCGGATCACCTGATCGACTGGCAGGGCAAGGACTGGACGCCGGAAGACGGCAAGGCCGGCCGCAAGGCGGCTCACGCCAACTCACGCTTCACCGCGCCGGCCAACCAGTGTCCGTCGGTCGACAGCGCCTGGGAAGATCCCGCCGGCGTGCCGATTTCCGCTTTCATTTTCGGCGGCCGTCGCGCCACCACCGTGCCGCTGGTGTACGAAGCCTTCAACTGGAACTACGGCGTCTACATGGCTGCCACCCTGGGTTCCGAAACGACTGCTGCCGCCTTCGGCCAGCAGGGTGTCGTCCGCCGTGACCCGTTCGCCATGCTGCCGTTCTGCGGCTACCACATGGGCGACTACTTCAACCACTGGCTGAAGATGGGCAAGACCGTCGATGCCGCCCCGAAGATCTTCTGCGTGAACTGGTTCCGCATGAACGAGAAGGGCGAATTCATGTGGCCGGGCTTCGGCGACAACATGCGCGTCCTGAAGTGGATCGTCCAGCGCTGCAAGGGCACGGTCGCCGCCAAGGAAACTGCGCTCGGCTGGATGCCGAAGTTCGAAGACATCGACTGGACCGGCCTGGAAATCACCAAGGCTGAGTTCGAAGGCCTGACCAACATCGACGCCGATGCCTGGAAATCCGAACTGGCGGGCCACAAGGAGTGGTTCGACAAGATGGGCGAAAAGCTGCCGCGCGAGTTCACGCTCAAGCGCGAGCTGTTCGAAATGGCGCTGTTCAAGAACGCCGCCTGATAGCCGCTTCCGCTATGATGAACGGCCACCTGCGGGTGGCCGTTTTGTTTTGGAGAACCGCATGTATCGTCCCGCCCAACGTCTCGCCGACATCGAACCTTTCCACGTTGTCGAACTGCTGACCCGTGCCCGCCAGCTCGAAGCCGAGGGCCGCGACATCATTCACATGGAAGTCGGCGAACCGGACTTCCCGACGCCGGAGCCGATTGCGAATGCTGCGGTCAACGCGATAAAAACGGGAAAAACGAAATATACCGAGGCGCTGGGCTTGCCTGAGTTGCGCACGGCGATCAGCGCTTTTTATCGGGAACGCTATGGCGTCACTGTCGCCGCCAGCCGCATTGCCATCACCAACGGCGCCTCGGGTGCCCTCAACCTGGCCTTCGCCTGCCTGGCTGATCCGGGCAAAGAATGGCTGCTGACCGATCCTGGCTATCCGTGCAACCGTCACATTTTGCGGGCTTTTGACGGTCGACCGCAGAACATCCCGGTCGGCCCCGAAACCAATTTCCAGCCGACGCCAGCCTTGCTGCGCCAGCACTGGAAACCGAATACCGCCGGCCTGCTCGTCGCCTCGCCAGCCAATCCAACCGGCACGCTGCTGACGCTGGACGAGATCGAAGCATTGGCTGCCGTTTGTCGCGAGAAGGACGGCGATTTTCTGGTCGACGAGATTTACCACGGGCTGACGTATGAAGTTGATGCACCGACCGCCTGCACCGCCGGCGACGACATCTGGGTCATCAACAGCTTCTCCAAATATTTCCAGATGACCGGCTGGCGACTGGGCTGGATGGTCATCCCGGAAGCCTATGTCCGCGACGTCGAAAAGCTCGCCCAGAACCTGACGCTGTGCCCGTCCACGCCCGCGCAGTACGGCGCACTGGCGGCTTTCGAGCCGGCAACCGTCGCCATCCTCGAAGAACGACGCGCCGAATTTCGCCGCCGCCGGGATTTTCTCGCCCCGGCCCTGGAGCAGATCGGCTTTCGCATTACAGCCCGGCCAGAAGGGGCTTTCTATCTCTATTGCGACTGCTCGGCCCTGAGCGATGACAGTTTCACGCTGGCCAAGGACTTGCTGGAAAAGGTTGGCGTGGCGGCCACGCCGGGCCTCGATTTCGGCAGCAATGCACCGGAAAAGCACATCCGTTTCGCCTATACCACCGGCGTCGACCGGCTGGCCGAAGCGGCGGAACGACTAGGCCGTTATTTCGGGCGGTAAAGCCAGGTCAGGGTAACGGGTACGCAAGGCAACCCAGTCGAAATACGGCCCGGGATCGGTCTTGCGCCCCGTCGCAATGTGACAATGGCCGGCGATGGCGGCGATTGGATAATGCGCCCGTAGCGCATCGAGCACGGTCCACAAGGCGGCGTATTGCTCCGCCGTGAAGGGCTGCGTATCGGAGCCTTCCAACTCGATGCCGACCGAGTAGTCGTTGCAGTTATCGCGCTCGCACCAGCACGATTGGCCGGCGTGCCAGGCCCGCTGGTCGCAGCCGACGAACTGGACGATCCGACCATCGCGTCGAATGTAAAAATGGGCTGAGACCTGCAATTCGAAAATTGTCGAAAAATACGGGTTGACCGTAGGATCCAGCCGATTGAGGAAAAAATCCTCGACCCAATCGCCTGCGAACTCCTCGGGCGGCAGACTGATGTTGTGGATGACCACCAACGACACCGTTTCGCTGGCCGGCCGCTCGCCAAAGTTGGGCGAAGGCAGCCAGCGCACGCCCTCCAGCCAACCGTCAGGCTGCCATGCCATCATTCGATGCCCAGGCGCTCGAGACGGTAGCGCATCGAGCGGAAGGTGACGCCCAGCAAGCGGGCCGCCGCCGTCCGGTTGCCCTCGGACTTTTGCAGGGCTTCGAGTATGGCCTGGCGCTCCAGTCGGTTGAGGTACTCGTCGAGCGTTTCGCTGCCGCGCCCCTGTTCCTCCCCCCCCGACATTTCTTCCGGACCGAGACGCAGATCCTCGACCTCGATCAGGTCGCCGGAGCAGAGCGCCGTCGCCCGCTCGAGAATATTCTCCAGTTCGCGGACATTGCCCGGGAACGAGTAAAACGACAGCGCCTTGACCGCCCCGCTCGACAGCTTGGGCGGCGAATCGCCAAAGACCCGGCGCAAAATGGCCTCGACCAGCGGCGGAATATCCTCCATCCGCTCGCGCAACGGCGGCATGCGTAGCTCGATGACGTTCAGACGGTAATACAAGTCCTGGCGGAAGGCGCCTCGATCGACAAGATCACGCAGATTCTTGTGCGTGGCGCAGATAATCCGGACATCGACCGGCTCCTCGGCAACGCTCCCCACCTTGCGCACGCGCTTTTCCTGAATCGCGCGTAGCAGCTTGACCTGCATGGCCAGCGGCAGGTCGGCCACTTCGTCGAGAAACAAGGTGCCACCATGAGCCGCCTGAAAGAAACCTTCGCGCTCACTATCGGCGCCGGTAAAGGCGCCTTTCCGATAGCCGAAGAACTCGCTCTCCATAAGGTTTTCCGGGATCGCCCCGCAATTCACCGGGACGAAGGTCGCCGCCGCTCGCGCACTGCGACCATGGATCAAGCGCGCCGCCAATTCCTTGCCGCTGCCCGATTCGCCCGAGATATAAATCGGCGCCTGGCTGCGCGCCAGCTTTTCGATCATTGCCCGCACCTGCTGCATGCTCGGCGAATCGCCGAGCAGTGACGGCAGGGGATTCTCGCTATCCAGCCCGCCACCCGGCAGGCGCAGGGCCGACTTGATAAGGGAGCGCAACTGCTCGAGGCCGACCGGCTTGGCCAGATAATCGAAGGCACCGGCCTTCAGCGCGGCGACGGCATTTTCAGCGCTGCCATAGGCCGTGATCACGGCAATTGGCGTTTGCGGATGATGCTCGGTAATGTAGCGAACGACCTCCAGGCCGTCGCCATCCGGCAAGCGCATATCGGTCAGGCAAAGCTGAAAGACCGCATTATCGAGCGCCGCCCTGGCCTCGGCCACCGAGCCGACGCACTCCGTCGCCAGCCCCATGCGGACCAATGTCAGGTCAATCAGTTCGCGAATATCGGCCTCGTCGTCAATGACGAGGACCCGGCTCATTTCGCCGCGCGGGCGCCGTTCGGTTCTGGCAACAGACACGTGTCGTTTCTCCCTGCAACAATGAAATGCGCCCCCGATGCGGAAGCCGCCAGTTCCAGGCTTGCCCCGTTGGTCGCACACAATTCACGGGCGATAAAAAGGCCCAGCCCTGTTCCCTGCGTATGCGTCGTGAAGAACGGCTCGAAAATCTGCTCACGCACGGTTTCCGGAACACCCGGACCATCATCGACCACATGCAATTCTACCCAGCCATCGCCCCGGCCGCCGTCCACTTTAATGCAGACTGCCCGAGGACCACGGCTCGAATGGCGCAACGCATTGCTCACCAGATTCCAGAGCACCTGATGCAAATGGGAACGATCAAAGCAGAGCGTGAGCGGCGACAAGTTTTCAAGGACAACAATCCCCGGCGACAGGCATTCTGTTGCAATGAAATTCTCGACAAACGCCACGCAAAACTCATCGACCCGCAACAATTCGGGTTCAGCCCGGCTCTGACGCCCAAGTTCGAGAATATCGCCAACAATCCGATCAAGTCGCAGCACGTTGTCGTTGAGAATGCGGAGCAAACGATCCTGCATCTCACCACGCCGCTCCTCTCGCAACAACTCCCCGGCATGACCTATGGCCGACAGCGGATTGCGGATTTCATGAGCGATGCTTGCGGTCAACCGACCCAAAGAGGCCAATTTCAACTGCTGGGCACGCTCCTTGATCCGTCCAACGTCATCAAGAAAAACCAGCATCTCACCATCCGAACTCACCGTCCGCTCGAAACGCGCCCGCAATTCACGCCCATCGGCGCCAGCGAAGCCGAAACTGTTATCGCCATCGCTCTTATCCCAGGCGACCAATGCACTCGCCAGAGCCGGAGCCTGATCAAGCAATTCACCAGTCCCGTTGCCATCGGACAAGCCCAGCATCGATCTGGCGACGGGATTACAGTGGCTCACCACCCCACCCGGGGCAACGATCAACACTCCATCCTGCATCCGTTCGACAACGCGCTGGCTGATCAGCATCTGGTTCTCCAGCGCCACCCCACGCCGCCGCGCCAGGTCCTCATTGACCATGACCCGCTGACCAAGCATACGAGCCAGAATCGCTGTCGCGAAGAAGCCGGCAGAAATGAAACCAGCCTGAACGATCGACGACTCGTCAAACCCCCGTGCGGCGATCCCCAAACTCTGACTCAGCAAAATTGCCAGGGTAGCCAGCGCGGCATAAAACAACACCAGACGCCCACGCCCGACCAGACTGGCCGCCGCCAGCGAAACCAGCAACAGCACACTCAAACCGCTGCCCACACCGCCGGCCAGATACATCACAGAACTGATGACGCCGACATCGATCATCATCTGAAACGACAATTGCCGATTGAATCGGTGCTGCCAATGCGTTGCCAGCAACAAGCCGGCAACCGTTCCCGCCATATAGCCGCCAGTCAGCCCGAACATCAATGGCGACGGAACCAAGTTCAACCGCAATGTCCATTCCAGGGGAAAAACAATCGCCAAAAAAAACAGGGCGGCCAGCACCAACCGATACAGGTTGAAATACTGGAACGAACGCCAATTCGCCTCCCAGGTCGACGAAAGCCAGTTCCGCATCAGCGCTCCTTGGCGCAACCTGCCAAGCGGTGAGCTTCACTGCAATAGACCTGGCCTTCGACGGAGATGCCCTCGCTCTCCGGCAGGTGCACACCACAATACGCGCAGGCAACCATTTTTTCGGGAGCAGCATCCTGCCGAGGCGACGCATCGGCACCTCCGTTCGACTGACGCTTGGACCACAACAACCAAACCACGGCCAGGAAAGCAAGCAAAAGCAGGTATTTCATGATTTACCCCGGACACAAAAAAAGCTCACGAATAATCCGTAAGCTTGCACTTTTACCACACTTCAATACGTCGGCCGTTATGGCCCTAGAAAGCAAAAAGCCACCCCGAAGGATGGCTAAGTGCTTTTTCTTTGCAGTGTTTTGGTCGGAGTGACAGGATTCGAACTTGCGACCCCTGCGTCCCGAACGCAGTGCTCTACCAGGCTGAGCTACACTCCGACGTCAGAAAGAAACTTAATGATTTCTCTCAACTGCAAAGAGCGTCAATTGTAGCAGAGCTTTTTTATAATTTGAATCCCCCAGACACTGAATTGATGCTCTAGCGAGATCTGACTCATGGGCAGCACGGTTCCGAGCATGTTGCAGAGCACCACTATTTCTGATCGCATCAAGTACGGCTGGAAAATCGTCGCGACCACCCTCTTCGATTGCCTTGCGCACGCATGCTGCCTGCTCGACAGTTCCATGCTGCATGACGTAGATCAGAGGCAAGGTCGGCTTTCCCTCTGCGAGGTCATCCCCAATGTGCTTGCCCGTATCAGCCTCGTGACCAGAATAATCGAGTACGTCGTCAATCAACTGGAAGGCTGTGCCCAGATGCATTCCATAGGCGGTAAGCGCCGCTTCGATTTCCGGAGATGCTTGACCAAGAATTGCCCCCAACTGCGCCGCTGCTTCAAAAAGCTTTGCCGTCTTGTAATGAATTACCTGCATGTAGCGCGCTTCATCAACATCGGCATCGTGGCAGTTCATTAACTGCAAAACCTCGCCTTCCGCGATGATATTTGTCGCATTGGAAAGGACCTGCATCACACGCATGTTATCGACCAACACCATCATCTGGAACGCGCGCGAATAGAGGAAATCGCCCACCAAGACGCTAGCTGCGTTGCCGAACATTGCATTGGCCGTATCCTGTCCGCGCCGCAACGCCGACTCATCGACCACGTCATCGTGCAGCAAGGTTGCTGTATGGATGAACTCGACGACAGCAGCCATTTCATGATGGCGAACCCCTTGATAGCCAAGCGCTCCGGCAGCAAGTAACACTAGCGCAGGACGCATGCGCTTTCCGCCGGCACCGACGATGTATTCCGCAACCTGCCTGACCAGGACCACGTCTGAATGCAGGCGGTCGCGAATGACCGCATCAACGGCCTTCATGTCAGGCCCAATCAGGGCGTAGAGCTGTTCCAAAGTCACGTAAGGTAATTCCTCAATTAAGCGCGGAATCTTAGGTGGCGACGCCTGTGCAGTCAAGGCTGAACGATCAAGGTTGGGCGCTGTTTTGCGCTCCAGTTTGTTAAACTGCTCGGATTAACGGAAGCAAGGGAGACGGCATGGACATTCAGGCTATCATCGCGCCAACGATTCAGGATCGGGAAGCGCTTGAGGAGTTTGCCGAAGTTCTCACCGACCGTGCACCGGAAATCGAGCGCGACGTCGCTCGCTTGAGAAAAAACGTAACAGATCGGGAAATTATCGCAGCCCTCTTTCGGGCCGTTCACAATATCAAAGGCGATGCTTCGCTGTGCAAATTTGATTTGGGCATTGCCATTGCGCACCCGATAGAAACAATGATGGCCCGTTATCGAGAAGGTGAAATTCCTTTCTCTGAGCCGCTGGCAGAAATGATACTCCTTGCCGTTGATCGCCTTGAGTTGGCAACCAACGCGCTGTTGGCAAACAAATCGCTCGACAATCTTCAACTTGATATTCTCATAAAGGGGCTTGACGCCCTTGCCCAAGAATCAACCGAACAGATAGATGCGGCTTGCGCCAATCTTATCGAGGCTGTTACCGGCTTTCCTCCGGTCATTCCTGATATATCAAGCCGCCCTCCGCGATCCGGAACTCCGAATCCGGAACAAAAGTCCGCCAATAGTGATTTGCAGTTTTTCCGCTCACTTGCGCTGCAATTTGAGAGTCGTTCCCCGCTTTTCAAGGGGCGAACCATGCGCATCCTCCGCCTTGCACTTGAGACCAACAAGGCTGGAATCAACCCGGTCGACCCCGCTCAGTTGGAAGCCGCGGTCTACCTACACGACCTCGGGATGATGCTTCTCCCAGAATCTATCTGGTTGAAAATTGGCAAAATGGGTCCAGATGACAAGCTCTCCTTGAAAAACCATCCGGGCTTTGCTGCTGGAATATTGGAACGGATTCCCTACTGGACGGCAGCCGCAGAAATGGTCGCTCAGCACCACGAAATGCCGGATGGAGGAGGCTACCCACGGGGACTCCGCCATACGGAAATCTGTACCGGCGCCAAGATTCTTGCCATCGTCGATGCGTTCGAAGCGGTAATGCTCAAACACATCCATAGGGGGAAAAATCGCTCAGTACTGAGGGCTATTGCTGAGATAAATGCCTGCGACAACCAGTTCTCCCCAGAATGGATTGTTCCGTTCAATGCCGTTATTCGAAAGACCATTGAAAATTGATGTCTGTTGATCTTGAGCGTCGTTTTGGAGGGGTAACCCGTCTTTATGGAACAGATGGCGCTGAACGCTTACGAAGCGCCAATGTTTGTGTAGTTGGAATTGGCGGCGTTGGTTCGTGGAGTGTTGAAGCTCTCGCCCGTACTGGAGTCGGGCAAATCACGGTAGTCGATCTCGACATGGTTGCCGAATCGAATACAAATCGACAAATTCATGCGCTCGGAGACATCTACGGCAAGTCGAAAGTGGACGCCATTTCCGAGCGAATACTTGCAATCAATCCAGATTGCAAAGTCTCCATGGTCGAAGATTTCGTTACTCCCGAAAACGTGAAAAGCGTTCTCGGTCAAAACTATTCAGTGGTAATTGATGCGATTGACCAGGTCCGCGCCAAGGCGGCCATGATCTCCTTTTGCCGCAAGATTGATATCCCCATTGTTGTCGCCGGAGCCGCTGGCGGAAAAATCGATCCGACAAGGATTTCGGCAGTCGATCTAAGTCGGACCATACAAGACCCCCTACTTGCCAAAGTTCGCTCGATACTCCGGCGGGAATATGGTTTTCCCAAAGACTCAAAGAAGAAATTTAACGTTTCCGCGGTTTTTTCAACTGAACCACTTCGTTATCCAGATAACACCGCTACATGTGACAGCGAAAAGGCCTCAATGGGCCTCAATTGTGCCGGCTTCGGTTCATCAGTTTGTGTCACCGCGGTATTCGGTATGGTCGCAGCAGCGGAGGCCATAAAACTAATCATCCGAAACTAATCTTTCTGCTTTTTGTTCACGAAAACAAAAAGCCCGTTACTGGATAGTAACGGGCTTTTTTATGGGGAGTCTGGCGTTGACCTACTTTCGCGAGCGGAAGCTCACTATCATTGGCGCTCATCTGTTTCACGGTCCTGTTCGGGAAGGGAAGGGGTGGTACCAGAAGGCTATTGACGCCAGACGTAACT
>Ga0209211_10000706_pt1 | contig 66859 bp, 64 predicted proteins | sample RifGroA2_FD_183992 | JGI IMG/M metagenome (GOLD analysis project Ga0209211, IMG submission 183992) | Groundwater microbial communities from Rifle, Colorado, USA - Groundwater A2 (SPAdes) (version 2) | ecosystem: Environmental > Aquatic > Deep subsurface > Groundwater | place: Rifle, Colorado... | reverse complement strand
CTCCTGTGCCGTTTAGAGTGAGCCCGCCGCTGAACGAAGAAGTCGCCGTAGTAGAAGTAGCATTGAAATACGGCGCCCCAATCTTGCCCCACGCTTCAATCCCTCCGGCGAATGTTGAGGTGGCGGTGGACTTAATCCAAATCGGTATGGTCGTGGTGGGCGTGAGCGCGTTCACGGAGAAGGCGTCGGTTTGTTGTTGCCAGTCGTGAGCGATGATGGAAGAGGTCGTATCAAGAGAGAGAACGCCGCCAGAGTTGGTGAGTCCCGCGCCCGTGAGGTCGGTGAATGCTTCGGAGTTTAAGGTGAACGAACCGGCGGTGGTGAGATTCCCCCCGACATAAGTGTTGTGAGCGACGATGCCGTTGCCGATGAAGTTGTGGGTATTCTTCACTGAAACATCCCAAACTTGCTCAAACCCGCGACGACGAATGGAAGTAACTCGCTCCCACGCCACATCCGGGTATGGATTTGACAACTCCGCTAAACTCTTGATACACTTTCGCCATATGGCTAAGAAAACAACCAAAAAATTAATCCCCTCAAAACTATCCGACGCTAAACTCGTTTCTTGGAATCGAGTAATTCCAAAGTCGGTGTTCCCGCTTAGCAAAGGTTCATTGGCGGGCGTGGCGTTTGACCGCGCGGGCGCCCCGCGTTTATTCATATTTGACACTTTTGCTCTACTTGATGTTTTGTCAGAGATAGACGAGAAACTTGTTGATGAGTTGTCGCATGAAGCATACGCCTCCAAAGAAACAAATCCCGCCGGTTGGCTGATCGGCAAAATTGAAAGTAAGTTACCCTTGAACCGCGAGTACATCCAATCTCTCAAAAGCGCGATTGCGGAAGCCGAACGCAAGGGATGGATTCCGTTTGAGAAAATCGAACGGGAATTAAACTTGGTATAGATATTTTTCTCATCATGCACGAGATCTGTTTTTCTCCACGGAGCGAAGACGAACTCATAAAACTGCCCAAAGATATACAAAGCCGCATACAGAAGAAGCTTCGCTGGTTTGCTATTCAAGAAAATCCGTTTGCTTTCGCTAAACCTCTGACCAACTTGCCTCCCGCTACGCACCGATTCCAAATCGGCAAATACCGAGTTTCCTTTTACATTGAAAGCAAAACTATTTTTGTTGAACGAGTGGAGATTAGAGGGCAAGCTTATCATCGCCGCTAATGCCGAGAGTTTAGGCAGGGCAATTTCTTCTCCTGGAGCAAGTTCCGCAACCTTGACCCAACCATGTTTGGTGAGATACGGATGGTTGCCGGTGGTGCGAATCTTGTTGCCACTTTCCGTTACCAATTCGTAAATCGGTTTGACGCCCATATCCAAAAGCGCGATTACCGGTTGATATTCTAAACGACCGGTTTTTTCGTTGAGGGAAAGCACTTCATCACCGGTTTGTATATCCTTTATCGCCACTTCGTCGTAAATGTATTCTTCGTCTTCATAAATTCCGGAGGATTTAAAATCCCTCACCGCAAGCGGTCCCCTCCCTTTTCCAAAGGGAGATTTTTTCTTTCGTCTTCGCCGTCGGAGTTTCGTGTCGCCCGTCACGCAATGGCCCATGAGATTGGTAACGCCGGAAGCGAGCAAACCGCCCTGCACCGCGAAGTCCGTCCCCGGAGTGCTCGTCCCCACCCCCACCCGTCCCTGTGAATCAATCACGAAGGCGGTGGAAGTAGCCGTCGCCGTTGAAGACGAAACTCTGAACAAAGCGGCGGTTTGGTTGTAGAAGCCGTAGACATCAAGAGGAATGGCGGCGACAGAGTTGTTCCAAAACGCCCCATTACCTTGAACAGATAATTTTGCGTAAGGCGAGGTGGTGCCGATGCCAACGTTGCCAGTCGCTCGCCAGGCATTGGTACCATCGGTCGCCCAATTGCCGGTTGTCGCCCCACCAATCAAATTTCCCGCCCAGTAGAGGTCGGCGCCGTTGGCATAGAGACGATTTGAAGTTACGGAAGGAGTAGCGGTTCCTAGAAAGATGGGTCCTGCCACGGAGAAAAGGTCTGTTGGCGATGAGGTACCGATGCCGACATTACCGCTTCCCTGCTGTAGCACGAATTGCGAGCTTCCAACGGTAAAACCCTGTCCTAAAGCAATAGTGGAAGTGCCAGTCGTGGCGTTGATTGCGAGCGTGCCGCCGATTATACCATTACCGGAAGTCTGGAGCGTGCCGGCTGCGGTGTTGACAAGACCGATACCGAGGCCGCCGGCGAGGTAGCCCGAGCCGGCAATTGAAATGGCGGTTTGAGGGGTAGTAGTGCCGATTCCCACATTACCGCTTGAAGTGATAATGAGGGCAGTTGTGGTAGTGGCGGAAGTTGAAGTGGAAATAAGAAAAAGAGGGTTGGCGCCGTTTACTTCCCCAGCAACAGCCAACCGGGCCTTAGGCGAAGTGGTACCAATTCCAACATTACCAGAACCAGACTCAACGACGAATTTATCCGTCTGAACGACAAGACCGCCGGCGAAGGTGGAAGTGGCGATCGCTGAAGTCGCAACAAAGTATGGCGCCGAGACGGTTGAAGTTGCAGATACGGCAGAAAGATTGAACGCTCCGTAGACTGTAAGGTCGCCGCCCACCAAAACATTGGATGAAAAAATACCGCTAGTTCCAGAAAATGAAGAACCGGAAATGGCAGCACCGGAAATTACGGGATTTGAGAAAGTGCCACCAGTAACCGTCGGCCTCTGAATCGTGACATTTTCCAAATTATCAATCTTGTTCATCGGCGCAACCGCGTTGTTGTAAACATTGTTGATGTAAGTTCCTACAGCGCCAGTTGTGGCGGAAATGGCGTAAATTTGAGAAGAAAGGGCGTTGTTGAGTTTGTTTAATTTATCCTCTACCTCGGCGCGAGAGATGTCGCCTATAACTAGCCGTTCGGTGGTTTTCTCAACCACAGTGCGAGAGGAAGCGGGAACAGGAGGTAAAAATGTTTTGACGACGACCGTAGGAGCCGGGGCTTGTATTGGAACTTTGACTGGAATTGTTTGGATATGTTTTTTAGCCGGAGCAACAACAATACCGGTTCTTGATGATTTTTGATTAAAGAAAGAAGCGAGAGCTCTGGTGGCTCGGAAAAATATATTGTTAACCTCGGTATTGACTCCAATCGCAACCGTCTCAAGGGAACCCTTCAAGTCGCTGGTAAAAGAAGTAATGGCGTTGGCAACAAGTTGTTTTGAGTCTGAGGCAAAAAACGCGACGGATGAGACAAGCTTTGTGGGATAAAAATTAAACGCGAGATTCTTTGCGCCATCCATAAATTGATAGCCGTCGGCAGATAAAAATTCAATTGGATTTTCAATAAGAGCAATTACCGAGTCTCTTGAAGAAAACGCGAGGTCTGCAATGGCGCGAGACACTGTCCTAACCAAAGAGGCGATATGGGTACCTGAAACAAATACTCCCGCTTTTAAATAATTCGGAAAATTGAAAACCGCTCGCGAAAACACGCGCGCAAGATGGTCAGGCGCGAGAACTTCAGAAACGGATGTGACGGTAAATGAAACAATCTCTTCCGTGCCGGAAAAAACGGTGGAAAATTTTTGATAAGCGATTTTTGAATATTCAGCCTGACTTACGAAGTACGCGCCAAAAACTAAAATGGCTGACAGCGCCAAAGTGCCAAGCTTAGAAAAAAATTGACGTGGAAATTTGAAAGAGGTCGGCCGAGATAAAAATAAAGGCTTAGTAACTTTTAAGTTCCGATCAGGCTTGAGTTTATTAAAATGCTTCTTGCTTTCTGGTTGTGACCGAGCAGTAGCGTTCGATTCTGAATGAGTACTTTTTTTAACCTTTGGAATAAGCAGTGACGAATCACTGTCATATTTAAACGGCTCGGACTTCTCGGCAATCACGATGTTGCCCTGACCCTGAAAATCACGCTTGTTATTCAAAACAGCCTCGGAAACAATTTCAGAAACTATAGAGACTTTAGAGGAACTTTGATGAATATTTAATTGCTTATGGTTCAAAAGTGATTCTTCCAAGACAAACCAGGTATGTCCAACCATTCTGCACTCAATTTTCCCGGCTCGGCAAAGCTGACCAACATAATCACTCGTGTAGCCAGCTATCTTTGCTGCCTCTTTTGCCGAGATGTATTTTTTTCCGTTAAAACTTAAACCTTCACCCATATTATTTTTAGTCTTCATCGCTACAAAACTCTTACCCTAAATTATAACTTTTCCCGACTGCACGAGCATTAAAATAACTGTGGATATAAAGGCTGTCTCGGACAAACGAGATGCAATCTCGAATAAATATTTTTAATGATAATTGTCAAAAAATTTGATCGATACTGTCGTTAGATTTTTGATCATAATTTCTGTTTCATTGCGCTTAAATATGAATTAGTCAAAACGAGATAAAAACAATAAACAATTGAGCCTTAATAGTAATGGTTTATTCGAGAACTTGTTGGAATTAGTTTGAGGCCAAAAATGAAGATAAGTATGTTTCACACTGAATATTTAGCTATTTTGTGAGAGAACTTAAAACAAGTTATCCCCAAGAAGTTCAATACCGGGTATTGAACTTCTTGGGGATTTTGACTATAATCTAACAATAATGCGTAACTTAGAAATATCCGTCGGGGAGCACTATCATCTCTATAATCGCGGAGTAAACCGCGAAAACATTTTTCTAGACGATGCGGATCGTATTCGTTTTATTTTTCTTTTACTGCACCAACAAACTCGCAATAAAATCTTTCACGCTAAAAGAAACGTGGAATCGTTTCAAAAATACAAAACATTTACCCCTTACCAAAGCACCATCGGCAAAACTGTTCTGGAACGAGAAGTGGAGCTTGTAAATTTTGTGCTTATGGGAAATCATTTTCATTTGACCGTTAAGGAAGAAAGAGAGAATGGTATTTCAAAATACATGCATCGTGTTCTGCTTGCTTACTCGAAATACTTTAATCTTAAATACAAACGCACCGGTCACCTTTTTGAAAGCAGGTTCAAAGCCGTTCATGTAACGGACAACACTCAACTTCTTCATCTCTCCGCGTACATCCACAAAAACCCAAAAGAGATTAAAGAGTGGCGAGGACGCGAGTATCAATATCCGTGGTCAAGTCTTTCCGATTACATAGGAACAAATCGCTGGGGCAATCTGCTCAAGCCAAACATAGTGCTTGATCAGTTCCCTACTGAAAACGAATATCGAAAATTCGTGGAAACTAGTAAAGCGAAAGAGATTGATTCCGTAATCAGCGATTCGCATATCTTCAATGATGCGTGACGCGAGTTTTATTTTTTATCCTACTCCACTCACAAAAAACAAGGTTGAATCCGACACAACGGATTCAACCTTGTTTTTTTCTTCTGATCTTATACTAGAAGTGATTTTATTATACGTCCGAGAACGGTCGGATTAGCAGAGCCCTTGGTCACCTTCATCCCCTGCCCTACCAAAAATTGGAGGGCTGCCTCCTTGCCGCTTTTGTAATCGGCGACAACTTTTGGATTGGCGTCCATAACTTTTTTTACGACGGCCATAAGTTCTTCCTCGTCGCTTTTTTGCAAAAGACCCCTAGTTTCAGCAATCTTCTCCGGATTACCTCCATTCGCGTACATAACCGCAAGAATGTCTTTGGCCCCCCTGGATGAAATTTTATTTTCTCCCACCAGTCTGGCAAGTCCGGCAAAATTTTCAGGTGTTATCGTAAAAGCAATGGAGGAAAATTGGGACTCCCAAGAATCCCCGAACTGCTTCTTCATCAAACCGATTAGGTCAGATGTGGCATAGTTAAGAGCGATTTTTGAAAACGTTTCATCATTTTTCAGATTAGCGTTGACTTCGCTTAAATAGTTTCCAAGCTTGACATTTCTCACCAAAATCTCAAGATTCTCTTCTGTAGACTTGTTTCCGTACTTGTTTATCAATCTGGTTCTAGCGTCCCATGGCAATTCCGGCAAACTTCGTTTTAAAACCTCGGTAGAAAACTCGGGAATCTCCGAGATTACCAGTTTCGGCAAATCTGGGTCTGGAAAATAGCGATAATCGTGCGATTCCTCCTTCATTCGCTGGCTATAGGTATTTTGCTTCGCTTCATCCCAACCACGAGTCTCCTGAATCACCTTTTCTCCTGCTTCAAGGAGTTCGGTTTGCCGCTCAAGTTCATACGCCACAGCCCTCTCAACGGAACGAAAGGAATTGAGGTTTTTAACTTCCACCTTCGTTCCCAAATTTTGATTTTTAATTTTTGACTGTTGACTTATACTTATGTTTGCTTCAACCCGCATTTCCCCTTTTTCCATATTAGCGTCGGAGGCACCCAGATAACGAAGTAAAAGTTGAAGTTCTCGGGCAAATTTTACGGCTTCAGAAGCGCTTCGGATTACCGGTTCAGTTACAAGTTCCATTAGAGGCAGTCCGGCCCTATTAAAATCAATAAGGCTGTAGTCGCCTTCTTCATGAAGCGATGTGGCTGTATCCTCTTCCAAATGCACCCGTGTAATCGCGACCCCGTTCAGAGAACCGCCGGAAACAAGCGGATACTTGTACTGGCTAATTTGATAACCTTTAGGAATATCCGGATAAAAATAATTTTTCCGGTCAAACTCCGTAAAGTCGGCAAGCTTTCCTTGTACGGCAACGCCCACCTTGAGCACGTGTTTTACGGCCTCTTTGTTAATTACCGGCAAAGTCCCTGGGTGTCCCATGCACACGGGACAAATGTTTACGTTAGGACGCTCTTCGTCTGGGTCATTCTTGGAATTGCAAAACATCTTGGTCACCGTTTTCAACTCGGCGTGAATTTCTAAGCCAATGGTAGGAATGTATGTTTCTTTCGTCATAGTGGTAATATAGTATATACAAGAAAAGATAAAAAAGAAAAACGGGTGCAAGAGCAGCCGTTTTACAAAAAAGAGGGCAGGTCAACTGACTGAGTATTACGCAACACTCGCGAACAGACTTCCTCAATACACACAGCGTAATACAATCAAAACCAACACCCGGGAAATTACTGTGGGCAACTCTTAAGATATCGGTCAATCGCTCTGGTAGTTGGTATTCCGACCACCCCAAGAATCGAACTGGCTGTTCACACGCGGGATACCAGCCATCCAGGCGATCAGGTGTGTAAGAATCCGTGTAGAGTTTAAAAGTATCGGGTTCAATTTTCGGCTTTAACGCGTTGTGGTTCACACCGGGCAATTGACATTGAATCTCTCCGATGAGACGGGACAAAGAGATAGGTTGATTAAGCGGCCAAGAAAAAACAGTTTCATTCGAAGTTTTCATAGGGGTATATCAAAGACCGACTTACACATAAGTTATTCTAAGAATGCTAATAGGTCAAGGTCGTGGTCTTGTAATTGCGATTTACGATGTCAAATATTGAACGCTAGACTGAATGTTTTTTTAAAAGATTGGTCAAATCTATTTTAAACTTTTTTAAAGACTCGTCGTCCACAATAGAAACTGAAAGGGTGATTTTGCACTTTTTTGACAATTGCTTGCGCTTTTTGGTCGCTTCGGCAACGGAAACAGTATCGGTTTTGGTCAGAATAATCGCTTCAGATTTTTCAATAAGCGCTGGATTATGAGCCTTGAGTTCATTGCGAATCGTTTTGTAAACGCCAAGCATATTCTCGTTCTCAAGTGAAATACAGTGCAAAAGGATTTTGGTCCGCTCAATATGACGTAGAAATTTGTGTCCCAGCCCCCTGCCTTTTGACGCCCCTTCAATCAAACCGGGAATGTCGGCGAGAATGTAGCCGTAGAAATCTCCTAGGTTTGGTTCAACCGTCGTGAATTGATAACTGCCAACCTTAGCATTGGCGTTTGAGAGTTCGTTTAAAAGAGAAGATTTGCCGGCATTTGGAAGTCCTATGAATCCGGCATCGGCAACCAAACGAAGCTCAATAAAAAAGTCCGCTTCCTCTCCAGGCTTGCCTGGAGTCCATTCGTACGGACGGATATTCTTTGACCCTTTGAAATGCTCGTTGCCATATCCGCCCCGGCCGCCTTTAAGAAGAATTGCCGACTCGCCTTCCTTCAAAAGTTCAATGGTTTTTTTGGTCGAAAGGTTCGTAACAAGAGAACCGACCGGCAAAAGAATTTCCAAATCATTGCCATTAGCGCCGTGCATACTCTTACTCTTACCAGACTCGCCGTTCCCGGCTCGAAATTCTTTCTCGTGCCGATATTTCGCCAAAATACCTATATCGCGGACAGCCGTAATAAACACATCTCCGCCATTACCGCCATCGCCTCCGGCTGGTCCGCCGTATTCTTTACCCTTCTCATGAAGCCAGGAAACAATGCCTCTGCCGCCATTGCCCGCCTTCATGTGTATTTTAAGTTCGTCTACGAAAGCCATTTCCAGTTAGAATTAGGAATAATGAATTAGGGTATAAAAAACAGTAATCAAAATGATGACGATAAAGCGATTCCAAAACTAAGAGTCAAGCGCCAGTTTCGCGAGCTTAACGGCCCCTTCTTTTGAGTGAGCGACTGCCATAAAGCGACCGGTATGGCAAAAAACCGCGTCGGTAACGCCGGTAAGTTCGGCAAGTTCGGTGTCGCGCTTACCAGCCCAAGCCTCCGGCAAATCCCGGCGATTTTTAAATGAAGAGCTGTCGTCGCGAATGGTTTTGACATTCCACGAACCGTCCGGCTTCGGGAAGACCGCGAACAACGGTTCCGGAAAAGCGGCTAAAAATTTTTCGTGGGGGTAAAAGGTATCCAGTACGATGAAACGCTTATCAGCGGAATCTTCATAAGCCTTGCGCACTAAAGCTTCAGCCGCCACAGTCGCTTGCGCGTGAGCAATCTCCCGTTTCAAAATTTGGCGGGCAACGCCGACCGCTTCAAAAAACCGTTCATCAAGCTTGTCTGTTCCTTCCTGCCACGTCGGGCGGATATTGTGAAGATAATCATCAACAAGATACGGACCGGCATCGGAAAAAACCTTTTTGTAAATATCTATCCCGTTGTCGCCTGCGTCAATTGAGGCAACAAGATTTTTATCCACAAGTTCGGCGACGGCGGGCGAACCGGCAATGTTATAACCAAACTTCCGCCAGACCAATCCAAACGAGGCGTAAGGTATGTCGAGAATTCCGTTCTCCCTCTTGCCAGCTCCGCCTTCCTGGTGATGGTCAAAACGATTTTTCTCCGTATCATAAACGGAGCCGACATCAACCGCAAAATCGGCTTTGCGAATCGCGTCTTCGTCGCGGGTACGCACAACGGTAGCAAGAACCGGCGCGGTATCAAGAAAACATAAAATAGCCGAGACGGCAAACACTTCATCGGCGTGGAACATGCCATCATGAGTCGCGATAATCACTTTCTTGTCCATCCCGTTTAGAAACAGTTTTACTTTTTGATAAGTAATTTAATTTCCTCAACCTCCTTTTGCAGATGCGCCAGCTTGGCGTTAACTGACACAAGAATGGCTTCCTCCTCGCGAACTTCAATTTCAGTCTTTTCTTCAACTTTCTTCTCGTGTTTCAATCCGGACATTATTATCCTATCACCGATAAAGAACGATACAAACAAACCGCTACCCAAAAGAACAATCATGCTGTAAAGCAGAGAAATAAATGGGTCGAAAACTAAAGCCCAGATTCCTCCGTTGCGAGCCAAGATATCGGCTAGATCCCAAATACCCCGCCAAAAAAGCACGATTGAGACACCGCCGATGACGGCATAAACAATCGGCACCCGGCTCAAATTCTCCCGAGTTTTATCTTCCAACTTGTCAAGAAATTTAAGTAACCTCATGTTGATAATTGTAGCACAAATAGTGCCAAAAGGGTGTGCTATTTTTTTCTACTAACGGCCCTCCTTATAACGACTTAAAAGCCATGAGCTTGACTGCACTTTTCCACCATGCCCAACATCATTTACGATTTTGCAACCTATTTCTTCGCAAACAGGCACTTCCGGAATATTGCCGCTATGACGATCCCCTCCCTTGGCGAAAATATGCGGACGGATTTTCCTCAACGCCTCGCAAATGCTGATATCGCTTGTCCCCTCCTCATGTTCGGTGACAAAAACTTCGTCAACGTCTTTAAACGCTTCCAGTATTTCTTTTCTTTCTTTCTCGGGCATAAAAACATGCCCTTTTTTATATTTAAGCCAGTTATCGTTGTTCAAAATCACTATAAGCTTGTCGCCCAACTTTTTGGCATCGGTGAACATTCTGACATGCCCAATGTGAATAGGATCAAAACCGCCGGAAACCGCGACCACGACCGGCCGTTTTGCTTTCGCTGATTTTCTTTTAACTGCTCTTTTTTTAGTGCTTTTTTTCATGGAATTTCTTGACGGAATTATCTATCCAACTATTTTGTATCATCTATTTATTTTAATCAAGTTTAAGCAATTTGCCAGCGCGTTTTACATAGGCGAACATCCTATAAAAAAACCAAGTGATAACGATAATATACGCGATATTGGTGGTTATACCGCCCCAAAAAAGAAAGTACGAAAATTCTCCTGTGGCTATAACTTCTCTCATTCCCTCAAAGACATAAGTTGAAGGGAAAAAATAAGCGAGTTTTTGCAAAATGGGGGGAAGAACAGAGACGGGATAAAAAACTGCCGTAAATGGCTGGAGAAGCATGATAAATCCGAACGCCAAAACTTGAGCCGAAGAACCATATCTAAGAATAATGGCTGTCGTAAATAATCCCAATGCCGTGCCGAAAATGAGCAGATTCAACATAAAAGGTATAAGCGTAAAACCGAATGTGAATAGATTGAAACGATAAAAGAAAAGCGCCAGTACCGCCATCACGGCTCCGACAAGCGCAATTCGCACCGCAGCCAAAATAAACGTGGAAGCGATAAATTCGCTCACTCGCAGTGGCGTAACAAAAATATTCAAAAAATTCCGTTCCCAAACTTCTTCAAGAAACGCCACGGATACGGCGCGTTGAGATTGAGAAAGCAAGTCCCAAAAAATCACCGCTCCCAAAAGTACCGTAACCGCGTTCCACCCGCCCAAGTTAAGTTTGTTGATATAGGTACTGATAAATCCCCATAAAAGCAACTCCATCACCGGCCAATAGAAAATATCCATAAGCCGAGGAACGCTGCGCTTATAGAGGTAAAGATGACGCATTATGAGACCGTTAATTCTATGAAACTTCATAAGATGAAAATGTAAATATTAAAAGTTATGAATCTAGTCGGATAGTTTTTGATTTTAAATTGTAATTTTCCATTTTTAATTTATATTCCTCTGGCAATAGCGAGAAATACATCGTTAAGATCTTTCCGTCCATGCTTCTTGATGAGCTCCTCTGGTGTCCCGACATCCTTGAGTTTGCCGTGCTGAATAAAAATGACGCGATCGCAAATTTCTTCCACTTCTTCCATGTTGTGCGAAGTGTAAAGCATCGTAACCTTCCGCTCGGAACGAATCCGAAGAAGCATTTTGCGGGTTCGATCGGCGATGTCGGGGTCAAGAGAAGAGGTCGGTTCGTCCAAAAGCAAAAGTTTCGGATTATTTAAAAGCGCCTTGGTAAGATTGAGTCTGGTAAGCTGGCCAGTGGAAAGCGAAGCCGTCATCTTAGACAGCAAAGACCGGATCTCAAAAAAATCCGCCAAGGATTCAATAACGCCGCGCACGTCAGCAACCCCATACAAGCGGGCAAAGGTCGCGAGATTTTCCCAAGCGGTAAGATTACCGGGAAGCGAAACATAGGGTGAAGAAAAGTTTATAGCGCCGAGAATTTGCTCTCGATGGTGCTTCATGTGCCACCCAAAAATTTTTATTTCTCCGGCAGTCGGAGTGATAAGATCCAAAATCATCTGAATTGTGGTCGTCTTGCCCGCCCCATTGGGACCCAACAAACCGCAAATTTCCCCTTCGTACACATTGAAAGAAATACCCTTGACCGCGGGCACTTTACCAAATGTTTTGGCGAGATTTTTTACTTCTATAATAGGTGGCATAGATGATAGAAAATAGTTAATAGAAAATTAAAGAATCAGAATTGCTTTTTGAAATCATTAAGTCGTCAGCATTTCATGTAATTTTTCTATTTTCCTATTATCTGTTTTTCTATTTCTAAAGCTTGGCGACAGATTCCTCAACATACTTTTTGATGCTCTTTTCCGCCCGCCAACCGAGTTCATAGCGAGAACGGGATAAGTCAATCGTAGAAGTCATCCTGTTCCCTGCTCTTGGTGGGAGCATTTCAATCTCGCTACCAAAGAGCTTTGCGATATCCAAAATTGAATATTCCTCTTCCGCACCCAGACCGTAGCCATCCCCCATACCTTTCTCACCGACCAAAATCAACCCCCGCACGATGTCGTCAACATGCGTAAAAATCCTGGTCTGCGTTCCAGGAGTGACGACGGGTAGCGGTTTTCCCGCCTTGCTCTTTTCCTTAAAAATACCGATGACGGTCGCGAAACCACCGGTTGAAATTTCTCGATGACCATAGACATTATAAAAATAAGTGATTGCGTGCTTGAGATTAAACCACGCGCCATAATTTTTCACCAGTTCTGTGTTGCTCGCTTTCGTCCAAGCGTAAGGACTTTGGTCGCGGCCAAGTCCGCCGTCGCCGAATTTCGTGCTGGAACCAGCGTATACTATCTTCGCTCCATTATCCCGACAAAATTCAAGCACCGCGAACGTGCCATCTTTATTGGAATGCCAAACCGTCGGCATATCGTCAAAACTTTTTTCCACTCGAGCGTATTCACCTAGATGAAATACCAAATCGGGTTTGATATTCACCAACCTTGCTATATCTTGGGTATCGCCTTTAATATAATTCGCGCCAGCGACATGGTTATCTTTTGAGCCGGTGGAATAGTTATCAAGCGAATATATCTCATTAGCGCGGCCTTTGACCAATTGCTCAATGAGATTAGAACCGATAAACCCCGCCCCGCCGGTTACTAGAATTTTTTTCTTGGCCATAATTGAATAAGAATACAGGAAAACAATCTGGAATAAAAGTCGCGGGGCAATTGTTTGTCTTATGATAACTCCTTGACAATACTTTTCGTCACATCAACCTAAACCCCATTCACGCCTTTAATTAAAAAACTCTCGTACTAAACGAGAGTCTTGAGAATTTCACTTTCTGCCGTCACTTCCTTTTATGAAACGGCGGATACGTGAACACGAGATAACACCGAAGAAAATCCCTGTCGGTACGGTGTTGGTATCCAATGGTCAGCGCCACCGCAAAATGAGGTGACAACTTTTGCGGTATGGGGAAAACTATCCTAGGACCCACGCCAAACGAATCCTTTTTGCCAGAGAAGAAAAAAATGTTTTCCGACTCAAGTCCCGCTCTCATGGAATATTTTCCAAGGCTTATCGGCGTATCCGCCGTCAAGAGAGAATAAAACCTTCTTCTCTCTTCACCGGGATAGTACTCCAAGTCGCCCCCGATATTGAGACGAGAAATCCTTTTTTCAAGGAAACGAAGATTGACGAACGGGTCGGTGTAACCGTCCTCGTTTCGTTTACACCCGCCCATAATCTCGGCCCAACTGCCATCGCCGTATTTGAGCAAGGGTCCGCAAGCAAAGAGTGTCGCTGTGTTGTTTCCTCTCGCCATTACATCCGGCAGGACCGCCCATCCGGCGATACCGAGTTCTGTCTTGTCATCAACTTTCCAACTTTCCGGCACATACTGCGCATGAAACGGAATCCGAAGCTGAAAATCAACGTTACTGTTTCCAATTTCTTCGGCGTAGATGGAGAATGTCCTCAAGACAAGCGCCAGCATCAAGCAAAGTGCGTTTACCTTTTTCATACATGTTCCTTATTTGTTCAATTGCCAATGATTGACTTTCTATTTGGCATTATATACACTAGGGTTGAGTGGCCAACGCTACCACATGGTGCTAGTTATCACCACACATTTTATGAACCGATCTATCCTTGAAGACTTAGGCTTAAGCCCAAATGAGGCAAAAATCTACGAAACACTCGTAGGGCGCGGAGAATTGTCCGTGAGTGATATTGCTGTGGCGGCAAAAATCCATCGAAGGAATGCCTATGACGCAATAGAGCGACTTATTAATAAGGGTCTTTGCTTCGAAATCTTTTCAATCACGGAAAACCGCTACAACGCCGTTGACCCTGATAAGCTAACGGAAATCCTGGCCGAAAAACAGCAGGAACTTTTAGGAATACTCCCCTCTCTCAAGAAAAAATTCGGCGAGCGTTACGCGCCTGAGGAAGCGTACATATACCGCGGCCTTGAGGGACAGAAAAATATCTGGCGGGATGTCTTGCGCATCGGAAAGGAAAGTTACTTTTTAGGAGCGAAGGCAGGCTGGTTTGACCCGCGGCTTGAAACAAGCAGAGTGGCGTTTTTCAAAGAAGCGAAGCGGAAAAATATAAAATTTATTCAGCTGTTTGATTTTGAAGTAAAAGCGAAAATCCCCAATTTCCCGAGACATTTCCCCGGCGACCTGGAGTATCGTTTCCTACCGAAGAAATATTCGACAACCTCCGGTCTCCATGTTTTCGGCGATTATGTGGTAACTTACACCGGACTGACGATCGGCAAAATGCCCGACGACGGGGTGTTTTTTGTCATTCACAGCAAAAACCTCGCCGAAAGTTATCGAACTTGGTTTTGGTACATGTGGGAACAATCTTCGGAAGATGTCATAAAAAGTTAGAGTAACTACTCTAAACCACTTAAATGCGTCAGGACCTCCCGTCTAATGTTTTTAGAGTATATTCCCACCCCGCCTGCCACGCTTTCCTTTTTCTCCAGTCTTCCGCAAAAGCCTGTGACCATGTTTTTTTCTTTATTAAGACATCCAAAGCAAGTTGCGACACTTTATGAGCTAAGATTGCTACACTTTTGCCGTCATAATGCTCCGATAAAAATTTAAGAAAATCAGCGATACGATTTTTAACGTCTTCGCAGCTTTCACCTTCAGGAAATCGCTCCGTAATTTTTTTCTCAAGCAACGGATCAACGATATTTGATGGCTTGGCATTATATAATCCATAATTGCATTCGCGAAGTCTCCGGTCAATCATAATCGGCGCCAAACCCTCAAAAGCGAGCTTGGCTGAATGAACAGCCCTCTTTAAATCCGAACAAAACACGACACTAAACTTTTTGTCCTTGATTTTCTTCTTCAAATCAATAGACTGTCCGACCCCCAAATCGGAAAGTTCAACATCGCTCCAACCAGAAGAAACATCTTTCTCGTTGTCTTTTGTCGTTCCGTGAACAAAATAGGTAATCTGTATTGCCATAATAATTTAAACATTTCCACACCCCCGAATCTATTCTAGTGTTCTCAAGAATTTAAGAATGAATTGTTCTTCTAAACGGCAAAACTTTGAACCTCTTTCTGTTTTACTCCTACTTTGACAGCACGACTAACCAAAGCGCTAGGTCTAATATAAGACCGAGCAACGGATGAAAGAGAAATTAACGACTCCTCAAATTTTTTATGGCGCTGTAAACATTGCCAAGAAGTTCACTGTTCGGACTGAACCAGAAACTTGCTGGTGCTGGCGGATGATAATCGGTGCCGCTTGGCGGAGGAATATCTGCTCCAGAAGCAGGTGGGGTATAGGAACCCTCGGGCGGACGATAGCTTCCATCTTGCGGAGCGCTCGGATAGCTTGACGGTAACGGAGCAGAAGAAGCAGGAGCGCTTCCATCAATCGGCGCTGTCACTTGAGAACTGTCCGGCGCCCGGTAATATTCGCCACCCGGCGCTACTCCACCTTGGTATCTTTGGTAATCTTGTTGGTATTGTTCCTGTGTCTGCCTATTTGTTTGTTCTCTTATCTGACGTTCCATCTCTTGCTGGTATTGATTTTGAAATTCACTCTGGAATTGCCGATCAAATTGTTTTTGATACTCTCTTCCATAGTCATCCGATGACCGGTTACCTTGAGGAAGCGGGAGGCGCTCAACTCCCGAAGGTTCTGTCCCTTGAGCTCCTTTGGAAACGCACCGGCCATAAACACCGCAACCGGGTATTTCTTGTTTTATCAATTCTTGCTCTTCCCCGCAAGAGCTTACCGTCGGCATAGCTGGACAAGGACGGTCTTTACCAAACTCGCCGCCGGAATCCTTTGAGTCGCCTTCATGTTCTTCATTTCCTCCGCGCATAGCCCGAAAACATTCGCCCATTTTTGCTTCAATGTCGGGAGACGGTCGTCCCTTCCCTAAAGTCGTGAAAAACTCCTCCCCGAATTTTTCCAAAAGACATTTTTTCACTTCCGGCGGAAATCCCCCCATTACTCTCTGACCCCCAGGACCGCCTTGCCCTTGACCGTCGCCAGGAGCCGTTCCAAAACCTTCGCCTTCTCTAAAAGAACCGGCTCGATCCTTAAAGAAATTTTCAAAACAGTCGTGCATTTTATCTCCAAGCGCCGGAGAAGGAAACTTTTCCCCCGCGAGAATGGCGTTCAACTCTGGAATCGCTCCTTCTATACAAGTTTTTACTTCCGGCGGAGCATCGGATAGGGCTTTCTGCATTTGAGATACCCCTTCTTTCATCCTTACTTTATCCTCTTCGCGGACAAGATTGTACTCTTCGGCAAATTTGAAACATTCTTCCTGATTGGCCTCGCAATAATTTTGGCATTGGTCTTTACCTCGGCACCCGCCAGGACCTTTGCCTCCGGTTTTCTTTATAATTTCGGCTTCTTCCGGTGGAATAAATCCGGCATCCACGGCAAAGGCGATGCATTTTTGCATAATTTCATCCGAGGGCGGGTTGTCGCACTGGCGCATTTCGGCAAATGATTTAAACGGTCCCTTGCCGCTTTCAAGAGCCGAAAAGGCTTTTTCGGCTTGCTCCACGGAAACGCCTTCGGGCAAGAGTCCCGCTTCTTTGCCAAACTCAAAACAAGCTCTTGCCGTAACAAGGTCTTTCGGATTTTCGCAAGTCGCCTTGCAAGACTCGGCATTTTGACACTGTGGCGGGAGTTTGACGCCCCGTTTAATGGCGGATACCACTTTCTCCGCCTCTTTAAGCTCTTCTCCTTCCATTAAGCCGTGCTCCTTGGCGTAAGAAACGCACTCTTCTATATTGACAGAATTATCGCAATATCGTTTGCAAGAAGTGGCCGGATTTTTCGCGTTTTCGGCGCAACCGCCCGGACCACCGTCCTTTTCCAACTCTTTAAGCGTATTCTTAACCTCTTCATTGGTGGTGCCAAATCCGTGCTTCGCCGCGAACTCCTGGCATGCCTCAAGGTGCGCTTCATCGCCACAGTAAGATTTGCATACTATTTTGTCTGAGCAATTACCCAACTCCGGAATTGGAAACTCAATATCAAAAGGCGAACTGGCAAATACCGGCAAGGTAACAATGGCGAGAGCGATCAGTAAACCGCCTCCGATAATGAGAAGCGGTAGATTTTTACTCAAACGGGTTAACATATGTTTTGTTGAAAGGATTGGTTTTTTCGAGCGGAGTTTCTTTGGGAAGAACTTGTTTTACGGGATTGGCCGATGTAGGCACCGCTATCACTGGCGCGACAACTTTTTCCACCGCCTCGTTCACCGCTTCTGCCGACCCTTCAGCCGTTGTTTTTACCGCCTCCGGCTTCGGCGCGGAATTAAAAGCCCAAACGACCACAACAACAACCACTGCCACAACGACAATGCTTGCAACAATTGCTATTTGTTTTTTATCAACCGGCATTTTGGATATTTTCACAATGCTGATTAAAAGTTAATCATCATTGCACCAGCACTAGTAATAATTATATACCTCCGCGCCTGAGAGGTACAATAAAGTTATGCACACCCATTCGCGTTCCCCTTTGTTGAATTCAGTCGCTAAAGTTCAGGATATCAATAATACATTTTAATGCAGGTGTCCAAATCTAATACCAAATTCATCTTTAAAGCATCCGTGGAAATAGTCCAAAGAAATGTTTGGTGCTCCTTTGGATTGATGACGACAATCGGTTCGGCACTTAACCTCGCCCTAAACATGTGATAAACAAAATCGTAATCGGGATAGCGCACAAAAACTTTATCAAGATATTCCAATTTATCACGGACAAGTTCAATTCCCGTTTCTTCTCTCGCCTCCCGAATCATCGCATCAAATTCGTTTTCACCGATTTCAATCTTGCCCGCCGGCACACCCCATTTCCCACCCTGCGATTTTTCATTGTGTCTGTGGAGAAAGAGTAGTTTCTCACCACATTCCACATAACAGCTGACAACCTCAAATCTCGGACTAAAATTTTTTGGCGTGGTTTTGTGAACCATAAAATACTAATGTGAACCCCGTAAGATTTTTTTGGACCTCTGCCTTAAAAATAAAAGGAGGAATCGTCACCCAACCGTACACCGTATAGTCCCCGTTTTCTATTGAGATACATTGGATAACGCAGGTCATCTACAATCATAGTTGGAACTCCCCTGAGTTTTAACAAAATTTCCTTAAGATAATCCAGTTTAGCCATATCCCCAACAGTACCAAAATCTGCCTCAAAATTAGGGTCTGTTTTTGTGGCTTCAATATCAATAATACCCTCTTCGCCACCAAAATTTTCTTCAAGACCTTGAACAAATCGCTCTGAACCTAAATTACTTCTTTCTTTGGCATCATTGGTTGAATAAACTAATTCAGTATTGATGTAATTTGCAACAGGCTTCAAATGCTTCTCATCTTTCAGTTGGCCAACCAATTCTTCCTTGCCACGAGTGGTAAAAAATCCAATTTCGCCGCCTTGTTTTTGTATGTGATCAAGTAATGCTGTGAGTGAGGGACGAAATATGGTCGCGGTTTTGTCTTTGGTCAGATACTTGAATTTAACAATAGTTTCATCAATATCAAAAAGCGCGTTGAATCTGTCAGAATTAGATCTTTTAATCTCTGAAATAGTCTCAAAGATTTTTCGGCAGAACTCTTTCTCGCGACTGATGAATCTCTCCAAATTTCCCTGCGATTCCATTTCCAGCTCTTCCGCGGTGTACCCCGCCCCATAATCTCGCTTGAGAATAAGCAAAGAATCTTCCTTAACCTTCGCCTCAATTAAAGACCAAAATTCCTCAAAGCTCTGCATCGCCTCCTCCGTTGGTCTGTGCTCAAAATTAGATTGTGATTCTTGCTCCGGCATTTTAATATTACTTTTAGATATAAACATTCGCAGTATAAGTCCTCCTCACTCAAATCGCTAATTTTTAAACTTTCTGCCCTATCACCTCAATCCAACTGGTACTTCCTGATTGAAAAACTCTTTTGCTTCGAACCTTGATACCACTATCCGTAAAATATTTCTCCATTTCAGGCAACGAGAAAAAACTGAAGAACCTCTGATATTCATGACCATAATCATTTTCAGTTATAACTTGTTCGTCCTTTTGTCCAGGTTTAGTTTCCTTAACCGCCACGTATAGAAAACCGCCGTTCTTCAATGTTTTTACGAGTCCGCCGATAATTTCCGGTATGTCTTTCTTGGGAAAGTGAAGCAATGATGCTTTGCCGTACACGCCGTCAAATTGCTCCGCGAGACTTCCGATATCGCGCATATCCATAACCAAAAATTTTCCAAGGGGCGCTTCGCGTTTGGCAATTTCAATCATTTTTTCCGAAAAATCAATTCCTGTTACCGAAAATCCTCGCTCAATCAGATACTGCGAAGCGATACCTCCTCCACAGCCCGCATCAAGCACTTTCGCCCCGGATTTTAAGAATGAAATGAAAATATCAGTTCCCTGATGCCACCAATCGTCCGGTTTATGGTCCTTAAACCAGTCATCGCCGATTTTATTGTAGGTGTTTTTTAGGTTCATACTGATATTTTATTAAATTCTAAAAATGTTCGAACAATAATTTATATTTCTTACCCGACCTGTCCAATTCCTTTTCGATAACCGTACTTGTCTTTTTCATCAAAAACGCTTTATAATAATCCTCACAGTCCCCCTATCTGCATCCACTTCAACCATATCGCCATCTTTGAAAATTTGAGTAGCAATTTTTGTTCCCACTTTGATCTGTATTGATTATACTTAAATTATTGCCCGTGACACTTTTTGTATTTCTTCCCGCTACCGCACGGGCAAGGATCGTTTCGGCCCACCTTTGGTCCAGAAATTCCTGATGGAGCCGTATGAATTTGACCTTGGTGCTTGCGGTTTGATTCTCTGTCGCCGGAGCCAATGATTTGGGCTTGTTCGTGAACTTCTTTAAGACGACGAGGGTCTTGCTCCATAGCCGTCCGAGCCGCGCCCGCCGCGGGCGCGGCCGCAATTATCGGAATCAACCGAACAATTTGATCGGCGGTAGCATCCTCCATTTCCTTGAAAAGCCGCAAGCCTTCTTTTTTGTATTCCACCAACGGGTCGCGCTGGCCGTAAGCGCGGAGGTTTACCGAACCGCGCATGTAATCCATCACTTCCAAGTGTTCTATCCAGAATGTATCGAGCGCTTGAAGCATCAGTCGGCGTAGGTTGCTGAAAAATTCCTCATCGCCTATTACCCGCTTTTTCTCGGCAACAATTTTCGCGAGAGATTCGTCGCTACCAGCCATCTCAAACAAAGTCTCTTCCAATGCAACAACGCTTCCTCGGAGAATGTTCCGTCGCCGTCCGTAAATAATGGTTCGCTGATGATTGAGCACGTCATCGTATTCCAAAACATGCTTGCGAGCGTCAAAGTTGAAGCCTTCAATTTTGGTTTGAGCGGTTTCAAGCGAGCGAGTTATCAGACGGTTTTCAATGGCTTGGTCTTCGGGAATGCCGAAACGACCCATCATAGTCTTAATGGTATCCGAAGCGAACACTCGCATAAGAGTGTCCTCAAGCGAAACGAAAAACTGCGTTTCTCCCGGATCCCCTTGGCGACCGGAACGGCCGCGAAGCTGATTATCTATGCGCCGCGCTTCGTGCCGCTCCGTGCCCAAAACAAAAAGTCCGCCAACCTTTTTTACCTCTTCGTACAAAACTTCGGTTGTCGGATTGCCACCAAGTTTTATATCAACCCCGCGGCCTGCCATGTTGGTGGCAATCGTTACCGCCGCTTTGCGTCCAGCCTGAGCGATAATCTCGCCTTCACGTTCATGATTCTTGGCATTAAGAATTTCATGGGGCACTCCTTCTCGCTTCAAATATTCTGAAAGCAGTTCGTTCTTCTCAATGGAAACCGTGCCAATCAAAACCGGCTGGCCTTTGGCGTGTTTCTCCTTTACCTCCCGCGCGATAGCCCTAAACTTGCCTAGTTCCGTTTGAAACACTAAGTCATTATGGTCGCGACGGGCAACGGGCTTATTGGTCGGTACCACAATCGTATCCGTGCCGTAGACTTTGTAAAACTCCTCGGAAGAAGTGGCTGCCGTACCAGTCATGCCTGAAAGTTTTTTGTACAATCGGAAATAATTTTGGAAAGTGATGGACGCCATAGTGCGCGACTCCTTTTGAACCGACACCCCTTCTTTGGCTTCAATCGCTTGATGCAGACCTTCAGACCAGCGCCGCCCCGGTTGAAGCCTGCCGGTAAATTCGTCAACGATAATCACCTGGTCGTCTTTAACGACATAGGCCTTGTCTCTCTGATAGAGCGCTTTGGCTTTGACGGCGCTCTCCAAATGATGAACATACTTGATGCCCTTTTCGGTATAGATGTTGTCAATGCCCAATTTTTTCTCGGCTTTTTCAATGCCTTGGTCGGTCAAGGTAATGGCATGCAATTTTTCATCTACTTTGAAATCCTCATCCGGCTTTAAGGTCGCGGTAATCTTGGCAAATGTCCCATAGAGGTCTTCGGAATCAACTGTCGGCGCTGAAATAATCAAAGGCGTCCGAGCTTCATCAATCAAAATTGAATCCACCTCGTCAACGATGGCGAAATTGAAATCCCTTTGGCGCAATTCCCGTTCGTCATAGGTGATATTATCGCGGAGGTAGTCAAAACCGAATTCATTGTTGGTGCCATAAGTAATATCCGCCTCATAAGCTTGCCGGCGAGCGCATGGACGCAGAAACTCATGAAAAACTTTAAACGAACCAACTTCGTCTCGGACGTTGTCATACTCGGTATGCTTTGGGTCATAAAGAAAAGAACTTTCGTGATTGATGACGCCGACGGACAGTCCAAGAAAAGAATAGATTTGTCCCATCCACACCGCGTCTCGTCGAGAGAGATAATCATTAACAGTTACAATGTGAACACCCTTGCCGGTAAGGGCGTTAAGATAGGCAGGTAATGTCGCCACCAATGTTTTGCCTTCGCCGGTACGCATTTCGGCAATGTTTCCCTTATGAAGAATGATGCCGCCAGAGAGTTGGACGTCAAAATGCCGCTGTCCAAGCGTGCGACGAGCGGCCTCGCGAACAACCGCAAAAGCTTCCGGCAAAATTTCGTCAAGTGTTCGCCCACCGGAAAGTTCGCCTTTTAAGTAAACGGTACGAGCGGACAACGGTTCGTTGGAAAGCGCTTTGACGGACGGTTCAAAAGCGTTAATTTCAGCGACAACGGGCAAAAAAGCTTTTATTTTGGCATCGTTGCCATCGCCGAACACCCGCTTAAAAAATGAAAGCATGGCTGTATAGTAACACTCTGGCAGTTTCTTGTACAAGAAAACTTAAAATCTCGGAAAAATAAAAACCTCCCCGATTCGCTGTAGCGAATCGGGGAGGTTTTTAAAACTTAACTAGCGGCGACGGCGAGATGATTTTCGCTTCTTGCTTGCCTTTTTTCGCTTTGTCGTCCTCTTCTTTTTTTTCATTTGAAGTGATAGGGTGAGATTGGAGAATGCATCAAGAAAATGATCTTTACGGCGCTCACCCGTTTATTAGATTTTTAAGGCTTACAACAAATTGCTCTCGACCTCCCGATAACGGGAAGAAAAAGTTGCATTGGCTGGATTAATTATCGCACGACGAAAATCAAATGCAATGATTTTTTAGAAAAAAAGTGTGGACAAGTAATTTTTACGGCTTCCCGATAAAATTTTCAGGCGAGATGTTGTTCGGACTTTTGATGTTTACAAACGCAATGACAACTGTAATCGCGCTGAAGAAAAACAAAAATGGCGCGGGGGTGTTGGCAAGAATGAATACGGCGTGAAGAATAACTGGAATGGTTATGGCATGCAGAGCGACTTGGTAGGAATTTTTGTAAGAAAGCGGAACTTTCTTAATTTTGCCGATAAGGAAAATGATCAGGGCGATAATAAGCAGTCCTAATAATTTTAACGTAAAAAATCCGAAAAACGCCAAAAAGACTAGGACAAAAAGACCGAGGGAGATTAACAAATGATAGCTGCCAATAAGGTCAATCCAATGAAGGAGCCTTGCTTGGCTCAAGCTAAAATCCGGCATTCTACTGACATCGTTCCACTCAAATTGGCCGCGGTTCTTGGCAATTACGATAAAACTTTTCCCGACCAAAACCCGGGTATCGTACTTATTGAACGCGTCAACGGAAAAATCATTTTTGGTATCAATCACAACCCAGTTAGCGTACCTGTCTTTGTCCAATGTGGAGTAATTAACGTTTTCTTTTATACTATACGGCTCCGACACATTCGTTGAAATTACTCCGCTTTTGATTCGTATCGCCAATTCTTCAGGATAAAAATTGGCAAGTTTTTTCAAATTTTCCACGGAAAACGTCGGCGCAAGTTCAACGCCAAAAATAAAAGCTATGGTAACCGAAAGCAAAGCGATTAGTGAGAAAAAATACCGAAACGAAAAATAAAGCTTCTGCTCCTTGAGAGAAGAGTAGAAAAACGGATCATACAGACTGTTTTTAACTTTGGTGAAAAAATTCATTCTTTGTGGAAATTGATTAGTAAACTTCAATTCTAAAGCTTTTCTACTTCCCAATCAATATCTATGCCTGTTTTTTCTTTGACGCATCTGATTGTTTCCTCCGCAAGCGTTTTGACTTCTTCGGCGCTGCCGGCGCCGGTATTCACAACCACGATCGGCTGTCGCTCGTATAAACCAACATGCTCCTTTTGATAACCCTTAAGCTTGCAAATATTATCAAGTATCCACGCAAGAGGGAGTTTGACCATTGACATTTGACCATTGACATTTGACACAGAAAAACTGGGAAGGTCTGGAAATTGTTTCTTAAGCCGAATGAAATGTTCTTCTGTAATTATAGGATTTTTGAAAAACGAGCCGGCAGTTCCTGTAGTTTTTAAGTCTGGAAACTTGCCGCGGCGGATTTCCAGGACCGCTTTTCTAACATCTTTTGGAGCAAAGGTTTTGACTCTTCTTTCTTTCTCTTTGTCATTGAAAATTGCCTGCCCGACAGTGCCAGTTTCTGGCAGACGGGAAAATTGAAAATTGAAAATTTTATTTTGGAGGTCTTTATACTCCAAGTTAAGAATCCCTCGCTTTTTCAGACGAAACGTCACGCTCACAATGACAAAACGTTTGCCTTTCGGAGTTTTAAAAAAGCTATCGCGGTAAGCAAAATAACATTCAGAGTTATTAAATGTTTTAAGCGCGCCGGTCTTGCCATCAAGAGCCAGAACGGAAACAATCGTCTCCTTAACCTCAACGCCGTACGCGCCGATGTTTTGGACGGGCGCCGCGCCGACTGTCCCAGGAATACCGGACAAATTTTCCAAACCATACAAACCTCTACCAACAACGGCTTCAACAAAATTATCCCACGGCTCCCCTGCCCCTGTTACAACTTCAATGTCATCGCCATCTTCAGTAAAGGATATGCCTAGAAGCTCGTTCTTGATGATAACGCCTTGGAAACCCTCATCGCTCGCTAAAATGTTTGAACCTCCGCCAAGGACAAAAAACGGCAAATGTTTCTTCTCGGCAAAATCGAGCGCGGCATTCAAATCATCAACTGTCTTCGCGCGAAAAAAATAGCGGGCCAGGCCGCCAATTTTAAACGTCGTATGTTCCGAGAGCGGAATGTTTTCTTCGGGTGTCATATTTGCGGCGACAGAGGGCCGACGGGGGCTAGCTCCAAAACTAATGTCTATGTGAGTGCAACCGTCGGCCCTCTATTGCAACAATTTATGACCTGTGTGTTTGGCGCATTTCTTCATTGCTTCACTCGTTTGCTCCCACGCGGTACTAGAATGTACAGCTTGGTCGCAAGCCTCGATCGCGCCTCGAACTGCATCCAAACACCCGGTCCTAAACACGTCTACATATTACCCCATCGCTTCATAAAAAACAAAAACCGATAGTAGATTTTTGGGTTGCTTTTTAAGTTATTACAAATAGCACTTTTCACAGTCTTTTGAACAGAAAGCGTTAAGACAAGAACTCGATTTATTAAAAAGCACACGATCCGAAAATTCACTACCTGGAAACGCAAAACCCGCCGAAGCGGGTCTTACGCAGACATTCGTTTTGTAGGACTAACCGTTTGGTTAGCACTCGCATTCAAAAGACTAGCAAAACTGATCAAAAAAGTCAAGCTTTCGTTATTGAAAAAAAGAAAACCGCCTATCACTAAAGATAGGCAGTTTGAAATGAAAAACAGTTTCAAGAGAGCGCGAATTCCCTCTTCATGACGTTTACCACCCGTTCGGCATTCTTGCCATCGTTGCGGTAAACCTTACCACACTGCTCCCTGACCTGATCACGACACTCCGGTGTAATCGCCAGAAACTCCTCCGGCGTAGAAACCTCAATGGCGCAACCACAGTCAACAAGAGGAAACCGCTCAATCCCACCGAGCGATTGGCGCATTTTTGCGCGCCCAACATCGGACACCCAACTCACGGGAGTTGAGCCAAGCGCCGCGGCCTCAAGAAGAGCGTTTGAGTAAGTGCTGACTGTAATTTCCGCGGAACACATAAGTTGCGCCGTGGAAACTTTCGGACTAACCCAAAGAACGTCGCACGAGACTCTGGCAAGCGCTTTCAACCACAAGGTCTGCAAATCCTCGCGAGCAAGAAACTTCGGATGAAGGCGAGGAATGAGTAGAAACCGTTCGCCTCCGGCGCTCAATACATCAAGCGCCTCGGACAAACCGTTGATAATCGGAGTGGTTGATTCGTCTTGGCCGGCAAGAAGAACGCATAGGTCATATCGCGCCGCAACCGTCAAAACACATTCGTCAGGTTCAACCGAAACCAATCTGTCCATAGCGGGCGAACCGGTGATGTGTATGTGCGGCATCCGATGTTGGTACAACAGATGTTGCTTAATCTTATCCCGACCAAACTGGTCCAACGCGCAGATGAAATCCGGCACCGCGCTGGAACGAGATTCGGCGCCCCACACATCAATGACAAACCCTAGTTTGATTCCGCGCTCGTTGGCAGCCAGACCGAACCGTTCACCAAGATTAATCGACACGCCAAGACCGGTCAGCACCAAGTCGGGCACGAGCTCATCGATAACCGCGTGTTCTTCAATGTCATACCGACATCCGGTCTCTTGGTTGACTTTGGTATTCTCCGGCACGCCGCCGTACACAGACTCGCCAAGCGCAAGCCATTTACCGAGGGACAACCCTTCGGCAATAACTGTCACACTGTAACCTTCCGCGCGTAAGAGAGCGACAACCGGCTGGTAGAGTAAAAACTCCGCTACATCTTTCGTTACAACTAACACAACTAGTTTTGGGGCCATATTTGGCTTCCTTTCAGGATGTTAAGGTTTATCGAAAACCGCGTTTCGCTTTTGGCAAAGACCAGAGCGAACTGAAAACAAATTATCACGAAAAAATAAAAAGTCAACCCCGTAGTAGAAAATGGTATGGCTGTTTGCTACAACGAACCGAAGTGTGATGAATAAATTCCAATTACAAAACTTGGTTTAATGTAAATTTGGTGGAATTGCTTCACAGCAAACCCAAGCCAATTTTCACTACGGGGTCAATCCCAGTAGTGAGCCCCGCAGTAGAACCGACTCACTACAGAGTCTATTACTGAGTCAACCGCTTCAGGGGATTAAATTTTAAATTTTCAAACCACAAAAAAGATAAGTGAAAATTAAGAATTAGAAATATTGAATGGCATGTTTCTATCCCTCATCCATCGCCAAGCGCTCGGGATCCTCAATTTTGCAACCACAGAGTGCCGTGGACAAAATTGGGAACTATTTTTGCCATAATCGTGTTATAATCCAAAACTGCGATAAAAAGAAAAATCAATTGAATTAAATAACGTTTATTATAGACTATAATTGAAAATATGACTGATAAAAACAACCTATACTCGCAAATGCAAAAACGGGAATACGACGCTAACGCCCACCTTATGGTGATTGAAAACCACGCCAGACATAATAAAAACCCCGACTATTGGGATATATTGTTGCGAGCCGTTAAATTGAACCCGCAAAGGTGGAACGATAAAGTGGCTCTTGATTTCGGCTGCGGCGCCGGAAGAAATGTATTAAATCTCCTGCAGTTGGCTCCGTGGAAAAGAGTTGACGGAGTGGATATCAGCAAAGAAAATATCGCTAATTGCCGGAAATTTATGGAAAAAAGTTATTCCGACAAATCAAAATATGATTTTGCCGTGAACGACGGCGTTTCCCTTCAATGTTACTCGTCGGACACTTACGATTTTGTAATGTCCACTATCGTGTTTCAACACATCTGCGTCTATGACATTAGATTTTCTTTACTGCGAGAAATATATCGCGTCTTAAAATCAGGCGGATTACTTTCATTTCAAATGGGTTACGGTCCGGGAAATAAAAGGGCGGTTGATTATTACGCCAATCATTATGAGGCGACCGGCACCAATGGAAAAACCGATGTCAGAGTGGACGCCCCGTCCCAAATATATGATGATTTAAAAAAGATAGGTTATAAAAATATGTCTCACACGATATCCGAACCCTGGCTTGACGCGCACCCGCAATGGATTTACATTGAGGCTTCTAAATGACGCTGAATTACGAAAATGTTCAAAGAAAAAATAAAAAAAATCCCGTTTCTTGGAAGGAAGGTCGTATCCGCGTGGAGTTGGTATTTAAGATTTCAAGAAAGCAAGACTCTGCGCCTAAACGAGAAGTTTAAAAATGCTTTTGCCGGCAGAAAATGTTTTATTATCGCCACCGGTCCGTCCATTAAAAGGCAGGATTTAAAAAAACTCAAAGGGCAATTATCAATCAGCGTAAGCAATTTTTACGTTCATCCCGACTTCGCGGAAATCAAGCCGGAATTCCACCTGTTCGCCGCCATGCACCCGCCGATAACCGAAGACCAGTACAGCGCCATGCTTAAAGACGCCGAAAAACATTTCCCGCACGGACAAAAAATCTTAATGTCCATTGGCGACAAACATATTGTTGAAAAATTCAACGCGCTAAAAAAACAAAATGTCTATTATTATTCCTTGGGACTCAAAAACATCAAGCCGAAAAGTACGATAGACTTTTCAAAACAACTCCCGACAATACAAACCAGCCCTCATATAGCCATTTATCTGGCAATATATCTTGGCGCCAAAGAAATAAATCTCCTTGGGTGCGACCATGATTGGATTCTCCATTTTGGAGAAACGAGGCATTTTTACGACGAGAAAAAGAGCGTGTTGAGCCAAAAGGGCTATGATGAGTGGCGAGGTAGCGACTTTGGAACAGAATGCGCCGCATACGCCAGCCTATGGGAAAAATACCGGCGAATGAGGGCGTACGCGTCCGCTCATGGCATTACTGTTATAAATTGCACGGACGGCGGACTGCTTGACGTGTTCCCGAGAAAAAATCTTGAAGCGGCGCTGGAAACAAAACAATCCCCATAAACCCATGCCTCAAAAATTCAACACTGCGTTAAAAAACTGGTTGCCTCCGGTTATCACCCGAGCAATCGTGAAAATAAGACATACGGACAAGTATGGATTTTTTGGCAATTATAAAAGCTGGAACGAGGCCAAACAATTCTCAAAAGGCTACGATAACGAAGCAATTCTCCAAAAGGTAAAGAGTGCCGCTCTCAAAGTGAAAAACGGCGAGGCGGCGTACGAGCGAGATTCGGTAGTGTTCAGTAAGGTTGAGTATTTTTGGCCAACGCTCGCCGCACTGCTTTGGACGGCGTCAAAAAACGACAACCGTTTAAGCCTGATTGACTTCGGCGGTTCGCTCGGCACAAGCTACCGGCAAAACAAAAAATTTCTAAGCCACCTGAAAAGCTTGCGGTGGAATGTGGTGGAACAGCCTCTTTTCGCAAAATGCGGCAAAGAATTCTTTGAGGACGAACATCTTAAATTTTACGACTCTTTGGAACACTGCGCCAAAACCGAACATCCCGACGCCGTTCTCATATCAAGCGTTATCCAATATGTAGAGAGGCCTTACGACCTGTTAAGGCAAATACTGAATCTGGGCGCCAAATGTTTGATATTTGACCGGACGCCATTCCTCAAAGACGACACTCCAGAGAGGATTACCGTTCAGCGAGTGCCCCCAAAGGTATATGACGCGAGCTACCCGGCATGGTTTCTTAATGAGAAAAAATTTTTGAAAATGTTTGAGGCAAATTATCGCTTGGCGGCCGATTTTGATACCATTCCCTACAATATGACGCTTGATGGCGAAATATTGAGGTTTAGAGGTTTTATATTCGAAAAAAGAAGCGGCATATGAAAAGCTTGCTTAGAAAAATTTTAATCGCCATCGGCGTCCAAAAATGCTACCGATCGTTTTTTGCCTACAGAAAGAAACAGATGTTTGACCCTGGACTCGGCGGGGTATTTTTAAACCCCTTTTATTTTGCCCGCAAGGGGCTGAATCGGCACATGAGATTATTGGCGCCGCGCTTGCGCGGAAAAGTGCTTGATGTGGGATGCGGCACCAAACCGTATAAACACTTTTTAACATGTGAAAATTACACGGGACTTGAAATGGACACGCCGGCGAACAGAAATACGGGACACGCGGACGTTTTCTATGACGGCGGCCGCTTCCCGTTTAATGAAAGAGTCTTCAGTTCCATCTTGTGCAACGAGGTATTGGAACATGTTTTCAACCCAAAAGATTTCATAAAGGAAATGAACAGAGTGTTGAAGAAAAAAGGCCTGCTCTTGCTTACTGCGCCATTTGTCTGGGACGAACACGAACAACCCAATGATTACGCCCGCTACTCATCTTTCGGGTTAGCCCATCTCTTGTCACAAAACGGTTTCCACATTATTGAACACTGTAAAAGCACTCCTACCGTCGCGGTTATTTTTCAAATGCTCAATTGCTACATCTATAAAAAAACCGTTGCTAAATCGGTTTACATGAATATCGCCACTACATTTTTTTTAATGGCTCCGGTTACTATCGTGGGCTTACTTTTTGAGAAACTCTTGCCGACAAACGTTGATTTGTATCTAGACAATGTTATCTTGGCAGAAAAAGAACATGACCTATAACTTTTGCGCATTATTTGATAAAGGATTTCTGCTTAAGGGTCTGGCGCTCCATCAATCCCTGATGAGACATGCGGGCAACTTTACCTTGTGGATTTTGTGCATGGATACGGAAACTTACGAAATGTTAATTAAACTCAACCTGCCGAATGTCCACCTATTGAAGCTTTCGGAAATAGAGGATGAGAAACTTCAAGCCGCCAAGAAAAATCGAAGCTTGAGGAAGTATTGCTTTACACTATCCCCTTCTCTACCTCTCTACATTCTCAAAAATAATGACATAGAAAGTATTACCTATCTTGATGCCGATTTGTATTTTTTCGCCTCCCAGGAAGTTATATATCAAGAGATGGGAAATAACTCCATTATGATAATTCCCCACCATCTGCCCGCCACGCGCAAAGACAAAGAAAAAGAAGTGGGTAAATACAATGTAGGCATGCTTATTTTCAAAAACGACAGTAACGGCTTGGCATGCCTTAATTGGTGGAAAGAACAATGCCTTCTTTATTGCGATGACGAGGTCAGGCCGGGACATTATGACGACCAGGGATATCTTGATTATTTTGAAGAGAAATTTAATGGAGTTCATGTGCTCCAAAACCGCGGGGCTGATTTGGCGCCGTGGAATATTGAAGGCCGTAGAATTTGTGCGAGAGGGGATAACATTTTCGTGGATAATGATAGACTTGTGTTCTTCCATTTTTCCGGATTCCAACTTTATCCAAAATCTGCGTTTTTGCCTTATGGCCCTCAAACCTTTCGCCAATACACCAGATCTTCACCGGCAAAGGATCTAATTTACAAACCTTACGCTAAATGTTTATACCAGATGCTCTCAAAAGTTAAAAAAATAAAGCCTGGTTGGAACCGCGGACTGGAAGCCCGGCCCGGATCAGGAAAAAATATTGAGGAATTTTTCAACAATTCCATACACTACCCAGCGCGAAGATTGGCGAAAAATATTTTATCGCCAGTAATGAAAATGTTAAAATAATCAAACAAAAATGAAAAAGAATTTCCGTCAGTCCAATAGTAAAAAGTTATATGAAATAATCAAGTTTCCGTCTTTTGAAACCAAGGGCGGAATTTTAACCATGATTCAAGGCGGAAAAAAAATAGACGAAGTGCCGTTTGAAATCAAAAGAGTTCTTATTACCAAATGCGGCACAGAAAGCGGAGAGAGAGGCGCTCACACCCACCATAAAAGCCGACAGATTTTTTTCGCGCTTTCCGGCGAATGCATGGTGGAATTGGACAACGGAAAAGACAAAGCGACAGTAACGCTTTCTAAATCAGAAGAGGGATTGCTCATGGAACCTTATGTCTGGCACACTATGAAAAACTTCAAAGAAAACACGGTAACGCTTGCATTGTTTAATACCGTGTATGATGAAAAAGATTATATAAGAAGTTATGAAGAATTCAGAAGCTATATAAAATAATGCTTAAGAAAATGACAGTGCCTTTCTTTGACGCCACTCGGCAAATTAAAAAAATTAAACCGGAAATAAACGCCGCCATAAAAAGGGTGCTCCGCTCCGGCAAGTTTCTTATGGGCAAAGAGGTTGAAACGTTTGAAAATGAGTTCAGCGCTTCCATTGGTGGAAAATACGGCGTGGGGGTAAACTCCGGCACAGACGCTCTTAAAATAGGCCTTAAAGCCCTCGGGGTGAGCCGTGGCGATGAAGTTATTACGGTTTCCAATACCGCCACGCCCACAGTGAGCGCTATAAGGGAAACCGGCGCCACTCCAGTCTTTGTGGATATTGATGAGTTTTACCTAATGGATATCAAAAAACTTGAAGCGACCGTCACTTCAAAAACCAAAGTTATTCTGCCGGTGCATCTCTACGGACAGCCGGCTGACATGGAAACAATAATGAAAATCGCGGGCAAGCACGGTCTTAAAGTAGTTGAGGATTGCGCCCAAGGAACGGGCGCGACCATCGGAGAAAAAAGGGCGGGAAGTTTCGGAGATGTCGCGTGTTTTAGTTTTTATCCGACAAAAAATCTCGGCGCCTTAGGCGACGGCGGCATGATTGTAACAAACGACAAAAACATCGCGGAAGTATGCCGTGGATTACGGATGTACGGCATGGCGGGAAGTTATTACGCCAATTTTGAAGGTTACAACAGCCGGCTGGATGAACTTCAGGCGGCAATTTTGCGCGCAAAATTGCCGCACCTTGCTTCTTACAACAAAAGAAGGCGGGAGATTGCTAGACGCTATATCGGGGAAATCAAAAACCCCCATGTGGAAGTGCCGAAAACAAAAGCCGGTGCTTCGCATATTTTTCATCTTTTTGTGATTAAGGTTGACGCGCGCGAAAAATTTTTAGAACATCTCAAAGCAAATGGCATAGGCTTCGGCATCCATTATCCTTCCCCCGTCCACCTTCAAAAGGCCTACGATTTTCTTGGTTACAAAGAGGGCTCTTTACCAGAAACGGAAGCCGCCGCCAAAAAAATCGTCTCTTTGCCGATTTTTCCAGAACTGACCGACAAAGAGGTAAGCTATATGGTAGAAACTATAAACTCTTTCAAGTAACCCATCTTTCTTAGACTTAGAGATTCAGATACCCTTTCTTACCCTTTGTACCACGGTCTAAAACACTGAGAGTTTATAAGAATTAAGAAACAGAAAGATTTTTCTTTCTGACCGTCTTCTTGAAAACCAAGATGTTGTAATACTTCTCATCGGTAAAATCAAAATCAGAACCGATGTGTTTATCCAAATCTTCCAAAATTGACTCTATGGTCGCTTGCGGTTTAAAACCTAAAATCTTCTCGGCCTTATCGATTGAAATTTTATAATTCCGATTGTCAGAAACATTTTTAATCTCAACGACAAGCTTCTTGCCGTGCTTTTTCATAAAATGCTGGGCGACCTTATCGCCAACTTCCCCCACCGTAAAATTGCCGGATGAAATGTTGAAAATACCGCCAAGCGTAAGCGACGCCTTAATGGCTAATCTGTAAGCTTGCACCGCGTCATCCATGCCAAGAATCGGCCGCCAAATCGCCCTGTTGTTAATGGTAATTTTGCCTTCGGTTCGAGCTTTCATGTACATAGTGTTGACGATTAGGTCAAAGCGCATGCGAGGCGCCCAACCAGAAATGGTGCCTTTGCGCAAACTGATGACGGAAAAATTTTCGTCGGCAAGATTCATTGCGCCAAATTCCCCCTGAAACTTGGAAATGCCGTACGGGAATAAACTTTTCGCCACGGAGTCCTCGCTCATGGGTTTGCTATCGGTAAAACCGTATACCGACGCGGAAGAGGCGTAAATAAAACGGTTCACCCCAGCGAGCTTGGCGATATAAGCAAGATATGCCGGAGCGGCACTGTTGTATATAAAATTCTCCGAAGGAGAATGGTCAGCCATGGGGTCGTTGGAAAGGCCGGCAAGAAAAATTATCTGCTCAAAACCAGTCAAATCCTTTTCATTAACTTCAAATATATCCTTTTTGATGACTTTGACTTTCTTGGGAAGCGCGTTGCCAAACCACAAAATATCAACAACCGTAATCTCGTGCCCATCTTTCAAAAGTGCCGGCACAAGCCGTGAACCCACATACCCAGCCCCTCCGGCGACAAGTATTTTCATCGGGCTATGGTAGCAAAAAATTTTTCGCTTTTCAATCGCTTGCTCATTTCCCTCATCCTAACACCAAATTATGTGCCGCGCCTCTGCTGATTGATAAAGAGGGTCTTTGGGTTATAATTACCGAAATATATGGCGAAAATCTACATTTTGGGAATTTCAGCTTATTTTCATGACTCTTCAGCGTCGCTTATTTGTGACGGAAACATCGTTGCCTGCGCTCAAGAAGAGCGGTTTTCACGAAAAAAAGCGGACTATAGATTTCCAAAATCCGCCGTGGAATATTGCCTCTCCGAAGCCGGCATTGGCATTGAGAGCGTTGACTACATCGTATTTTACGAAAACACGCTAAGAAAATTTGAGAGGCTTAACGAATTATATATCGCATTCGCGCCCAAGGATTTTGATTTTTTCAAACACTCGTTCCGGTCTTGGGCGGGCTCAAAGCTACAGCTTAAAAATAACATCCTTAAAGAACTCGGGTCAAAATTTAGCGGAGAATTTTATTTCACCGAACATCACGCCTCGCACGCCGCGAGCGCTTTTTTCCCTTCCCCATTTAAAGAAGCCGCCATTCTCACCCTAGACGCTGTCGGCGAATGGTCAACAAGTTCCATCGGTTACGGCAAAGACAATAAAATTAAACTGCTGAAAGAAATGAAATTCCCCCACTCTCTCGGAATGCTTTACTCGGCATTTACCTACTACGTTGGATTTAAAGTTAATTCCGGCGAATATAAATTGATGGGTCTCGCCCCTTACGGAAAACCCCGATACGCGGACCTGATTAAAAAACATTTGGTAGAAATTTATGAAGACGGTTCAATCTTTATGGATATGAGCTATTTTAATTATTGCCATGGCAACACCATGACTTCGCCAAAATTCCACAGGCTGTTCGGAGGGGAGCCCCGCAAACCGGAAACCAACATAACCGAAAAAGATATGGATTTAGCGGCTTCCATTCAGGAAATAACCGAAGAAATTGTTTTAAAAGCGGCGCGATACGGGAAAAAAGAAACTGAATCCGAAAACCTCGTCCTGGCGGGCGGAGTGGCTTTAAACTGCGTGGCGAACGGCAAATTGTTACGGGAAGGACCGTTTAAAAATATCTGGGTTCAACCGGCATCGGGAGACGCCGGCGGCTCTTTGGGAGCCTCGCTTTTGCTTTGGCATCATGAATTGGACCGCGAACGGCATCCGTTAAAAAACGACTCGCAAAAAGGGTCGCTTCTTGGACCGTCTTTTTCAATAGCCGACATAAAAAGCTTTCTTGATAGCCGCTCTCTTTCTTACGACTATTACGAGAGCGAATCGGACTTGCTCGGCGAAACAGCGAACCTGCTTAACAATGGCAAAATTATCGGGTGGTTCCAAAGCAGAATGGAATATGGACCGAGAGCACTCGGGTGCCGAAGCATCATCGGCGACCCGCGTTCGGATAAAACGCAACAAATTATGAATCTCAAAATTAAATTCCGCGAATCGTTCCGACCGTTCGCGCCAACCGTCCTTCGGGAATTCTCCAGCCAAATTTTTGAGATCAATCCAAAAAACGAAGACCCCTACATGCTTTTTGTAGCGCCGATAAAAGAAAATCAGAAATTACAACTGACCGAGGAAGACAAAATTAAAATGCGGAACCCCGATTTGAGAATACGGGTTTCAGTGCCCCGTTCAAAATTCCCCGCCATAACCCATGTTGACTATTCGGCGAGAATCCAAACTGTTGACGAAGAAAGGCATGGACGGTACTATCGATTACTTAAGAAATTTTATGACATCACCGGATGTCCGCTTGTAGTCAATACCAGTTTTAATATTCGCGGCGAACCGATTGTCTGCGACCCGGAAGACGCTATCCTCTGTTTTATGGCAACCGATATGGATTGCCTGGTATTGGAAAATTTCATCGTGAAAAAAGAAAACCAGGATAAAAGTTTGCTATCGTACGCTGACATATCCAGAGAAAAACATAAAAAAATGTACGCTTTGGATTAAAATTTATGATTAGACTATTCATCGGTAAAATTTGGTCAAGAATATCTAGGCGAATTTCCAAACTAACGAGAAATTACGTATTAATTATTCTTTATTATGTAATGTTTCCCATTATGGGTTTGGCAGGCTCTAAAATAACCATGAATAAACCGTCTGCCAAAAATCTGTGGTCCGAATGGAGCGACAAATCCAACCCAGGTCTCATTTCAAAACAACCAGGAAAAAATTGGGTGTTAAATTATTTGTCCTGGACTTTTCGGTCGGGCAATCTTTGGGCGATATTTTTATGTCCTTTCATGCTCATACTGAAAGCCACCGAGGAATCGTCTGATATTCCTCTGCCGGAATCTTTAATGACTTACACCTTGTTCTAAAATGTTATTTATACGCTTCATATTAGCCTTTACGGCCTTTCTTATAGGAATTGTTTTGATAATTCCCGCGCTGATTGTTATGCTGCCTTTTTGGTTTGTCACTGTTACGGGAAAAATCATTAAAATTTTCAAACCGAAAATATCGGAGTGGGAAGATATCATTGAGTTTGACCAAAAACTTGGCTGGAAATCTAAACCGAACATAGATACGAACATGGAAATAGACGGCGTATATCATATTACTATTGGCAAAGACGGCTACCGAGGAAATTACGACTTAAAAGAAAGCGATGTTGTAGTTATCGGTGATTCCTTCGTGTTCGGCCAGGGAACAGATGATAAGCATTATTTCGGCAACCTCACCAAACTGGCTAAAGTAAAACCGGTCGGAGCTCCCGGATACGGAGCCACACACTATTTACTTCTTTTGAAAACTCTTGCGACAGAATTAAAAGGCAAGCTGGTTATCTGGTTTGTTTATACCGGAAACGATTATCGGGAAGCTATCCGTCCCGTTTCCTATGGTTATCATTTCCCTTTTGTTTTTCAAAATAGCTCTACCGGAAAGTGGGAAATCAAAACCGACCATATCACCGAGAAAAAATTGCCTTTTCACTTTGATAAAGGTTATAACACATCAATGCGCGAGTTTGCAGATTTATTTTCCAAAAATTATCTGTCGGATTACGCTTTTTCGGCGTTTGAATATCTAACCTCGGAAGCCAAAAAACACTGCGATAAAAATGGCGCGGAATTTGCCGTCGTAACATTTCCGGTTCGCTGGCTCATAGACGGAAGCTATGCTAATAAAATCAAACGCCACGCTTCGGAACCTGAACATTTCTCTCTAACATACCCCGACGAGGAAGTGAAACGGCTGTGCAACCGCAACGGCATAACTTTCAGAGCATGTCTCAATGACTTCATACGCGAAGATTTTCTCCCCATTGATTTGCATTGGTCAAAAAAGGGAAATAAAAAAACGGCGAAAATAATTGACGAGCTTTACAAATCTTTTTTAAAAAATAAATCAGCATGATTATCATTAAATTACAGGGAGGGCTCGGTAACCAAATGTTCCAGTACGCACTGGGCAGAAATCTTTCGCTTATCCACAATACTCCGTTTAAGATTGATTTATCATATTTTGAGGGACAAAATCAAAGCGGAAGAACATTGCGCATTGACGGTTTCAAAACAATTCTCTCGGAAGCAACGCCGAAGGAAATTAACGCCTATTGTTCGCCTCTACAAAAATTGCTTGACAAAATAAGGCCAGAATCAAAAAGGAGGCGCGTTGTGGAAACAGAAGTTAGCTTTAATCCCCAAATTTTGAAGCGCGCCCACGCCTATTTCGTTGGCCACTGGAACAACGAGGGTTATTTCAAAGCATCAGAACAAACGCTTAGAAAAGATTTTGAACTGAAAAAACCGTTTGGATCGCCAGCCAAAAAGATCGCGGAACAAATCGCGTCAAAACCGGAATCGGTAAGCGTGCATATCAGGCGAGGCGATTATGTTTCTATCCCGAAAATCGCCGCCGTGCACAGAACACTGCCTCTCTCGTACTATGAAAAGGCTATAAAAATAATTTTAGAAAAAGCGCCAAATGCCCATTTTTTTATATCCTCGGACGATATAAACTGGGCAAGAGAAAATTTTCCAAAAAATTACCCGACAACTTTCATATCATCGCCGGAGATTTCCGACTATGAGGAGTTGATGCTTATGAGTCTCTGCAAACGCCATATTATTGCCAACTCCACTTTCAGCTGGTGGGGCGCGTGGCTTAATCTGAATTCAGAACAAATCGTTGTCGCCCCCAAAGAGTGGTTCGTTGACCCCAAACGCGCCGTAAAAGATTTAATCCCAACATCATGGATACAAATCTAATCCCGTAGTAGAAAATGGCATGGCTGTTTGCTGCAACAAAGTAAAGTATAATGAACGAGTTAGAATTACAAAGTTTAGTTTAATTTAAATTTGGTAAAAGTTGCTTCGGAGCATTCGATGCCATTTTTCACTACGGGATGAACACTCCAACTGTAAGCGTCATTATGCCGATTTTTAACGGCGAGAAATATCTTCGCTCGGCCATTCAAAGCGTGCTTGACCAAACATTTAAAAATTTTGAACTTATTATCATCAACGATGCTTCCACGGACAAAAGCCTTGAACTGATAAAGTCTTTCGCCGACCAGCGAATCGTCCTCATCAACAAAGAGAAAAATTCCGGGTTTATAAGAAACGAAGGTATTGAAGCGAGCCGTGGAGAATTTGTAGCATTCCTGGATTGTGACGATATTGCCCATCCGGATCGTCTTAAGCGGGAAGTTGAATTCCTCCGAAAAAATCCTGACTATGGGCTCGTCGGCACTGGCGTCCGAATTATTGACGAGAATGACCAAGGAACCGGCGTCTTTTGGCGAGAAAGTATAGCGAGCGAAAAAATTCCTATTCGGCTGATATTCGGCAATTGCTTCGCTCTCTCAAGCAGTATGGTCAGAAAAAACGCCTTACCGGCTCAAGTGTTTATTAAAAATTTCATACCGACGGAGGATTTTGAGTTATGGGTGAGAATGCTCAAGACAACCAAAGGCGCGAATCTGTCTCTTACACTCACCGATTATCGGCAACATTCAAACAATCTTTCCAAACAAAAAAGACCCGCTCAACAAGAGAGAATTGACCGCGTCATCACCGAAGAACTAAAAGAACTTGGTGCCTCGCCTTCAACCGAAGAACTGGCGATTCATCGGCAAAATTACGGTTTTGCCGGATCACCGGAAGAAACTAAAAAATTCATGGGGGCCCGAGAAGCCTGGCTTATAAAACTTTGCGAGGCCAATGAAAAAACCGGGCACTTCAGCAAGAAAATTTTCAATGAAGTCATGGGTGAACGGTTTCTCACGACGGCTGAAACAAACGCCCGATTAGGACTTTACGCTTGGGGAAAATTCTGGCATTCTCCTCTCTCCAAAAAAATGGCGCGAGGAGAAATAGTCCGGAGATTTCTGAAATTTCTCATCAAATGCCTGCTCAAGAAAGACAGTTTGCGTTAGAAAGTTTTTTCTAAAAAATTCATGATGCGACCCGCCCGCTTTTTCCACGAATGATTTTTTACAATTTCAAAAGCTTGAGAAGCGAAGCGACTACTTTTGCTCTCATCAGCCATCAGTTCAAGAACAGCCGTGGCAAGAACTTTTGGGTCATCTGGCTTCACCAGTAAGGCTGAATTGCCGTCCGTGACAATCTCCCGAATAGACTCAAGGTCTGAGGCAATTATCGGACGGTTGCTTGCCATGTATTCAAAAATTTTCATGGGCGACATATAGAATTTGTAATGAGAAGTTTTGGGAAAAGGCGCGATGAGAATATCGGAAGCGGAAAGATATAACGGAACTTTTTTGTGCGGAACAAAACCCGTAAAAATAACCCTGTCAATAATGCCATACTCACTGGCAACTTTTTTATAAAATTCCACATCTTCGGGACTCCCTCCCACAACTAACAACTGGCAACTGGCAACTGACTTTACTGCTTTGAGTAAAATCTCTATCCCCTTCTCCATACCCATGGTGCGAAGCATACCGACATAACATAGAAGTTTGACATCCTGTGGAAGATTAATTGATACCCGAGCTTCGCTTTTGCTTAAACTAAATGAGAAATCTTTAAGTGACACGGCGTTTGGCTCGGCGATAATTCGCCCCGGAAAAATGCCGAATATCTTCGAAATTTTTTCTTTTTTCCAACGGTTGGTAGCAACATAAGCTTTAACACGGTAGAAAAAAGAGCTATAGAAAAAGTTATTTTTCGGAAAATCGTGAATTTCATAGACGGTTTTGGGAAAAATAAACGAAGCGAGAAGAATGGGTAAAGTTTCGTTTGAATAGATGACATCGGATTTTTTAGCAGAGAATAATAAATAGAAAAATAGAAAAATAGAAAAAGAAAGAAAGCTTACATTGAAAGCCAGCCGCTTAAGACCGGGAACTTTGAACAGGTCAAGTGTTGGTAAAAAGACAACCTTGAAATTTTTCGGCAGGCCGTAAAAATCAAAAGCAGACTGCCTCATTCTGCCGAGACGGCGAGGAACAACCAAAATCACTTCGTAACTTTGTTCGGCAAAAGCCGTCGCGCTTTCCGCGGCGAAAAGCGCCGCGGCTTTTTCGCTCGGAAACCGTCCGTGAAAAAGGAGATATAATTTTTTGCTATGAGAAATTTCCGCCATTGAGTATTTATGGTAACACGCTAAATACTTGCGAGCTTACTTGACACATTAAGGAATATGTGTATAATTGTGTCAGATCAAAAACACCTTTACTTTAGGGTGTTTTCGCTGGTCATCGTCAACTTCAACCTTAATCAGGAGAGACCTTGTGCTTCAAGAAATTGTAACCGGAAACGCAGCTCAAGTAGTTACATCTTCCACAAACGGATGGGTGGTGGGCTACTTTATGCCACCAGGCATCGCTCAGAGTAGCAACTTTGAAATCAAAATCTGGCACTATGATGAACAACCGGATTATGGGCAAAAGACATTCCATGGAACCGAGTTCATCATCGTGGAAGGTGGAACATTGGTATTTCTGCTTGATGTTCCTGATGGCCACGGGAATTTTATCCTTGATCAGGCTGTTGAACTCCAAGGATCGGCTCGGGAATGGGTAATTCTCCCGCCAGGCTGTAAGAAACAGGTTCGTGTCCTCAAGGCCCCAGCTTACGGAATTACTGTCCGCTGGCCATCGGCGCCGGGAATGAATGCGGTCGTTGGATAGCGACCGCAAAAATCAATTGAACCCTCGGCAACTTGTTTGCCGGGGGATTTTAATGTATCGCGAAACTTTATTACCTAACTCAGGCGTACGTTTGAGTTAGGTAACAGTAGATAACAGGAAGATTTTCAGGTCGCAGACATTGCTTTAATGTGAATATATCACTCGTTGTTATTTAATTTCTTTGAAATTATCTCCAGCCACTCTGTTATGCGACAACCGAAGTCTACATTGGTAAGAGGAGGGCTTCCGGTTTGCAGGCAATTAAGAAAATGCCCCATTTCGTTTCGGAGAGGTTCTTTCAGATCAATTTCGGGACAAGAAGCTTTACCGTTTTTTGTAATAACCAATTTATTTTGCGGAAGTGTTTCATCAATTACAGCGCTCCCCCTTTCTCCTAGAAGAGTCACTTTCCTAGTCTTTACCTCACCAAAACATGAAGCGACAATTTCAAGCGACGGAGCATTTTCAAATTCAACCTTCACGAAAGCCGAATCATGTTTAATTTCTCCTTCAGCGGAAATCAATTTTTTTGGTTCAAACAAATATTGAAACACCGAGAGCGGATGGGATCCGGCGTCCCAAAAAATATCAACATCCGGTCGCGACGGACTAATGACATGCTCGTTTTTGATGGAAAGAATTTTTCCAAAAGCTCCTTCTTCAATTTCCTCTTTGAGATAGCGCACATAGTCATTAAAAAGATACTGATAGCCGACCATAAATACCTTTCCACTTTTTTTGACAATCGCTTGCAGTTTTTGTGCCTCGGAAACACTTACAACCATTGGCTTTTCCACAAATACCGGAATATTTTGTTCAATAAACGCAGTTGCAATTCTCGCGTGAGTGGACGGAGGAGTGGCAATAAGCACAGCATCAATGTCTTTCCTCTTCAGAAGTTTCTGCCAAGGAGATACTTTCTCATATCTTGCAGGGTACGAAGCAAGAGAAACTAGGGTACCGGCGCATAAATATTTTAGCTTGGCTTCGGGGATTTTTTCCAAGGTTGAAATAAGATTCTTTCCCCACCTGCCAACTCCAATGAGTGCGAGGGTTTTCATTGCTTAGATTTTTTGCTATTTTGTTTCAGTTTTAATTTTACTTTGATTTTCTTTGCGGGCATTTTCCCAACATACATTTCTTCTTTTCTGCACCACTCAATAAAGCGGGTCAGTCCTTTTTTGAGAGATACCGCCGCTTTATACGCAAGATGTAATTCGGCCTTTGTCAAATCCGGACACCGTCTCTGCGGCTCACCTGCGGGATAGGTTGAAGGGTAAGGGATCAATTTAAAAGACGCGCCACTGCCTTCAATCTCCACGAACAGCTTGGCTAAATCGCGCATGGAAATCTCGTTATCTTTGTTGCCGATATTATAAGCGTGACCGGGCTTTCCAAGCAAAAGCACTTTTAGGAAACCGACGATGGCATCAGTGATGTAACAAAAGGTTCTAGTTTGATGTCCATCGCCGTGCACCGGAATTGACTCTTTATTAAGCGCTTTATAAGCGAACATCGGCAGTACTCTGCGGTCATTGTGGCCCATACCGGGACCAAATACATTGAATGGCCTTACGATTTTCGCGGGAATGCCAAACTGCTCGCAATAAATAGTAGTAATAGTTTCGCCTAACCGTTTTGATTCGTCATAGCAAGAGCGCGGACCAACGGAGGAAACATAACCATGGTAAGTTTCGGGAGTCGGTACCGCCTTTTCGTCCGGGTCCCCATAGATTTCACTGGAACTGAAAAAGAGAAAACCCTCAATGGTCTCTTTGTTCTTTTTGGCAAGCTCAAGGAGATGGCGCGCACCGGAAACCGCACTGTCAATAGTTTCAAGCGGATATTTTTTGTAAAAGACAGGCGATGCCAGTCCAGCCGCGTGGATAATGTAATGAACCGGCTCGCGAACAGGCAACGGTTGGGTAATATCACCCCAAACTTCAAGCACATCGCCTCGTCCTTTGTAGTTGAAGTGCGGGTGGTGCGAGCCGGTAATAAAGTTATCCACGGAGATAACCCTACACGGCTTTGAAAAGACATTGTCGTTTAGATGGCAGAGAGTGCCGGTAATATACTTTCCCAAAAAACCACCCCCACCAGAAATAAACACTGTTTTACCTTCAAATTTTTTGGCGTCTTTTCCCAAACCTTTCGCGATGGCGGCAATATCTTCTTTGATAATTTTTTCAGACATGGTTGTTTTTAATAAGAAAGTTTAAAAATATGGCAGCTTGAATTGTGTAATTCTTTATCAGTGCGAGTTTTTAGGAACAAAATAAATTTTTAATTATCAATTTTACAATTTTCATTGAATTTTCAATATATCAATGACTCAATTGAAATTAAGGCATTAAGAATTGACTGAAAATTTAAAATTGCAAAATTGGAAATTAGCGCGCGTTAACTGTTAATTAACCTCTCTAGGCGGAATGGCTATTAAATATCTATAACCGCTCTTTGTCTTTTTCTTTATATCATCAAAATATTCGTAGGCGAATACAACCAGAATATCCGGCTTACTTCCGGCCAAGCGTTTATTTGAAACAATGGGTATATGCATTCCGGGACTGAATTTGTTTTGCTTCAGAGGACTGTCATCAACGATAAATTCAATAAGTTCAGAACCAATTTTGCCGAAATTAGTTATGGTAGCCACTCTCGCGGGCGCGCCGTATCCGGCAACTTTTAATTTCAATTTTTTATACTCTTTGAGTTTATCTCTAAACGCTCCGATATAACTTTTCACTTTCTCTTTAAATTGCTTCAATTTTATTGGATTCAAGCTCGCTTGTTCTTCCTTTAAAAGACTTAAAAGTCTGTTGGATGCCCCTTTGCCCTGGCCTTCATTGCGAGCGATAACCCGAATTGAGCCGCCATGCGGTTCTATTTTTTCAACATCCGCTACATACATATCGTGCGATTCAAATAAATGCTTTAACGAGGTCAATGAATAATAGAACACCCTGTCAAGATAGAACCTTTCAAATTGAATGTCTTTTAAGATATTGCCGATGTATTCAACTTCAATGATAAACTCGCCGTCATCCGTCATCAAATTTTTCACGGCTTCAATAAATTGGTGCGGGTCTTCCAGATGGGTGAATATGCTGCTTGCAATAACCACGTCAGGGTTGCCGTATTGTTTCTTTATCGTCTCAACAGCTGCTTTATCAAAAAAGCCAACAATAGTCGTTAGTCCGGCGTCATTGGCGATTTTTGAGACATTGATAGACGGGTCAACTCCTATGGCTTTTACGCCAAGTTCCTTTAACGGTTTCAACAATATGCCGTCATTGGAACCGATATCTACCGCAAAACGCGCCCCAGCGAGCTTTTTCGCCAATTGTTCAAAATGCCTTACCAGTCCGGGGTTGACTGAAGACAAATAATAATAATCTTCAAACATCCTTTCGCGCGAAACAATGGTTCCAAGTTGAACATTTTTACATTGGGTACAAAAGAAAACAACTAACGGAAAAAAGTCTTCTGTCTTAAATTCCGCCTTCGTAGCCGGATATTTATTAGCCAAAGGTTGCTTGCCAAGATTTAGAAACTCAACCGTTTTGTTTGTGTGACACAAAAGACATTTCATATTTCACGCTCTAAAGGCGGTTTTGACGCTGGTTAAGAATCAAAGAATAGAGTATGAATTGATAAAAGTCAATTGTAAAATGCTTCAGCTTAAAGCAAATTAATGACCGCCTCCGGTTGACGCCGTTCGGCTTCAGCAACAATTTTCCTCATCATTGAAACAACCTCAACCGGATAATTGCCCGTCGCAGTTTCTTCCGAAAGCATTAGAGAATCTGAACCGTCTAAAATCGCCCAGGTAGCGTCAGAAACATCCGACCGCGACGGAATGGGGTTATTCATCATTGATAACATTATTCCGGTGGCGGTAATCATCGGTTTCTTCGCCTCTTTGGCTTTTTTAATAACGGTTCGTTGAGCATAAGGAATTGTTTCAAGCGGAATTTCATTGCCCAAATCGCCGCGAGCAATCATGAGCGCGTCGCTTGCTTTAATAATTTCATCAAGATTTTCTAACGCTTTCTTCCTCTCAATTTTCGCTATTATAGGTTTATTAAAATTTCTTTTTGCCATTTCTTGCCTAAGCTCCATAATATCACGACCACTGCCTACATAGGACTGCGCCACATAATCAATGTCTTGCTCTTTGGCAAAATCCAAATCAGCCAAATCTTTTTTGGTTAAAATTTTATCAACAGTCGCGTCAAAATAATGGTTTTCGCCTTTTTCAATTCTTGGACCGGATAAATCTTGAATGATTGGGGTTTTTCCCCCAAGTTCTAGCGCTAATTTCCGAATCAGACCTATATATAAACGGTGCTCTTCATATGTCCCCCACGAAAAATTAAGCCGGGCTAAATCCATGCCGTTTTCAATCATCTCCCGAATGGTTTTTTCATTATTAGTCGCCGGACCAATGGTAACGATTATTTGAGCTTTCATAACTTAGAATATTAACATAAATTATAAAATGTTCTTAATCCATAAAAAGCGCCACGACTTCCGAAGAAACGTGGCGCTCGAGAAACTACCCCCGGGAAACAGTGGCGGATATCGCGGCATGATCGCTCACGCCGAAAGTCGCTTGCACATTACTAACTTCATACACGCTATTCTGGTCCGTGCAAAAGTAATCCACCAAAACATCCGGCTTGTTAGGCACACCGCGCACATCCCAATCCAAACTATTTTTTAGAGTAGACGGGACGCAATCCCTTAATGCCTCGGAGAAAAGAGTTTGGTACATTTCCCCCGTACTGCCATCTCTAGTCAAGCGCGGGATATTGAAGTCTCCCGCCAAAACAAAGTGCCCTTCCGTTTCAAGAATACCGACAAGCCGATTGATGCTCCACCGCTGGTGGTCATCGGGACAATCCTTAGTAGACACCCGTGGACCGTGAGTGGTACTGATTTTGAAACAGCCTCCATCCTTGACAATTTGCACAAAGATGACAAGCCTGCTTTCCGTTTTCCGCACTCGTGCGAGGTCTGTGGGATGGGCGTTGTCGAATGCGTCAACTAGAACCCCTTCAAGGTCAAGCACCGGCAGGACATTCCCGACATACGCGTGTACGGACGTTGAGAGAATTGGCAAGCGACGGGAAAAGATTCCGATGCCGACCGGAACCCGTCTGCAACCAAATTGATGCTTGGCCATAGGTGCAAAAACCTGCGCCCCGGGAAACAATGCCGCCAGATCCTCCATGTTAGTTTTCCACATATCTTGAATGCATGCTATGTCCCATCTGTCGTCCGAGAGAAACTTAAACGCTCTCTCGACACCACAACGGGAAAAACCGCGACCGAAGTTTAATGTGACAACTTTTATTGAAGGCATTTCGGCCTCTTTTCAAGGTTTGTTGTTTTTGTTGAACAGATTTCAGAAAATTACTCTGGTCCAATATCAAACTAGCACAAAACCATCTTATCTGTCAAATAAAATTTGGGTGAGTTTATTCCAACATTCTCGAGAACATCAGAATGTACTTAGTACGATATCGTACTAAGTACAAACATAAAATAATGGAGATGCTCCGCACACACTAAATTTTTTGTATATCGTAGATGGTGGCTGTCGGCGCCAAATGAAGCTCCTCAAAACTTAACTTAGTTTCAATAAGTGGTTTGCCAAACAATGCGAGAATGGAGTTTGCAATATCAACTTTTGTAGGGTAAAAGAATTCCGTGAGTGCGGTTGATGTCGGACATGGCACATTTGGGCAAGCAAGTGAAACTGGGTTATTTTTCAGTTTCAAAGATTTATTTTTTGCCACACCCGCGATAACTTCGGAACCGACATTAAACATTTCATTGGTGGTATCAACCGTAAGCAACCGTCCGGTTTTCTTAACTGATTTAAAAATAGTATCGTAATCAATCGGATTCAAGCTGACAAGGTCAATAAGCTCAACATCAACCTCTTCGCCGATAAGAGTCAGGGCTTCCCACGCCGATAAAAGTCCGTCGCCATAAGCGACTACAGTCGCACCTTTTCCCTCTTTCACTACTCGCGCTTTATTAAGCGGTTCGCTGAAAATCTCAATCGGCACTTCCTGTTTTAAATTAAAGAGCCATCTCGGTTCTAACATGACAACAGGATTCTTGTCCTTCAAAGCTCCGATAAGCAAACCTTTAGCCATTCTGGGCGTAGAAGGAATAACCACCTTAAGTCCCGGCACATTGCCAAAAAGAGAATAGAGCGCTTGGGTGTGTTGAGGACCATTGCCCCATTGTCTGCCGACATTTATTCTGAAGACGATGGGCACAGAATTGCTGCCCCCGAACATGTAATTCCATTTGGCGGCTTGGGTAAAAATGGAGTCGGAAGCCAAGAGAGCGAATTCCACCCTGCCGTGATGCACAATGGGATGAAGGCCGTTTATGGCGGCGCCGACGGCCATGCCGGTAATTCCCGCCTCCGACACCGGCACGTCTAAAACGCGCGCGGGATATTTTACTTTAAGGCCGGCAGTCGTGCCGTCGGCGCCGTTCTTGTAAGAAACGCCAAGACCGATAACGAAAACCGCAGGGTCAAGTTCCATCATCTGGTCAGTCGCCTCTTTGATTGCCTCCGTGTATTTGATGATTCTTTCAGGCATATAAGTTTGTATGTAAATTTTCCTTAGAGGGATATTTGGCGGACACCGCGTATTGAACACTCTCTAAAACATGAGCGCGAATATCACTTTCCACGCGAGCAAGCTCGGCCTCGGACGACCCTTTCTTGATGAGATGCTGTTTCATTCTCTTTACGGAATCTTTCTCCAATCTTTTTTCAAGCACATCTTCCTCCCTGTACCCCGAAGCGTCGTCAAAAATCGGCGCGCTGTGAGCCATGTGCCTGTAGGTAAGACATTCCAAAACCGCTGGACCAGCGCCGGAACGCATACCTGAAACGAGCTCCGATGCCTTCTCAAAAACATCCGTATAATCGTTGCCGTCAGCTTTGACGTATTTAACGCCGAAACCGGTGACAATTTTTTCCACATTATGACGCTCCGACCTCCGGTCTTTAAGCTTGGAATTAACGGAATACAAATTGTTCTCAATGACAAGCAAAAGTGGCAACTTGAAAAGGGCGGCTAGATTGAGAGTTTCGTACACTACGCCTTCCTCAAACGCGCCGTCACCGCAAAACACCGTGGTAATACTTTTCTTTTTGGAATACTTCTGCTCAAAAGCGCTGCCATTTGCCAATGGCACCGCGCTCCCAAGAATAGGGGTTGAGCCGATGAAATTAACTGATTTGTCTATCATGTGCATTGAACCGCCTTTGCCCTTGCAACAGCCGTCCTCTTTGCCCAAAAGCTCGCATATCATGCGCTTCAAATCGCCGCCCTTTGCCAGATAATGGCCATGAGAGCGATGGTTACCCATAGATCGGTCTTCCTTACTCAATGCTTCACAGACACCCACAGCTACGGCTTCTTGACCAATATAAAAATGAACAAAACTCATAATCTTGTTCTCAAGATAGTATTTAGCTATTTCCTCTTCGGCAATCCGGATGAGGAGCATTTTTTTATAGGCTTCTACGAGTAGCGTGTTCATGGTTAGAAATGTAGAACTATTTTTGCGCAAATAGAATTTCCTCCTTAACCCATCCGATGTCCACTCGGAAAGAGAAGAAACTTCTTTGGGCTCGAAACACCGCTTCTCTCGGCGAAGAGAACCTCCCCTCGCGCGCCTTGTCCGGAGTTAGGCAAGCGAGGGGAGGTTCTCGGAGCTTACATCTTTATCAAAATTCGGCTAGCCTGCCCTTTCCTCACCAAATCAATCGCGTCATTAATCTTATCCAGTTTCATTCGGTGGGTAATAATATTTTCTATATTTAATATCCCTGCCTTATAAAGCTTCACATATCTCGGAATATCTTTGCTTGGCGAAAATTTGCCGCCTTGAGTGGCTTTTATCATTTTGCCGTCTCCGCCGAACAAATGATTGGCGTTCAGCAATTCCACACTTTCACCGGGCTTCGGTTGGCCAACCATTATATATCGACCAATGCCACTCAATAAAGGCATCGAATCTTCTAAGCCCTGCTTGCTTCCCGAAGTCTCAACGATAACATCAACTTCTTTTATGCCAAATTTGTTATAAAGCTCATCAGTGATTTTTTGGGTTTTTGAATTTATGAACAGGTGAGCCCCCAGCGACAATACGGTGTCTTTTTTATGGTCGTATATGTCAACGGAAATAATCGGGTAGGCGCTAGCCAATGTCGCGGCACGTACCAAATTAAGTCCAAGCCCGCCGGCGCCGATAATCATAACACTTTCGCCAAACTTCACATTTGCCTCATCATTTATAGTGCCGAGAGCCGTGGACAACCCGCATCCAAGAAGGGCGCAAAGTTCATCCGGCGTATCGTTCGGAACCGGAGTGATTCTGTTTTCCGACACGATTGAATATTCGCAGAGTGTCGTAACTTTTCCGCTCCTCATTGGTTTTCCCTTGAAAGTGTAAGCGGGAAAATCAGACTCAATACCCTCGCCTTTTCGCCAATGCATGACGACCTTGTGACTCCCACGCCAATCTTTTCAACAATACCGCAGCCCTCGTGGCCGAGCAGGTGCGGGACAAACTTGGCATTGCCCTTATTCCCCGCGATTTCCTGAAGCTGGGCTCCGCAAATACCGGAGACCAAAACCTTGACCAAAACCTGACCAAACAGTAAATCGGTTAAAGCAACCTCGCCAATCGTGAGGGGACCGTTTATATTCTCTAAAACAGCGGCTTTCATCCGAGAAATTTTAGCACATATTACAAAAAATGGTATACTTTTCGCACTATGTCGAGCATACTTATCCACCACCACCCAGGGCTTGGTGATCACATCATGTGCCATGGCATTGTCCGTGAATTGGCGAATAAATACGATCGGGTGGGACTTTTGTCGCTTCCCCGCAATTACATTTCTGTGGCATTCATGTATCACGACCTGCAAAATCTAACCGTCATAAGCGCGACTGAAGAGGAAACAAAAAAACTACTAGTGGGAAACTCAGAAACCTGCGGACTTCTATATGACGAGGTCAAAACCGTTGGATTTGAACATTTGAACAGGCTATCCGGCGTTTCTCTGGAAAAACAGCTTTACAAAATCGCCGGAGTTGACCTCTCAAAAAAATGGGATAATTTTTTTGTGGAGAGGGATTTTGATAAAGAACGCGCGCTTTTTAATCGGGTGGCGCCAACGAGCGAGTATGTATTTCTCCATGAGGATGCTCCCAGAAACTATAAAATTGAAAGAAGGTTGATTGATAAAAAATACGCGGTGTTTGAACCTGATGAAAAACTGACGGAAAATATCTTTGATTATTGCGCGATAATTGAAAAAGCGACGGAAATTCATGTCATTGATTCTTCTTTTATGTTCCTGATTGATTGCCTCAAATACGAAAAACCGGAACAAAAATTGTTTATCCATAGATACGCGCGAGAAAATGAAACTTGGAAATTGCCAGTGCTGAAGAAAAATTGGCAGATATTGACTTTGTCAGGTAACCGGAATCATAAAAGCGTTTCTGTTTCAGCTTTGCTGGACAAATTGGAAGTTTTATTCTTAACTCACCCTGTTTTAAAAAGATTGACCCGAAAACTCTACAGAACTTTCGGCTGGCGAACCCGTTTGCAGAAAAGAGGTTCAAATAGTATATAATTCAGCAGCATGAAACCGAAATTCAAAGTCTTAAAAAAGAAAAATTCGCGTGAAAAAATTGTTTTCGCTAACGGTGTTTTTGATATCGTGCACAAGGGCCATATTGACCTCCTAAAATTCGCAAAATCATTGGGAGGTAAACTTGTCGTCGGTCTCAATTCCGACCATAGCACCAAAATCATCAAAGGACCGGAACGGCCGGTGAACAACGAACGCGACCGAAAAGCTTTTTTGGAAATGTTGGGTTTCGTAGATGAAGTTATAATTTTTGACGAACTCATCACCACGGACGTCATCGCGCGAGTACGGCCGGATATCGTGGTCAAGGGAAACGAGTGGCCAGTGGAGGAATTGCGTAAAAAAGACAACATTCCCGACCATATTGAAATCGTTCTCGCGCCCCTCACTATTAACCCCGAAGACTCCAAAAAATACTCCACCACGGACATCATCAAAAAGATAAAAGGAGTCGGATGATAACTTCTAATCATTTGTTCGCTTCAAACTGCCGTGCTAGTATATCGCCTAGACAAAATCCAAAAATCTGAAACGAAGAAAGGACACCCTTGAACCTTAAAACTGAAACGCTCCCAAACGGCCTCGTGGTAATTTCGGGAGGCACAACTGAAATTTGCTTTAGCCGACCGTGGCAATCAAAACTCACTCTGCTCAAACCTAAAGTATGCCCGTTTGATGGAAAAAATCTTGGTGACTCGGCGCAAAGATTCCCGCATATCTGCCATAAATGGCTGGCGATTGACAATGTCCGAAAAACCGGCGGCGTGAACAAACTGATAATGCCAGACAGTTGCTGGAAAGAACAAGAAATACAAAGGCTTGGCGGGGCTTCGGAGATTGAAAAAGCGTTTGCCGTTGCCGCTTGTCTCGCGCCTCAGGTAAACATTGACGGCCTTTTGTTCCTTGTCCAAATCGGCCTAGATGGGGGCGCGAGCGTACCTTGGCATCTGCACTACCAACTGCAAACATTGGAAGAAAATGGCAATCGGGTAAACCTGGAACGATTCCTGGGCGAATTGCGGAAATCAGAATTGGTCATAAGACAAGGCGACGGATGGAAAGCGGTACTTGGAGGAAAATATGCCGGGCAGTGTTTCTTTGTATCTGACACCCAGCCCAAAATATCAAGTACCGGAGTCATACAAACCTTGAGTGCTTTCGTTTCCGATGTTGTGGACCTATACAACAGGAAATTCGTCAGTACACAAAGTCTCCCGCCCAGCTTTTCAATTGCGTTTGTAATCGACAGCGACGGTAGCATCCGGTACGGAGCGAACAAACCGGTCCTGTATCACCAGTGGGGAGCCAGAGACTGGATGGGAGACTATGGCTTGCGGGTAAAATTGCCATGGCCACATGAGGCGACCTACAGGCATTTGGTCTCTTGATTCATGTCTGTTTCTAACACTACCCCGCTCCGGCGAGGTATTTTTTTGAATTTTTCGGCGCACATTAACCCGTTGCTATAGCAACGGGTTAATGTGCGCGGGTTATTATGCCTTGTTCTCAAAAACAACTAGGGCAAGCTGCTCAGCTAAAATCTTCGGGGTCAATTTTTGAGAATATGTTAGACGCGCTTCCATCCCAATATTTCTCCTAAAATCTTCTTTTCTTTTGAGGTCAATGATGGAGTTGGCAATAGCTTGAGGTTTTGCCGCAGGAACAAATACGCAATTTTTCCCGTCAATTAAAAGCTCCCGGTTGCTGGCGGAATCGCGAGTAATATAGGGCATACCGAGAGCAAGCGCTTCAAATGTTTTGTGTTGAATTGTCCTCTCAAGCCGAGGATGGTCGCTAAACTGTCCGAGCATAATATGGCAGGAAAGGATAAGTTCGCGGAGCGCTTTCGGTTCAAGAAATTCGGCCATAAGAGTAACATTCGGCAATTTGTATTCCGCGAGCAAACTCCTTACTTTAGGCAACTCCGGCCCCCAACCGATAATAATAAAGTCAATCAGTTCGTTACGAAGAATCCGAGCGGCCTCAATTACATATTCCACGCCAGTTGCCGGAAGAAACATGCCACGGAACACGACCGTGAAGCGCTCGCGCTTTGCAACCGTTGGGTCGGGAAAAAACACCTCCGGGTCAGCGCCGGTAAAAATTACGGCAAATTTTGAAGGTCTGACAAAAAAACTTTTGGCTAAAAATTTCTTCTGGCTCTCGCTCTCCACAAGCACAAAATCCGAGATATGAAACGCCAGAAAATCAAAAAGCCAACTGGTCACAGCTTTCAACGAAAACCGAGAATGCATTTCCCTGTCAAGAACCGCCGATTCATATCCCGAACTTAAGGCGTTAAAAACGATTTTTTTGCGCGAGATAATCCGAGCAAGCGGCACAAGCATGGTACTTAAATAACCAACCCATAAAATATCATATTTACTCTTGAACTGGCGGTGTTTTTTGAAAAGTCTCCAGAACTTATATAATCCCGGCGAACTGTCAACGCATTCAATGACGGAAACTCCTCGCGTCTTCAGGCCTTCAAGATACACCTTATCGCGCGGCGCCGTTGGCCGATAAATACCCAAGTAGCAAATTTTTATGTCGGATTTAATCATTTTTTAGCATAAATAGCGTAACCCCCAACAGTCGCATCACTTCTATAACTGCTATCAAGAACATCTTGTCCCTCTTTGAGAAAACGGTCCCCGGGATGAGCAACGACTATATCCGGCAAATCATTCCCCAAAAGCGCATTGTCGCCGAAAAGCGGTAACCCCGTCAATTCAAAAGTGTTGTATCGTCTCGACGTCTCCACAAGAACCGACACATCCAATGCGTTAAAAAGACTGACTGATTTATCGGGAAAATGCTCATTAACGTAACCTGCTGTTTGCAAACCGGCATCAGAATAAAAAATATCGGAAACGGTAAACATTTGAACCGTCTGAACTGATACAAGCGCGACAATAAATAATACGGCTAAATTTTTCGGCTCAAAAGAAAAACCGGCGAATCGTCCCCGAAGCCACCTCAACACAGTCTCTATAGAGTTCGGCAAAACAAACAAAATCAGAAGTTCAGCGATTAAAATGTATCGGAGCCAGCCTGGACTCCTTAGGTAATATAAAAAAGCGAAAACGCCGTAGATAAGAACAAAATTATAGAGAAATTTAAGTCGCGCGTTAGGTGCAAGGAACCGAGCGAATCCGACAAGCAAAAATAAACCGCCAAAATAAATCAAAGTTGTAGAGTGACTTATTCCCAAAATATTACTGACGACATTTTCTTGAATTGAAGAACTGTAAGGATTTTTGTAAAAATTAACGACGCTCTCCCATGTTGAAAGGGTAAAAGGTTTCTCCACCGCAAAAAAGAGCCAGCCGAGAGCGGGTAGCGCCATACCCGAAACAATAACGAGTAATTTCCGAAAAAATTCCAAGAATCTTCCGCGTTCAAAAAAGAGCGCCAGAAAAAGCACCGGTATAAGCAATCCGAACACCGACGGTTTAGTAACAATTGCCAATCCCAAAAAAAATCCGCTCCACAAGAAACGCTCCCTAACCGCGAAAAAATATAGGCCGACCAAAAGAAACACAAACCCTGGAATCTCGCCCACTACCGTTCGGCCACTGCCGTAAAACGAAGCGAAACTGGCGATAAGGAGAAGAGCCGAACAAGTTGTCCTGTCATCAAAAATTTTCCGTCCGAAATAAAACAGAGCAAATAAAGCGCCCAACATCCAAACTAGCATGAAAATCCGCGCTTGGTATAAACCGTAACCAAAAATTTTAAACACTGCCGCCAGAGAAACCGTCAAAGGATAGCCTGTTGATTGAATGAGATGTGGAAAGGGATAAACAATTCCCGGAGCAATCTCCGGCGACAGAGAACCGTATGTTATAAAACTTTTCGCGATGTCAATGCTCACCGCTTCATCCGTCCAAAGCCTCGGCTTGGTAACAAGCGTTGAAACAGAAAAAATAAGAACAAGAAAAATAATTCCTAAAAAAATAACCGTGGAAGCGTGTTCCGAAAAAAAATGCGAAACTTTTTTGCGCTGAGAACCGTATTCAAACATTGGGTAATGATAGATAAAAAAACAAAACCGTGCAATATCCAATTTGGGATGATAATATGTGTTTTTAATTGAAAATGTTATGATATGCCCAACTGTAAAAAACAGTCGTGGTAAAGGTGTCTTTCATTAGACAAAAATAAAGAAATTTGGTATGGTAATTTTAGAACCGAAGTATAAATCTATGAAAAAGAAAGCCAAAAAAGGAAAGGTGGTTTTTCTTCAAGGGGCATTTGAGATCATAAATTATGGACACGTGAGAGCTTTTCGTCGGCTAAAAGCTATAGCCGGCCCGAATGGCACTCTCATTATAGCTCTCAACACCAACAAATTGCTCCGTGAATACAAAGGCAGAAAAGCGGTCCTGCCATGGAAACACAAAAAGATCGTCCTTGAGGCGGTAAGGTGGGTGGACAAAGTGATAGAAGCGCCGCATTTTAGCCCGCTCGCTCTTCTAAAAAAGCACGATGTGGATGTCTACGCGCTTACGCGCGAGTGGGAAGGCGACCATCAGGCTGAAATTGCTTACATGAAAAGCAAGGGCGGGAGAGTATTTTTTTCCCGTCGGTATAATGGAGTTGTACCCACAAGACAAATCAAACGGAGGTTACTTGCGGAAGCTAAAGCGGAAGCTAAAGCGGAAGCTAAAAGGTAATCTCTTTTTTCTTTGTTCGCTCCACTTATTTATCCCTTCCCGGAACAAACCGTCGTCCAATATATTTAAATGATTGCCACATTCCACTCAAACCGTAGCGAATGCTTCGGCGAAAATTTATTGACGAGGCCTCTTTAAAATAGCGGCACGGCACGGGAATATCACCGATGCGAAATGAATGACCGACAATGGCAAAAAGCATTTCGGTGTCAAACACGAAATCATCGGAAAACTTTTGAAAATCAATCATCTTCAGCGCTTTTCTTGAATAGGCCCTCATGCCCGTATGCCATTCCGACAAATTATAACCGGTAATGACGTTATACCAAAGGGTAAGCAAACGATTAGCGACATATTTATAAAGAGGCATTCCGCCGGCCAAAGTTTCCTTCCGACTGCGGACGCGGGAACCAAGCATAACGTCAAAATAGCCGTCGCGAATGAACTCCACGAAATATTTTATAAGCTTCGGGTCATACTGATAATCTGGATGAAGCATCACTATAATGTCAGCGCCTCGCTCTAGAGCCATCGTGTAGCAGGTTTTTTGATTGCCACCGTAGCCAAGATTTCGGTCATGCTTATAAATCGTGAACGGCTTTGAAATTTTAACCTTCATCTGTCGCGCAACCGAAATTGTTTGATCTTTACTCAAATCATCAACGAGAATAAACTCCGAAACATAATCCATTGGCACATCAGCCATGGTTTTTTCAAGAGTTTTTTCGGCATTATAAGCCGGCATCACCACAATAATTTTTGATTCTTTCATGCGGGAAAGTATAAACCCATAAGACGCTTGAAACAAGATTACTTTTACAAAAATGTTTATCCGCATACCCATCACATACATTAACTCGTTGCCGTAGCGTATTATTGGGACTGTTGCCGAATAGCGTTTTCGCCACTTTTTGTCCAAAATAACCATTATTCCTGCGTAGCAAAACCGCTGATTTTGTCATTCGGCAACAGTCCCTTATTAACATACGGAAGAAATGGATGAGGTATCTTTATTTCTGAAAACCTTTAGGTTCTAAGCAAATTAAAATGAGTCGGGTATTTCACCTTGAACGCCACAACCTTCGACAAAGATTCCAGTGATAAACGTGTCGTTCCCATTCAAGACGCCACGGCAGACGGTTTCCGCGGCAAAATAAGAGATTACGAAAAAAGCGAAAGCCGTATAGCGCGGAAATTTTTAGATTTTCTAAACAGACTAACAGCCATCGCCACAAAGATATTCTCCCGCGTCGTCTGGCTTCAAGAAGAAGATAATGATTCCACTTGTCGCGATGAAACGCCGGATCCGGATTCATCGGCACAAGCATAAAATTCCGCGTATTTAAAATCGGCATTCCTTGTTTGACTTCAATTCTCTCATGAATGGTTTTGATAAAGCCCAGAACGGCATCCCGATGAAAAAAACGCATTTGTTTTGTGGGATAGGTCGCGGCGCAATCAACCACTTCGCCGTTTAAAGTGTATTTGCGCGGCACCCAAAAAGCGGCAGCCGGATGACCTGAAGAAATTATTGAGCTAATTTCGTCTTCCAAAGCCGGCGCCACAAGCTCGTCGGAATCAAGATAAAAAAACCAGGGATTCCGTGCTACAGCAAGAGTCTGATCGCGCACGCCGGAAAAATCAATAATCTTATTCCCCTCTTTAAATTCCGGCGCTTGAACGATCACCTTCGCGCCATAGGCCCTGGCAAGCGAAAGGGTTTCATCGGTTGAACCGCCGTCGCAAATAATTATTTCAGCGAAATTTCGCACCGACTCAAGCACGGCTTTAATTGTCGTTTCAGAGTTAAGCGTCAAAATCCCGACGCTACATTGAATTCTACGCTCGTTCATGGTTTTGAAAATGATTCTATCGCGGAAATAATCTTTCTAACAAATGATTGGAGGCTGTGGTCTCGAACAACAATGGCGCGAAGGGCTTCTCTAAGTGTTCGGCATTCATCTATCGACAGCCCGATAACCATCTTAATCTTACCGGCAAGCGCTTCAGCATCCCCTTTAGGATACATTAAATCAGCGGTAAAAGCCCCTAAAACCTCTTTAAACGCCTCATTACAAGTCAACACAGGCAAACCACATGCCATGGCTTCCGGCACCGCTTTATCAAGACTTCCAGTATGGCCCATGTTTACAAATAAATCATATTCCGAAAGTGCCACTGGAAGGTCTGTATTGGCAACTGCGCCGTGAAAACTGATGATATCCGCCAAACCTTTTTGAACAACTTTTTCTTTCAAACGTTTTAGATAAACCTCATCCGAAGCAATTGAAGTGGGTCCAATGATAGTTGCTTCAACGGGTAAGGCAACATCCTTGCTAACCTTTTCCATCGCGTCAATCAAAGTATCATAATCCTTGGACGGCGTAATCCTCCCCACCGTCACAATTCTAAAGACTCTATCTTCAACTTTTAACTTTAAACTTTTAACTTTAAACTTGTTTGTATCTATTCCCTGCCCTATCACTTTCACTTTTTTACTAGACAATCTAAAACCACTCGCGGTTGAAGTAAAAATAATATCGGTAAAAATATAAGCGACCCGTAGATGCCAAGGAACACTCTTATGCGCATACCAAAGTGTTACAGTTTTGCCCCAGAGCTTCCAGAAAAATCCTCCGAGCATGATATATTCCGGATTCATGTGGACAAAAACCGTATCATATTGTTTGCGAAATGTTGCGATATATCGTATAAACCGCCACGCATATTTTATCTTCTTCCATAATTCATAATTCCTAATTCTTAATTCAGTTTTTTCTTTTCCCAAAGAAAAAACCCCAACATTTTCCGGCAAATTAACCTGTCCTTTTTCAAGACAAATCACCAAGACGCCTTCCGCTTGACGCGCAAACTCGGCAACCCAGCCGTGCATAAAACCTAGCACGGCATCTTGCTCGTCAATTTTTTGGGTAATGATTAAAAGCCGCATGATTTATATAACTAGGATATATCTTTAAAAATATACATCGTCAGCCATAAAATTGTATCGTCAACGTGACCCAAAGCAAAGTAACAAGTGAACAAAAAACGATTATTTGACAATACAAACTGAAGTATGTTATTGTTAACCAAGTTAAGGTTGGGTAAGCCAACCTAAAAAATGAAAGGGGTTCTGTGAGACTACCGCGGTTCCTTCTTAATTTGTGGATGAGTGAAGATGATGCTTGGGCAATGACGATTGGCTGTTTCGACCTTATCGTACCGATCTCCTACGGCACTAGCCGTGAAAGATTGGCGCGAGCGACGGAAGCAATCGCACGACAAGCGGCAACAATAAAGAGTATCTACTCGCAAGCGGAACTTGTGTTTTGCAACTGCGAATATACGTTCCCAGGGGCGGAAGACGTTGAGTGGAAATACAAGCAAGCCGTTTTTGAGGAGTATGGGTATAGGTTGACAGCTCGTTGCGCCGGAAAAATGAATAATTCCGTACAGGAAGCTCAGGTGATTGCTAAATATATCGCCAAGCACAAACTTTCTGCAAAACGTATCCTCGTCGTTACCGGTGAAATGCACTCGCGAAGCGCGAGGTGGATTTGGAAACGGGTTATGCCGCACTCCCAGGTTACCGTCACTTGTGTCAATGATAAGCTAGAGTGGGAACCGAACCATCCGGTACTTGTTCAACGAACGGCGTGGAAGTGGTTCCTCGCCAACATCGCCCGCCAGATATTGCTTCAGATATTTGGCCTAGATCGAATCGGAAAACTGCGCCATCGCGCGAACGTCTAAGGGTTGAATCTCAAATATGATTCGACCTTTTCTTTTTTCATTTTTCAATTATTTCACCCCCCTCTTTCTCGCAATAATATAAAGATGCGTGGCAACCGCGTCCGCGCCAGGCATTGAGTAAAACAGGAAATCTAAAAATTTGAAAGGACCCATTATTAACATTAAAAAATGCGTAATAAAAGGCGCAAGTTTTTTTGACCCGAAAGAAAATACTACTCCAAACCAATACGCGAGAAACATCAGAAGCGCGCTTAATGGACCGGAGCGCACTCCGCTTTCAACTATCTCCAAATCTTTGAACAAGTGCCGGAGTCCGCTAGTAGTCCACCTATTGAAATCGTCCGGCGAGGCGTGGTATGGATGGATAAATGGCGCGCTTACGTATAGGTAACCTCCGGGCTTAAGAATCCGCACCATTTCTCCCGCGACCGTTTGCGGTTCGGCTACATGTTCAAGCACTGATTCGGAAACCACGGCTGGAATGGAGTTATCGGCAAAAGGCAACTCTGCCGCGTCCGCTACAATGTCAACTTCGGGAAATGGAAAAATATCCACATTGATAAATTCTTTGCCAAGCCTCTCCGGCCCAGACCCCACATCAACGACAACCGTACCGGGAGGAATATATTTTCTAATCTTGCGCGGACCGTTTACGAGCATCAGCACCGGGCAGAAAAAGTGCCAGATAGCGTAATAGAGCAGAGGAAACTGTTTGAAAAAGGATTTGAGCCAATTTATGCCGCTTTCATGTTCTTCGGTGAATTGGGCTATTGAACTCTCCGGCATAAGATACGGCCGTAGAGATCTGTCAAGACGATATCGTTTCCCATTACGCGCCACAAGAAAATTCCCTTCCCTTTTGAGCGGAAACCGCTCTTCCGGATCAACAATAAGATGACTTGCGTTTTTCACCGTTCCTTCTGTCTCTTTCCTCAAGTGTCCTAATCGGTCTTTAATAATCAGCAGTATCGCTTGAATGCCGTCGCGGTAGCGTATTTTCTTGCCCTCTTTGACGCTTCTTGGCGTATGAGATATCGGATGTTCTATGACGCGATATCCCGCGCGAAGAGTTCGAACGATAAAAACAATATCGCCCTCAAACTTTCTGCCGGAATACAAATGTTTTGATTCCGATGGAAAAATTTTGTAGCAGGTCCACACATCGGTAAACTTTGCCCCGTACAATAGATTTATCAATTTCGTGGTAAACCAAGTCCCAAGACGTTGCACCGGAAACCCGCGACGTTTAACAACGTGGTGAAGATTGCGAGAACCATATACAATAGTCCTATTATCCTTAACGAGATTAAGAAGCGCCGGAATTTCTCTGGGGTCGTATTCAAGGTCGGCGTCTTGGATAACCAAAAAATCTCCAGTGGCGACCATAAGACCGTCTCTTACTGATGTTCCTTTGCCTTGATTTTCGGTGTGTCGGTGGATTTTGATTCGAGAAGAATATTTTTGAAGAATTTCCGGCGTTTTATCTAAAGAGGCATCGTCAACAGCTACCACCTCAATTTCCCATCCTGGAACATGTAAGCTTAAAACTCGGCGCAGGAGCTCCGGCAATGTCTTCTCCTCGTTATAAATCGGTATGATGATTGAAAGTTTTTTCATGCTGGGAAAATAATTTCTTAATAGTACTCCGCCACGCGACCGAAGCTCCATAGAGCGCGAAAGTAAATATAAAAACATTCACCGGAATTCTAAATCGTCCATTCATGCCAAAACCGTTTGCCGCCGTCATTAAGACAAAATAAGCTACCATAAGAAGCGCCGTGTACGCAAACGGAGAAAACTTTTCTCTGCGCAGATAAAACCACGCGCCGGCAAAAAACAAAATAGTGGTTACAATCCAAAATAGCCGACCGAGAAGCACGAAAATCCCTGGGGAACTCCCGTAGGCGACAATGTGTTTCGCGAGCAAAACCGGATTAGTAAAAAGAAGAATAAGCGCCGGCTTATCCAAGAAATTTGGAATAGTCGCTCCCCCGTAACCCAAAACGGTAAGCATATGGTCGTGAGTAAAAAAAGTGACAACACTTATGCCGATAGATTTCAAAAAAGCCGTTTTGTGCTGAATTAAAATGGAAAGGGCTTCTTTGGTGTAGTAATCAGAATTTTCCAAAGTGACCCCTCCTCCTCTTGAATCAACCAATTGTTGAACAGCATGGTGTTCGCTTTCATAATTCGTGCCTTTATCCAAGGAAAGAACCGTGGGAACAAGAACTGTATAAAGGTTATAAGCAGGCTGGGAAGTCAATCCGAAAACGCCGAATGTTTTGTAATTTCGGTATATCCAGGGAATAATAATCAGCATAGAAACTAAAATAAAATAGACTAAATGCTTAAATAAAGTCGATGATAATTTATTTTTGTAGATAAATAGCAGCGCCGCGGGAATAAGTATTGGAAAAAATTGAACGGTTGGCTTAACTAAAATGGCTAATCCTAAGAATAAACCGGAACATACGATATCTCGGGTGGTTTCTTTATCAAGATATCTGAAAAGAAAAAAGAGAAATACGAGAAAGAAAAACGAAAAACTAGTTTCGGAAACCACCATGGTTGAAGAAAAAAGAGCCGCCGGTTCCAAAGCCAAAAGAACGCCGATAATCGGAAGATAAGGCCGGGATATGATTCGCGAAGCAAGATGCATGCCAAGCACGGGCACAAAACTTGCCATAATAAGCTGCAGAGCAAAAACCGGAACATACGAACCAAACACCCAAGCGATAAGCGCCATAAGCAATATCCACGCCGGCGGTCGGATAGAGTTGGGAGTATAAGGCGGGCCTTGGTCGTCGGAATATCCGTTACCATTTATCAAATTTTCGCTTATTTCAAAATAGCCATCCGCCCCGCGGATAGTAGCGATGAAATCCCCATTGCGGGCGTTCAAATAAAACAAAAAGAATGCGAGATGGACCACGACTGCAAACGCAAAAATAACGATGTCAATTTTGTATTTTCGGTAAAATGCCCCAAAAAACCGCTCAAAATTTGATATCTCGTAAATTTTCATATTTTTAAGCTTGAGAGAAATCTCTGTTCGCGAAAAGTAAGCTTAGTAATTCAAGATTGAACTGGTTTTAAAGCTTTAAACTTTTTCAAATTTTCCCGAAGGGCGCCATTATACCAGAGCGCCGAGCCGACAACCAACCTGTCCGCGCCGGCGGCCAAAAGTTTCGGGCCATTCTCTAAATTTACTCCCCCATCAACGCTGATTATATGTTTTGGATACTTTTGCCTTAACCGCCCGATTTTATCAATCACTCCGTAATCAAACGGTCTCCCTTGAAAGCCGAGGTGCGAAAAATTCCACCCCATGCATTGAATCACGGATATGTTTTCAGCGATTGAAGCGATAGTGTCATCGGGCGTATCAAGCGCTATCGCCACCCCAAAAGGAATCCTTCCGCCGATCGCCTCAAAAGAGGTTTTAAAATTCAAGACACCTTCAATTTGAACAAGAATACGCGACGCGCCGGCAGTTATCCAATCGGCAATTATACGCTCCGGCTCCCTTACCATAAGATGAGCTTCAAATTCCAAGTCTTGCCAAAAAGGAAAACCCTGCTCTTCCTTTATGATACTGTCAAAAAAAGTGTCGCGCTTAGATGATGATTGATAAGGCCAACTCCGAGATGGCGCCAGACTGCCGTCAAGCACGTCTATCTGCGCCAAAGGTACAAGCTTCAAAACATTAGACATTTTTTCCTCTAGGTCTTCGAAGTTCTTGGGTATTATCGCCGGTATGATTTCAGCCATAATTTATTTTGTAAGTTCATCAATTTTCTTGTTACGTCGAAAGTGACGCCCATCGCCGGAAAACGGAGTTTTAAGCCACAATTCAACGGCCCGCTTTGCCTCCTCTACGGAGGCAAAGCGGGCTCCAATCGCCAATATATTTGAATCATTATGCTCCCTTGAAATTTTAACAATCTCCGGGTCACCCCCGTAGTACACAGTAGCGCGCACTCTTTTAAAACGGTTCGCTACTATCGCCTCTCCTTGACCGGAACCGCCAATGATAACCCCTCGACTTTGCTCGGAGTCATTCCTGATTGCTTGCGCAACGGGAATAACAAAATCGGGATAATCATCATTCTCGTCATACTCTTTCGGACCAAAATCAAAAACCTCGTATCCAAGAGAGCGCACAAATTCAACCAACTTCCCCTTTAATTCAACCCCGGCATGGTCTCCACCAAAAAATACTTTCATAAAAAGTTGATGGTTGTTAGTTTTTAGTTGTTAGTAGGAAGAGAAGACTTTCGATTTTTAATTTTTCCGTAAATCCAACCGATAATAGCACCTAAAATGATAACGGGTGAAAAATATGCAACTACAGTGGCTGTAAAAATGCCAGCCATTTCTCCTCTATCGGTTACAAACACGATTAAGACAACCAACATATACACAACAATTCCAGTAACCAACCCCCTCAACCAGTATCTTTTTTGCATTTTTGAAAATTGGAAATTGATAATTGAAAATTACTTTAGTTGTTCCCCTGCTTTGAGCACATGCGCGACTAAAGTATTGGCGTATCCCATCTCATTGTCATACCAAGCCAAAACTTTTACTAAATTACCGCCGACCACGCGGGTAAATTGCAAATCGGCGATTGAAGCAAATGATGAGCCAATGATGTCCGAAGAGACTAAATCATCCTCGGTAACGGAAAAAATTCCTTGCCAACGTTTTTCGCCAGCCGCGGCGTGAAGCGCCGAGTTCACCTCCTCGGCGGTCGTCTCTTTTTTTGAAATAAAAGTAACATCAACGATTGAACCGGCAACAACAGGCACCCGCAAGGAGATACCGTCAAACCGGTTTTCAAGTTTGGTGAAAGCTTTGGTAACCGCTATTGCCGCCCCGGTAGAACTCGGCACGATATTTTGCCCTGCCGCCCGGCCTTCGCGCGAATCTTTTTTGCTCGGACCGTCAACGAGCGATTGGCTAGCGGTATAGGCGTGAACGGTATTGAGAATCGCTTTCTCAATTCCAAACTTTTCATCTAGAATCGCAATGAGAGGACTGGCAGCATTGGTAGTGCATGAAGCATTTGAACTAATTTTACATGTAGAAAATTTTTCTTCATTTACACCCATAAGCACAGTGGCGCCGGAAATCATGGGATCCGGCTCGTCTTTCATGGGAGCGGTTACTACAACCTTCTTTGCTCCCGCATCAAGATGGAGTTTTGATCCGGCGTATGTAACAATTTTGCCAGTGGATTCCACGACCACATCAACACCCAAATCCTTCCACGGCAACTTAAACGGTTCCTTTTCAGAAATAAACCTAATCTCCTTCCCATCAGCGACGAAGTTTTGTCCATCCTTAGAAACCGAAATATCAAACGGTGCACGGCCGTAAACCGTATCGTATTTCAAAAGATACGCCATATTGGCAATATCACAAACATCATTCACTGCTACAATCTCGAGCTCCTCTCTCTTTATCGCCACTTTAAAAAACGCCCGCCCAATACGACCGAACCCGTTAATCCCAATTCTTATTTTTTTCATCCCGTTAGTGAAATTTCAGGTCGTCCCGTAGTGCGGGACTGTCCGGTATTTCATTTCTATTGGTAATAATATAACAATGGAACTGTGCGCTTTTAATCTGCTTACATAAAGCCACGGTAACCTGAAATTTTACTGCTGAATTCACATCCCACATTATATCCCGTGGTATTACCTAAAACCAGTCACCCCTTCAAAACCCAACCGGCTCAACCTTGTTGGGTTCTCTTATAACCACGCTCTTTATCCTCAATCCCCCACCTTAATAAAGTCTCTGGTTCTTGGCCCAAGTATTCCGGTGCCTCTAATTAAACCGGCGGGCGACAAAATTTCATTTAGATGAGCTTCCTGGAATTTGATTAGGGCGGCTCTGGTGGCTAATCCAAAGTAGGCGGTTTCGTTGCCTGGAGAACCGGCTCCTTGGATGGCTATGACGAAACCTTTACTGTTGAGGAAGACTTGCAAAGCTTTGACGTCACTGCCCGTTGAGCCGAGTGAGAGGGTACGATTGAAGCTTGGCGGTGTTGATGAGGTTGACGGTAAGGTTAGATTGGAAGCCGAAGTTTCAGGGCTTGCTTGCGGTAAGTCGGCTGAACTGGATGAAGGACTAGTCGGTCCTGGAGCGACTCTAGTTGATGGAATGCTAAGGGAGTTAATCAGGGCTCTGGTGGCGGGGCCGAGACGTCCGACGGGGGGAAGGTTGTTTTGCTTTTGGAACTTGGTCAGGGCTTGGAATGTAGCGGGACCGAACTTGTTGATTTCGTTGCCTGGAGAGCCTGGTCCAGAGCCAATTACGGTAAAACCTCGGCTGTTCAAGAATTTCTGAAGTTCGCGAATATCGTCGCCTGTAGAGCCGAGCTCGCGGTCTTTGGTAAAGGCGTGAGTAGTCGCTTCGTTGGAAGAAGCCGCGTTGTTTGTTACTGATGGGGGTGATGATATTGTCGCTCCGGGTTGTGTAGCTGTAGGTGGAACCGTGGGAGCAGGAGGAACCGTGGGGGTAAAGAAACCGCCTCCGCCACCACCGCCCCCTCCCCCTGAAGATCCTGAGCCTGGTGAAGGACTGCCGCCACCGCCACCTCCTCCGCCTCCAGAAGGTGGAGGGGGTGGTAGTGGAGAGGGTGGAGGGGGGGGTGGGGGTGGAAGCAAGGTTGATTGAACTGTGATTGCAACAGAAGTTGATGTTGTTACTGTCCCTTTATCATCAGTGGCTTTCGCGCTCAATGAATAATTCCCCACTGACACATTCGTCCAAGTTAGAGTATAGGGTAAGGTTGTGTCGCTTCCCAATAAGGTTGCCCCGTTGTAGAACTCCACTTTACTGATGGTTCCATCGGAATCAGAAGCGATGGCGTTAAGAGTAATAGAGGCAGGAGCCGTGAAGGTCTCTTCGTTAAGAGGAGAGGTAATGGAGACGGTTGACGGCTGATTTCCTGTTGCCGTGTTAAACATCGCCGTCACGCTCTTGGCCGCATCCATTGTCACGGCGCATGTCGTAGCTGTTCCCGAACAGGCGCCACTCCATCCAGCAAAGGTTGAACCTGTTGCAGGTGTTGCGGTCAAAGTAACAGAGACGCCTGAATTAAACGAGGCGCTGCAAGTTGTTCCACAATTGATGCCTGTGAGGTTTGATGTGATGGTGCCGGTTCCTGTTCCCTGTTTGTTAACCGTCAAGGCATATTGCTGCGCGGAAGCGGGATTGACCGTTACTGTTACATCATCGCTGGCTGACAATTGAGAATCTGAAGCGCTTAATCTCAAAACATATGTTCCAGCGGTAGAGAAGGTGGCTGTGGTAATTAGAGCGTTGGTATTGTTAAACGTTACCGTTCCTGATCCAGACACTCTGCTCCAGGTTGTTGTCAAGGTTGAACCCGTTGGCAAACCGTCGTCTGTGGCTGCGCCAGTTAATGAAACAGAATTCGTCGGTAAAGTAATGGTTCTATCCGCTCCAGCGTTGACGGTGGGGGGTTGGTTAGACGGAGGCGGCGCGTCTCCGGTAATGGTGAAATTCGAAATGGTATGCGTGCCTACGCTGGTCAAGAACGCAAGATAACCAAGTCCTGTCACAGATGATTGCTCCGTCCGGAAGGCAAAGTTATTGGCGATCTGGACTGCGGCGCCGCCACTTGGTGTTACAG
>Ga0209211_10000704_pt1 | contig 66934 bp, 67 predicted proteins | sample RifGroA2_FD_183992 | JGI IMG/M metagenome (GOLD analysis project Ga0209211, IMG submission 183992) | Groundwater microbial communities from Rifle, Colorado, USA - Groundwater A2 (SPAdes) (version 2) | ecosystem: Environmental > Aquatic > Deep subsurface > Groundwater | place: Rifle, Colorado... | reverse complement strand
ACAAAGTGAGCAATCAAGAACATACGTTAAGGTGGCATTTCGTCGTTTAGTTATTTCATTCTTTAAGGGAGTTCAGTTCGTCGTCGTTTTTGACAGGAATATTTATATAGAATTTAGGGTTTATCTATGTTGTTTAAAGAGGTATTGAGAAATGAAGTTTTTAATCGGGATTTTGGTTTTATTGTTTTTGGTTTTAGTCAGTTGTTCAGTGCAAACTATAGTTAAATATCAATGTGTTGATGGTTCTTTTGTAGATTCTGTAGATTATTGTATTAAAAAAATAGAACCTCCAACCGAATCTTTTAATCAAGCATTACAATCGCAAGAAAATAAAGTAGAAGAAAAGAGATTGTATTATATTGAAAATGGGAAGTATTTTTGTAAAAATATCGAAGTAGAAGTAATACGTCCTGACTTTTGTGATAAGCTAATAGTCGATTTAAATAGAACTTTTGAAGATGTTAATTTTACTCTTTTACTTGACTATAATTCTTCTTGTGATTTTGAAAATCCTAATTATAAGTTTGTGGAGTATGTTGATAATGAAATGAGGCATATGTTTTGTATTCAGGGAATACAGGTTATGGCCAATATTGAACGATTTAAGTGGTATGATTCCTTACAGGAAGGAAAGTTGTACCAAATAAATACTTTTTTTATGAATGAAGGCAAGAAAAAATTAAAAATAAGGTATAGTAGATACATCTATAATCCTGATGGAATATTGATTGATGCGGAAAATAATTTAAACTTTATGATATTGCATAATACTGTTTTTGGTGATGATTTAAATCTTATGAGTAATGAAGGAATTTTTTATCCTGAGCAGGGGGCATTATCATATCAGAAATTTGGTGAACAACATAATGATTTATACAAAGACGAAAGAGTTTATATTAGTCCCAATGCTTTAGATTATGTTCCTATTAATAAAAAAGGCAATTATACTATCACACTAATAGTGTACGATTTATTTACGAATAAGACAATTGCTAATGAGCATACAATTTTATCGGTGAACTAACTGAAAATGACAATAAATGAAGATGCTGGAGAAATCTTGCTTTTTATCTATGATTGCTATGTAAATGATAAGGATTCTGTCAATCCGGAAATATTATTAAGGACTACAAAATGGGATGGCAATAGAATAGACAGGGCAATAAAATATCTCAAAGATTTGGGTGCAATAGATATTATTCTTCTTTTAGGTAATGAAGAAAATGTTCAAAATTTTATCTTAAAAAATGTAACCCCTATCGGGATAAATATGGTTGAAAATAAACCAGAATTCAAGCGCAATTTTGGTTTTGAGGTCAATCTGGGATTGTTAAAGTTTAGCTGGGGTGCCTCTGAAAGATGAATGACGCTGAAAACGCTTTGGTCGTATTCCAAGACAAGAAAATCAGAAGAACTTGGCACAATAACGAGTGGTATTTCTCAATAATTGACATAGTTGCTGCCTTAACAGATAGCCCTGCTCCCAGACAATATTGGGGCAAAGTCAAAGACAGGGAATTTGTAAAGATTGAGTTGTCCCCAATTTGGGTACAACTGAAATTAACCTCTGCGGATGGCAAGATGTATGATACTGATTGTGCTAATACGGAGTCTGTATTGGGTGTGTATTATGACTGAAATACAAAGAATAAACATAACATTGCCTAAAAAGCTGGTAAATAAGGCAAGAGTTTTGATAGATGAAGGGCTTTACTCCAATTTTTCTGAGCTTGTGAGGGAGGGAATAAAAAATGAGATTTTGCTTGACAAAAGCCTGATAGAGAAAAAAGTGGCTATAGATCGCATATTTCAGGAAGAAGAAGGAAAAGGTTTTGACACTTCTGGACTGACGCATGAAGAGCTCATTAAGAGAATTCGCGCTGTAAGGAATGAATTATGGGATATGAAATCCAAAGAATGGTTTGAGGGGCTTTAAAATTGATAATTGTTCTTGACAGCAATGAATATATAATATACCTAAATGAAGAATAATATAACATTCAACAATCAGCAGCTTCCATTCCACCTATTGGATAAGTATAAAAAAATGGGCTTAAAGAAAGGAGATATAGCAATTGCGGCATTTTGCGAGCATGTTAAATCTGATTATCTGATTACTGAAAACAGGCATTTTCTGAAAAAAGTCAAGTTTAGTGAGTTTAAGGTTTTGGGAATTGAGGAATTTCTTAGTTAAAGGGGATTGTAATTAATTCTTTTTTGGAGCAGTTTGTTGTGCCCGTCTTCTTGCAAAATCCTGCTCAGCAGCAAGAATACCTGCAAACTGCGCCCAAAGCAAGCCCCAATTATCCACTGGCTTTCTTTCAATTGCCTCAGGATTAACTATTGCATACAGCAAAAATGCTGCTGGAATTCCAACTTCGCAAGCCCTCTCTAATTTTGGCAGTATGTCATTATCAAAAGAAGGGTATTTCTCCTTTACAAGATTAATCATTTGCGGCCAAATGTACTTATCAACAACATTTCTGGAAGTCCATTGCAATGCTCTGGTTAGGGCATAAGCTCCTGTAAAGCCTGCCAATGCTACTTCAAAAGGGAGATTATGGAATCTTTCAGGAACAGCAGCATGATATATTTGATGAAATTTATCGAATGCTGCCTGAGTCCAATTGTAAATGCCAAAATCCGGATTTGTTTCAGATTGCAATAGGTTTGCTAAGTTTTGCATTTTTCTTTAAGGAACTTTTATCATTATTGCAAATAATTCGCCCTTACGTAAGTTCCATTATGAATATCCTTTACTTGCTGTTTTACCATGCTGCTAATTTCTGGATGTTTAACAAACGGAGCATTGCATAAATAAAAAACATTAAGCCTTTTTGGAGGAATAGTATTTGCAACAAGCAGCGTTGGAAAATCATAATTTCCAGAATATTTATCAAAAGGCAATCTGGATTTTTTTAAATCGTCAAAGCACTGCCTTACAAATGCAATCTGTTTGGGGTCTTTTGATTCAATAAGCCTGGGTTTTCCCTGCGATTCAAGTCTATTTAACTTTTCAAATAATTGGTACATTGGGAGCTCATCTATAATGTAAAGTCCATCCTTTTCATTTACTTTGAAAGTTATAAGAACAAGCTGGTCAAAAGGCGTAAAAAACCTGCCACTCTCGCGCATCTCAGGTCCTGTCCCTGTAGAAATATAATTCTGCAGAAGATCGTCTAAATAGCCAGAATCGTTCCATTTTTGTGGGAGTGGTTGGGTCAGGGAACAAGTATATCTTCCATTATCTTCTTTAATACCAAAATTCTCCATCCATACTTTATGCACAATAGGTGAACGCGGTTCTAGGCCTAAAGATAAGATTCCTCTTGTCAAATCCTGTAAATATCTATCCCTTAATTTTGATCCAAGTGTATAATGATATGCTTCTGCAGCAGGTTCAACTTCCTCTTCTGCAGCGATGTCGGGAGGGAGGACAATTAAATTTGTCTTTCCTTTTCTCATTGACTTTGAAAGATTTATGGAGGCTAAAGTCGGATAAGCAATACCAGAATTTCTATTAATCATAGCTTGGACTGCAAGAATCTCCTGAGGAGTCCTATTATCATATGTTTTGACGCTGCCAGTCTCGAAATTTCTAGGTATATTATGGGTTCGGTTGGCAATTGCCTCTAATGCAGTTTTAATAGGATTCATTTTGTTGATTGCTTGTTAAGTTAATATTTAAACCTTTCCATTTTTAACTATTTTAAAGTAGTAAACCAATATATCTATAATTCACCCTCTTAAAATTATTATTTTCAATATAAACAATAATTCTCAAACCCATTAAAATATTAATTTTCAATATAGTAAAAAATTTAATAAAAGCATAACTTTATAAAGAAAAGGAAATTTTTTGTTCGAATGGAACAAAAAATTTCAGATTTAATAGACAAAATCGTTCCAGACACTTCTGTAATTATTGAAGGATTGTTGTCTGAGAAACTGAACAAAGATGAGATAAAGACAAATGAGATTGTCATACACGAGGCAGTCATTGCCGAGCTTGAGCACCAGGCAAATATGGGCAAGGCAATAGGGTTTTTGGGATTGGACGAGCTTAAAAGAATCAAGCAGATTTCCGAAAAAAAGGGATTTCAGATTTCTTTTCACGGTGCAAGGCCAAGGGCTGCAGATATAAGGCATGCTTCTTTGGGGGAGATTGATGCTTTGATAAGAGACCTTGCATGGGAGCAGGATGCCACTTTAGTCACTTCTGACAAAGTCCAGAGCGAAGTCGGGCTGGCAAAGGGAATGAAAATAATCTATTTCAAAAAGCTCCAGCAGGGATTTAAGAAGCTCAAGCTGGAAAGGTTTTTTGACGAAATAACAATGTCTGTGCATTTGAGGGAGAATGTCCCGCCTTATGCAAAAAAGGGAATTCCCGGCAAATGGGAATTCAGGCAGTTGAGGAAGGCTGTGCTGAAACAGGACGAGATACAGGACATTTCTCGCGAGATTATTGAGGATGCAAAATTAAGGAAGGATGCTTTTATTGAAATCGAGAGGTTTGGAAGCACAATTGTCCAGCTTGGGAATTTCAGGATTGTCATAACAAGGCCTCCGTTTTCAGATGGCTGGGAGATAACTGCTGTTAGGCCTGTCAGGAAGCTTCAGCTGAATGACTATAAGCTAAGCGACAAATTAATGAAAAGGGTTTCAGAGCAGGCAGAGGGAATTTTAGTGGCAGGGGCTCCCGGCATGGGTAAAAGCACATTTGCGGCCGCCTTAGCAGAGTACTACGCTTCAACAAATAAAATCATCAAGACAGTCGAGGCCCCAAGAGACATGATTCTGCCGGAGAATATAACACAGTATGCAATTTCATTGGGAGATTCGCAGGAAATACATGATATTCTGCTTTTGTCAAGGCCAGACTATACAATTTTTGATGAAATGAGGGACACAAAGGATTTTGAGCTTTTTGCTGATTTAAGATTGGCAGGAGTGGGGATGGTCGGAGTTGTTCATGCGACAAAAGCCATAGACGCAATACAGAGGTTTCTTGGAAGAATTGAAATGGGGGTAATTCCCCAGATTGTGGATACTGTCTTGTTTATTAAGAATGGATTTATAGACAGGGTTTTGTCATTGGAGATGACAGTAAAAGTTCCTTCGGGAATGACAGAAGCGGACCTGGCAAGGCCTGTTGTTGAAGTGCATGATTTTGAGAATGGAAAACTAGCTTATGAAATATACAGCTACGGCGAGCAGACAGTTGTTGTACCTGTTATGGCTGAGCAGAAGAAAAGCGGGGCGCATAAGCTGGCCCTGCAGGCAATTGAAAGGGAGTTCAGGAATTACTCCGACAATCCGATAGTGGAAATGCTTTCTGATAACAAGTGCGTTGTGCATGTTCCTGAAAGGGATATTGCAAGAATAATAGGAAAGCAGGGCGCAAATATCTCAAGGATTGAGGAAAAATTAGGGATAAGCATAGAAGTAAGGGGGCTGGAAGAAAAGGAGGAAAACCAATCGGCAGTTGCGGGAAAACAGCCTGCAAGCGGGGAAAATGAAATCCCGTTTGAGCTTAACATGAAAAGCAAGCAATTTGTTTTTGATGTCGGGATGGACATGAGCAATAAGGATATAGATATTTATGCGGGGAATGAGTATGTCCTGAGCGCAAAATCAGGGAAAACAGGCATTGTAAAAATAAAGAAAAACAATCCTATCGGAAAGAAGCTTATGATGGCTGTCAATTCAGGGGAGAAGATAAGGATTGTAAAAGTTTGAATAATAAAATGATCAACATAAACGAGCTTTTGTTCGGCACAGCAGGAATCCCTTTAAGCGCAGAGCCAAGGACAACAGTCGACGGCATCAGGCATGTCAGAAAGCTTGGATTAAGCGCCATGGAGCTTGAGTTCGTAAGGAGCGTCAATATATCCAAAGAAAAAGCCCCTGAAGTGAAAAAAGCAGCCGAAGAAAATAATATTATCTTGACGTGCCATGCGCCTTATTTCATAAATCTTAATTCTCTTGAGAAGGCAAAAGTCAAGGCGAGCATTGAGAGGATACTTAATTCAGCCAGAATACTGAATTTGTGCGGGGGCTACAGCGTATGCTTCCACGCAGGCTTTTACATGGGGCAGGAGCCCAAAAAAGCTTATGAAACCGTGAAGCTCAATCTTAAGGAGATTATTTCAACATTAAAAAAAGAAGGCGTTGAAATATGGATAAGGCCCGAGACAACAGGCAAGGAAACACAGTTCGGCAATGTGGATGAAATTCTGCAATTAAGCGTGGAGCTTGACAATGTAATGCCCTGCGTTGATTTCGCGCATTTCCATGCAAGGACAAACGGAAAATATAATTCCTACAATGAATTTGCAGGCATTTTAGAGGCGATTGAGAAGAAGCTTGGGAGAAAAGGATTGGAGAATATGCACATCCACATTACAGGGATAGCTTACGGCCCAAAAGGCGAGAAGAACCATTTAACATTGGAAGAATCTGACTTGAAGTACAAGGAATTGCTTAAGGCATTGAAGGACTTTAAAGTCAAAGGCGTTGCAATAAGCGAAAGCCCTAATATAGAAAAAGATGCCTTGTTGATGCAAAAGACTTATAAAGTATGAATGTGCAAGAAAACAATTAAGGAAAAAATGACGCCTATAGCGTCATCTTTTCTTAAAAAGAGGTGCTCGAAAACCAACAGACAAACCTGAATCGGTTTTCGGCACCTCCTCGGAAACTCGGAGGTGGTTGAAATAGCAAAAGGAAAAAGCGAGCTGGCTAAAAGGGCAAAGGGGCTGTTTGATTCCTATAAAGAAAGATTATGGAATTTAATTGCAGAGTTTATTGAAGAGGAGATAGGCAGGCTGGGGAAATGGGCAAGCAACATAGCGCATTTCAAGCAGAAAATAAGGAAAGCCATTGTTGCGTTTGCGCTGCTTTTCAGCGGGACGACTTTAATTCTGATAGGGCTTGCTGATTTTCTCGCAAGAATAATGTACCTGACATCCTACGTGGCTTTTATATTCATGGGTTTTATAGCTATAATCGTAGGGATAATTTATTATAAAGCCTGATTTTTTGTTTTTTATTTGAATATTTCTTTTGCAGTCCTTCCGCTTTGTTCTATAGAGAACTTTGAAAAATTCGCTTTTCAAGCGAATTTTTCAATATTAGTCAGCGCCTTTAAAGACGATTCTCGTCTATAATGGCGCCAGCATAATTGAAAAAATACGCCTGATTTTCAAATCAGGCGTATTTTTTCAAAGTTCTCTATAATTTCCCTGTCATGCTCTACTTTAATTCCTTTTTTTAAGAGAATCGCATGAACATCATATACCGTTTTTTCTAATATTTCGGCGATTTTTCCTATGCTTAGCCTGCCATCAAGGTATAAATCAATCAGATAATCTTCTGCTCCTTGGTACAAAAGCTTTCTTAATGCAGATGTTTTATCTATGTATTCATCTTTCTTCTCTTTTTTATTAAATTTTTCCTTTTTACTTTTCAGTTTTAGAAACCATCTCATATATATAGTATCTGCCAGCAGCAAGATAAAACAAAAGCAGAACAACTGAGAAAATAAGCCAATACTGAGATCTATTTGTGAAATAAATGTAGTTTATCAATAAGGCTAGTATTAGCATTATTGCGAATAGGAACAAAATATAATGGATTTTTTTAAAGAACAACACTATGCCATTTTTTATTTGAGAAACACCCGGATTTTTGGCAAGCAATGCGTAGATTGCATTTAAAAAAATAATAAAGGGCAGGATACATCCTATTTGCAGCCATCTTGGCAGAACAAAGAATAAAGTTAATAGCGGTTCTATCTTAAAAACTATTGATATTATGAATATAATTCCGAAAACCAATAAGTTCAAGATCAATTTTGCAAAAGAGAATTTAATTACGTATTTTGGAGTTATTTTTGTTTTTGCAGTTAATGCCCAGACTATTGATTTTGACAATGCTGAAAAGATGAAAAATGCCATGAAAAGCAGGATTGTGGAGTAAATAAGAAAATAATAAAGCCCCTGCGTTTGCGCGACAATGCTTTCCAGCGCGAATTCCGACAATGAGTCCAGATTTACCAAATTATATTTTTCCAGAACTTTTGAAAACCAGAATTGTGAGGAGAAATATATTAAAGAGTAGAAAATGTAGTCAATTAATGCTATAATTAAAATGTTTAAATTTATCTTTTTGATTGAATTAAGGAAAACTTCCCTGTTTAGGCTCAGATATTTGGAGATGCTCATTTTGCTGCGAAAGGTTTATATAACTCAAATGCTAAACATTTCTCATGAAATCTAAAAATCCTGAAAATATGACAACTGAGAAGATTATAGAGTTGGCTGACGAGATTAAGAGAGGAATGACTAAAAGATTCCTTGGGAATATAAATAAAATTAAAAAAGCTGAGAATATTATGGCAAAAAAAACAATAACTAAAAAGGAAGCCATTATGCTTGCTGATAGGGTAAAAAGCGGTATGTCTATAAAAGTATTGAACGATCTTAAAGAGCTTCAAAAGTCGAGACCTAAAGTTCTTTTGGAAATACAATCTTGATAGTTCCAATTCCATTTTTGCTTAGCACTCCATTTATTTCTTTTTCTTTAGACTTGAGATGCTTTCTGTTGAAAGTAACTAAATAGTCTGCATTAAAAATACCCGATACAATCACTAAGATAACATCTTCTTCTTTTACGCCTAAATTAACTAATTCCATCAATAATTTTCCATAGTCTGCATTTAAATCCCTCATCTTATCGAGAATGTTTTGAGCCGAAACAATGTGTGAAGAATAAATATCATAAAAATTAGTTATTTGGTCAGCCAGTTTTCTGTGATTCCATTTTGATAAGTGATCAATAAGTACATACGGAGTTATTACGAAAAACATTCCGCTTTTTATTTTTGCTATCAGTTTTGCTTCGTCTTTATTGTCCCAAAAAGCCACCGTTGTAACGTCTAAATCCACTATAATCTTCTTTTTTAGTTTAATATTATTAATTTTTTCATAGCCCATTTTAGTTCAATTTCCCTAATTTATATACACTTTTTGAATTAATACAAGCTGACATCATCATTCGCCACAGCAGCGCCTGGGCTTATCCTCTCGCTTTCCTTCTGCTCATCTTTCTTGCTTTTTATAATATCCTGAGTTGCCTGCTCTACTGTTCTATCTTTTTCACCTACAATCTTGAAAGGGATGCAGACAGCGTAAAGCCCGTATCTTTGCAGGTTTGTTTCAGGAAATCCCACGCTGAAGAACGGCCTTCGGTCAAATATTATGCAGGCTTCCTCAAAGTTCTTTGAGCTTTCTGCTATTATAACAGGGCCAAGATGCTTTCCATCCGCATCCTGATAGTAATAAGTTGTTCCTCTTTGAACTTCGATAAAGGCATTTCCAGTTGATCCAGGGGCTTTCAGCAAATATGTTGGAAATAAATTTTGAACTCCTTCCAGCCTTACAGCAAGATTAACCCCTACCTTGTCTCTAATTTGAGGATCCTGATATGCCGCAGTCGGGTCTTTTGGAATGTCAAGATTTACCTTAAAGTCAATAATGTAATTGTATTTTGTTATTGGTTTTGACTGATCATCTGGGTCAGGAACAAGTATCTCCTGTTTTGTAGGATTTATGAAAGCCCCTGCTGTTATGAAGCCTTGGGGAGTGACTGCATAATAATTGCCTTGGTCTGTGCCTGGCAGTTTTGTCTCCAATCCTTTAACTCCATCAATCCCGTTGCAGACGCTTTCACCGATTGGATCCTGTTGGATGAGGAAGCCAAGATTTGATGCCTCCAACTTATCAGTCCACCATTGCATTGCATCCTGAGCCTTATCTCCTAAGCCAACTTTGCCCATGAAGTAAATGTAGAAGTTCCCTGTTGAGATTGCAGTTCCTGTCACTTCTCCCCATCTTTGGAACATTGCCTGATGGTTTTCTTGGGCTGCTGTCAATCTGTTGTCGGCTTCGGCTTCGGCATTAAGCGCATCTTCCCAAGCCTTTCTATCAGCTTTACTGATACCAGTCTTTTCAATTTCCTCCTTACTCATTGGCACAAGAGTTTTAATTGACTTTTTTGCCTGGTCATAGCCTATCGTTTGTTCCCTGTATAAATCAGAGCCTCTTATGTAGCAGGGATTAGAATTAATGCATCCTGTTTCGCCAGTAATTCCCCTTGCATTATGCAGATGGCTTCTGGGGTTTCTATGTTCCTCATTATTGCTTAATATAGTGTATTCTTTGTTATTTATGTATACTTTAGCTATTACTATTTGTACATCCTTTCCATCTACATTAGCTCGTGTCGTGCTGTAAGAATATTGCGTAAGTTTCCCATCATTTCGCATTACTTTCATGCTTGTTAATAATGTGCTTCCATCGTAATTTTGGTCGTAAGTTCTCTCGACGGATTCTTCCTGCATTATAGGCGCTTCGTTCCTATCTAAAGAAGGCTTTACATCGCCATTAAACTCACTAATGCGCTTGGAACTAACAAGTTGGCCGCTTGATGTGGCTGTTGCCACATGTACTTGCCTTATTAATTTGCCGTTCTTAACAACAGAAAATTCTTGTCCGTTTTTATTTATCATTATGTAAGTGTCTCCACTTCCTATTTTTCCGTCTATTGGTTGAATAATATTATCCATACCTATGAGGCTCCCTTCTCTCAAAACATCAAGCAGAACTTCCCTATCAGATGATATTTTTGTAAAAACAGAATTCCTCATTGTTGACGTGCCTCCTGCCGTAGTAATGGAAAGGCTTTCTATCTGCGAAAGCGGGATTTCATTTTTGACATCGTCTGTAAGCGATTTTGCCTCATCTTTAGTTATGCCTTTTGCAGTAGCGGCAGTTATTGTCTCTCCACTTCGCGTGGTTGTTTCTGTTACCTGGCGCTCTTTATTATCTTTGTCATTTGTAGTTTGTCTGGTAATATCTGTATTAACATCTGGCACGCTCCTTGCCGTGATTGTGTTTTGGTCTACGGAAGTTGTTGTTGAGGATGTTATTTTATTGTCAACAGGCGCTCCCAATCTCATTTTATCGCCATTGTTAAGACTTATATCCTCTTCTACATCTCCGTTCCAAACCCCAGCAATAATTGTTGGATCCAAAAGCCTTTGATCAATTGATGTTGATGGCTGAACTTGCCCATTTTCAGTCCTGGTTATTGCCCTAAATCCATTTTCATCGGGCTGCGAAATCGTAACTCTTGTTGAAGTGCCTGTTTCGATATCCTCAATATCCCCTGAATCGTAGTCATAAACGATTTGAGGCTGAGCTGCTGGCAGCTGTCCCTGACCAGTTAAAGACCTGCCCCCCACTATGGTTATTAACTGGGTAGTCTGAGTAGCTGGATCCCATTTTGAACTCGGAGGAATTGTAACAAGTTGGTCTTGCGCGCCAAATTTAACCTTACCTGCCGGTGATAATTTTTCAAAATCTGACGATTTCATAGATTTTTCCGTAGCCTTGTTATATATTATTGGCTCTGCTTCAGGATTGATTATTTGCCCCCTTGCATTTTTCACATGGAGTGAGCCTGCTGGGACTGATGTGATTTCAGCAACAGGTTTTGCATTTCCATCAGCATATTTTACATTTGTGCCTGAGGCAAGCTGTGTTTTATCAGCCCTGAATACATCGCCAGTTGCTGTAAGATATCTTGTAGCTGAAGCACTTCCATCTGGACTTGCTATGTAAAAATATCCACCTGAGCCTTTTACTATTTGGACAGTTTCCCCAGCCTTAAAGCCATTCCCGTTATTATATTTGTTTGAGCCCCCAATGACAACAAATCCATTATCTGGAAGTCCTTGAACTTGGTCAAGCCTTTCATCTGCTGCGGTTAATGTGATTGTTCCTGTACTAGAGTCCCATGATGGGTTTTTGGGTTGTGTGTCTTGTGGGGGAGTTCCTTCTTTAGGAATTAATTCACCCCCTACACTGGTCCAATCATTAGCTGGATTCAACTCAATTTCATCTATTCTGCTCACACTAAGTTTTTCTAATCTACGAGTATCGCGATTATAGCCAAAAATCTCATTTTCCACTTTTTTGTAAGCATCAACAGAGTTATATCCTTTTACATTACCCAAGAAATATGGTTGTTCGGTTCTGTCACTATCATAATATATTACATTCCCATCTAATATTTGCTGTCTTGCCCACTCCCACTCCCCTACATTTTGGCCAGTGCCTGAGAGTGTTGCTGCCTGCTCTGCTCCAGATGGAGGTGCTGATAGGGTTTGAAGTATTTGTTGGGCAGTTTGGGTTGTTGGTTTCGAAATAGGTGGAGGAGAACCACCCTCAGCCCATCCCCTAATCTCATCTTTGAATGAACTCTCCGAATCAATTAAATCAATATATTTTTGGGCTAATTCGTATTTTTGTTTTTTTTCGGCAGCATTTGTTGATAGCCTTGCCTGTGCTACTACTTGCTCTAATGCGAGTTTAAGATTGCTTTTTGCACTTGTATCCCCTCTATTCATTGCTTCCTTAAATTCACCCATTGCTTTTTCATAATCTTTTAGATTATAGTAAATTACCCCCCTATTATTGTATGGGGAAGAAAGACCCGGATTAAGTTTTATACTCCTACTATAATAGTCTAATGCTTGATTATATTCTTTTAATTGGCTATAAGACGCAGCCAGACGCCAATTTAACAAATAATCATTTCCATCTACACCTTCTTTTAGAGCTTGTTGGTAATAATTTACTGCATCTTCATATTTACCTTGATTATATGCTGTATCCCCATTAGCACGAGCATCATCACCTGATGAGGAAGCGGTCCGTCCTCCAGCAGTTCCTGTTTCCAAATTCCGCAAAGTTAGTTTCGCCATATTTTTTACAACCTCATTATCAGATTTTGCCAAAGTATTCAAGTCAGCTTCTGGAGTCCTTTTATTTTTAGCAACTGCAATTTGAACGTCAGATTCGCTATCTTTAGCCAAAGTGCTTAAAATATTGGAAGGGGTATTGGCATTTTCTGCTATGCCTTTCCTAATAGTCGGAACGGTAGATTGTGAAAGAGTTTGGATTACCTCTGGATTATTGGTAGTTCTGGTAAACTGATATGAGAATGCTATATAGGCACTATTTTGGGGGGAAGTCATATCTGTTGCTCTGTATTTCTCAAGAGACAAAATCCGTTGAGATAAACTTTTCTGAACATTAGAAGGAATATTATTCCTTTTGGCCAATTGCTCAAGCTGGAAGTAAGTTCCTTTAGCGGCAACATAATTCAATATTGTTGGGTTAGTGGTGGTTTGCACTTCCGTGATCCCAACCACTTTTACGCTATTAACAGGCACTGTTGAAGTGGTGCCATCAAACTTTTGCACTGTTATTTCTCCAGTTCCCTTGTTTATGCTAGTTATAGACCCTATATCTTCTGGCTTGCCCGTTTCTGCAAAAGTAATAGTATTGCCTATATTTAGACTATTTAAACGTGTATTATCCTCTTGAGAAATAACGCGGGTAGCTCCATCCCTGCTCCCTTGGTCAGTTTGCTGGGGTGCCCCTCGTAAAGCTTCATTTCTTGCGGCATCTCGAGTTTGGAATATTATCACTTGCTGAGGGTTTTCTTTACTATATTCAAAATCCTTAACCATTTTACTAAAGACTTCATCGCCTTGGGACACATCTCCAAGCTTATAGTAAGTCTTATATAAATTTTCATGAGCAAATTCTGAAAGGGGGTTATAGCCTATAGCGCTCTTAAAGTTATCTAATGCCTCTTGATAAAATATTTTCGCCGTTGCAGTATCAGTTTGAGCATCTCCCTTTTCTAACCATTTTGTTCCAGCTAATATTTCTTTTTGAGCATTTGCCAATAGTTGTGTTCTTGTTTCAGGGTCATTAATTGTACCCATCTCATCAGAATCAGAATATACACTAGGCAAAACCATCAAAATACAAATTATCAGTGAAATTATCTTTTTCATTTTATTCCAGCCTAAACTCCGATTTTTGCGAATATTCCTGACTTGAGATTTTGTCTTTTAGCCTGACCTCATATTCATAATTGCCTTTAGGGTCATCTCTTAGGGTAATAAGCTCCTTTGCAATCTTTACGTTAATTAAGCCTGAAGATGATGCTTTCTTAGCTATAGTTTCAGGCGATTCCTCAAAACTCATTAACACAAAATTATCATCAATGTTTTTAAACTGCTTTTCAAGCCTTAATTCGTAATAATTAATGCCTTCCAATTGCATGGCATTCAGGTTTTGCACATCTATCAGGAAATAAACTTTATCGCCAGGCTTGAAGGAATTGTCGGCTTTGCAATTAAATAATTCATCCACTTCACTGCATGGCTGCATTGTAAATTCAAGATGGCGCTCTTCTGCTTCTGCAAGCGGCGCTTTCCCAATTTCTTCAGAGACGCTTTCAGGCTCTGCTTTAGCGTAAGTCTTATAATAATAAAATCCAACCGCTCCCAAAGCTATCACTGCTACCAAAACCAATCCAATCCCGAAATTCATCCCTTTTCCGCTCATTTTTGTTTTCCTCATTTTCCCGCGAAAGATTTATATAGTAAATTTATTAATAATGACTTATGAAAAGGAAAAAGCCAAGTTTTGAGGAAGTAAGAAAAATGATTGAGAGAATACATAAGGATCCTGAACTCATGGAAATAGCCAGAAAATTTGTAATACGGCATGGAGGCAGGATTCCGAATTAGTTCAAAGCGTTTAATTTTCACTTTATATACCTCTTTCTAAATTCAAAATAATCAACTAATCTGGGAGTCTTTAATCCATTTATTTTATTAACAACATCATAGGTTTCAGCTGCTAACTTAGAGAGCATAGTTCTTTTATCTGCGCTGACTACAATATCGACTTGTTTAAGTGAAGCGACCGCTATGATTTCAAAATCAACTTTTAGGTCTTTTTCCTTATACTTCAATTCTTTGTCTTTGATGATTTTAAAGTATTTTCCGGATTTTCTTAATTCATTATATTTTTTGAAATACTCAGAGGCTAAGTAGTTGGCAAGCGGAGGAAGGTGAATTTCTTCTTTAATCAGAGATTTGTAAAGATTTAGCACAGCATCTCTGAAAATATCGCCTTTAATTTTCATATCAGAAGGAACATCATGAAGCTCATGCTCTATAATATCAACCCCATAGATGTATATATAGTCATCTTTCTTCATATTCACTATTATTTCTGAGCTTTCCTTTTCTATTATAATCTCACCATAAACATTCGTGTCCAGTATTAATGTTTTCTGTATCATCTTGCCATCACAATCCCGAAATTCACCGCTTTTCCGCTCATTTTTATTTTTCTCATTTTCCCGCGAAAGGTTTATATACTAATTTGCATCTTATTAGCCCATGGCAAAGCTTAAACCTATCATTCCAGAGGATGTCGATCCTATTGAATTGGCGGATAAAATAAAGTTGTCTATTTTTGATGATTCTCTCAAGAGACTCAAGGAACTTGATAAATTGGCTAAATTTCATTAGGAAAAACCACCTTTATTTCATTTAGTTTATTTCTTAGCAATATTTCATTGATTACACTATCATTCTTTTTGAGATGTTTCCTGTTAAATGTTACAAGATATTCAGCCTTTGAAAAACTGCAAGCAAGTATAATCATTATATCCTCACGTTTTATATGCTTTTTCAAAAACTCGTCAATTATCTCCGATGCGCTCACTTTATTGCTTATTAAAAAATTGAATATTTCAGCATCATCTATGAAATGACTGGTGTTTGTATAATAGAAATCCTTGATGCTGGTGCTCAGCCCAATATTATTCCATTTTTCAACGAGATTAAGGGTTGACGAAAGCATCACGACTTCAAATTCTTTGTTTTCAACTCTTTTTATGAATTTAAGAGATTCTACTCTTCTTTCATCTGCTTTTTTCCAAATTCCTATAGTTACAACATCTAAGTCTATTATGATTTTCTTTTTCATTTTCTAATTTTAATTGCTATTCTTCTCATTTTCCCGCGAAAGGCTTATTTCTTGTATATATCTAACATTTCATAGCTCACTTTATTCTTGTCCAAAAAATCCATTATTTTCTGCCTCTGGTGCAATGGCGCTAAAAATACGCCTTTTGCCAGCCTTGCGCATCCATACTCCTGAAGCAGCCCCGTGGATGAATACGTTTTCCTGCCGACTTTCTGCTTATGCCCGTAAAGCTTTCTCCAAATCCTGACCTTTGACGAAAATTTTCTTCTTTCAACTGAAATCCTGAACATCGTAAAATGCTTAAGCCCTTTTGGGCTTTCCTCATATTTCCCGTAAAGCATTATTCCATCGTCTGCGATGCTTTCCTTAAGCCCCTCCCATTTCTCTAATATTCCGACTTTAAGCACTATGTCATTTTTTATTCCCATCAGCCTGTACAACTCATTTAATTTTGACCTATTGAACAGCCCCAACTGTTTTTGAATAGTTCTTTCCGGCAGCTTTGCCTCAACAAAAATGTCAATATCGCTTTCATCATCAAAATCTCCCCTGGCAACAGAGCCAAATAATATAATTTTTGAAATTTTTTCTGATATATTGCCGTCTCTAAGCAAAAATGACGCAAATGACATTCCAAATGACACCAATTCATTCTTTTCCATTTTCCAGATTTTTTATATTATTTTCAAGCTCTTTAAACAGCTCCAACGCTTTCTTCACTTCTATTTCCGGCCTTCTTGAGCCGTAAGTTAATTTTTCAGATAAAAGCTCAAGCTCAACAATCTTTTCCACAATCTTATTTTTGTTTGGGAAGTCTGGCAGTTTGTCGCTGACTTTCAGGCTTTTGAACCAGCGATGATTTATCTGCTTCCCGGCAGTAATTTTGCCATTTTTTAGCAAGTAAATCGAAAGCAAATCCAATACTGCTCTTGAGGCATGCAGGCCTATTATTCTTTGGGAGTTTTCTATTCCTATGACTTCCAGCGCCCATCTGAAAATTGTCTCTTTATGCTCTTTATATGATTCCTGGTGCTCTTCTATTTTCATTTTATGTTAGTTTATATATTAATTTTATGTTAGTTTATATATTAATTTTATCATTAATTGTGTTTTCCCGCTCATTTTCATTTTTCTCATTTTCCCGCGAAAGGTTTATATACTCCTTTTGAATAAGTTTGATATATGGATAAATCCGAAAAAATAAAGGAATTCCAAATATTGTGGGAGAAAATTGAATCAGTACGCAAGGATAACAAAGCTATGGAATTGTTAGACAAATTAATCAAATCTGCCACCTCTTAATTTATTTCTAAAATCGTTAAATCTTATAAAATTTGGAGTTTTGAATCCATACAAATCATTGACGACTTTATAGGATTTAATTGCAGAATCTGAAAGCATTGTCTTTATGTCTTCTGATACAACAACATCAAGATTATGCAGCGAAGCGCAAGCAACAATTATAAAATCATTAATTATCTCTTTTTTTTGCGCATTTCCGCCTAATGTCCTATATGTATTAAAATATTTATCAGCAAATTCGACCATTTGCAATGTTGCCTTATAATTATGCTTGCCAACCGTTGTATCATATAGTATTAAAAGCATATTTCTCAAGCTCCTAATCCTTCCATCAATGCCTTCCCTGATGTTTTTCGGTATTTCCCTAATTTCCTTTCTAATTATAATGCCTTTTAACATATCCTTGTCAACATATTTAAGCATAAATTCATAAACACTTGTGTCTATTATAATTCGTTTCATTTTAAGCCGCCAAAATCCCAATCCATGCCAATATTTTGTTCCTCATTTTCCCGCGAAAGGTTTATTTCTCATTCTGTTTTAGCTCCCAATGCCCCCCCTTAGCAGCGCCTACCCTTTTCAGCAATCCTTTTTGCTTCAGCTTTTCTATGTCTCTCTTAATGGTCTTCTCATTGGCCCTGACTATGCCTGCCAGATCTAATATTGTAATCTTGCCGTTTTTTCCGATGTTTTCTAGGATTGACGCCAGCCTTTTTTCAGGGACTTTTTCAGGGACTTTTTCAGGGACTTTTTCAGGGACTTTCTTATGCAGTTTAAAGATTGCAATAAAATATCCATTGGTTTCTATTTCGAATCTGACCTTTCCGTGCTTGCGGCATTCTTCCTTAATCCTATTGATTCCGGTACCCATCTTCTCAACCAGCCCGACCCTGTGGAAAAGGTCTGCTATCAATGGATTCCTTCTGACAGCTATTTTTCCAAGCTTATCTTTTGTTAATGGTTTAATTAGCCCTCCTATATTTGTTATAGAAATCCTGTCGTCTAATATGTCAATCTGGACATTGGCTCCGGTTTCAAAATAATCCCTGTGCATAACTGCATTAAGCACGGCCTCCCTTAAGGCTTCAATGGGATATTCCGGAATTTCCTTTCTTTCAAGCCCTTTTATCTCATATTCCACCATTGTATTCCTTTCAATAAACTTTATCGAATCCTCAACTTGCCTAATCAGGTTTGCTTCTATATCTTTTCTGTCAATAACTTTGACTTTTTCTGTGCCTTTGTATCTAGCGCAGGTAACATATGCGTTAATGAGGTATTTTTTTGGGTTCTTTGAGAAGAATAATACCCCTGTATTGGTTAATTTGCCTTGGTCTTGCACTCCAAGATTAAATAGAATATTATCTTTATCTCTGCTGTAGCCTATGTTTGCTCTTTTAAGGTAATCTGCAAATGCAATCTTATCAAAATCCTTGGAGTCAAATTCTTTTAGCTGTTTATCAAACCTGACAGGCCCTTGAGACAATAACATCTCTTTAATCACTCCGTCAGATTCTTCCAGCTTAATTTTGACAGCAGGATCGCAGTTATTTGCCATATCCTGCACTTGGGACTTGAGCCTATTGTTAATCATAATTCCCTTGATTGTATTATCGTCACTTATACCCAGGAATATCCTGCCGCCTTCACTGTTTGCAAAAGCCACCATTTCCTTGTCTATATTCTTCAGGCTTTCCTTGAATTCTATCTTCAACCCTTCCCCCTCCTGCAGTATGAAATCAAGTTCTTTTCTGCTCATTTTTATTTTCCTAATTTTCCCGCAAAGCTTTTCTTTTTCATCTTTTATCCAATTCCAGCGCCTCGCACTGGTTGTTTGGTATCTCAGTTTCTGCCAGACTCTGCGCAGCTACTGTCGCCTCCTTGACTGCATTGCCTATTTTAGCGAATTGAATAGTCCATTTCGGAAGTACGCATAAATAGTATCTTATACCGCTTCCTGGTTCTGGGGTGCATTGAGTAACGCAAAGTCTGCCGGCAACTAATGCCCCCAAAGCAAAAGGATTTGTTATTATTTGTCTTATAGTGTCCTGCAGACTGTTCAGGAAGTGGTAGTAAGGCACTAATGAAAATGCCTCTCCAACAACATATTTGCAGTAAAGCCTGTTTCTTAATCTGTCGCATGTTCTTGGGTCCTGGCCATATTGAACATCTTTTTCAAGGCACGCTACATAAGCGCATTTTATCTGCTTGTATTCATCCAGATTTTTTATTATGCCCGGGAGGCAGCCGAACATTATAGAAGAGATAATGCTGTCTTCAATGTTCATTTTTTTGGCAAGGCTTTCCTGCTCATCTCCTTGAGGGGTGCTGGCAGAAGCTATGTGAGATACTCCCCACCATTCATCCATTGCGTCAAGAATGCCTTGATTTAAAAGCGGATAATCACATCTTAGATAACTGCAGAATTTCCCTAGTTTGCCTTGATTAAATTTGCCAAAAGCCCTTTTGGTTTTGCCCAAGACACCGCCTCCTGTTTTTGCCCCTGCTTGGAGTCCTGCTTTGGCGCCTGCTCCCTGAAGATTGGCGCCTGCTTCCTGTCCAGCCTGCTCAGAGACGCAGGTAGCGCTCTTTGCCTCACCAAGCGGTGCCGCAGCAGGCGCACCTACTACTGTTGTAGTTACAGTTATCTGCGCATTATCAAGCATAGTGACAACTTTTTCCAGCATTCCCAGCATCATATAATAAGTCTGAAAAAATGTGCATATCTTTAGTGAATAATCCGCTAATTTTCTTAATCTTCTCACCGTCTTCCCAACCTTATCCTCCTTAAGCTCCGCCCTTTCTTTCTGGATTTTCTCATTTAATGCCGCTGCAACATTCGGCAAGTCAAACAACCCGAATTCAACTTCAATAGTTTCTGTTTCAGGAGTCTTTGTTACACCCTCTTCTGTCTTGGAGAATATCTGCAATGTGCATGTTGATTTTATCTTGTCAACACTAAAATCTCCTCTATTAAATGTGAACTGGATTATTGGGACTGGACTGAGAGGAGGCGTTGTTGTTCCTGTTGCTCTTCTATAAACTATTGGATCATTAATCAATCTTGTTGAAATTTCCTGCCCGTCAGGATTTACTGCTTTATGCTGGCAGTTAGCAACTCTCACATCAACAATTTCAAGGCTGTTTTTGATAGCATTAGAAAGCCCATCATGCGCAACTAATTCAACTGCGCAATAAGCGTTCTGCTCCTTCAATGCGCTTAATCGCCTGTTTATGTTTGAAGGAGAGCATGTTACTGGCTTCTGACCTGCTGACTTTGGCTTTAGCTTCCAGTATTCGTTGTTTTTGACTCCGCTGACTGTTATTGGCTTTGTTGTTATTGGATTAGGAGAAGTCGGGTTTCCTGCTGCGTCTGTAATTTTAAATTTTAATTCTCCAGTCTCACCATTTGCAATTGTTATCTTTTCCCATTTGCACAGCTTGTATCCTTGCTTTCCATCAGCGTCTACGCAGTTTATTTTGCTTCCCTGCTCTGAGAATGGAGTAAAATCAGCTTCTGCTTTAACTGGATTGTCATCTTTAACATAAACATTAATATTTACTGTTTGGCCAACAAGGTAGTTGTCTCCTATCTTTTCATTTGTTGGCACTACTATTACTTCAATATCAGTCTGGGAATCCACAACAGGAGCAGTCTCATCAATGACAATCACAACATCTTTATTCTCGCTTATTGGATTGCCAAGTATGTCTGTTGTTGTGGAATCAAGTGTCAATGTTCCCTCTTTTAGTGTAACACTATTCCAGATGCAGTTCCAGCTACTAGGATCTGAAATCTTGCTAAGCTGTTTGCATTCATCAGCTTTTTTTCCAGCAATAAAAACTTCTTCCTTTGAAAGTCCGGTTTCTTCATAAAAAGTAACATTGATTTTGTTGCCATTTGTTCTTGCATACTGTTTTTGTCCTGCTGTAAAAATCTGGTTGTTGACGGAAATGGAGAGGACTTCAAGGCTGTTGTCTTCTGTCAACTCGCCGCTTGATAATTCTTTGCCAGTATCGCCAAAAGAATTCCCGTCATCATCATCTGCTTTGACAAAAATTTTTATAGGGTATGCTGATGGTATTATTGTCATTTCATCTGACTCGTATGTAATTTTATTGTTTGGTCCAGAAATTTTCCGCAAATCTGGTAAATTTACACCAAGTGCTCTGTCCTCAACCAACGCTACTGAATTCTCTACTAAATCTCCTTTATTATTGCCACTGTCATCAAATTCTATCCTGAATTTTATTCCTTTCAAAGGCTTATTCTCAGGAGGCCTTGTTTTTAGCTCAATTTCTCCCTTAAAAATCTTGAAGGTTTCAGCAACAGCAGGAGGCTCTTTATCGTATTTATAAGTAACAGTTCTGGGCTGGCTTGGAGCATGGCCTATCCTATCTTCAAGCTTTGCTATTATTGTATTGTCTCCCTGAGCAAAATTTGCGGGGCTGCCGTCAGCAAGATTGCCGGTTATTGTAAACTCCCCATTGTTTACCTCGCATGAATTTTGCGATGGAATTTTTCCCAGAAGGTTTGCAGACGCAATGCTTGTCTTATAGAATTCAATATCTTTGAGTCCTGCGCACCTTTCATCTTCTTTTTTCTGTACCTTGTCATCCTTGGCGGCAAATAAAATCTTATTTTTATTTCCTGGGTCTATTTTTAATTCAGTAAAATATGGCACAGTATTCTCTATTGTATAAAAAGCAGTTTCAGAATCAATTGCTCCATTGTTTGAGGCGGCTTTATTCCAGTTATTAATCATGTCACCAGGCGCATTGAAAAGTTTTACCTCTATGGAATGTGTTTTAAGGTTTTCATCAGGAGATAATGCCCAGTTTACAGGGTCGTTGTCAGTTGTCGGAGGGAGAACAAGCGCGCAGATTTTTCTTCCGGTAGTTGCGTCAGTAATGCATGGTTCGGTGCCGAAAGGCTGATTTGCGCTTATTCCAATCCTTGATGCAAGATTATTATTTTTGTCCGGAACACCACTTCCCACAGTAACCTCATATTTTATTCTTTCATTCTCAGCAACAAATCCTTCCACGTTATGTGTGTTGCCTCTTACAGCAAACTTTGCAATATCACCTTCCGAGGCATAAACACTCACAGAGCCTAGAGGAAACAACACTACCAAGACTATGATAAACAATGCAATCATTTTCTCAGTTCTTTTATTTCCCATTTTTACCTTACGTAAGGCAATAAGTTGCCCCTGTATCTCTTTGAATAATCTTCAATTTTGTCAAGCTGCTCCAAATCTTCAATTTCTTTGACTAATGTGTCCCCAGGATCATTTCCAACATCGTCAATGCCAAGGTCAATCACCACGAATTCCAAATTGCCTGGCTTGTACAAATCTTCTGCAGTGAATACAACATTACCCATGTCAAGCCCGCCTTCAGGGAAATTTGCGTCTGTAACGCCGCTGAAAGACTTGTATTTGCTTATTTTAGCCGCTTCGCTCATTAAAGGATTTAAAGATAAAGAACTCATCAATTCTGCGCTGTCAGCATACCTGCAGGTTGTTTCAGCGCTTGTTTCAACAGCAATAAAAGCCTCGTCAGTGGAAAACTCAAATCCTTCCATAGTGGGAAAGAAAGCCTGCTGAAGCGGCGCTCCTTTTTTTATCTCAATAGGCTGCCCGAGCTGCATCCATGAGCTTCCATCAAGGCATTCAACCGAAAAAGCGATTGTGCCTCTTTCAGGAATGCTGACTCCAACAATATGTAATTTTCCGTCATGGTCAAAATTAAGGAAGTTTTGAGCCCCTGAAGGCTTATATTGGCACTTTGTATCTTTGTTAGTTTCTACAATTAAATACGCCTTCCCGCTTCTGTAAACAGGAGTTTTGCTTATTATCTGCAATGGGACTACGGCAGCTGCATTTCCGCTCACCCTAAACTTCACAGAGCCGTAATCCACTAAACTTGGCTTATAGCCTTCTAATATTGGAGTTCCATCTGGCTTCCTAAGCGGGGGCGTGATGCATTTTATTTTGTATTCATAACTTCCCGCGCTTAATCCAGTCAGTTTAGCTATATGCAGCTTTTCCATTGGAGCCTCGCCGAAGCTTATCTCAGGAATTTCCACTTTATCCTTGTTCCATAGCGCTGGAAACTTTGGCTTCCAGAATTCTATCTCGCTTTTAGGTATTACTACAAGGTCATTAAGAATCATATTGATTGAAAGATTGTAATTTCCAGGCGCAATATCCATTTCAGGAGGGGTTGCATACATATCCCCATTAAATTCTCCAAATGCTGAGAATTCTGGCTCCCCTTCTGCCGGATCCCTATCCAATGTCAAGATAGCATTTTCTTTCGGGCTTAACGGCAATGAAGCGCCCTCAAAATTCCAATAGGAGGTGCCGCCATAATTTACTTTCCTAAACTTCTTTTTGTAGACAACATATTTTTTTGCTGCAATCGGCTCTAATCTTATCTTTACCTCAGTTTCATGGCTAATGCCAGGATCATACATTATGCTTTTGTCAACAAATCCTTCCGCAGTTGCAGTTATAGCCCCTCCAAAAGTTCCAGTAGGCAGTCTTGTTATTAATCTGCCTTCGGAATCTGTCGAGCCGATAGGGCAGCTTACTTCTGCCGCAGTAAAATAAATCTGCGCATTTGGTATTTTTCTTGATTCATCTGAGGCATTTACCGGAATTATTAAAATTTCCTCGCTGTCCCACAAGTCAGGGCTGCATATTGTAGGGCCATCAAACAATGATGCGCTTGGAGGCTGGTTAGCTATGTCATCGATCGCAAGCCCTGTTGGAATAATCGTCTGGGGAGACGCCTTCTCCATGTAAGGGTTATTGTCCAATATCTTGCTCTGCAAAAACAGGTTGAATTTGTATCCTTCATTCCCGAAGATAATTGCGGATGGGTCTCTTATTTCAACAAAAACTGGGTATTCCACATCATAAGAAAATAAAGATCTCTGAAATCCCACTGCAGGAATAGGCCCAAGCCCAGATTCAGACCTGCAGACTGCGCCATCGCATACATTAAACTTGAAAGGAAAAAAGCCAGGAAGATACTCAAACCTGATATCATAAGTGGCGAAAGAAGCAGCGCCAGTATGCAGCGGCAATGTTTCCAAACCATCATAAATGCCTCTTGTTATTAAGTCGTCATCTCCATATGGCACATAATTTCTAGAGCCAAGCACCCGAAGCTGCTGAATATTAGTATTTAAAATGTCTTTCAAATCCTCTTCTACTCTATGTTCTATCCAGAAAGAAGGTGTGAAATCAAATCTTAGTTCTGAGGTAACGGGAAGTTTATTTGATTCTGGTCCCGAATAAACAAATATAAGAGTATTCGTATATTTCTCCAGATACCTATTATTAGACTGGTTATCTGCAACTGCAGATGCAAGCTCGTATATTGCCCTCATATTGAAAGGTATTGTGACAAAAAAGTCTTCAATGTCAACTTTAGAATCTCCCTTTTCAATTTTTAAAGGATAATTTGCGTTGATTAAGACATCTGAATCCCTTATTAGAGCCTCAGTTGCCAATTTGCCTTCATTGATTGAAAATCCCTGTTTTTTGAATTCATCAAAATTATTCAGGCACGAATTCAGGTTGGATTTCACATAATCAGAAATCTGTTTTTCTATTGAAATGCCGCTTTTAGGATCAGACTCCCTAAGCTTAGGCTTTTGGACAAAAGGGATGCTGCTGTCGGCATAAAACCAGTAAGCTGTCCTGTCACCTGATGCAGGATAAAGTTTTTCAGATTTGATATTATTCTTGCTTGGATCAATTGAGGTATATCCTCCATTCTCGCCGATAAGCCTGAGCCCCTCCAAAGCAGTGGAATAAATGCATTGGTCCACAAATTCCTTTACAGGATTGAAGTCAGCAGAAACTTCCTGGACCTCTGCAAGTCTTGTTTCAATCCTGCTTTCAGTCGTAAAAGTTGTTGCGTAAAAGTAAAACGCGCCTGCTATTATTATCAAAATGCCTATAATGAGGAAGATTGCTATTTGCCCTTTTTTTAACATTTTCAAATGCATCTCATTTCATCTCCTTGTTGAGTTCCTTTTGTATAATCTCAAGGTCATAGAGCTTCTGCTCCATCAGTTCACGAGCAAGCATGGATTTCTTTTTGCCGAGCTTTTTGGCTATTTTTTCTAGAAGGCCGTCTATTTCTTTTGACACTGTTATCCTAATTTGTATGCTCATAGTATATTAAAAGGCTAATCATAGTCCTATCTAAGTACTAATATATAAATATTTGCTATAAAATTAGTAAATTTTATACAAGAAATAGCATAAATAAAGTATATTTAAAGTAAAAATATTATTATAAAAATTATTGAAGTACTCTATTTATACTTTATCAAGACTTAATATAGAATAAATTAATCCTATTACGTTCAGGAAAAAATAAGCAATACACAAATCCGTAAGCTTTATAAATTACCGACTAATTCCAAATTGAATGTATGATAATCCTTCTTTAGATAAAACACTATAAGACAATAGCGTAAATTTATCTATGGAGGGATAACTATGCCTTTTCGCGCTAATGCCCTGGTAGTGTAGCCTGGTACAGCGTAAAGGCAGTCATGCTGCAGGAACTATCATGAAGCCCTGTCAACAGGCATTTGCTTGGAAGAACGGCTTCGACTCGGGTTCAAAAGAACTTTTTCACGAAAAAATCATTAAGAAGGTTTTTGGAAGTCCCGACCAGGGCGTTTATAATCATTATGCTCAAGCGGGCCGGTAGCTCAGCCTGGTAAAACGTTGCTTTTGGGCAATAGAGCATCTGTCGGGGAATTGCAAGCATAATTTCGCGGGTGTTACTTTTAATCAGGTGGTCGCGAGTTCGAATCTCGTCCGGCCCATCATATTAATATTAAACATGACAAAGAAAAAATTTAAGGTCGACAAGCATATACTGACGCCAAAGCATGTGAAGCTCAGCGACAAGCAAAAAGCCCAGCTTTTCGAAAAATACGGGATTACTGAAAGAGAGATGCCCAAGATACAGAAGACTGATTCTGCGATTTCAAATCTTGATGTCAAAACAGGAGATGTGATAGAAATAACAAGGAAAAGCCAGACTGCAGGCGAAGCATTTTTTTACAGGGTGGTGATTGATGTATAAGTACGGCAAAATACTCATCCAGAAATATTTTGAGGAGCAGAGCTTTGTAGATTCAGATATAGAGTCATTCAACCATTTTGTCGACAAGGAGCTACAAAATATAATCGAGGAAAACAAGGAGATAGTGCCTACAATCATACCGCACAACATTGACGACTTCAAGATAAAATTTGACAAGATATGGGTTACAAAGCCCGAGATAACAGAAGCTGACGGCAGCAAGAGGAAAATTTTCCCTATTGAAGCGAGATTAAGAAAAATCACATATTCTTCGCCTATTTTCATTGATGTAAGCGCGCACATTAACGGAGTCCAGAGGGAAAGCTTCACGACGCAGATCGGCAATCTTCCGATAATGCTGAAGAGCAAGTGGTGTCATCTGCATAAGATGAACAGGGAAGAGCTTGTGCAGAAAGGGGAAGACCCTGATGAGCCAGGGGGATACTTCATAATCAACGGAACTGAGAAAGTGCTGATAAAAATTGAGGATCTTGCCTCAAACAAGTCTTTGATTGAGAGGGACAGCACATCCGGGCAGCTTGCATTAAAGCTTTTCTCGGAATACGGCTCATTTAAAATTCCGCATGTAATGGAGAAATCCAAAGACGGCGTTTTCTACATCACATTCACGAGAGTCAAGAAAATACCTGTGATAGCCGTGATAAAAGCGCTTGGGCTTCTAAAGGATGAAGAGATAACCAAATTTATCTCTTCGGCAAGGCAGTATGATGAAGTCATAATAAACCTTCTTGAGTTTGTTTCCATAAAGACGCAGGAAGAGGCTCTTGATTATATTGCAAAAAGGATCGGAATCACGCAGTCGAAAGAAGTCAGGATTGAGAGGACAAAGGAAATCCTGGATAAGTACCTTCTTCCAAACCTTGGAGTGGATGAGGCAAGCAGGATAAGGAAGGCATACAACATATGCAAGCTCCTTAAAAGATATATACATGCGATTAATATGGAGATAGATGTGGACGACAAGGATAATTATTCAAACAAAAGGCTCAAGATGAGCGGAGACCTTCTTGCAGACCTGATAAGATTAAACCTCAAGGTTCTTATCGGCGACCTGCTTTATAACTTTCAAAGGACTGTAAAGAGGGGAAAATTCCCTTCAATCAAGAACATGATAAGGGACAAGCTCCTTACCCAAAGGATTTATTCCTCAATGGCGACAGGGGTGTGGGTAGGGGGAAGAAAGGGAATCAGCCAGAGAATTCAGAGGCTTAATCATCTGGAAACATTGTCGCATCTTCAGAGGGTTGTAAGCCCGCTGAGCGCAGAGCAGGAGAACTTCGAGGCAAGGCAGCTGCATCCGACACATATAGGGAGGCTGTGCCCGATAGAGACGCCCGAAGGGACAAACATAGGCTTAAGAAAAAACCTCTCGCTGCTTTGCAGCATTTCAAGCGATTCAAGCAAGGATGATGTTGTGAAATCACTTAAAAACATGGGCTTAAAGATGGTGGCTTAAAATGGAAGCTGAAGTTTACTTAAACAATGAATTTATAGGAACCATTGACAATCCTGCTGAATTTGTAAGCAAGCTGAAGGAAGAAAGAAGGCTCGGAAGCATAACAAATAATTTGAATGTCCTTTATGATATTAAATCAAATAACATCCACATTGAATGCTCAAAGGGAAGGGCAAGAAGGCCGCTTATCATAGTCAAGGACGGACTTCCTTTATTGACTGAGAAACACATAAAGCAGCTTGAGAAGAATGAGATATCATGGTCTGACCTTGTCAAGCAGGGCATAATAGAATATCTTGACGCGATGGAAGAGGACGACGCTCTTGTCGCATTTTATGAAAATGAGCTGACGCCTAAGCACACACATCTTGAGATAATGCCACTGGCAATGCTCGGATACTGCACTTCTCTTGTTCCCTACGGCAATTTCAACCAGTCAACAAGGCTTAATGCAGGCTCAAAAAACCAGAAGCAGGCGCTTGGACTGTACGCTTCAAATTTCTCAGTAAGGATGGACATGGATGTAAACGTGATTCACTATCCCCAGGTTCCCGTAGTGCAGACAATTATGCACAATATTTCTGATTATGGCAAGCACCCAGCAGGGCAAAATATAGTAGTGGCAATCATGAGCTATAAAGGGTACAACATGGAAGACGCCATCATAATCAACAGGGGCTCAATAGAAAGGGGTTTTGGGAGGTCAACATATTACAGGCCAAGCATAGCAGAGGAACTTAGGTACGCAGGCGGCCTCATGGACGAAGTTTGCATTCCCAACAAGGATGTAAAAGGATACAAAAGCGAAAAGGATTACAGGCTGCTTGAAGAAGACGGCGTTATTTTCGCTGAGGCAAAAGTCAGGGAAGGAGATGTTGTCATAGGAAAGACTTCCCCTCCAAGATTCCTAATCTCGATGGAAGACTACAGTCTTGCATCAAATATAAGGAGAGAAAGCTCAATAAACCTTCAGCATGGCGAGGAAGGCATAATCGATTTTGTGCTTCTTACTGAAAATGAGGAGGGCAATAAGCTTTTTGAAGTAAGGATAAGGGACCAAAGAATCCCTGAGATAGGAGACAAGCTGACAAGCAGGCACGGGCAGAAAGGAGTTATCGGATTGATTGTGCCTCAAAGCGACATGCCTTTCTCTGCTTCCGGAATCATGCCAGATTTAATATTCTCGCCTCACGGAATCCCTTCAAGAATGACAATAGCGCACATGATAGAAATGCTGGCAGGAAAAACAGGGGCGTTGGCCGGAAGATACATAAACGGCACTACTTTTGATGCAGAGCCCGAGGAAAGATTAAGAAAAGAGCTTCTTGCTCTCGGCTTTAATGAGAGCGGCGTTGAGACAATGTACAATGGAGAGACAGGAGAAGAATACCAGGCAAAAATATTCATCGGAAACATGTATTATCTGAAATTAAAGCACATGGTTGCGAATAAAATCCACTCAAGAGCTCGCGGACCAATACAACTGCTGACAAGGCAGCCTACTGAAGGAAGAGCCAAGGAAGGCGGGCTAAGGCTGGGAGAGATGGAGAAAGACACTTTCGTAGCCCACGGCGCGGCTTTGCTTTTGAAGGAAAGGTTTGACAGCGACAGGACAATCGTGCCTGTGTGCGAGAGCTGCGGCATAATCGCAATAAAGGATGAGTACAAGAACAAGTCATACTGCCAGATTTGCGGTGAGAATACTACAATAAGCGAGATAGAAATGAGCTATGCCTTCAAGCTTATGCTTGACGAGCTTAAATCGCTTGGAATATACCCAAAAATGGAGTTGGAGGGAAAATACTAAAATGGAGCAGGAAGCCGTAAAGGAAGATGTAAAGCTGCCTGAAGGTGATGAAGAGAAAAAGGTTGAGAGGATTGAGCCTGATGAGCATTTCATAAGCAAGCAGGTCAGAAGCATTGTGTTTTCCATGCTCTCTCCCAAGATGATAAAAAAGATGGCGTCTGCAAAAATTGTGACGCCTGAATTATATGACAAGGAAGGGTATCCTGTTGATGGCGGGCTCATGGACATAAGGCTGGGAGTCATTGATCCCGGACTAAGGTGCAAGACCTGCGGGCTGAAGCTGAAAGAGTGCATAGGGCATTTTGGATACATAGAGCTTGCAAGGCCAATCATACACATCAAGTTTGTTGGAATAGCCCTTACGCTGCTGAAGTGCATATGCAAGGACTGCGGAAGAATACTTGTTCCTGAAAATAAGATAACCAAGATGAGGGAAATTCTTGACACAGTTGAGAAAGAGGCAGGCATTGAGGGAAGAAGGAAGAAAATTAAGGAAATAATCGCAAATTTAAAAACTGTCAACAAATGCCCTCACGGCAACTGCAAGGCAAAACAAGGTAAAATATCGCTTGAGAAGCCAACTACATATCTTGAAGATGACACAAGGCTCAGTCCAATAGAGATAAGGTCAAGGCTGGAGAAAATTCCTGACGGCGATGCAGAACTTTTCGGACTGAAAGTGCCTCATATAAGGCCTGAATGGATGGTAATGACGCTGCTTTCAATACCTCCCGTCACAATGAGGCCAAGCATCACTCTTGAATCGGGCGAGAGAAGTGAAGACGATTTAACGCATAAATTGGGGGATATTGTAAGAATCAACCAGAGGCTTTTCGAAAACATCAATGCAGGCGCCCCTGAAATAATTGTTGAAGACTTGTGGGATTTGCTTCAGTATCACATCACAACTTATTTTGACAACAGCGTTGCGCAGCTGCCTCCTGCAAGGCACAGGAGCGGTCAGCCTTTGAAAACTTTAACAGAAAGAATCAAGAGCAAGGAAGGGAGAATCAGGCATAACCTGGCAGGAAAGAGGACAAATTTCTCCGCAAGAACCGTTATAAGCCCTGACCCCATGATTGAGCTGAATGAAGTAGGAGTTCCTCTGATAATTGCAATGAAGCTTACAGTCCCCGAAAGGGCAAATGAATGGAACATGAATTACCTGAAAAAGTTTGTTCAAAACGGTCCTGACAAGTATCCAGGGGCGAATTATATAATAAGGCCTGACGGCAAAAAGAAGAAAATAACTGACGAGACCAAAGAAGCTTCTCTTGAAGAGCTGCAGCCAGGCTATCTGATTGAGAGGCACTTAATGGACGGCGATGTTACAATCTTCAACAGGCAGCCAAGCCTGCACAGGATGTCAATGATGTGCCACCGCGCGAAAATACTTCCCGGCAAGACATTCAGATTAAATCCAAGCGTCTGCAATCCTTACAATGCTGATTTTGACGGCGATGAGATGAATCTTCACGTGCCACAGACAGAAGAAGCAAGGATAGAAGCAGAAATTTTGATGGAAGTCCAGACGCAGCTTATTTCACTTAGGTACGGCCTCAGCGTAATCGGATGCATACAGGACTCAATATCCGGAAATTATATACTTACAAAAGACCTCAATGTAACAAGACAGGATGCAATTGACATACTCAGCGCAGTCGGCATGATTGACTTTTCAAAGCTTCCCAGAAAAGCGATAGTAAGCGGAAAGGAAGTTTTCAGTGTTTTGCTGCCTGAAGACTTCAGCTATGAGGGAACTTCAAGGCTTTATGATCCGTCAAAAACTGACAATGAAAAAGATGCTTATGTAGTTATTGAAAATGGCAAGCTTATCAGCGGGGTTATGGACAGGGCAAGCCTTGGCGAGGAATCAGGGCTGCTTTTAAGAAGGCTACACCAGAAATACGGCAAGGACTTTACAATTAGGCTTCTTGAGAAAATCTTCAGGCTGGGCATTGAAGTATTGTTAAGGGTAGGATTCACTTCAGCATTGGCCGATACAGATCTGCCAAGCGATGCAAGGGCAAAGATAAAGGACACACTGGAGCAGGCAAACAAGGAAGTAAGCAGCCTGATAAAATCATTCAATGAAGGAAGGCTTGAAACTTTCCCTGGAAAAACTCCAATGGAGACTCTTGAGCTTAAGATACTTGAAGTTTTGAACAAGGCAAGAAACGAAACAGGAATCCTTGTTTCAAAATTTGCAGATTCGCATTCAAACACAATGATAATGGCAAAATCCGGAGCAAGAGGCAATTTGCTGAACCTCGCCCAAATGGCTGCCTGCGTCGGCCAGCAGGCTATGAGGGGCAAAAGAATAGAGAAGGGATTTACAGGCAGGACAATGTCATGCTACTCAAAAGGCGACTTAAGCCCCGATGCTCACGGCTTTATTGCAAACGGATTCAAAAATGGGCTGACGCCGCAGGAATTCTTCTTCGGCTCAATGACCGGAAGGGACTCGCTGATGGATACTGCGCTAAGAACCCCAAAAAGCGGCTATCTCTACAGAAGGCTGTCAAATGCAATGCAGGACCTAAAGATAGAATATGACAATACTGTAAGAGACGCATCATCAAAAATAATACAATTCATGTATGGAGAAGATGGGGTTGATGTTTCAAAGTCGGAAAACGGAATTGTCAATGTAAAGAGAATAATAAAGGAAAATTTATAGGTGCAAAATGGAAGATGTATTTAAGGAATACCAGGACAAGCTGCCTAAGAAGGTGCTTGATGAAATTCAGGAAAATATGCCTAAAAACATAAGCGCTTCAAAGCTGAAAAAGATTCTGGAGGCAGTTCATGAGGAATATAAGCTTGCTTTAATAAGCCCGGGAGAGGCAGTGGGAGTCGTGTCAGCCGAATCAATAGGCGAGCCGGGAACGCAAATGACATTAAATACTTTCCACTTCGCGGGAGTTGCGGAGATGAACGTAACAATGGGGCTGCCAAGAATAATCGAAATCCTAGACGGCAGGAAGGAGCTTGATACCCCCATGATGGAGATATATCTTAACAAGAATATGGCAAAGGGAAAGAACATAGAAGAACTAAGGAGATTCGCGCTTTCAATAAAGGAGACCAAGCTGCAGGACATCATTTCAGAGTTTTCAATAAACATAACTGATTTGACCGTTGTGGCAAAGCTCGACAAGGAAAAAATGAAGGACATTGGAATGGCAAATTCCAAGGTTATTGAAGCAATAACAAAGCAGACAAAAGGCTTGAGCATAAAGGACGATGGAGATTCCCTTTCAATAAAAAGCAAATCCAAGGAAGAGAATTTCAATGAAGTATACAAGATAAAGGAAAAAATCAGGGTATTGACGATAAAAGGCATTAAGGGAATAAGCCAGGTGCTCCCTGTCAAGAGAGATGATGAATTCATAATTGTCACGGCAGGCTCAAACCTTTCAGAGATCCTTAAGCTCGAGGAGGTTGACAGCTATAGGACTGCCACTAACAACATATTTGAGATAGAGCAGGTGCTTGGGATAGAAGCTGCAAGAGAATCAATAATAAGGGAAGTATTCAAAGTCATTGAAAGCCAGGGGCTGAATGTTGATGTAAGGCACATAATGCTTGTCGCAGACACAATGTGCGTCAGCGGCACTGTAAAGGGAATAACAAGATACGGCGTTGTAAGCGAAAAGTCAAGCGTGCTTGCAAGGGCGTCATTTGAAACCCCTATCAAGAACATAATCAATGCTGCCCTTGTGGGAGAGGTTGACGAGCTTAATTCCGTTGTTGAAAACGCAATGATAAACCAGACAATACCCATTGGAACAGGGCTGCCAAAGCTTACAATGAAGACTCCCGATAAAAAATAAGCATAAGGCAAAATGAAACCATTAACTTCAACCCAGGTAAAGAAGCTCATAAAGGAAGAGAAAGTTATAGTTGGCAGCGAAAGAACATTAAAAAGCCTCAAGCTTGGAAAAATAAGCAAAGTACTTCTTTCATCAAACTGCCCTGCAAGAATTGAGAAGAGCATCATGCATTATTCCGCATTAAGCGGGGCTGAAGCTATAAAGCTTAAATACGCGAATGACGAGCTTGGAGTGATCTGCAAAAAGCCGTTTTCTATTTCCATGCTGGGAGTGCTTAAGGCTTAAAAAGGGTTGTGCGAAATTTAATGGAGAAGATAAAATACGATTCCGACTTGATGAAGATAATCTCGATTTTTGAGTCAGCTACAGGCGCAAGGCTGAAAGACGCTATATCCGCCGAAGGCAGCTTGATTCTCATTGTGCAGGAAGGCGACATGGGCAGGGCAATTGGCAAAAACGGCTCTAATATAAGGAAAATGGAGAACCTGCTTAAGAAGAAGATAAAAGTCGCGGAGTTCAGCAGTGATACCTCCCGTTTTGCAGAAAATTTGATGATGCCACTTCAGGCGAAAAATATTGAGGTTTTGGATGGTGTTATTTCCATATACTGCAATGACACAAAGACAAGGGCAATGCTGATTGGAAGGGAAAGGAGCAACATCAATTTCATCACTGGAATTCTTAGAAGGTATTTTGAGGTTAAGGAAGTGAAAGTATTGTAGAGACTGAATTACAATAAAATATTTAAATGCAGGTTTCCCAGTCGTTTGAATGGTAGAAGTGACCTATGCCCTGCTGACAGTAAGCCTTATATTATTTTTCGGATTTTTCGCTGAATTCATATTTAAGAGATTCCACATACCTGATATACTTTTTCTGATATTGCTCGGATTTATTCTTGGACCTTATGTCACAGGCTACCTGAAGCCTGAACAGTTCTCTTCAATAGCGCCTTTTTTCACCGCTTTTGCCCTGCTTTTTTTGCTTTATGACGGCGCCTTTAACATAGACCTTGCATCGTTTGCTAAAGGGCTTTCCATAAGCATATGGGTTACATTGTTCAATTTTTTTGTTTCAGCCATGGCAATATCGGGAATACTTGTCTTATTAAAATTTGACATAAGGATTGCCTTGCTCGCAGGATTTATCCTTGGAGGGGTTTCTTCTGCATTTGTTATACCCACATTAAAGCAGCTTAATGTAAAGGGAGAGATTTATTCTGTTCTTACACTGGAGTCAGCCCTTACTGATGTGCTATGTATAGTATTTGCGTTTACAGTGATGGAGATAATCAAGCTTAATACTTTCAGCTTTAAGGTTATAAGCGGGCAGATTGCCTCATTATTTGCTGTTGCCGGAATAATTGGGATAATAAGCGGAGCAGTCTGGATAATAATTGTAAGAAGGGTTTTAAAGCAAAATAAGTCCTATATAGCCACTATAGCCTATCTTCTTTTGGTTTATGTAATAACAGAATATCTTGGAGGCAATGGCGCAATAGCTTCCTTGTTTTTCGGGCTTGTGCTGAAGAATTCAAAGCAGCTGATTAACGTATTCAGGATAATAATCCGGAAAAAAGCCAATTCTAAAAAAGAGGTCAATGGCTATGAAGTCGGACTCGCAACGCCAACAGAACAGCTGTTTTATTCCCAAATCTCATTTTTCCTCAAAACATTCTTTTTTGTTTACATAGGGATTTTATTTAATATAAGGGATATTAAGGTCTTGTTGATAGGGGCTGTGCTGGCAATTGCAATAATGCTGGCAAGAAACTTGTCTAAATTTGTGTCCAAGAGATTTGATAATGAGCACAGGGAATTAATAAAATCAATTTTTGCAAGAGGCTTGGCTGCTGCAGCAATAGCGCAGGTGGTTATGTTGAATAAGATAGAGGGAGCTATGATCATTCAGAACATAACATATACCGTCATCATATTTACAATACTGTTAAGCTCAATAAAGATTTATCTTTTGAAGAGAAAAATTCCAACAGAGCAAAATTAATCAACCATTACAAGCACTTCCGCCAGATTCTTGATGCATAAATCAGTATTGAGCCTCTTGCCTTTTGAAATGCTCAGGCCGGCTGCTTCAAACATGCACTTGTCGCTTTTTCCGTCTCCAACAGCAATGCATTCCTCCAATCCCAAATTATGTTTTTTTGACAGCTCAATAAGCTTTTCCCTTTTGCATATCGCGAAGTCGCAGCACTCATTGTTAAACTTAATCTTTAGTTCGACTTCTCCTGTTAATTTCCCATTTTTAACAACTAATTTTGGGCATGCAAACTCATCAACATCCAGCATATTGGCAAAATACTCAACTACAGGAGAAAATGCAACAGAAATTATGACAACCTTGTACTGCTTTTTCTTCAGCATCTCTATTATTTTCTTTGCATTCCTTGCAGGCTTTATCTTCCTGCAGACTGCATAAACCTCTTCGAGAGTTCTGCCCTTAAAATATTTTGCGAGGCTTATTGTAATCTCATATTCCTTTATTTTCCCTTTCCTGTATTTTTCCCTTAAAGCTTCAAGCTCTTTTTCAAACCCCCATTTTTTGGCTATGAACTCTATGCTGCTTCCATGGATCAAAGTGCTGTCTAAATCAAAAGCAATCAGCTTATGCGATTTGCCGATTATTCCAGTTTCCTCAAGAATGGTCTGGATTATCTGCTCAGACATTGCTATAAGATTCTCAACAGGCTGCTTCTTGTGAACAAGCTTTCCTATATCCACTTCTTTTATCTTCAATTTGCTCTTGAATGCTTCAAGCAAAAGCTGGATATCCACGCCCCATTTCGGGTTAATCCTTATTTTCTCAAGAAATTCCCTTTTTGCGGCAAACTGGCCGCTCAATGGCTGCGAGAAATCCACCATCGGCAGTATAACTTTCAGCAGGGGCTTTACTGCAAGCTCAGTCACTCTTCCCCTTTTTCTTCTGAAAGTGGCTTTTGTAAAATCCGCTTCATTGCTCAGGATGGGATGCGCCAGCGCAGTTATTTTCCTGGGAGATATGTTTGTCAAATCAGCATCAATGAAAACCAGAATGTCCCCCTTAGCCCTTTTGATGCCTGTAGAGATGGCCGTTCCCTTGCCAAGATTTGTTTTGTGGGATACGACTATGACATTATATTTTTTTGCAATAGATTTAGTGCAATCGGCAGAGCCGTCATCAACAACTATTATCTCATCCAGCAATTTTACTTTTTTTGCTACATTAAGCACTTTTCCAATAGTCTTTTCTTCATTATAGGCTGGAATTATCAATGATACTTTCATTTTATTGTTATATTAAACTCTTAATTAATCTTCTTGTTGAAGTTATTTCATCCAAAAGCCTTTGGGAATGATTAATGGATATGTCTGCAGCAAGCCTGCTGGAAAGTGTTTCTTTCATTTTCCACCCCCATTTCCTCGCATAATCGAGAATTTCGTCAGAAACTGTTTTCTTCTTATTCAGCATATTATGAAATACCCTTATGAGGGCATAGCTGCTTCTGGGCATGATAGATTGGGACATTTTTAGAAAGCGCCTGCAATAATTATGGACAATATCGCTTTCCAATCCATTGTAAGCAGAAAGCCTTTGCAGTTCATTTCTGACATAAGGAAATGGGGGAATATAAATAACATCACCTTCAACCTTAAATGGCTCCTTAATACCTATTTCAGACGGCACAACAGCATAAAACTCCTCCTGAATCTTTTTCAAGATAGATTTTATAATTGCCCCTATTCCCGCTATGTAAATGGGGTGGTTCATATCCATTCCGCGCTGCTCAATTGTGCCGTGCTGGCTAACCCTTATTGGGCCCCATGCAGTATTTAGAATTGAGCCGTAAAGGGGCAGTACTTGGATGTTAAGCCCAAGGCTTTTAATGTAGGACTTCCATTTCTCATACCTTGTTGTTATAATATCAATAATGTCAAGCACTGTCAGCTTGTAATGAGGCAAACCGCCAAATTCTTCCATATTAGCATAAAGCCCATTTGGGCTGCTTAATGCCTCTCCTCCTCTGTACATAATAACCCTTGAATCTTTGCCAATATACCTTCCTTGATAAAAAGGGGAAGACTGCATGAAGCATGCTAATGCGGGATCAGCGGCAATAAGCAGGTTATAACTGTTTACAAAGCTGTCTTTTATTTTTGACCTTACAAGCATTTTTAGGATTCTAAGCTCATAATCAAAAATGCCTCTTGGCAGAGTGTAATGGCAGTGGAAGCCTGCACATCTACCTGCTATCTTAAACCTGTTTTTTCCAAAAATGTATTCCTGTACCTTGTACCTTTTGTCATCCCTCATAAAAGGGTTGAATTTTCCGGGATAAGTTCCAAGAGGGCAGAGCAAAATGCCTTCCTTTTCTGCTATTGAAGCAAGGTACTCAAGCTCGTCAAGCAAATGCCCCATTGTGTCCGGCAACATCTCATTAGGGTAACTGGCAATCTCTATCATGTTGCCTGCGCATTCTTTCTTTATTTTGTCTATTGTAAAAAGCTCAACTTCAAACCCCGTGAGGGATTTTTTTAGGGGAAATTTTTTATCCGTCATGTTTTCGAGTTGGCATAAGCTATCCAAAATATATTTTATTGTTCTTAAATTCCAGCATAAGCTTCTCATAAAAATCAGAGACTATCTTTTCATTCTTTAGAATGTCCCATATCCAGAACCACACTTGGAGGGTAATTTTATCTTTATCGGCATTTTTTACAAAAATAAGAGGCTCAAGAACTTTTGGATTTTTCGGCATTACAAAAAATTTTTCTATAACGCTCAATTCCCTCTTGGGAACATTAGGCAGGACATTAGGGTTTTCGTGGAGGATTTTATTTATCAGGTCTATTGCTTTTTTGTAGTTTGAGTCATTCTTTACATTAATTCTCAAATCTATCTTTATAAACTCACCTTTGCTGTAGTTTGCGACATTTCCAGTGACAAAGCGCATATTTGGGACTATAAGCAGTTTCCCCTCAAGGGATCTTATGACTGTTTTTATCAGGGTTATGTCTTTCACTATGCCAATTATCCCGTCTATTTCAACAATATCTTCCTCTTTAAAAGGCCTCTCGACTGAAATGACAAGCCCTGCAAAAAAATTCTGGAGTATTGGGAGCATTGTGAGGAGCAGCGTAATTCCCAAAATGCCGAGTGCAGCCAAAAAAGCCGTAATATTGAAGTCAAGAATTTTTTGGAAGGCAAAATAAAAACCCAGAAAATATATTGTGTATGTGGATATTTTTGACAGGGACTTTAAAACTATAGGGCTGAATTTTTGTCTTAAAGCCTTCTGAAGCAGCCTTGAGACTATATTTGAGGCTATAAAAGTAAGCAGAATTACAAAAATAAACAACAGGAAGTTCTGCAAGGAGACTTCGCCTATAAAATTACCGCCGTTACTATCAAGAATTGACATTATACACCTTCCTTACGGGCCATGAAATCTCAATATCTGCCTTGTCATATGCCTTTTTAAGGGATTTTATGAGTTCGTGGGTTACTAAGTATCTGTCAACAAAGCTCTTAACTCTGAGGATAATTGAAAAATTTATATTGGAATCTCCAAATGTGTGGTATCTGATAAACGGCTCAAAATCTTTGACAGCCCCTTGCACGGTTTTTTGTATTTTTCTCGCAGCATCAATAGTCACCTTCTCAACTTTTTCAAGATTAGATGTATAAGCTACTCCGCATTGGATTACTATACTCATCTCAGGCACGGGCAAGGAGTTGTTTGTTATTATTGTTGATGCTATTTTCGAATTCGGCACTACAATCAAAGTATTTGGCAATGTTCTTATTCTTGTTGACCTCCATCCTATGTCTTCCACATATCCATTTAATCCGCCTTCCATCTCTATAAAATCACCTATCCTTATCGGCTTGTCAGAAATTATGTGCAAGCCCGCAAAGAAATTTGATAGTGTATCCTGCAGCGCAAATCCAACTGCTATTCCCCCTATGCCAAGAGTGGCGACTAAAGGAGTGATCTCAATATTAAAATGATTTAATGTAATCATCATGCCTATAAGATACACCAAGACATTTAGAGACTTAATGACAAGCCTTGGCATGCTCTGAAAGCCGGGATTTAAAGCAATCCACTTCTCCATTGCTATTTTTGTCAGCCTGTAAAGCACAAAGACTGCCCAAAGCACGCCTAACACAAAGAAAATGTCATTCACTAATTCTATTCCCCGCTTTAAATAATCTATTTGCAATAAAGAAAAATAAACTCCAATAAGAACTGCTCCTGCAATGAAGGGTTTTTGCAATGCGGCAAGAAGCTTGTCATCTATATCTGTTTTAGTTTTCCTTGTTATTCTTTTGATGTATCTATTTATAATAAAATATAAAATTTTAGCAAAGACAAAAGAGAATATAATGCCCGCTATTGCAATGCCAATTTCTATATTTAGCGCCGAGTATATTGCCATTCTAAGACAAAATCACATCCTTAATTTTTCTATAACTTCGTATACGCCCTGCACAGAGGGCTTTTCAGTCACTTCATCAGCAAAAAGCTTGAGCCTTTCTTCGGCATTCGCAACTGCAATCTTGAAGCCGGGGCTTGTAAACAAGTCAATATCATTTTCGCCGTCTCCTATAATTATGGTTTTCTTGGGATCTATTCCAAGATATCCTAAAGCCAATTTCAATGTAACTCCTTTATCTATGCCTCTTGGCAGCACCATTATCTCATCAGCATTAGTCCTAAACCCTATAAAACTTCCAAAAGTATGGAGCACATCTTTTAATTTGCCTTCAAATACCTTGGAAACGCTTATTATCCCTTCTTCAATATTTGCTGGAAAATTGCTTTTCTTAAGAAGCCTCTTTGCTTTTTCAAATTTCTCAGAGCCAAATCTCCAATTTAATCCAGTATCGGGAAAATAAACATAGCTTCCATTTTCTGCTATTATGCAGTCCCATACGGGATGTTTCTTATAAAGCTCTTTGGCATATTTTTCATCCCTTCCTGTCACTAAAAACAGGGGCTTGTTTAATGATTCAAGTTCCATTAGGACAGCCTCATCAACAGCGCCGGGCTTGTCAGTTATAGTTCTGTCAAAATCAGTTATAACAGCAGACACATCATCAAGATTTATCTTCTCAAGCCTCCAGTCGGTTTTTTCTTTTATCAGTTTCCTATAAAGCTGATAATGCCTGTCAATGCCTCTGGACATTTCAAATCTGGACTTAACAATTTTAATGCTCTCAATTCCCATTTTCTCTCTTAATTTGTTATTTTTCAAAAGCTTCAAAATTTTCTCTGCTGTTTCATCTGTATCTCCGACATCAACAAGAAACCCATTTACGCCGTTTTTAATCTGCAAAGCTATGCCTGGCACACTAGTTCCAATTATCGGTTTTCCGCAGGACATTCCTTCGGTAACGGCCAGGCCAAATCCTTCATTTTTTGAGGTGAGCACCACTAAATCAGCAGAGTTGTAATATAGGGGCAGCTTTTCATAGTCTAAGCTGCCTGTAAAAATAATGTAATCCTTTAAATTAAGATCTTCAATCAGCTTATAAATCTCCCTTTCGCATTCCTGCCTTTCATTTGATATTTTATTGGTGAGAGACTCCCCACCAACAAACATAAGCCTTGCATTGGGGAATTTTCCAATTATTTTAGGCATAGAACTTATTAGCTGCGCATGGCCGCTTTTAGAGTCAATGCGCTGGACGCTTAGGATTATTTTGCAATCTTTTGGGATGCTGTATAAATTTTTTATTTCATCGCCGCATTTCTTTGGCCTGAAAAGGCTGGTATTTGCAATTGGATGTATTATCTCGGCTTTTTCAGCAGGCAGCCCCGCCTTAATTGCGGATTTTGCATATTCTTCGCATGAGAAAATGACCTTGTCAAACTCCTTCATATGCCTTATAAGGAACTGCTTGAGATGCTTTGATATTGAATCAATGAATGGAATGTGCCATGTCAGTATGATTGGAATGCCTCTTGGAATGTTCCTGTAAATAAGCAGCATCTGGAAGTCGTGTATATGCACCACTTCGGTTGGATTTTTTTCAAGAAGCCCCTCAATCTGCCTGCCCAAAGACAGGTTTAGCTGGTGATATTCATCATAGCCATAAGTTATTAGGGGCTCTTTTTTAAAAAATTCCCCTTCGCCATGACACTCTTTATAGATTCTTTCCTTAAAATTGCTGTATCCCTTCAGCAAATCCTCTTTTAAAGGCTCTTTAGGGATTCTGAAGACCTTTATTCCCTTGATTAAATCCTCGCTGGACTCATTAGGCGGCCTTAAATGAACCTCAACGACCTCATTCCCCCTCTGTATTAGCCCTTTGGCTAGATTAAGGAGGTATGTTGAAACCCCCCCTACTTGAGGGTAAAATGACTGGCTTGCAAAAAATATTTTCATTTTCTACAATAAAAAAACCGAAAATTATATATAAGATTTAGTATACAAAATGATACCATGCTCCAGACCTATCAAATGCTTTTTGAGATGATGGAAAAATTAGGCAAGAAATGGGCAGTGCCCCTGCTGATTTTCCTGTTATTTTACGAGCAAACCACATTTTCAATAATAAAAAAACAGCTAAAAATGACTTCAAGGGTGCTTTCAAGAAAATTAAAGCTGCTTGAGACTTTAGGATTGATAGAAAAGGCAGTTGTTGACAGTACAGGCAAGGCATATTATTCTTTAAGCGATAAGGGAAAGAAGCTGTCCCAAATGATGCTTGAGCTTGGAGAGGCAGTCAGGAACTTTCCATAAGGTTTTTTTGCAGGTTAGCATTTTTATACAGCCAGTTTCTTAAAACAATAGGGGTAATTATTGTTGTTAACAGGCTCATAAGCACAAGCGAAACATAGATATCCTGCTTTATCAGCCCTGCATTAAGCGCTATCAATGCCACAATCATGGCAACCTCACCTCTTGGCGACATTCCCCATCCCACTATTGATGCGTCTTTGTGCGACAGTCCCTGCAGCTTTGCCGGGATATAGCAGCCTATAACTTTTGAAATTACGGCAATAACCGTCAGCGCCGCAAGAAACCAAATCACATTTAATGACAATTCCCGAACATCTGCAAGTATTCCGAGCGACACAAAAAATATGGATGCAAAAATTATGTGCAGGTACTCTGCCCCTTCCCTATAGTCTTTTCCATGCTTTACAAATGCGCCTTCAAGAATCATTCCCGCAAGAAACGAGCCGACAATTGCAGACAATTGAATGAGTTCAGCAATCATCGCATAGAGAAAGGCAAGCATCATGGCAAATATAAACACAAATTCAGGAAATTTTTTTGCAATGTTGCTCGCGCCTAATTTTTCAATCATAGGGCTTAGGAATTTCAGCCCGACATATGATCCAACAGCAAGGAAGCCTATTGACTTTAACAGGATAACTGCAGTTGAGCTGATTGAGAAAGTGCCGCCTACAATTTGAGTCGAAATTGAAAGCGCAAGAAGGCTTAGCACGTCGTCAATAACAGCTGCCCCAATAATTGCCTTTGCGGCATCAGTCTGCAGCTTTCCCATTTCACGAAGGACATTTGCAGTTATTGCTATGCTTGTTGCCGTAAGGGCAGTTCCGACAAATACAGCGCTTCCAAATCCATAGCCGAACAATTTTGCAATAAAATATCCCATAATCCAGGGAACTATGACTCCGGATAACGCAATCCAGGTATACTTTAGGTTAAAGATATCCTTTAGCTTGAATTCCAATCCGACTACAAACAGCAGGATTATTGCTCCCAAATGGGCAACGCTTGCCACAAAATCGGTGTATGTTATCAGCCCGAGCAGGCTTGGACCTATGATTATTCCGACTAAAATTTCGCCGATTACAGCCGACTGGTTTATTCTTGCCGCAAGAAGATAGCCAGCTAAAGCTACAAACAAAAGAAGGCTCATCTGGAACTCTATTGAGGAAAGGATTTCGGACATGAAATAATGTTAACAAAGGAACTATAAAAATGTTGTTGGTTTTAATTAGCAATTATTCCTTTTGTCTCCTTATCCTTTTTGTACAAAAAGGCATTTAAGTTATGCTCAATTATTTAGTTCCGCCACTATACTTCAATGCCTCTTCTTTGTTTGACTTTATTTTTACAATGCCTTTGTGGGTTTCGCCTTTCTCTATTTCCTTTTTTGCCTTATCAAGGCGCCATTTGATATGATTGCTAGCTTTGGACATTTTTCAACACTTCCACAAATAATTCATGGCCATGCACAACTACGCAGCTTTTGACTATATCCAAAAGGGGCTTGTCTTTTTCAATTATTTTTTTTTCAAATTCTTTCTCGGTTAAGTATAGTGGATGTATCTTCAGCCTGCTTTTGCTATTTAGCTGGGCTACCTTTATATGGACTTTAGAATAATCATCAGAATGTTTTAAGATAAAGCAGACATCAACATCTTTTGCATCTTTCCCTTTTTTCAATATGGAACCAAATAGCAATACAGCTTTTGTTATATTTTTGAATATTTGTAAATCATAAATCCAGCCCTTCACAAAGCTTGAAAGATTGCTGTAGTCTAAGAAGATTAGCTCTAGTAATTTTAATGCATACTGATTGTCTAAGCTTACTCTGTAAAATATTGCATTTCCCATTTTTTCGCTTGTGAGCAGGTTTTTCTCACTTAAATTTCTTAATAGCTTCAAACTTCCTGCATTGCTTAGCCCTAATTTGCCCTTTATGTTATAGGAGTTATAATTAGTAAAAAAGTCTGTAAATATCAGCCTTAATGCCATTTTCCCGTTTTCAGTTACTTCCACCATACTATAACCTGTAGTTATAGTACTATAACTTGAAGTTATATATAAGCTTTTCGGCTTTAAATCAGACATTTTGATTAGCAAAATATAAATACCTTGCAAAGAAAGAAAACTTATGATTGAAATAGCAATTGCATTGTCTCCGATTGTTCTGCTTTTTGTTATTATGATAATTATGAGGAAGCCTGCCATAAAGGCAATGCCTGTTGCTTATTTTGCCGCTGCGGCAATTGGAATTTTCTACTGGAAAATGAATTTAAATGTTCTTGGCGCTGCCTCGATAAAAGGTATTTTAATTGCCTTGGATATTATATTAATAATTATTGGAGCAATATTCCTGCTGGAAATCCTGAAAAAGGCAAAACTGATTGAGTCGATTGATGATTTGCTGAAGCACATTTCGCATGACAGAAGGATTCATGCAATAATAATCGCTTGGTCATTCTCTGCTTTCATAGAAGGCGCTGCTGGCTTTGGAACTCCTGCTGCATTGTCTGCCCCGCTTTTAGTCGGATTGGGAATAGGAGCATTGCCGGCAGTCATTGTCTCATTGATTGCAAATTCAACTCCTGTAAGCTTCGGCGCGGTGGGAACTCCGATAATCATAGGATTGGGAAGCTCCATAGAAGGCAGCAGTGAAATATTGCTCAAGCAAGTTGGAATTTATACCGCTCTGATTCATTCTTTGATAGGGCTGTTTATCCCCTTAATGATTTCGTGCGCATTGACTAAATTCGGAAAAGAGAAATCGTTTAGGAAGGGGCTTGAAATCTGGCCATTTGCGTTATTTGCAGGAGCGTGTTTTGTAGCGCCATATTTTATAATTGCAGTATTTCTTGGACCTGAGTTTCCATCATTGCTCGGCGGCTTGATAGGATTTGCAGTGTTAATCATTGGCGCAAAGAAAGGATTTTTCATACCAGCCAGGCTAAGGCTCAAAAATATAAATATGGAGAAAGGAAAGGCAGTCAGGGCTTTGCTGCCATATTTTTTTGTGGCAATGATTTTAGTGTTGACAAGATTGGGCGCGGTAAACTCTTTTTTAAGAAATGCAGGCATAGAATTCAACAATTTGCTTGGAACTGGCATTGGCCAGACTTTTTATCCTTTGCTCTCGCCAGGGCTGATTTTCCTGATAGCGGCTTCTGCCACATTAATCTTAATCAAACTGCCTGCAAAAAAGGCAATTGAATCAGTGAAGATAACAGCATCCAAATGCGTTTATGCATTCATAACATTAGCATTTGCAGTTGCGCTGGTGCAGATTTTTATATTTTCGGGCAATAACTCTTCAGGGCTGCCTGGCATTCCATTGCTGATTGCCCACAGCGCAGCTTCATTTGCAGGAAAGGCATTTGTTCTGTTTTCACCTTTTATAGGGATGTTCGGGGCGTTTATTGCCGGCAGCAACACAGTTTCCAATCTTCTTTTCGCTTCATTCCAGCAGCAGACTGCTCTTGCATTGGGGCTGCCTGCTGTGATAATCCTTGCATTGCAAACAGTTGGAGGGGCTGTCGGCAACATGATAGCAATACACAATATTATAGCTGCTTCTGCCACAGTAGGGTTAAAGGGAGAGGAAGGTACAATAGTGAAATCAAATATAGGAATAGCGTCATTATATGCCTTAATCGCAGGAATAATCGGATTTATTCTCGTGATACTTTTTCAAAACATTTAAAAAGCAGGTATATCCCCTCCAATAGATAAATGGCAAAGAAAACCAAAGGCATAAATGCCGGTAAAAAGATAACTGGAAGAAGATCTTTTGGCAAATGGCATTCTAAAAAGTATATCAGGAGGATGCTTAATCTTAAGGCAAGGTCAGACCCTCTTGAAGGCTCTTCTCAGGCTAAAGGGATTGTGCTGGAAAAAGTGCAGATGGAGGCAAAGCAGCCAAATTCTGCCATGAGGAAGTGCGTCCGGGTTCAATTAATCAAAAATGGGAGGCAAGTGACTTCATTCTGCCCTGGAGATGGGGCTATAAAGATGATAGACGAGCATGATGAAGTTATCATAGAATGCATTGGCGGCGCAATGGGCAAGTCAAAAGGAGACATTCCTGGAGTCAGATGGCAGGTCATAAAAGTCAACAATCAAAGCCTTGACGCATTATTGAAAGGCATAATTGAAAAAGCCAGAAAATGATCATGAAAAATGGAACTCAAAATTTTTAATAGGTGGAGTATGGAAAATATTAAGGTAGATGACATGGGCCTTCAGAAGTACATCACGCTGACTCCCAGAATCGTGCCGAAAACAGGCGCAAGATATGCTAAAAACAGGTTTCACAAAAGCAAGACTTTCATTGTTGAGAGGCTGATAAACAAGCTGATGGTTGCAGGACATAAAAGCAAGAAGCATTTCAGGACAAGCAGCCATATGACCGGCAAGGCAAGCACCGCATATCTGATTGTAGAAGGCGCATTCAAGATTATTGAAACCGCACTGAAGGAGAATCCTGTCAAGGTGTTTGTAAAGGCGCTTGAAAATGCAGCCCAAAGAGAGGAGATAATCACAATTGAATACGGCGGAGCAAGATACCCTAAAGCTGTTGAGTGCAGCCCTCAAAGAAGGATTGACCAGGCATTAAAGCTGATGGTGCAGGGCTCTTATCATAAGTCTTTCAATTCAAAAAAGGGAATAGCGCAGATGCTTGCTGAAGAATTAATCAATGCGTACAGGCTGAACGGGGCTTCAAATGCGCTGGCAAAGAAACTTGAGATAGAAAGACAGGCGGATTCTTCGAGATAAAAGTAAAGAACTCCTGCATCTCATTTTTATTCTAATTAAAGTTTGGGATTATGGAAGGACTGCCTCTCAGTTGTCCCAGATATCCTGCTAAACCATAAGCAACTCTTCTTTGAGGCTCTCCAAGAGACTCAAATGATCTTAAAACTTCGGGATGACTATCTAAAAAATTATTAGGATCTCCTCGGAGATATTCTACATTGCCATTATAACCGTGAAGGAAAGTTGAATTCCTAAATTCTCTTGCAGTTATTAAAAGCGCAACCTCATCATTATCTAATCTATAAAAAATACTCACAAATCTATCGCCTACCTGTGCTATAAGTGTATCTGTTAAGTCTTCTAGAAATTTTGGATCGCATGCTTGGCTCCATATCGGTTCTGCTTTGGTAATTACCATACTCAATGTTTATTGCTTGTTTATTTATATTTTTTCCTCTTTTTCACATACATTTCAACTTTCCTCTCGGCAGATTTCAACTTTGAAACAGCCTTGACAAGCTCCTCATCTATGGGATCTGACCATTTTCTTTTGTGGTACTCCATTATCAGCTCATATATGAACATCAGATAGCCCCCGATGTAAAACACAATCGACAGCAGAAGCAGAAGCATGAAAGAGGCAGCCATCAGGAAATAGGGCGTGAAAATAAGCATTAAAGATGTGCTGTACAGATATTTAGCAAAACTCACAAAGAAATAGTAGATATATCCTGTATAGAAAAACAAGCCTATAAAGATTGATACAGCGTAAAGCTCTTTCTTTATCCTTGGAATTGAGCTGAGAAAGTAAACAAGTATTCCCATCAAAATAGACAAAATCATTGAGGCAATTGAAACATTTATTCTACTGCTAATGATAAAATTCAGGACAGAATGTGTTTCAAGCAGCGATTTTGCCGGAATGTCAATCCCCACAACCCCCTCTTCACTGACTTGCGAGAGGTCATCAAGGGGAATTATGGAATATGCAGGAAGCAGGATAAAGGAAGTTATTGAAGCATAAATAATGGGTAGAAATGCCCTTTTAAAATGCAGCTCCTTCTGCGAGAATATCTTGAACCATGCCGCTATTGGAATTATTAAAAGCACAATGAATGAAATCATATTTGATGAATAATTATAAATCAGGCTCAGCTTTGCCATCAATGGCAGCCCTTCCGAATCGCTGGCGTAAATCTCTATGAAAGAAGAGCGCTTTTCCTCCAAAAGCCCTATGTACAGATTTTCTTTCCCAAACATGAGGGAAAAAGAGAAAACTCCCAAATCAGTTAGCGCATGCAAAATCAGCAATCCCGCTATTCCGACAGGTATTGTTTTCTTATGGTGGAACAAGGATATAAATCGCTTGTACAATCCTTCAGAGAATTCTCCTATCTTAAAAATAAAATCATCTTTGTGGAACTTTTCCCTGCGCTTTGCTATCTTGATGGCAAAAAATACAATGCCCGTCACAATTATTGGGTCATCAAGCGTGAATTCAAGCCATTCAAGCACGAGGTTATACACAAAAAAATAAAACCAGAACAGCAGCATGAACACGCTCAGGAATTTTGCAGTTTTGCTGCTGAACGGCTTCTGCTTTATTGCAAAAAGAAAGCTGGGATGGCTTATTTTGGTATTTTTTGTGATATACACGCTGGCGATAACAAGTCCCAGCAGCCCTAAATAAAAAGAAGACAGTATTGAAACATGGGGGTTTTCAGCAAGGAAAAAATACGCGCCGTCAATAAATTTAAGAAAAGTAAAATGCGTTGCGACTTCTTTTGTATAAGCGAGTATATCCTTGAAAAAAAGCAGGAAAAATGAGATTATAACCAAGGCATCAATCTTCTTGTTTTTCTGTCCGAATAAAATAGAAGTCACGCTGGCATGGTAGAAAAGCACTGAAAACAAAATAAAACTTATGGTATGGTCGAGCCAGTCCAAATCAGCAGGAACATGGTAGAAATAGCCGATGATGCCTATAACCATCAACAAGCCAATAAAGAATTCCAGAATTCCTATCTCAAGTTTTTTTATGAACTTGCCTGCCTTTTTAATCATCAATGCCAATTTGGATTATGCTTATTTAAAATTTGTTATTTGAACTGCTGTCAATCAAAAACTTTAAGTATAACTTGCCAACTATGCCTTTCCAAAATGCCTCTTAAAAAACCAAACTCAATGGACGAATGCCATTACTTCACCAACAGGACTCTGGAAGACGGCAAAGGCAGGCTCATGGCATGGGTTTTCAGAAAGCAATGCCCGAAATGCAGGCAAGGCGTCATGGGAAAGCCCCTAAAAAAGAACGGCAAACTGGATAAAAAAGCAGATTATTTTGTATGCTATAAATGTAGCTATAAGGAAAGCGAGGAGCAGGTTGATGAAGGGCTGACAGTCAATGTGGAATACAAATGCCCTCACTGCGGGAACGAAGGCGAGACAACAACTGAATACAGGAGAAAAAGTTTCCAAGGAGTTCAGGCTTATGTCTTCCAGTGCCAGAAATGCAATGCTAAAATGCCCATTACAAAAAAGCTGAAGGAAATTAAGAAGAAAGGAAAAGAGGAGTTGGATGTGGAGTGAATTATGCAATCTTCTTATTATAGAGAACTTTGAAAAAATACGCCTGATTTGAAAATCAGGCGTATTTTTTCAATTATGCTGGTGCCATTATAGACGAAAATCGTCTTTAAAGGCGCTGACTAATATTGAAAAATTCGCTTGAAAAGCGAATTTTTCAAAGTTCTCTATAGAATCTTTTATTAGCGTGGAAAATAAGTCATTTGAATCAACGAGTTAGATTCTGCCATACTTATCCTCATACCTCTTGATGTCGTTCTCGTCAAAACTGCCGAAAGATATTTCCAGAAACCTGACAAGAGATTTGCTGTGATTCTCTATCCTGTGCTTCTTTCCCTTTGCAATTTCCACTTCATCCCCTTTTTTCAGCTTCATTTTCATGCTTCCGACTGTCACAACAGGATTGCCTTCCAGAATAGCCCAGAACTCTTTCCTTTTTTTGTGGCTTTGGAGCGAGAGAATTCCAGATGGCCTGACTTCTATGATCTTGACAGTGGTTTTTTCATTATGTGTGTACTGTACAAATTTGCCCCATGGCTTTTTGACTATGAGCTTCATCATAATAATAGTTAATAAAACAAACATTTAAATACATTGTTATTATACATATTAACAATTGTTAACTTAGGAGGTTTGAGTAAAATGGAACAGAAAGCAGAATCGAAAATTCAGGATTTAATAACAAAAGACATGACTATTGGAGAAGTTGTAGATAAATACCCTGCTGTCATTGAGCCTTTGCAGGAGGCAGGCGTTCATTGCGTCGGCTGTCATGTTTCTTATGATGAGACTTTGGAGCAGGGCTTCAAGGGGCATGGAATGGCTGATGAAGAAATTGATGCTGTTGTTGAGAAATTAAATAAGGCAGTTGCAGAAGGAAGGGCAACTGAAGGCAAGGAGTTTATCATAACAAAAAAGGCGTCTGAGAAGCTTGCGCAGGTTTTGAAGGAAAACAACCAGGAAGGCTCCGGCTTGAGAGTAGGTGTTATTCCAGGAGGATGCTCGGGCTTCAAGTATACCTTAGAGCTGGACAACAACATAACTAATGAGGACAAGGTGTTCGAGGAAAGCGGCGTGAAAGTAATTATCGGTATTGACTATCTGCCTATGCTTAAAGACGCAAAGCTGGATTATGCTGACGGGCTGACTGGGGCTGGATTCAAAATCACAAATCCCAATGCAAAAGGGACATGCGGATGCGGGGAGAGCTTTCATTGAATATTTTTTAAGATAATTTTAAAATTAAAATTTATATTGATGCCGTTGCCTTAATGGGATTAACTAAATATTCTTTAAATTCAAAACAAAAGTGAAGATTGATGGCTGAAATCGGACAAAAAGCGCCTGACTTTAAGCTGAAAGACCAGAGCCAGAATGAAATTTCTTTAAGAGAACTTTGAAAAATTCGCTTTTCAAGCGAATTTTTCAATATTAGTCAGCGCCTTTAAAAACGATTCTCGTCTATAATGGCGCCAGCATAATTGAAAAAATACGCCTGATTTTCAAATCAGGCGTATTTTTTCAAAGTTCTCTTAAGCAGTTTTCATGAGAACAAAGAACAGGTTCAGGAAATCAGGAAAATAAAATAAGGAAAAATAAAAAATATTAAAAATTGACTTTTCTATTAATCAATTATTTGTGTTCTCCGCTATAACTACCAGCGTTCCCCTCATATTCCTATGCCCTGAGCCGCATTGGACAGAGCAGTAGAATGTGAATGTGCCTTTCTTGTCTGCCGTGAATTCAACAACAGTCGGCTGTCCCGGGACGACTCTTTCGTTTATGCCATACTCATTTATTGCGAACCCGTGAGCCACGTCAGCGCTTGTCAGGGTTATTTTGACTCTGTCGCCTTGGCTTACTTCGATAGCATTAGGCATGAATTCAAACTGCTTTGCAACAATGTCAAACTTCTTTATGTTTCCATTGTCTGAAACAACGCTGTCTCCAGTTTCTTCTATGACTATTGTTTCCCTTGCCTGGCCTGAATTTGAGTCAGGAACAGGCATATTTGATGAGACTGGCGCATTTTCCTGCTGCGATGCGCATGAGCTTGCCAGCATCAGGATTAATACAGCCAAAATAACAGCATATAATTTTTTCATGGTACCACCTTCGGATTATTTTTTATAATTGCTATTAAAAAATAAGATTGGCGAGGTATTTAAACATTATGCTGCCATTTTATATTGGCTTTTATCATATTGCATCTTAATTTTTCCTTATTCTCCATCATTCTCTTCCTCCAGCAGCTTTTTTACAGCGTATTCAACGGCATGGCTTTTGTTCCTGAATCTTCCACTGGCTACTTCAGAACTGATTTTTTCTACTGTTTCATTGTCCAGTGTGATGCTTATTTTGGATTTCATTTTTCAGAAGGGGCTTTCATGTAATGATGCGCTGGCGCTTGCTCTCCCTCAGCAGGCTTTGGTTCAGCAGTTTTAGGCGCTGCTGGACCTGATGTTGAAGTTAAAGATGTGAATAATGAGCTGATTGCTGCTCCAAGTCCATAAGTCCCTTTATAGGCTGAAGAAAATGTATTTTTAACAGCTTTAACCCCCAGGCTGTAAGCGCTTGAAATAATCGGGAATGGGTTCATTGCCGTAAAAAGATTTCCCAGTTTGGCTCCTTCTGATTTAGGGCCTACAAGCCTGAATAATAATGTCGTCAATGAACCATACGCAAGCTGAGCAAACATGCCAAATTTGTAGATATAAAGAACGTTCCACATGCTGAAAGGCAGGACATACATCCACATCCTCTTCAAAGTCGGCCAGTAATCTTTCTTGAACCTTTCATATAATCCCCTAAGGCTGTATTTGCTTAATACATGATCCAAGCCTGTGTAAGCGCCGACAAAAGCCGTCTGTCCAGCCGCTAATGAAGCGACTGCAGTGGCGTTACCAGCAAATTTGCCATAATTTCTAGCAGCATATTCTCTTCCAGTGTTAATGCCCCCCAACAAGCTCGTCAAAGGCGGCGTCATTAAAGTGCCTGCAACAGATTCCCTCAATGCTTTTTTGTAATCAACAGGCTTTTTTGCCATAATGTTATCAAGCATTGCGCCTGCTGACAATGGAAGAGATGTGACTAATGTATTTTTGACCATTTCAGAACCGCCAAAAGGAATTCCAGGGATGCTATAAATAAATGGCATCCCAGCAGCTGCTCCTATCATCAGCCCCTTCTTAAGAAAGTCCCACCCTTCCTTGACAATATTTTCCAGCGGGCCTGTTTGCTTCTCTTCCTTTTTCCCCCCTTCTGCTTCTGCCGGAGGATGGCTTTCATCATTCTCCGCCATTCTGCCCCTCCAGAAGCTTGTTCACGGCAAAATTAACGGCGTGGCTGACATTCCTAAATTTCCCAGAATCCAATTCTTTCTCCAGCAGATTCAGTATTTTCTCGTCTAAAGAGACGCTTAGCTTTGTTTTCATTTGTAAGTACTTTAAAGTAGTATAAAATACTACCAAGTAGTATATCTCATCTTTTAAACTTTATCACTTTATAGTAGTTAAGAAATAGAAAGGTTTAAAAAGTGGAAATTATACTATTACTATTAATGAGTGATAAAAATAAAGAATGTGAATTTTGCAGATATAATTGGATTTCCAGAGTAGAAAATCCTCTGTCCTGCCCAAGATGCAAGAGAAGGTTTGACTACAAAGAAGCAAGAATTGTTCTGCAGAAATTGGGCAAAGAATTTGGCTATAACAATTTAATAGGTGATGCCCTATGAGCCTCGAGGATAAAGTTGAGGACAAGGGAAGCAGGGGCTTCATCAAAAAAGCATTCAAGTTGGGATTTTTAGGCGCAGCTACAGTCGGCTCTACGTTGCTTGGCTTGGCAACAGCAGGCATATCTGCGCCTATTATCGGCGGGGCTTTGGCGGCAGGAGGAATTATGGGGGGAATAAAAAAAGGGAAAAAGCTTTATGAAATTGTAAAGAAGGCAATGATAGATTATTCTGCAGTTAATGTTGTATTAAATCCAATGATAAAACTAGGCGAAGCCACCTACCCTATTTTTGGGCACATCGGCAGCAAAATCGCAGGCGGAATAGGGAGCATTGTCAGCAAGTCGCTTTATGCTCTTACAGCATACAACGCAGCTTTCACAGGATTATTCAGGGGCGCAGAGCATTTGCTGGACAATTATCTAAATCCTAAAGGCATTGTAAATTCGGTTAAGGATAATTTCTATAATGGGTGGAAGAGAATAGCAAAAGTATTTGCGCCAGGATATTTATTGACTGCAAATGGAATCCATAACATTTTTGGAGTAAATACATTTGCGGCAAATGCCTTGCCTGCTGGATATATAAATGCTGCATATCCTGTGCCTCAGGCTAAAAAGTAAGTGCAAAGTTCTCTTAAGAAGAATTCAGTAATTTACAATCCCTAACCCCCCTACCCTATTAAAATGCTCATCATTGGTAATAATTTTTTGATTGTTAATCTTGGCAATTCCTGCAATCATTGAATCCAATGGGCTTATCTCTAATCCTTTCTTTTTCAGCTCGCCAAAAATTTTTCCAGCCTCCTCGGCACTTTCATTATTTAAAGAATAAATTATTTGGTCTTTTAATAGAGAAATTATTTTAATTTTTTCTTTATCGCCTTTGTTTAAGAATACAAGACCCCCCCATAATTCAAAAATACTTGGCGCAGTAATTTTAAATGAGATTCGGTTATCTACCAACTGCTGCATTTTTGATTTTGCATTTCCTTGATCTTTCAGAAAATCAACAATAAAATTAGTATCAAGAATCATTTTAGCTTCTCTATAATTTTTTCCATTCTTGCACTGCTTGCTGCACGAATCTGGCTAATATTCTCTTTTAATTCATCAGCCTCCTTATTTGATAATATGCCAGCTAATTCCATTATTGATCTTTTATTGGTTATCCTGTTTATAACATCTGTAAAACTTTCATTTTCCATTTTATTTGTTCTTAATCTCTCATAAGCGTCTTCTGTGATTGAAATTGTTTTTGTTGCCATAGTATGTGTATGTATGTGTATTTAGTATTTAAATTTTTCTATATAATTTTAGTAAGTATACCAAAAAGTATATATACCTATAAGTAAAATTAATAGGAATTGGTTAGTTCTTCAATCAAAAAGTTTATATATTAGTATACTAAAAGGTATATAATCAAAAATTTTATAAACAAAAAGTTTATATGCCAAAAAGTATAAGAAAGAAAAATAGCAAAATATATAAGTAAGTATATATACCAAATGGAATACTAAATTTGGTGAAATTTTGAGCGTAAAAGAGATAGGTATTGAGAGAAAGAAGTATGCAGATATCTTAGACAGCAATATTTCCGCTTTTCTTAACGGGGCAGGAAAAAATATCGCCTTATTGGGGGGCAGAAAATCCGGAAAAAGCACCATTGCCAAAAGGCTGATGAAAACAGAAAAAAACATTGCGGTGGTTTATGTTGATTTTGGCAAAATAAGCATGAGCCCCGAGAGCTTTGCCGTTGAGTTTATAGGCGCAATATGCTGGCAGTTCCTGCATGAGCCTGTTTCTGAATACAAGAATTTCATGGGCTTGGACAATTTGCTGAAATACGCTTTAGAAATGAAAAGCGCGCGAGCCCATGAAATTCTTAAGTCAATTCAAAATGAAATTTCCAAGATAAAGCCCGACCAAAGGCTGCTGGCGCAGCTTGCATTCAATTTTTCCTATGCTTTGGCTGATGAAAAAGGCATAAAGATTCTTCTTATTTTAGACAATTTTGAGAATATTTTTGACCTTAATAATTTTGAGCAGATAAAGGATATAATCTCTTTGGTTAACTTCAACCATGAATCTGTAAAGTATATTGCCGCTAGCTCTGCCCAAACTGATGTTAAAAGACATTTGCGAAATTTTGAATTTCTGGAAATCCAAAATTTCGATAAAAATGAAATCATGGAGATAGTCAAGAAAGCGACAGGCAAAGCAGACAACAAACTGGCAGAGATTATCCTGGAGCTGAGCAAAGGCGTTCCAATTGCAGCAAATGAAATATTGAAAAATTTAAATGAAAAAAATGGGCTAATAGAAAAAAATGACGCTTCAGCGTCATTTTTTTCCCAGTTACTATGCAAAAACGGCGTTTTGTATAATTACTGTCATGATTCTCTAAATTATTACCTGAATAGAACACGTGGACAAGTGCTGTCAAAAATTATTCTAAAGGTTATCGCATCTGAAAAAGAGCTAAGATTGAGCGATATTGCAAGGAAGATTTACAGGAGCGCCCCTGTGACAAAAAGCCTGCTTGAAAGGCTGATTTCTGCCGACATTATCTACAGGAAAGACAACAAATTCTATTTTTATGATCCCATGCTGAAGCTGTGGCTGAAATTGAGCAGCATGGGTTACGAGTTTGATGATGAGATGGATGAGAAGAATTTCAAAGAGGTGCTGGAGTTAATATGAAAAATAAAAAGATGAGAAAATTTCCGAAAAGAAAATCCTTGTCATATGTTAACTTGGCATTTGTCCTTTTGATTTTCGCAGCTTTAGCTGTAAGCGCCTATGCCCAGGCTGCGCAAACAGCCAAGCCGGCACCAACTAGCATTGCCAAGCTCGCATTCCTGGGGAAATGGCAGTATATTATTATCAATGCCCTGATAATATTTGCAGTGCTGTTTGTTGCGCAGGCTGCATTGCTGCATGGTAAGGAAGGAAAAGAAAAAAGCGTGGCGTGGATGCTTGCGCTTGTAATCTCAGTAGCATTGTCATGGTTCATAAGCTCAGATGGATTTATCTGGCAGAATGGAATATTCGGCAAATATGCACAATACGCCAATATAAAACTTATTGTAAACACACTAATAATAACATTGGTATTGTGGTTTGGAGTTGGATTTCTCAATATCAATACAGGCGATAAAAAAGAGAAGAAAGTAGGGATTATATTGCTCATTTTATTTGTTTCTGTAATGATTGCATTTAACATAGGAGATGCATGGCTATGGAGTCATAAAACGGTGCAGTTCTTCTATGATTATTTGTTTGGAGATGAGATAACAGTTGGACGTGGTCCTTTAAGACAAGAAAAGGAAGTGCCAGCGCATCCCTGGCTAGGACCTTTTGGCGGCAAAAAAAAGATTATAGAGGAGGTGCCAGGTAAAGGCGAAGACATAACAGTTGGAGGCATCTTAACATTAAAGTCCCCTCGATATAGATTAGCCATATTCATTCTATCAACATTGCTCCTCAAATGGTTTTTTACGTCATTGATTGATTTAAAGGATAATAAGCTATCTTGGGTAATTGTGATTATCCTGTCTGCAGCTCTTGCCAGAAGAGGCGCGCCATTAACAATTGTTTTCGCAATGTTAGAGATATTTTTATTGATAGTTATAGGGAAGGCTCTATCAGCCGGAACAGGCAGTCTTGGAGCAATAATGGCTATGATATTCACTATAGTGCTTGTTGAGTTTTTATTTTGTATAGTGTTTGGAAGCTCGGCAATAAGCACTACAATTGCCCAATCGCTATCAAATCTTCCATTGCTTAAAAACACATTTGAATCCATCAGTCATGTGTGCGAAAGAGTAAATTTAGGTATGGGGGGGAGAGTAAATAAAGGACAGACTGCGCCTGAAGGAGATGGCGGAGGAGCAAGCACTGATGGCGGGGGTCAAACACCGCCTAGTACAGAGAGGGGGGGTACAAGCGAAGCAGATAGTCTAAAGTCAGCCTTGAAGGATTCAACCGCTGCCGCTGCCCCAGCAGGAGAAAAGAGATGGTGGGGAATATTAATTGGAGGTGTGGCGATCCTTGCCACTATCGCTTTAATCGTATTGAAGGTAATGGGACGTTTAGGTCCTTAAACTAAAAAGGGAAGCAACATGAATTTAGGAAGATATTCACCGGGAGGATTTATTAACAGGCATTTTTGGCTAACACTTATAATACTAAATACAATAGCCCATTACTTTTTAGGATATTCTGTATTTACATTGGTTCAACTTGTTTTATATTTAATAGTCTTTTTGGCAGAATCCACACCAATAATTTCTTGGTCATTAGTAATATTAAAGCCATTAGTATGGCTTTATGAGATATCAAATTTTTTCCTTGGGCCTGTATGGACAGTTTTAATTTTCTTTGCACTTTGGTATTTCAGGCGGGGAATTTTAGGCAAAATTCCAGTTATCAAGAACTTAGCTAACTGGTGGTACAAGGAAAGACCGCGCAGAAAGTTCCGCGAAATAGCTTTGTGGAAGGTAATAAGAAAGTATGGAATCCTTCCATTATTAACAAAAGCCCGAAAAACCTCTAATGAAACTATCAGAAACTTTATGCGTGACAATCCGTTTGACGACCCCTACATAGAAGGCGAACTTCCATTTGTATTTAGGCATTTGCGAGCAGAATTAATGACACTAATGAATTATATGACAAGGCTCCATACTTATTTTGGCAAAAAGGAGTCAGTTACAGAAGCAAAAGAGAAGTCCCAGATAATCGAGCCAAAATTCGGAGAAAGGATGCCGACTTATGATTCAAGAAGAAGTGCAATTGACTTCTATTCCTTTAACGGAAAAGGAAACATACAGGAATCTACGGGCTGGGCTAATAACAGAGATTTAATTTTCTTTTTATTCGACACTTTAAATACAGCTTTAATAAAAGATAATCTTATTGTAGAAAGAGCCCATCATGTAGAAGAGCTTAATCCATATGTTTTAGGGCCATTATCCGGAAAGCTCACAGCAATGCAGACAAATTATGGCAAAACTGTTACAAATTTCAAAAGGTTTGGGTTATTGCACAGATTCAAAAGCCTCAAAATGCATACAATTGATTTAGTGGCATTATATGGTGCCTATAAACATTATTATTTATTCGCCAGCGAAAATGCATTATTTGAGCTATGGAGGTGCAAGATTGATAATAATGTTAATCCCGACGGCTCAGATAATCCAGTTATATGGGATGTTACTCCATTGGAAAGGATTGAGGCATGGGAGAAATTAAGAAACCGAAGATATGAGCGCATAAAAGAGGATGTTAAGTCTGAGATAAGGGAAAAAATAAAGAAGAGATATAGGGATGAACTAAGAATGCAGGAAGAATATATTCAATTAGAATATTATAAGAATCAAATGCGGGAAGTAGCCAGGAAAAATAATATTCCGGAAGAGAGGCTGAATATAGGTTTAGCAAATATAACAAAAAAGCTTTCGGAGCAGAAGGTCCGCCAGAGCATAGAAAATGCTGCCGAGAAGATGCTGGAAAGCCGCGAAACTCAACTCAAAATTGATGATGAGGTTGAATTTGAGTTTGCCAATGGCACTTCTGTAGTTGTGACCGACCCTACTGGCGGAGAGCCCAAATCCTCCTCTTACGAAAATGAAATAAGAAGGAGAATGTCTGATAGGTACAAATTAAAATTTGATGCTACTACTTCTGAAGGTAATTTCAGGCATGAAGTGGATGTAAGGGGGTTTGTATTGGCAGATATCCACAAGTATGAAGTAGATCATAAAGATATTAAAGGGGGAGTTGGCGTACTTAGAAGAGTTAAAGTCGAAGATATGGTGGATTTTCCAAGTGACAAGTCAGATCATGCAAAATGGTCTTATGTCTATAGCAAAATGGAAAATGAATGGGACTTTTTCCTGAAAGATTTGAGGTACGGCTTCCACCATCCTAGGAGCAGGTCATACCAGGACTATGACCCGATAATAAGCACTTATAAAGGGTTGAATATTCAAACAGTATCAAACCGAACAGCGCCTTCCGAAGCAACTAATTCAATCGCATTTGACCACGAGGCTTTAAGATTTCCTGGATTGTGGGTTTATTGGGGCAAGAGGAACTATTGGGACACTCAGCCTGCAAATGAAAATCCCTACCCTACATTATCAACAGTCGGATTATCAAGCTTTTTAACATCTATCATCAAAATGAGGCAGTCAGAGGCAGAAATACATCAAAGATTTTTAAAAGGCTGGGCATGGGAGACTGGCGGAGCATCTGATGTATTTACTGATTTGCCAAGCTGAGAAAAATGGACAAAGAAGAAAAAGTCAGAATAATAGCGGAAGTTGAAAAGACATTGCAGAAAATGGACGATATATTTGACAATAGGCTTGTTCTAATCAGCAATATGGACAAAAAAAGAATCGAAATTGAAGATGCCTTAATCAAAAATAAGTATGTACTGCAGGATTCAAACTCAAAATTAATGAGGTTTATTGCAAGAGTTTACAATGAAAACAAAGGGGATTTCCTGCTTTTCTTAAGAAGTTTGAGAACTAAAATGCCATGGATTCAAAGTTTTAGGAATGAATCGTCAGATACTATACTTAAACAATTAGGCAGAACTCAAGTTGAATTCGGCGATGAAAAGCATTTCTCAATCCTAATTGACTTATATAATTTAATAATCAAAGCAAAATTAAAAGGGGAGAAAGAGAAGCCTGTGGATACTGGCTTTCTAATTGGTTTTATTAAAACTGAGGCAAACAGGAATGCAATAGATGCTGCAATTGGAGAAATTAGAAATAGGAAGGTAGAAGAGCAAATAAGGAAGGCTATTCATAATTTAACAAATGAGGAATTAGGATATCTACTGCGTTATACCAGCGAAGTGCAGTCATGGAACAGCAAAGAAGCTATAAAAGAAGAAATCCAGTTTTTTATCTCCAGAACCCTGCTATTCCTAAACGGGCAGAAAGGGCTTGTTTCCTATTTTAAGGATGAAAGGCTGGAAAAGATGATGAGAACCAATGCAATCTTCCTGCAGCTGATGAACTACAACAGACAGATATTGTATCTGGAGCAGCTAAGAGCCAAAATCTTCTCATATCAGACTGGAGAATGGAATCAATTCGAAGAAGTTTATAAAAATATTGAGAAAATTGCCATGGTATTAATAAATAAATTCGGCAACACTGGTTTGGCGTCATATCTTGTCAAGGAAAAGAAAACGATAGGGGAATATCCAGAAAGGTGGTTTTTGGATTTGACTCAAAAAATCAATGAAATGCGCTCGCCTGAGTATAGGAGGCGGATAATAGTCCAGTTTGCAAGGGAAATTGAGAAAATATTCATTTTAAGAATGGAGGAATTAAGAAAGTCGCAGGAGCCTCAGATTTCAGATTTGCTGAACGCATTAAATCCATTGATAAAACTGGAAAAAAATGCCGCAGGCAAGATTTTGGATGAAATCATGGATATAAAGAAAAAAAATGAAAGTAGATTGAAAGAATTGCGCAATGAATTTGAAATTTTAAGCGATAAATGCAGCGATGGATTATACAGCTTCATTGTGGAAAAGAACAGGCTAATAGACAAAGATATAACTGATAGAATCAGGAATTTACTAAACAATGCTCTATCCAATAGCAGAAAGGAGCAGAAAATTCTTGATTTTGCTGCCAAGACATCAGGCTCAAATTTAACATTTTCAAGCGTCTGGCTTTTAGTGGCTTTTGATAAGCTGGCAAAGGCAACAGAAGCCATCTCAAAGAACGAGCAGGAGTTGCTTGTTATGTTCACAAGAGAGGATGTTATAAATAAGATTGAGCAACTTAGTGCTAAGATGAGAGATGTTGAGATGGCATATAATATTCTAAACAATTTTATTACTAGTAGACTAATCCAACTAACCTTAATAAGCAATGTAAAAGGGGAAGTAAATAGTGACGGAAGAATTAGTACAGCAGCATCTCACGACGCGAAAGTCCATTCTGAAAAAGTAAAACAATATAATCCCAGTCAAGAAGAACAATATAGAATGGCGGGCTAAAATGAAATCCAAAATAAGAAATGTCATGAAGGAGGAAAATAAAGTATGACAGAAGAGCAGGCACAACAGAAGCCTAGTCATTCCCATAAAAGATTAAGGCTTTTTGATGCAGTTAGGAATTGGGGGGTAACAGGATTAGAGAAGACAGGATTAAATCGTATTATCAGGCGCATTTTTGGCGTGGAGCCTGAGCATAGGAAATATGTAGGACAAAAATTTCCCCGCTTCAGGCCTGTAAAGGGTATCAATCATTTAATAGGGTTATTAGGGAGAAGAACACGACATGTTGTGGATGTGGAAAAACAGTGGGATTTGGTGGAAGGAATAAGGGGAAATATAGAAGACAAATACTCTAGGTCATATATCTTTTTCAATTTAGACACCTCAAATTATCTTTGGACAATATTAAGGGATGGTGTTCAAATAGGCAAATTAGAGACGATTAAAATTCATGATGAAAAAAGCGGTGCAGATAGGGAGTTTAATTTGGGATTGGAATACAAATATATAAAATTATTTGACAGGGTATATAAGTGTCCATTACCCCAAAAAACAAGGATTAGATTCCCAATTTCAGGTTATAAAAGAGAATGGGCAATGGAGCTAAGCCCATTTGGATGGGATAATTTTATCGCTTATTCCGCGATATACACAAATCTCATTACTGAAGTCTGCAATGACAGGCGGAATGATTTATTGGCTAATGAAAGGGACCCTGCTAGAAGGGAGAATATACAAAATAACATAAATGCAGTAAGGACATATTATAGCGGCATAGTTTTTTCATTACTAAACGCTTATTGCCAGGAAAACAAGGATGAGCGAGTCAAATTTGACTTGCCTTTTATTGGAGTTGAATTAAAGTTTCAGGGTTTAGTGTCGAGTGCCAGGCAAAATTTTGGAGCGGTCGAAACAATTTTAAGTAAATTAGCAGATTCAACATTAAGGAAGAAAGACAATAGGAGCACTTTTATTTATTTTAATACCCTCAAAATAATCCAGCCTATTGTATATGGCAAGGGAAATCAAAACACAAAAATCATAGACAGGCTTGAAGATCATGGCTGGAGAGTAAGAAAAGGCGAGCTTGGGCCCGGGCTTGATGAATTTGGCTATCCTTTGGAAGTAGATGTTGATAATAATGTAATGCTGGACAAAAACAATTTTCCTAATAATAACTCTGAATGGAGAACAGTGCCTGATCCCGATAAATTCACAAAAAATATTGATCCTCTTGAAAGGATAAATTATGAAGCAGTTTTTTTTGATACTTTTAGGGACGATTTAAGAGATGGGCGTTACCATCCTAACAGTTTAAGTATAACCGATTTCCTCCAAGCGAACAATCCTTCCTTATTTGGGCTTTGGAAATGGCCTAATAAGGCTGAGCATGAGCTACATACTGATATTGATACAGCAACTGGAGATGTTATAGTTAGAGGCCAAACTATAGTGGATGTTCCATTAAATGGTTTCACTTCTCAAATTAGGCATTACAAAGTCAGACCCACTGACAAAGATCCTGCGTTTGATTTAAGAGCGCTAAAAAGTGAGCATGGCAGAGACTTAAAACTAATGAGGCATATTGGCAGAAAATATTATTATATGTTCCCGGATCATTCGGGTGAATTAATGTTACAAAATAAAGATGCCCATATCTCAAGCAGAGGGATATCAATGTATCTCATAGAAAAAATGACTCGGGAGATAGAGGAGTTTGAAGAGATTAAGGAGGCTTTGGGTTTCATATTAAGAGAGTCTGCATCAAGAGGAAGTGGAGTAGGATATGATTATGGCCCAAGACCATGGGATATGTGGGGAGAGACTATGATTAAAGATATCTTCAATTGGGACGTAAAGAGATTAAATACCCCACCATCACCTCCGCTTGCTGACAGACTGGATAAATTCCGTCAAAAGATTGATGCTGAATTGCCTACTTCCGAATCCATAAAAGATTAGTGTTTGCAAATGACCTTAGGATTAACATGAAAAAATGATCCAGATAGCTTTCATCGGCACCGGCAAAATGTCATCGGTTCTCATTAGCTGCATCTATAAAAACAGGGGCTATGGGATAATAGCCTCCAATAGAAGCAAGGAAAAATTAATCCAGTTAAAAACCAGATTCCCAAAAATAAAAGCCGCCAAGAGCAACATTGAAGCGGCAAGAAATTCCGATATTATCTTTATTTGCGTAAAGCCTCAGGATATTGATAATGTGCTGGAAGAAATAAAGAATGATGCAGGAAATAAAATCGTAATTTCGATAGCAGCAGGCATAAAAACAGGATATATCGAAAGTAAATTGAGAAATGCCAAGGTTATAAGAATAATGCCGAATGTCGCATGCTTAGCTGGGGAAATGTCAGGAGGAATCTGCGCTGGAAAAAGAGCAGGAAAGAAAGACACCGAAAAAATATCAGGCATATTGAGGCCTGCAGGGAAATTGTTTATCGTGAAAGAAGAATTTATGGACATTGTAACGGCAATATCAGGCTCAGGGCCCGCATTCTTCGCTTATTTCATAAAAGCATTTGCAGAAGCAGGAGTAAAAAATGGCTTGCCAAGGGAAATAGCATTAAAGCTTGCAGCCCAGACTGCATTAGGAACAGCAAAACTGCTGCTGGAAAAAAACATGGCGCCTGAAGAGTTGATAAACATGGTGGCTTCTCCAAAAGGCACGACAATGGCAGGACTGGAAGTTTTGGATAAATCAAATGCCAGGGAGATTCTTGAGAAAGCCATTGAAGCTGCTGCAAGGAGGAGCAGGGAGATGGCAAAATGAGCGTAATCCAACAAGCACAACTCGCAAAAGAAGCCTCTATCAGATTAGCTGCGCTTCCGACAGAGGCAAAAAACAAGGCTATTCACGCAATGGCAGATGCAATCAAGAAAAACAAGAGCAGGATTTTAAAAGGAAATGCGAAAGATGTCGAGGAAGCGAAAAAATCAAAACTTAAAGACGCATTGATAAAAAGATTAATTCTCAATGAAGAGAAAATAAATGCAATGATGGATGAATTGAATGATGTTGCCGGATTGGATGATCCTGTCGGAAAAATCCTTTCTGTTATGGAGCTTGACAAGGACTTGGCGCTTTACAAGGTCTCGTGCCCTATCGGAGTTATAGGAGCAATATTTGAGTCAAGGCCGGATGCAGCGCCGCAGATAAGCTCGCTTTGCCTGAAATCGGGGAATGCGGTCATACTTAAAGGGGGCTCTGAAGCAAGGAATTCAAACAAAATATTAGTGGAGACTCTATCAAAAGCAGCAGAAAATGCAGGAATCCCAAAAGGCTCAATACAGCTTATTGAGACAAGGGAAGAAGTTAGGGAAATGCTCAAAATGGATAAATACATTGACTTAATAATACCAAGGGGCAGCAATAAATTCGTAAAATACATCCAGGACAATACAAGAATTGCTGTTTTGGGGCATTCGGAAGGAATCTGCCATGTTTATATTGACAAGGATGCTGACCTAGAAAAGGCAGTTGGCATAAGCCTTGACGCAAAATGTCAGTATCCTGCTGTCTGCAATGCAATGGAGACAATGCTTGTGCATAAAGACATTGGGGAAAAATTTTTGCCAATAATAATTAAAAAATTTTTGGAAAATAATGTTGAGTTGAGACTGGACAACAAATCATTGTCAATGCTAAATAAATCAATGAAGAGTATAATGAAGAGCAAAAATATAAAGAAAGCTACCGAAAAAGACTGGGGCACAGAATACAATGATTTAATATTATCAATAAAAATTGTCAATGATGCTGATGAGGCGGTAAATCACATAAACAAGTACGGCTCAAAGCACACTGACGCCATTGTGACAGAAAATAAAGAAGCTGCCGATAAGTTCATGAATTTCGTTGATTCCTCATCTGTAATGTGGAATGCCTCGACAAGGTTTGCGGATGGCTACAGGTATGGGAAAGGGGCAGAAGTAGGCATAAGCACTGCAAAAATACACGCAAGGGGCCCTGTTGGATTGGGGGGATTGGTTATCTATAAATACAAGCTGATTGGGAATGGGCATGTTGTAAAGGATTACATAGGCAAAGGAGCAAGGAGATTTATACATAAGAAAAAATTTCTTCCTTCGGAAGAAATTTTTTGATGTCAAAATGAAAAACCCAAAGAAAATAGTCATAAAGATAGGCACTAATGCAATAACTGATGAAGCGGGAGTTCTTGATTTAGATATCATAGAATGCCTTGCCCGGCAGATTGCAGAGGCAAAAAATGGCGGAAAGAAGATTGTGATTGTGACAAGCGGGGCAATAGGGGCTGGAATAGGGGAGCTAGGGCTTGGGTCAAGGCCGGATAACATTGTCATGAGGCAGGCCTGCGCTGCTGTAGGGCAGGGAATTTTGATGGCGAAGTACCACAGCATTTTTGGAAAATACGGGATGAAGGTAGCGCAGGTTCTCATTACCTATAACACATTCACAAATAAAGACACTCTAAATAACATGAGCAATAACCTGAACAAATTGCTGGAGATGGGGGTTATTCCAATAATAAATGAGAATGATGCCATTGCAGTAGAAGAAATAGGAAAATCCTTTGGCGACAATGACATGATGTCGGCAAAGCTTGCTGTGCAGATAAATGCCGATTTGCTGATAATATTGACTGATGTTGAAGGCTTGTACGACAGAAATCCGAAAGATGGAAAAGCAACCCTAATAAAAGAGGCATCTAAAATCGGCGAAAAAATGGCGAATATGGCAGGCAAGTCATCTTTAGGCGTTGGCGGGATGAAATCAAAACTACAGGCAGCAGGAATTGCGGCAAAGCAGGGGGTAAATGTCATAATAGCCAATGGCAGAAAGGAAAATGTGCTTGCAAACCTTCTGAAGGGGAAAAGGGAAGGAACCACATTTCTGGCCAAATCATAGGTTATATTGGGTACAACCTAACGTTTTTTTTAGATTTATCTACTAACTAGTGATTACAAAACAAAAGGTTTAAATATCATCTGTGCATTATTAGAATTAATCTATTCAAAAATGGCAGAAGAAATTTCAAGAAGGTTATTTTTAAAGGAGCTTTGTGGAGCAGGATTAGGCCTAGCAGCTAAACCTGCATTTGCTCTAACGCCTCCTGATAATGAAGGAACTGTATTGGATTTAATCAAGATAATCCAGCAAAAAGGAAAGTATGCTGGAAAGACAAGATATCTCTCGTTTACTTCATCGGAAGATTGTTATACGCTTGAGATGGCTGATCCAAAAACCAAAGATCCTATTTCTATAACTGCTTTCATAAATGAGGGGGCTGCGCAGGCAGGTAATGAAGTATACAGTCTGTATGGACTGATAATCGACGTTCTTGACAAGAAAAGTGGAAGATTTGAAGCATTTATGGATGCCGGAAGGATGTCTTATAAGAAAGGCACGTCATTTAGAGCCCCGTTAGGCGAAGGAACAAACAGGATTGGAAGTCTCGACCAGTATCTTGAAGTGGATAATGTCCCAGAAGGCACAAACGTACTCATTGTTCCAGAAATAGGCAAGGCAGAAGCATATATGGACTCTGCCCCGCGTTTCCTGCCTGATTTTAAAGTGGCTTATACAGACAGGCCTCAAATGCAGACTGACGTC
>Ga0209211_10000703_pt1 | contig 66998 bp, 85 predicted proteins | sample RifGroA2_FD_183992 | JGI IMG/M metagenome (GOLD analysis project Ga0209211, IMG submission 183992) | Groundwater microbial communities from Rifle, Colorado, USA - Groundwater A2 (SPAdes) (version 2) | ecosystem: Environmental > Aquatic > Deep subsurface > Groundwater | place: Rifle, Colorado... | reverse complement strand
GACCGGCATAAAGGGGCGGTTGTGGTCTTGGGCCGGAACGGCGAGTTCAAGTACCGTTTTCTGACGAAAGGTCAAGGGCGGCAGAACCGAATGCGCCTGATTGCGATATGAATGCGATGTTCCCCGGGCGCGGGCGCTGCTGACGGTGCCGGAGATTAAAGACGGTGTCCACGCCAGAGTAAGCGTCATATATGCCGATAACATTCGGCCCTACGACGCGCATGCTGCCCGCCGCTTTTTTGACAGCTTCTTCCCCGGCTGCATTTCCCGCTTCCGCGAAGCCCGAAGTGATTATAACGGCAGCCTTCACGCCTTTTTCCCTGCATTCGGCAACTGACTGCACCACAGACTCGGCAGGCACGACGATTACGGCAAGGTCAACAGGCTCGCCGATGTCTGAGATATGTTTGTAGCACTTTTTCCCGAGAATTTCCTCAGCTTTGGGATTGACAGGAAAGACTTTCTTGCCAAAAACGGACGACGCAGAGCGAATGACGCCTTCGGCGTCTGTCTTTACTGCGTCATTGTTTAGGTTCCGAAAAATTATATGCCCGAACTTTTTCGGGTTCCTGGATGCGCCGATTACTGCAATGCTGCTCGGATTGAAGAAATAATCAATATCAGAAGGCATAGAAGTAATTGACTCGTGCTGTATAAATGTCAATTGCTCTAGATAAGCTTCCCGTCGCCGAGGCTTTTCCACTGCCTGTTGACGGTTTCCTGAACAACATGCGTCTTGTCAGCCGGAATCTGGAATTTTTTTTGGACATGATTGAAATTTTCCACGGGCTCGAGCCTGTTCGGGCGCTTTGTAAGATTTACGGTTCCGGCTTCCACCTCGAAAAGCGGCCATATGCCTGTTTCCACGGCTATGCGCCCGACTTCCATTGTGTTGGAAGGTTCGTAACCCCATGACTCCGGCGAGGGGCAGAGAACCTCTATAAACCTGAAACCGCTCATAGCACCGGCTTTCTTCAGCTTGGATATGAAATCCTCGGGGTACGAGACGCAGGCAGTCGCGCAATATGCGGCAGAGCTTGCGACGTGACGCACGAGACCACGCTCGTTCTTGTAGTCCATTGCATTGTAGCCGAAATCATTCGCGCATACGTAAATGACATCTTCCTTTACGTTCGTGAGCGAGGCGAGGCTGATAGCAGTTGCGCCGTCGCCCGCAAAAACGACAACCTTTGTCCCGGGTTTCTTGTCTGTACCTTTTTCAACGCCCCTTGCAACGGAAACCGCGTTCAATCCTGCGTGAATGAAAGGGGCATGCCTGATGAACGGCGTCGCGGTGCCTGTGGAGTTCACAAGTATTATATTGTCAATGGTCTGCAGAACCAGCTTGAGCGCGAGCATCTGTCCCGAGCCCGGAGGGCCGTCACCGAAGTTCTTCACGCTCTTCAGCTCTTGCACGTTGACGTCAATAGGCATTTTTCCATTTTGTTCATTAAACTATAAAAGCGGCCCTTTTGCCCCCGAATGACGCCTTCGGCGTCTTGCAGTTTGAAAGCGCCGGCGAAAAACCAGCAAAAATAGCGGCTTTATATTTGCTTGCATAATCAGTTACGATGGCGATGATAAGATCGTCCCAGTGGGATCGCAAGATATGACCATACGGGTAGCTTTTGAGCCATCATATTTCTGATTCTTGCGACAGCTTTATTGATACGACGATACAGAATTATCAGCATGGTAATGCGACGCGGCAGGCAGCTTTACAGCAAGAAATACGAGGAGGCGGTGAAGCTCCATGGCGAAGGCAAATCGGTGAACGAAATTGCCGGCCAGCTTGGCGTGTCCTATTCCGCAGCATACCACTGGGTGAAGGGGCTCCGAAAACCGGAATCCGGCAACCTCAACGAGTTTGAAAGCTGGCTGAAGCAAAAAGGCCCCATGCCTGCCGTAGAAATCGAGAAGAAATTCCAGAAGCACAACGAGCTTTTTCTGATGAGCAGCCGGCGCGGGATGAACATAAAAAGAAAAACACTCCCGCGGAAATACGCGAAATACTCCACGTGGTATTATGTCGAGGGACAGGAGAAAATGCTTGACAGCCGCATAGAAGAATTATTTTCAAAAATAAAGGAAGCCAGGGAGAAGCTTCGCGACTCGCTGTTCGGATAGCATTTTTATAGCTGACCAACTTAATATTCAAGATATTACACAAGTTGGTCACATATAGTAAACCAAGTTATAATATCTGGATTCTTTACTTGGTTAACTATAAGTTCAGCCGTCAAGTGAATTCTATGAAAAAGAAAATAGCCGTAATAGCGGCAATAGTTATTCTGGCAGTAGTCATGTTTTTTGCGTCGCCCCTTGCGCAGAGCATCGGCGGCGAGAATGTCAACTGGGTTGCCAATGAAATAGGCGCATACAAGCTGGGCGACGGCGCGCAGATAGAGATTGCCGTCGGCGGCGCAATCTACACGACTTCTGTCAACGGGCATATACCAACGACGTCTCCGGGCAGCGGCAGCCCGGACATAAGGATAACAGTCAGCGCGAGCGATTTTCAGGCGCTCTATTCTTCCGGCGACATGATTTCAACAGCCAGGCAGCTTTATGACGAAGGAAAGCTTTCGATAGAATTAAAGAGAAGCGAAATAACACTTGCACTAAAGGGCTACAAGGCGCTCTATGACGAGCTTCAGAATTAGTGTCTGGCTAGCGGAGCTAGCAGAGTGTTTTCAGGAAGTTCAGCAACTGGAAGATAATGAGCTCCTTCATCCAGGCTTTGAAGAAGTTCAACAATTCTTACATCGTCTTTGCAGCGTTTTACCAGTGCCCTTATACCGCTCTCGATTTCCGAATTGATTCTCCTCAATTCTGTCTCAGCCATGTCCGCTGGAATTCTGCCTTTCAAGTTTTCTGTAGATATACGCTTGGAGCGCATGTCTTGTAAAAATGCCATAACTTCTCCATCAGACATATTCCTGAAACCTTCAATCTCAAAATCATAATGCGGCGATATACGGAACGGAAAACTACAAGAGTAGAAAAGGACATTGCTGGGTTTTGTGACTTCTGCGCCGTGAGGATATTGTCCGTGGATTAGTCTTTTGCCATCTGCAAATGGTACATAGCGTCTTCCTGATGGTGCGTCTTGTAGAGTGTACAGTTCTGCCGGAGAAACTGTTACACCATCTTTGAAGCCTTCAAAACCAGCGACAGGCTTACCGTTTTCCATATGATAGACTTTTCGCCTCATCGGAACACCGCCATACAGAGCCCTGAACACCATTGGTGAGCCTTCGTATGCTTCTGGGTGGTCGTTTCCCGATACAAAAATATGAGCATCTACGCCTATTGGTAACTCTTGAGGCGGAAGTCTCAAACTTTGCACTGCCATAAAAATCAGATAAATCCAGTCTTTTTAAGCCGATTACAGCCACAATCTCAAGTCTTTTTCGGACTTCTCAACACGCGCAACAGCGTCAATAAAATCCTTCTCGCCAGGATACTTGCCCAGGCAGATGAGCGAGCTGCCGCGCCCTACGTGCGTCTTTAGAATCCCACCGATGCCTACCGACACCGACTGGTCAAATACCAATACGCGCTTCGCGTTCTGCAGGACGCTTTCCACGGCGGCTTTCGGCCAGGGACGGAACACGCGCACCCTTAGCACTCCGACTTTCTTTCCCTGCTCGCGCATGCGCTTTGCAGCGGCTTTCGCTGTTGCAGAATGATAGCCCATTATTACTATGACGGTTTCCGCGTCCTCTGTCATGTAGCGGTCGACAAGCCCGTGGAAGCGGTGGAACTTCTGCTTCCATTTCTCGCCAACCTTGTTTATCAGGTCAGCCGCATTTTCCATTGCCTTGTTAAGCTGGAGCCTTCCTTCCTGGTAATTGTCGGAATAGATGTCGAAACTGACAGGCTTCTTCACGTCAAGCTTCGGAGCGTTAAACTTGGGCAAGAATGTCTTGACTGCCTGTTCCGTTCCCGGCTGCACAGGCTCCATAAAGCTCGGCAGGCCGTCTATGTTTATAACCGAAGGAAGCATCACCTTGCTGTCCTCGCCTATCCTGTACGCGAGCACCACAGAGTCGTGGATTTCCTGGTTGGTTTCCGGGAAGAACATCATGTAGCCCGCGTCGCGCAGGAACATGATTGAATGGTCGGGCTTCGGCCCGTGCAGGCTGCGGCTGACATTGCAAGCTACGAAAGGCAGCCGCATGAACGGCGCCGCAAGAGCTTCGTATGACACCGGCGTGGAGCACGGCACGAAAGTTCTGAGCCCGGCAGCAGCAGAGCCCAGAGCGGCTGCAAATGCCGAGCCGGCAGTTTCAAGGTTGAATATCCGGCAGGAGTGCACCTGCGAAATTTTCCTGGCCATCTCCACGGACAGCGGAGCGGGAAAGTGCGGCACGGCTTGCACGCCGGCCGACTTCGCGCCGTATGCCGCCGAGTCTACTGACGATAGTATATCTCCCTTCATAATTATCACACCTTTGGCACGCGATGCTCATGCTCCTCGGTTATTGCGAAAGTCGGGCATTCGCGCAGGCAGATGAGGCAGCCGGTGCACAAATCATAGTCAATCACCGGAAAGCCGTCAGGCTTCACAGATATGGCAGCATGCGGACAGGACACGACGCAGTTGTAGTTCTTCTCGCATTTCTTCAGGTCAATCTTGGGCTTGAACACCCTCAAGCGCGAGGGCTGCTCCTGCTGCCGCGGCTGTATTATCGGTATCACGAACTTCGCTTCATGTTCTTCTATCATCATTTCACCCCGGAAGAAGGATATTCCTTCTTAACGGCTTATCATCCTTATGTCGCTCCGCTCCTATTAGGAGAGTCTATTTCACTCCCTTGTAGCCCTCGTCAAAAGCGTTGAAATTCTCGCGCGGCATGCCTTCCATGGCAGCCTTCAGGCTTTTCATTGAAACCTTGTTGAACAGTTTTGCCAGCGCGCCGAGCATGATGGTGTTTGGGATGTTCGCCTTCAGGTGCGTCAGCGCAAGTTCCGTGGCGTCGACGCTGTAAGCATGAATCTTCCGCTTCTTCAGGACAGGCGAAGCCATTTTTTCAGGAGAGTTGAAAACGGCTACGGACTTCTCCTTCATTGTTTTGGCGTCAATACCCAGCGTGGGGTCGAATATCAGGTAAAAATCCGGCTCCTCAACCTGCCTTGATAAAATCGGCGCCTTGTCTATCTTCACAAATCCCCGGACAGGGAAAACACGGCGCCCCCTGCCGATAAAAGCGAAACTTTGCACGTAAAAACCGGACTGGAAGCAGGCTTTAGAGAACAGGCGGACAGCGGTTTCAACGCCCTGACCGCTCCTTCCATAGAATCCAAATGTCTGCGTAGAATACACCGTTAATCAATTTCTCATGCAGTAATTTAAAGGTATACGAAAATTACCCCGATTTTTCTGCAAAACCAACCAACGCCGGCTGCTGTAGGTTAATTACTCAAACTATTATCCTTACGTCCGCCGCCAGCAGCCCCTTGTCAGATACCATCAGCGGATTGATGTCAAGTTCGCTTATTTTCTCGAATTCCGCCAGCCTGGACACCTTCAGGAGCACGGACGCAAGCTTATCCTTCCTGGTTATCAGCCTGGCAATTTTAGGCTCCGACGTCATGTCAACGGCATCGGGCTTGGTGAGCGGCACAAGCCGGAAGCAAACGTCTTTCTCGTCAGTCAGCCGCCCGCCCGCCCCGAACATTATGACCTTGCCGAACTGGCTGTCATGCTTGACGCCTATTATCAGCTCCTGCACCCCTTCCACGTTGCTGTAGACAAGTTCCTGCAGCAATATGCCGTTGATATTTTTGGTTTGACGTTTTGCCGATGACATGACAGCCTCGAACATCTTTTTCAGATGGTCGCGATGGAACACCGTGCGTATGCATCCTGCCTTCATCTTGTGGATAATGTCAGGAGAATCAACCTTCAGCACAACCGGGAAATGAAGGTTTTCCGCGGCAATCTCGGCTTCCTGCAGGTTGCGCGCCATGACCCATTTCACCGTCTGTATGCCGTATTTCTCCAGCAGCCTGTACGCTTCCGCGTCCGGGATTTTCATAAGTAATTAGTTGACTGGCGCGATTAAAATAGAAAGTGAAAATCAGTTAGAAGGAGTTTCTTCCGCCTCTTCTGTCTCCACAGACGTCGGCGAGATGTGCTTTATGATGACAACGTCGCCAACTGACTGAACCATGGCAAAAGGCACGATGACGCCCTTCTTGTCGCCAACAAGCGAAGCCAGGAAAGAGCCGCGGACTGCGTCAACCACAAGCGACTTAACGCGGAACTTCTCAAGGTCGAGGCCGACGTCGAGCACTTTTCCGCAGTAAACGCCCTTGTGCGTAAAAACATCCTTTCGTGTCATGTCAGAAAAACTTTTTGTTGTTACAGGCATCGTATTCAACTCCTTTAATTATGCTCTATATGTCGGCTCCTGAATATAAAGATTGCCCGAGAAATTTCGCAATCCTGTCGTAATTGAAGCGTGATTATGGGTCAGGGAGGAATCGAACCTCCGATATCCACCTCTCTTAACGAGGAATGCGGTTGTAAGGGTGGCGTCATCTCGTGTCTGCGTAGCAGACCGGGATCTCAAAGACCTCCGGTCTTTGCAGATGCCGCTAGACCACTGACCCATCTTAGCGCTGGGAGAGGGATTTGAACCCTCGTGAGGATTGCTCCTCACAGGTTTAGCAAACCTGCGCCGTAGACCAAGCTTGGCTATCCCAGCAAAACAAACACACGCTTTAGCGTCATCCGCTTTTAGTTATCTGCCGCAGCAAACTTTTATACTATTTCCAAATAATATTGAATGCTATTATCGATTTTTGGATACTAACTATTTAACCCGAATCAAATTAGAGTGATGAATATGGGAGAATACGAGGAAAAAGTTGAAAAACTGACGAATGTCCGCATGCTTTTCCTGACATCCATAGTCTCCGCTCTCGCCCTGGTCGTGGGGCTTTTCTGGAACGAGGCGATAAAGGCAGCCATCGAGCAGCTCATACCTGCGGGCGAGGGGCTCTCGTACAAATTCCTCGCGGCCATAATCGTCACCATCATCGTAGTGATTGTGATATACATACTGATACACAGCCAGAAAATCGCCGAAAAGAGCATTGAAGAGCTGAAGGGCAAGAAGAAAGCCAAGGAAAAGGACCATCTTACAAAAAGCTGATTCTGCCAAATCTCAACTATATTTAAAAGCCTGTCAATTATTTGTTATTGCAATGAATGCAGTCAATACAAGGTGAAGCGAAGCTTCACCTGTACAGGAGAACCTTCGGTTCTCCATGTACTACGACCTTCAGGTCGTTCATATTACGGCATTCTTGCAAAAATACTGCGGGCTTTAGTCCGCAGATATTTAACTGACGCTCCGTTCGTCTAGCCCGGTCAAGGATACTGGCCTTTCAAGCCGGCGGCACGGGTTCAAATCCCGTACGGAGCATTCAGGATTTGAATCCTCGGGTTCACGTTCGATTGAGCAAGGCTCATCGACGACCCGGAAACTTTCAGTTTCCGCGGTAATCCCGTACGGAGCACTTATGACGATGCAAATTGAGACAGGGCTGCCGAAAATAGTTGCCAGACAGAGCGGCATCCATGGCACCGGCGTGTATGCAGCCGAACCGATTTCCAATGGCAGGCGCATAATTGAATACACCGGCGAGAGGATTTCGAAGGAAGAGGGCACGAAAAGGGCGGACGCCTCGCCGTTTTACACGTTTATTTTCATCCTGGATGACGAATGGGACGTTGACGGAGCCGTCGGCGGCAACGATTCGCGCTTCATAAACCACTCCTGTGAACCGAACTGCGAGATAATAATAGAGGACGGACGTATATGGATCGCCGCGCTTCGCGACATAGAAGACGGCGAAGAACTGACATACGATTATTCCTTTGAGAGAGACGAAAACCCGACGCAGTGCAAATGCAACTCACAAGGATGCCGTGGAATCATAGTCGAAGTACCGGAATAGAGGATTTTGGCAAGCAGTGATTTATTTTTCTATTTTCTCCGCTACAGCAACGGCTAAATACATTTTCGGCATTATTCTAGCTGATTGTTATGTGTACGGGATGCGCATCGCCAAGCAAGGGAGCAAAATCAGCCGTCGGCGGAAGCTCCAGTGGCAGCAGCCCGTTCGCCAAATACATTGGAGGCGGAGACAGCAACCGCGGATATGAACAGGCGGGAAAGGGCATACTGTATGCTTCTGACGTCTCCGTTAGCCCGATTGACAGGTACGCACTTGTGCGCGAGCTAAGACTTCCCGGCGTCTACAAGCCTGCATCTCCCATGGAGCGATATACGCCGCCAAAACCAGCCAGCGATTCTTTTCTTGGAATGGACGCGCTCTACAGTGCTGCAAGAAGAGTTCCGATGCTCCGGCCGCCTTCCGTGGAAACAGAGCTCGAACAGCGCGAGAACCGGAAGAAAAAATTCCTTCACTAGTCAGCTTGCCGCGACTGTTATGAAGATAATGGCTATGACAGTGACCAGCAGCGCATGACTTGTTCTCAGTTTATTCATACGGCTTATCAAAAGGGTTCCTGCCACAACCATTATTGCCGTCCATGCTATTTCCCCGGCAATGATGACGGGCGACAACCCGCCGGCTGAAAATACTATATAATAGAACGGACCGTAGAACGGATATATCACGTAAGTGAATGCAAAAAGAAGCGTGATGAGCGAGGCGACAAACAACGATTTCAGGTAATTTTCCTTCGACAGCCTCTCTTTCCTGATGCTGGAAACAGCGAACGTTATTATTGCGCCGCCGATGCCGACCTGCCCCAGCGCAAGCAGCAGGGCGGGTATTGCGAACATGCTGCCAATTGCAAGCCTGTATGATCCCTCCGGCAGTCCCGGTATCAGTATGTCGTAGAAGCTCAGGTAGATGACAAAAGAGACTGCCGACAAAACGGCTGTTGCAATGGACAATTCCCTCATGAAGCACTATTCGCAGGAAATTTATTTTAACAGTAATGTCAAGCCCTGGCTGCAGCCTCGGGACGCCCGAATTCTTCCCTGTAGCGCAAGTCTGCGAAGAACCCATTTATATGGTCCCTCATGCCTTCTGTAAATCCATCAGGAATAGACCGCTGCACATGCACTTTTTCTCCTGTGTTAGCATGCAGATCCCTGACAACTTGTCCTGCCTGGGAACCCGGGGACAGCCAGTACACCCTTTCTTCCCCGTCCACTACCGCAGAACCTACCAATTGGGCGGAATAATCCGAATCTCCCCAGAAATAAGGCGTGCCATGGGCGCCCACTATTATAGGATATTCAGGATGCCGCTGAAGAGCATGCCTTGGAATGGATAACAACCAACAATCGGACATTTGAACCACCAAGGCAGAAAGACGTTATTTTTCAGATTATCTTCTCGCCCGTTTCGCGATTGATAAGATGAATAACATTAACAGGGCAGCAGTCCGCAGCTTCCTTGTTCTTCGTGTACTGGTCATCAGATATGTCTAGGGACTCGCGCACTATCTCGCCTGCGTCTTCCTCGCGCTCGCTGCCTTTGACATCGGATTTTCCGTCCACCGCGGACATCTCCCAGAAATCCGGAGCCACGGCCGCGCAAGCGCCGCATCCTATGCAGTTCGGGCGGTCGTGATCTATCTTGTACGGCATACTACTCAGCTGCTAATCTGAACAGCAAACTTTTAAAGATATGGACGTCAAATAATAGAACAGCTTATTATTGCGGTGTTAAAATGAATTCCAAAATCCTCCCGGTTCTGGCGATTTTTTCCATACTTATTGTTGCAGGCTGCACGTCAACAGCGCCGTCTCCGTCGGTTACAATAACGTCGCCAACTGAAGGGCAGCTTATAGAGGGCAACACGGCGACTGTTGCGCTCTCGGCGTCAAACATAAGGCTGGCGGCGCCGAACGGCACTGTAGTTGAAGGCGAGGGACACTTCCACGTGTGGCTTGACGGAGCGAATGAACAGCGCGGCCCGAAAACCACGTTCGTTTTCAATAACGTGCCGCTTGGAGAGCATACTGCAAAGGTGGAACTCCACAGAGGCGATCATTCTCCGTATGAAGGCACTTCAAAGACGGTGTCGTTCATGCTTGCCGTTTCAGGACAGCTCCCTCCCGTATCAACAGTTACTGCAAAGGAATTCAACATGACAGCGACAAAATTCACATTCGAACCGTCGACAGTTACAGTGAACAAGGGCGACCGGGTTGTGCTTCACATAACGAGCACGGACGTTGGGCACGGATTCTCGCTCGCCACTTACAACATAATAGAGACGCTGCCTGCCGGCGAGACGAAGACAATCAGCTTTATAGCTGACCAGGTCGGCGAATTCAACTTCTTCTGCTCGGTTTTCTGCGGCTCGGGACACAGCGACATGCGCGGAAAGCTAATTGTCAATCCGTAGTGACAAAAAACACGCCGAAAATACGCTTAAATATATAAAATAACATTGTAATAGTAACTTTTAGTGTTTTATAAAAGTTGTAAATTACCTAAGACGTGGTCTAACAAGGATGATTGGCATCCGAAAACGAGGTGTTGAAATGGTAACGGCATATCCCCAGGCAATTGCAAGAGACAAGGATGAAATAAGCTTAATTTCTACTTCCCCTTATGTCAAGGATTATACTGACGAGCGCAAAAAGGCGCTGATTGCGCTGCTCCCACAGGGCGACGTGAAGGTGCTGAAGTTCAACCAGTCGCTCTGCCCGGGATGCGTCGACGAGGAAAAATGGGACACGATGAAGATCGACTGCGTAGTATATGTAAAAGACAACAAGGTATGGATGACAAAGCAGTGCTCGATGCACGGCGCCGTCACCGAAGTGTACTGGTCCGACTACGACATGTACAAGAAAGCCGAGAAATTCCAGGACCCGGGCATAAAGATACTCAACCCGAACATAGACAAGAGCGAGTTCGAGATCAACTGCCCGACTGACTGCGGATTGTGCGTGGAGCACGAATCGCATACAGGCTTGGGCAACGTCGTGCTCACCAATCGGTGCGACCTAACGTGCTGGTACTGCTTCTTCTATGCAAAGGAAGGAGAGCCAATCTACGAACCGACCCTTGACCAGATAAAATTCATGCTAAAGCGAATGAGGGACGAAAAACCGGTAGGCGCGAATGCCGTGCAGCTCACGGGCGGCGAGCCTACACTCAGGGAAGACCTTGTCGACATAATAAAAGCCGGAAAGGAAATCGGCTACGATCACATCCAGCTGAACACCAACGGCATCAACCTGTCGCAGAGCCTTGAGCTATGCCAGAACATAAAAAATGCCGGCAGCCACGTGCTCTACATGAGCTTCGACGGGATGACGCCTGAAACAAACCCGAAGAACTACTGGGAAGCGCAGGGCGCCATCGAGAACTGCAGGAAAGCGGGGCTTGGCATCGTGCTTGTGCCGACAGTAATCGGCGGCATAAACGACCATGAGCTGGGGGACATAATACGCTTCGGCTTTGGAAACATTGACACTATCCGTTCCGTGAACTTCCAGCCTGTAAGCCTGGTGGGAAGAATGCCGGACAAGCTGAGAAGGAAACAAAGAATAACCATACCCGGTGCAATCAAGAAGATAGAGGAACAGACAGACGGGCAGGTAGGCAGGGAGCATTGGTTCCCGGTGCCGTGCGCAAAGCAGGTAACGGACTTCGTCGAGGCGATGAAGGAAGAGCCCAAATACCGCCTTTCAATCCACTTCGCATGCGGAATGGCGACATACGTATTCAAGGACGGCGACCGGATGGTTGCGCTGCCCGAATTCTTCGACATAGAGGGATTCTTCGATTATCTCGGCGAACTCACGCGCGAGCTCAACAGCAGCAAACACAAGAGCATACGCAAGCCGTGGGTCGTGATGAAGCTGATGAGGAACATCGGCAAATACGTCAACGAAGAGAAGAAACCAAAAGACCTCAAGTTCGTGAGAATGCTGACAGGCGCGGTAAGCGGCACAAACTACCACGGACTGGCTGATTTCCACAAGAATTCATTGTTCGTAGGAATGATGCACTTCCAGGACCCGTACAACTGGGACATCGACAGGATACACAAGTGCGACATCCATTACGCGACGCCGGACGGGAGGGTGCTTCCGTTCTGCACGTTCAACGTGATACCCGCTCTCTATAGAGACAAGGTGCAGAGAAAGTTCTCAATACCTTCAGACGAGTGGGAGAGGAGAACGGGGAAGAAGCTAGTCGACGACAAGCACCACAGGCGCCTCACAAAAGAACAGATGTTTGCGATTAAATCCAACTTCGACCAGTTCAGGAAATACAAGGAGAAGCAGAAAATGTGGACTGACTGGGGCGAAGAGGAAGCACCTGCGGTGCTTCCAGCACTATCGGCAGCTGCCCAGCACAGCAACGACTTCGTGCCTCTCGGGGCGCTTGGCGCGGCCGTGCTAGGTACCCTTCCTGTCAAGCAAAAGCCGACAATGGAAAACCCGGCAGGAAGCTTCTCCGGCGGCGGATGCTGCGGTGGTTCATCGTCTGAGCAAAGCGGCGGATGCGGCTGCCACTAGGCTTGTGTTGTTTTTATGCTTTTCTTTATCCAATAGACGAAGGTATCTTGTATGAAAGGATTATTCGGAATGGGAAAGAAGAAAGATGTCGGCGAATCTGTACCCGCCCATGACGGCAAATGGCTTGTGCAATACGACAGGAAAGGATGCATAGGGGCGGCCACCTGCGAGGCAGTTTACCCGGAAAGATGGAGCGTTCAGGGAAGCGGAAAAGCCGAACTTAAAGGCTCAAAGTCCGGCGACGGAATCATATTCGAGCTCCAGATAGACAACAGCGAACTGGACAGGATGAAGGCGGCGGCCGAAGGCTGTCCCAAGAACGTCATACACATAATCAACAGGGATACGGGCGAGAAGATAATTTAAGCAAAGGAAACGTGTGATTAATATGCCGGCAATTATGGACGCAGTTGACACTGATGCGGAAAGATTCTCGCAGGGACTCCGCGACAGGCGGAATGACATGCCAAAAACCAGGCACACGGACGGAACAGACGCATACGATACGGGGTACAGGCAGGGGGAAATATACAGCGGTGAGACACCAGAGCCGTCACCTACTAAAGATTACAGGAATAAGTGATAATCATGGAAGCACAAACACAGGCAATAACCAAGGACATGACGATGGGGGAAATCATAGAGAAATTTCCGTTCGCTTCAGAAGTCATGCTTTCTTACGGATTGCACTGCGTCGGATGCCACGTCAACCCTTATGAGTCTTTGGAAAACGGCGCGCTCGGGCACGGCATGAGCGACACAGAAATCAACTCGCTCCTTCAGGAACTCAATGACTTGGTGAAGACGCACTCAAACAAAAGCGAGGAAAAAATCGACACGAAGGACGCAAAAATCACAATTACGGAGTTCGCGGCTAAAAAAATCAATGAAATCATGAAAGCGCAGAACAAGGAAGGCTATGGACTTCGCGTGGAAGTGGTGCGCGGCGGCTGCGCAGGCTACACGTACAACATGGATTTCGAGAAAAGCAAGAGCGGCGACGACATGGTTTTCGAGGAACACGGCCTGAAAATATTCGTGACTCCCAAGAGCATGGAGTTCCTGAACGGGACGCAGATTGACTATACAGAAGGGCTTCAGGGCGCAGGCTTCAAGCTGAACAACCCCAACGTGAAATCATCCTGCGGCTGCGGAAAATCCGTGCATTAAAGCTTTTTCCAGAAAGGAACATTATTCTTATGACAAAATACAAGGTCACTTACGACAGGGACGGATGCATCTCGGCAGCAGCGTGCGTCGCCGTAAACGCAAAATGGTGGGTGCTGGACGCGGCGGACGGAAGAGCCAACCTTTTGAACGCGGAGAAGAACCCCGAGACGGGACTCTTTGAGGTAATAATCGGGGAAGGCGAGCTTGCAGCCATGAAGGCGGCGGCTGAAGTGTGCCCGGTGCTGATAATACACATATACAACGCCGAGACGGGCGAGCAGGTTTTCTGATTCTGCCGTTTTTCTGACGGATTTTTTCATGCGGTTGTAAGCTTTAAAAATCGTAATGGAATCGTATATCTATGAAACTACTGGCTGCGGGCGACCTTCACGACGACGTCGAGGGCGTAAAGAGGCTGGCTGAAGAGGCTGAGAGGGAGAAAGTAGACATGGTTGTAATCAACGGAGACATCTCAAATTTCGGCGAGCTTGCAAAGGGAATGATACAGCCGTTCCTTGACAAAGGCAAGAAAGTGGCGTTCGTAGCGGGCAACCACGACATGCCGGGGATAACCGAGATGTTAAAAGAGAAGTATGACATACTTGACATCCAGAACCATTCCGTTTCATACGACGATATCGGCATATTCGGATGCGGCGGCGCAAACATAATGCACATGAACTTCACGTCCGACGAGGACATGTTTGATTATCTTAACAACGGATTCAAATACATAATTAATTCAAAGAAAAAAATCATGGTGACGCACATACACCCGAAGGGGAGCATGATAGAAAAGTTTTCTTTTCCCGGCAGCGAGGCAGTGACGCGCGCAATCTATGAGCTGAAACCGGACATACACATATGCGGGCACATACACGAGATGGAAGGGTTCGAGGAAAAGCTCGGCGGCACGCGCGTGATATGCGTCGGCTCGCGCGGGAAGATTGTTGAAGTTTAGTTCTTTAAATTTATTTTGATCATACCCTGCTAATGAGATTTCCGATAGAAACAAGCGTATGGAATCCTGACGGCGTCAAGCATGGAGAGCCGCCTATTTTGAAGATTGAAAATTGTTCTGAGGCTTTGCAAGAATCCTTGGCAGATGAGCATATGGGAGTTATTTCTCCAAGAGCACATAACTTAAGACGAAAATATTTTGATTTGCCGATCCAAGAGGGTCCGCTGCTAAATCTTTTGCTGCAATATTTCGACATGACACCCTACTTTCACGTAGGCTGTACACTTGATGAAAGACCGCCCAGCTTTGTCTTCTCTGCCGGCGCGGGCTTGGCCGAAACAAGAGAAGGCAGGTTTCTAGTGCAATATGTCAGGCAAATGAAGCTGGGAAAATTCTTTAGGAACAGGTCTTTCAGAAACAAAAGAGGCATCAGGGATTTGCATGCACTCTCCGATGCGTACAATGAGCCCGGAAATTATACAGAGCACCTTTCTGTTCTTTGCACATGCTGGACTGGCGAAGAGATAGAGATAGATTCTGAAATGCGCAGAATGGGTTTTAGCAGCAGGATCGGCTATGAAAGCAGCGGTGCCAGGCTTGAATATGATAATAAACAGCTTATAACTGTGTCTTTTGGCGGCGTTATTGATGGACACTACGAATCGCAAGGTATAAGGCATGGTCCTCTTTATGGACACCATACACCGTTATTTTATCTTTCACAGGGAACCAAAGCAAGGGAAATGGCACAGTCTTACAAGTCAAGACAAGATCCTGACTCGCATTTCATGCATCCTTATCATCTTAAGGGGCTTGGCTACACAACGGGCGATGCATTGTTTGGCTTCATGCAGATTGCGGCAAAAGCTGTGCCGCCAAAGAAAGATATAAATGAGGACGAAGCCAGCGTGAGACAAACAGGATCAGGATTCAAACCGGCGCCAAAAAGTTTTTACAAAAAAGAAACAGAGCCTGGCATCTCGCTCTATTGATTTACCTTCGCATAAGACGGTGTTTCTTCATTCCTTCCGACAGGACTCCGAGCGACTTGAGATATTCCATCAGCGCTATGCGCGATACTTCCGACTCTTTCATGTCCAGCTTTTCGCACACGCCCTTCAGTATCATGTGCGTACGCTCCGGAAGCTTGTATCTTATGTAACCCATATGTGCATCACTAGTACATCATAGTGTATTAATAAAGTATTTAAAATAAGACGGAAAAGAATTTAAACTACAGGTTCATAATAAGGAGCATTCTTTCGTTATTGGTGTTGTAATGTCCAAGATAATCAACAAACTCTCGTGGAAAATCGGCGGAGAGGCTGGAGACGGCATACTGAACGCAGGGCTACAGATGTTCGCCAAGACATGCCTGCGCGGCGGCCTTGAGGTGTTTGCAACGGCGGAATACCCCTCGCTCATCCGCGGCGGGCACAACAGCCTGGACGTGCGCGTCGAGGACGCGGAGATATTCTCGCACGTGAGGGAAGTCAACCTTCTCATAGCCATGAACAAGGACACGATTGACAAGCACAAGCACAAGCTCAGCGACCATGCAGGCATAATCTACGACGGCGATTACACCAAGCTTAACCCTTCTGAGATAGAAAATTCCACGGTAAAGCTTTATTCCGTGCCGCTGTACAAGATTGCAAACGAGAACGGCGGAAAGATAATGAGAAACACCGTCGCCCTGGGCGCTACTATGGCGCTAATCGACTTTGACATGGAAATATTCAACAAGGTAATATCGGACAACTTCGGCACGAAGAAAGGAACTGCAATTGTCGACGCCAACGTAAAGGCGGCAAGGGCGGGATACGACTACATCAAGAATAATTTTCCCGACGACTTCAAATTCAGGCTAGAAAAAAAACCCCGCCAGAACAACATGTTCATGTCGGGCAACGAGGCGATAACCGTTGGAATGGTCAAGGCAGGCTGCAAATTCTACGCAGCTTACCCGATGACTCCGGCGTCCTCACTGCTCTCGAACATGGCGGGACTGGAGAGACAGTTCAACCTTGTGGTCAAGCACACCGAGGACGAGATAGCCGCAATCAACATGGCGATAGGCGCAAGCTATGCAGGCGTACGCAGCGCGTGCGGCACGTCCGGAGGCGGTTTCGCTTTGATGGTTGAAGGATTCGGGCTGGCGGCGCAGACGGAAGTGCCTCTTGTGGTGATAGAGGCGCAGAGACCGGGGCCCGGAACTGGAATGGCAACGCACTCGGGGCAGGGCGACCTTCGCTTTCTGCTTCATGCTTCAACAGACGAATCTCCAAGGGTGATAATAGCACCCGGCTCGGTGGAAGAATGCTTTTATCGCACGGTGGACGCTTTCAACATAGCTGAAAAATACCAGCTGCCTGTTATAGTGCTGACGGACAAATTCCTCGGGGAAAGTTTCTGGACGGTAAAAGAATTCGACACAAAAAACATAGTCATCGACAGGGGCAAGCTCCTCAGTGAAGTGCCGGCTGACTACAAGAGGTACACGATAACGGAGGACGGAATTTCCCCGCGCGCAGTGCCCGGACAGAAGGGCGGCATGCACGTTGCCACCAGCTACGAACACGACGAGGAAGGGTATGAACGCGAGGAAGAAGAAGTGCGCGTCATGATGCACAACAAGCGGTTCAGGAAAATGGAAACGTTCGCGAAGACTCTTGACGACCCCGTTCTTGACGGAAACCCGGACGCCGACATAACAATAATTTCCTGGGGCTCAACGAAGGGACCGATAAGGGAGGCGATGAAGCTCCTGAAAGAGGACGGAATCAGCGTTAATTACCTCCAGGTTGTTTACATCAGCCCGCTGCCTGCAAAGCGCATAGCTGAAGTGATCAACAATGCGAAAGCCACGGTGATAATCGAGAACAACAAAACCGCACAGCTTGCGGGCGTGATAAAGGAACAGACGGGACTCGACATTGACCACAGGATACTCAAATACGACGGACGGCCGTTCACGCCGCAGGACATCCATGCGGGGATAAAGGAACTCCTGAATACAACGGAACTGAAGGAGCTTGTATTCAGCAAGCACGGCATAATCGAGGCGAGATGAATGGAAGAGAAATATGAAAGCAGGGTAGCCGGAAACTGGGGAATGAGACTTGACTCGACTGGAACTTTCTACGCGGACGACAGGTTCATTGATTTGACCAGATACTCAAGGCACTTGACAGACAAGGAAATCCGCAAGGAACGCTGGCAATGGAAGGTGATATGATGACGGACAGGCTGAAAATATACGATAAAAAACTCGAAACAAGAGACATTGACGCTTACAAAATACCGGTGCGCATTGGAATATACGTCATGACTGACGGACCTATGTGCGACCAGACAGGATGGATTGGTTAGAATGGCGACGATAGCGGAACTTACAACAAAGGAGGCGCCAACATGGTGCCCCGGATGCGGCGACTTCACGATACTTAGCACTATCAAGAATGCGATCGCTGAGCTGCAATTGGAACAGCACAATACAGTAATAGTTTCCGGCATAGGATGCGGCTCCAAAACGCCACATTTCGTGCGCACATACGGATTCGAAGGACTTCACGGGCGGGGACTTGCAGTAGCAACAGGCATCAAGCTTGCGAACAACAAGCTCAACGTTATAGAGGTTTCAGGCGACGGAGATACATACGGCATCGGCGGCAACCACTTCATGCACTCCATGAGGCGCAACCTCGACATGACGCTTGTAGTCCAGGACAATGAAGTGTACGGACTTACGAAGGGGCAGACTTCGCCAACAAGCGAGAAGGGGTTCAAGACGAACTCGACCCCCAGCGGCGTCCTTGAGGATCCCGTCAACCCCATCACGTGGGCCATAGCTGCCGGCGCCACTTTCGTCGCGCGCGGCTACGCGATGGACATAATGCACCTCAAGAAAATAATCATGGAGGGCATAAAGCACAAAGGTTTCGCGCTGATAGACATTTTCCAGCCGTGCACAACATACAACAAGGTGCAGACTGCGGACTGGTACAAGCAGAGAATATTCAAGCTGGAAGAAACGGGCTATGAGCCTACTGATAAGATAGCCGCAATCCAGATGGGCAGCATGTGGGGAGAAAAAATCCCGATAGGAATATTCTATCAGGAGAGCAAACCGACATACGAAGACGGCACTCCGCAGATTGCAACAACGCCCCTTGTTCACCACGACATCAGCAACGTTGACATTTCTCCTCTGCTTGCGAAGTTCAAGTAAGCCTTTTTCTAAATTGCAAGACGCAAAGCGTCAGTCGGTTCAGAAAAACCCAAGCTGTATGACGCAAAGCGTCTTTCGGTTGGAAAAAGAAAATTATTACTATGGACTCACTAGCGTTCGCTACTGATTCACTTTTAATATATTGGATTCTGAAATGGTAAAATGGAACTGCGTTTCTGGAAGACTGCCGCGGTTATAGGCGAGGTCTGCCTCAAGGATACAGGCGCGTACGGCAGCTTCATATTCTATATAGCAGCGGCTGCGATATTTCTCATGCTTGGCGACATAACGTTCGCCGCAAATCTCCTTGCGTCGCTGATGACAGTCACGATAATTGTCATGTTCTTCCGGCTTGCCTACAGGAAGCCCAGGCCGGGAATGAAGAAGAAAAAACATAAAATGATATACGAGGCGATTGACAGCTCGTCTTTTCCGAGCATTCACGCGGCAAGAGCAGTTATGATTTCAGCAGCCATATTCACGAAAATGCCGTTCCTGCTCCCGCTTCTTGCCCTTGCCGTGCTGTCGGTATGCGCGTCGAGAATATATTTCAGGCGCCACGACATGACTGATATTTTTGCCGGCCTGGCTCTCGGATTTATCCTGGGCTTTGTGTTCTTTTTATAAATTGAGAAAGAGTTGGTGACCATGAAAGTTGAACTGCATTCTCATACGCACTATTCGCGCGGAACAAAGGTGTTCTATGACGGCGTTGAGAGTCCCGAAGCCATGATAAAGAAGGCAACGGAGCTCGGACTGGGGGCTCTTGCCATAACGGACCACAACACGGTGCTCGGGCACAAGGAAGCGATGGCTGCGGGAAAGAAGCACGGCATACTGGTGATACCAGGCGAAGAGGTGAGCAGCAGTGACGGTCACACGCTTGCCATCGGCGTCCAGGAAGCGATACGCCCCGGACTGTCCGTGTTTGAAACAGTCGACCTGATACACGCGCAAGGCGCCGTAGCAATAGCCGTCCATCCTTTTGACATAAAGCACGACGGGCTGCGCGAGAATGCAAGGGCATGCGACGCAATAGAGATATTCAACGGCAATAATGTGGACAGGATATCAAACATACGCGCACGCAATTTCGCTTCAAGAAACAAAATGACAATGGTTGCGGGCAGCGATGCGCATACGACCGCGATGCTCGGGCTTGGAACAATAAATACCGATGCGATGGATGTCGACGGTATAATAAAGTCGATAAGGAAAGGCGACATATCATACGACTATTCCTATCCTTCTGTGAAGCTGCTGAAGGATTTCGCCGTGACAAGACTGAAGATGTCATACGACCATACATGGAATTACATGGAGGAGAATTACAGCCCCATGAGGAAATTCCTGGGCAAGAAGATGCTCGGGCTTGTAAAAAAGAGCCCCGGACGCATAGACAATTTTTTTGACGTGCTTGCCTACACAGCTTTCGCCTGCACCGTTACTTACAGTTTCTGGAGAAACGGCATCATGAAATAGTTTTATTGCAATGAACGCGCCTAATGATTATTATGCAACCGCAAGATGCACTCAAGTTCCTGAAGAAAGAATATCCAAAGACAAAATACTATCTCAACTTCTCCAATCCCCTTGAACTTCTTGTTGCCGCTATCATGTCCGCACAGGCGAGAGATGCAGTCGTTAATGCAACAACTCCAAACCTGTTCAAGAAGTACAGGACGGCGAAGGACTATGCAAACGCCGATTTCAGCGAGCTGTCAAACGACATAAATGCCGTGAACTTCCCCGTACCAAAGGCGAAGAACATAATAGCGGCGTGCAAGATTCTTGTTGAAAAGCACGGCGGAAAGGTGCCCGCCTCCATGGAGGAGCTTATTGAACTTCCGGGGGTGGGAAGGAAAACAGCGAATGCGATAATGCAAAACGCGTTCGGCAGGACGGAAGGCGTTGTGGTAGACACCCACGTAATAAGGGTTTCCTACAGGCTCGGATGGACGAAGCAGACAAACCCTGAAAAGATAGAGAGGGAACTTATGCAGCTGTTTCCCAAAAAGGAGTGGAAGAAGCTGCCTCACCTCCTGAAAGACCACGGGCGGGCAGTCTGCCGCGCTCCCATGCCTGTCTGCTCCAGATGCACGCTCGGTAAAATCTGCCCCAGGCAGGGCGTTACGAAAAGCCTTTGAGTTCTTAAAACACCCGGACGACACGGGACACAAAAACAAATATATACGGCATCCGCACAATATTCAGCAGGTATAAATGGAGCCATCATCGAAGTCAAGCGGGGCGGTCAGGACGTTCACCATCGAGGAGGCAAATGAGCTGCTTCCTTTCATAACTGAGTCGCTCAACAAGGCATTTGTTCTCAATGAACGCATCAAATCTCTCACCAATGACATAGAGAATCTCGTTTCCATCTGGGGAAAGGACGTTCTGGAAAGGGGACACATTGACAACGCATATTATTTCTCGAAAGTCACCGAACGGGAATCGGTTTACCAGGGAATGATAAACCTCGTGAACGGGATACAGGCAAACGGATGCATCGTCAAGGACATCGAGACGGGACTGGTCGACTTCTATTTCAGCAACAACGGAGAACTCGCGTTCCTCTGCTGGAAATACGGCGAGCAGCGCATAAAGCACTGGCATCCTGTCGACGAAGGCTTCAAGACAAGAAGGCCCATCAGGAACTTCTGAATTTAATCTCTTTCTTCCAATTTACTGCTTATGCAGCAGCGCGAAGAACGAATGAAGGAGAAGCTCTCCGGCGTCAGGCACAGGATAGCGGTCATGAGCGGCAAGGGCGGCGTGGGCAAGTCAACGACAGCCGTCAACATCGCATGCATGCTTGCGAAACGCCACAAAGTCGGGCTTCTTGACGCGGACATTGACTGCCCAAATATCGTCAATCTTATGGGCATTGAGGAAAAATTCGACAACTCATACCAGCCTGCAGAGAAGTACGGGGTAAAGGTGTCTTCGATGTCCCTTATAGAAATGGAATCGGGCCCTACAATGTGGCGCGGTCCGCTCATCCACAGCGCGATAATGCAGCTCCTGGAACTGACAGAGTGGGGAACCCTGGACTACCTGATAATTGACATGCCTCCGGGCACAAGCGATGCGGCGCTCACGATAATGCAGTTTGTCGGCATAAACGCAGCTGTCATTGTGACAACGTCGCAAGATCTTTCCATGATGGACGCCGCCAAATCGGCGAAAATGGCCCTCGGGTTTTACAAGCCCGTCGGCATAGTGGAAAACATGTCAGGCGAGGTGTTCGGCAGCGGGGGCGGCGAGACGCTTGCCTCGGAGCTTTCAATACCTTTCCTCGGGCGCGTCGAGCTCAGCAAACAGATGAGGGAAAGCTGCGACAGGGGCGTGCCGGCTGTCATGAACAACATAAACGTTAAGAATTTTGAGGTAATAGTCAGTAATATCGAGAAGATGGTGAAATAATGTTCGTGAAAGTTGCAAAAACCGGCGACGTGAAGCCGGGACACGGCAAGACAGTGGAAGCTAACGGGCTCCGCATTGCGCTGTTCAACGTAGACGGCACGTTCCACGCGATGGACAACACATGCCCGCACCGCGGAGGGCCGCTGGGCGAGGGCATGCTGGACAACGGCAACGTCATCTGCCCGTGGCACGGCTGGCAGTTCGACGTCACTACAGGCAAGTCGCCTTTCATGCCTGTCGGCGTCAAAGTTTTTGAGACAAAAATAGAAGGCGAAGACGTACTTGTGAATATTTAGAACAAAGCTTTCATGCCTTTCGGGTATTTCTTCTTCAATGCTTCGATACGAGCTTTTGTTATTACTGACAAATCCATTTTTGACAGTTCTCCAAGGGAGAACCATCCTATCTTCCAGCTGTGATTAAATTCATTCCTTCCCAAGGAACTCTAATGACACGCAATATTGAATGGCTCGAGTGGTCGAAAGAAGCTTTCGAAAAAGCGAAAAGAGAGAACAAACCAATATTGCTTGATATTTATGGGGTTTGGTGTCATTGGTGCCACGAACAAGACAAGTCCTATGAGGATGAAATCGTTATCGATACAGTGAATGAAAAGTTCGTCCCGATAAAAGTCGATACAGACAAGCGACCGGACATCAACGAGCGCTACAATCAGGGCGGATGGCCGACGACAGCTTTCCTGACGCCTGACGGTATGATAATTGCAGGGGCTACATACCTGCCTCCCGCCCAACTTGCCATGATGCTTGAACAGGTATCGAACTATTTCCAGAAAGGAGACATACAGTTCGAGATACATAAACAGGAAACGCAAAGGGGCGACGTAGCATCTTCCATGGAATTTCTCGCAGATGAGATGCTGCTTTCTTTTGACACGTTATACGGCGGGTTCGGCAGCCAGCCGAAATTCCCGATGCCTGACCTGATAGAGGCGGCGCTCCTGAGATTCAGGCAGACCAACGACAAGGGCATGCTCAGGATTGCAACAAAGACGCTCGACGGAATGATGGGCATATTCGACAAACATGAAGGCGGATTCTTCCGGTACTCAGTCACTCGCGAATGGGACGAGCCGCATTACGAGAAGATGCTTGAAACAAACGCGCAGATGGCAGCGGCATATTTCAACGCTTTCCTGGTCACAGGCGATGAAAAATACAAATATACCGCGGAAAGGACTGCAGATTTCATTGTAAGCGTCCTTGGCGGGACCGACGGCTTTTATGGCAGCCAGGATGCCGACAAGGAGGAGGAGTACTACGGGAAGCCGGCGGAGGAAAGGAAGAAAATGAAGCAGCCGTTCATAGACAGAAACGTCTATGTCAGCCTGAACGCCCTTGCAATCTCCTCGCTTTTGCAGCTCGGCGGAAATTATAAGGATATCGCGATAAGAACCATGGAAAACCTGTGGACAAAGTGCTTTGATACGGAAAAAGGCATGTGCCACTATTACGACGGCAGGCAGAACGTTTTCGGGCTTCTCGCTGATAACGTAAACTTTCTCAGGTGCCTTCTTGACGCATACGAGAAAACATCGAACGTCAAGTACGTCACGCTCGCTGTGCAGCTCATGGACCTCGTCACTGAAAAGTTCTACAACGATGGTTTCACTGACAGAGCCCACGGCGAGGACATAGGACTTCTGAATGCGGAAAACAAGAATATCAATGAAAACTCGGTTGCGGCGGGCTGCCTGACAAGACTTTCATTTTACACAGGCGATGAGAAATACAGAAAAACCGCAGAGGAGACGCTTTCTGTCTTCACGAATTACGGGCAATACAGGCTACATGCGGCTTCCTATACGCTGGCTGTTGAGAAGCTGATTGACCCCATAGAAATAACTGCCAGGTCATTGGAGTTTATAACAGGCCTTCCGCACGACTTCAGGCTCATGGTAAAATTCGACAACAACCTCCCCTGCAACCTGATGGCATGCCTCGGCGGCACGTGCATGAGGTTCAACGGCATGGACGAGGCAAAAAAGCATCTGTTGGTGATGAGATGACACTTTTGTTTGGGACGGCAGGAATACCAATTGCCACGCAACCGAGGAATACTGCAAACGGCATAGAAACCGTGAGGAACCTCGGGCTGGACGCGATGGAAATGGAGTTCGTGCACAGCGTCAACATATCAGCCGCGAACGCCCCTCTGGTGAGGGCAGCCGCCGAGAAAAATAACGTCAAGCTGACATGCCACGGGCAGTATTACATCAACCTTAACTCGGCGGAAAAAGGCAAAGACAGCGCAAACCGAATCCTGAATGCCGCGCGCATATCATGGCTTTGCGGGGGCTGGTCAGTGTGCTTCCATGCAGGATACTATACCCAGGAAAATGCGTACGACAACGTCAGGAAGCATCTCGCAGAAATAACAAAAACCCTCAGGAACGAGGGGAACGGCATATGGATACGCCCCGAGGTGTCAGGCAAGCCGACCCAGTTCGGCTCTCTCGAGGAAACCGTAATGCTGTCCCGGGATGTGGAGGGCGTGATGCCGTGCATCGACTTCTCGCATCTGCACGCGAGGACTAACGGCATGTACAACACTTACGACGAGTTCAGGCAGGCGCTTGCGCTGGTTGAGAAACATCTCGGGCGTTTCGCGCTGCAGAACATGCACATACACCTCTCAGGCATCGCTTACGGCCCGAAAGGCGAAAAAAATCACCTGACGCTTGAAGAATCAGACATGAACTACAAAGAGCTTGTCAGTGCATGGAAAGAGTTCAAAATCGGCGGCGTTGTAATATGCGAAAGCCCCAATATCGAGGGCGACGCACTGCTTTTAAAAAGGCTTTTTCAATAGAGAAACCATGCAATTCGGACTGGCTGACCCCGGAGAATATGAAAACAGGCATGTCATTGTCAGAAGCTCCACCAGCCCGTACGCCTTCTGCGGCGAGTCGCGCTTTCGCGAAACCCCGGGGCTTGGATATTTTGTCGAAATGGGGGACGCCAGGCTTTTCGGTCCGCTCAACAAGGATGACGACATAATCTATACGTCCAAAGTCAAGCCTTAGATTCTGCAGGATTTTTTTCGTGCTGAAATAGCCAGTTGTATTAAAACTTTTTCTTTCAACAGTGACTTACGAGAGGGTCGTGTAGCCTGGTCAATCACGCAAGGTTGAGGGCCTTGTTCCTTAGTGGATACGAGAGTTCAAATCTCTCCCCTCTCACTTAAGACTTTTTCTGACATCTTATTTTCATGGCGCTTTACGCGGCTAGGGTAGTCGTTTCTGGAAAGGTACAGGACGTATCGTTCCGCTCGTTCGTCAGGAGGAACGCGGAACTCCTCGGGCTGAGCGGCTACGTAAGGAACCGCGACGACGGAAAAGTCGAAGCAGTCATTGAAGGCGACAAGGACGCCATCGAGGCGCTGATAGAGGCGATGAGGACGGGGCCTGAAAAGGCTGCAGTGAAAGATATTGACATCGAATGGCGGCCTCATTCCGGAATCTACAACGATTTCAAGGTCATTTATTAGCAGTCACTAGGATCATAACCAAGGATTTTTCTGGCAGCGTCCGGATTAGTCTTGTACAATTCCAATGCCTCTTCATATTCAGCGGTTTTCTTTCGTCGTCTTTCTTCCTGCTGCCTCAACTCTCTGTTCCTTTTATTGATAAGGCAATCAACTACGTTTTTTGAAACACCTCTTTTAGCTGCAAGCTCGTACGCCAGGTCATCCATACTGCGCTCGATCGCTATTTCGACGCTCTGAGATGACATCATGTCTCTGAGATATTGCCTTGCACTAGGTTTACAGTCCAGTTCTATATAACAGCCTACAACAGCCTCTGGATCATTCCTTTGGAAGGCAGCTATCAGTCTTTGATACGCATCTATTTTTTGGTATCGTAGTCAAAAGATCTTGCTATTTCAGAAAAGTCCGGATCGCGTAAGTCCATTGAAATATGTTTTCCTGGTAGTTTTAATTTGAACGACCGCACTCCGATACGTTTAAATATGTCACCATGAATATTACCGTTGTTATAGTGAACCGGTTTCTGATATATGTCGGTTCACTTATAGTGCACAAGGAAATATAATTGTTCCTTGTACACTATATTCTGGTGCGGATTTGGCGGTTCGCGCCGGAATGTTGCGGGCGAAAATGATGATTTCGTCTCGAGTTTGGCGACTCGTTTTGAAGTTGTCAATTGAAGGACGCTTTAGCGTCAGGCAGTTTTGAGATCTAAATTGTTGGCGCACAGGAATGAGCGGAACTCATTCTGTGCGGTTTCCGGCCTTTGCATTTTGGATGCTCGTTAAAGAATAAACCAAATACATCATCGAATGTATTGGAATCTCAAATTATATTGACATACGTCAACCCACTGTTGTGGCGTTGTTTCGGAAAAAGCCAAAAATGCTGAGACACAAAATCGACAGACGCCAAAGGCGTCATATATTTTGCGTCAGTCGGCGGCTGTTTGTGACGAAACGTATCCAACTGTGGAACATCATGAAGGCATCTGCTTGCATTTGCCAGATGAAGGTGCAGACAGGCAAAACTCTATCAGTAGAATTTTGCAGGGACATTCCACATATATTTGTAGTGCAAACCCTACAATTCCGGTTGATCCCGCCGGAGACTACTACTATCAGGATTCGGCTTAGCCATGCGAGGTACTTGTAGCAATACAAACCGTACTGCTCAGTAACACGTAGTCAACCTGCCCTATAGACGGGGATAATCCTGGGAAACTGGGCGTAATACCCGATAGGCGATAATTGCTGGAAGGCTTTTTCGCTTAAAGCAGCAATGTGCTATAGGATGGGACTGCGACGGATTAGCTTGTTGTTGAGGTAATTGCTCAACAAGGCTATAATCCGTACGGGTCGTGAGAGCGATTGCCCGGAGATGGCTTCTGAGACATGAAGCCAGGCCCTACGGGGCGCAGCAGGCGCGAAAACTTCGCAATGCCCGAAAGGGTGACGAGGGAATCCTGAGTGATATCGCAATGCGGTATCTTTTACTTACTGTAAAAAGGTAAGCGAATAAGAGGTGGGTAAGACGGTTGCCAGCCGCCGCGGTAATTCGAAGAATCGTAACAAACATTCTTCTGGCAGTTTTATTTGATTATGAAAATAGTCAAATGATTCTTGAATAAGCAATGACGCATTTATGCGTCGTACGACACGGGTTCTTCGAACCGTAAATAACCGCGCCTCAAGTTGTAGTCACGTTTATTGGGCCTAAAGCGTCCGTAGCTGGTTTGATAAGTCTTTGGTGAAATCCAACAGCAAACTGTTGGGATGGCTGGAGATACTATCAGACTCGAGACCGGGAGAGGTCAGGGGTATTTCACGGGTAAGAGTAAAATCTTTTAATCCGTGAAGGACCACCTGTGGCGAAGGCGCCTGACTGGAACGGGTCTGACAGTGAGGGACGAAAGCGTGGGGAGCAACCGGGATTAGATATTGAGAAATTCCGATTGGGAGATTTTCGAATTTCTCAATTTAGTGAAAAATGGAATTTTTCAACTAAATACCCCGTTAGTCCACGCTGTAAACGATGCCCATTTGGTGTCACACAATCTTCGAGATTCTGTGGTGCCGTAGCGAAGGTGTTAAATGGGCCGCCTGGGGAGTACGACCGCAAGGTTGAAACTTAAGGGAATTGGCGGGGGAGCACTACCAGGGGTGGAGGCTGCGGTTTAATTGGATTCAACGCCAGGAACCTTACCCGTGAAGACAGCAGAATGAGGGTCACTCTAAAGGGGTTACCTGACAAGCTGAGAAGTGCTGCATGGCCGTCGTCAGTTCGTGCTGTGAAGTGTCGTGTTAAGTCACGAAACGAACGAGACCCGTGCCGCTAGTTGCTACTATCCTCCCCGGAGGGTAGGCACTCTAGCGGGACCGCTGTTGCTAAAACAGAGGAAGGAGCGGGCTACGGCAGGTCAGTATGGCCTGAATTTACGGGGATACACGCGGCCTACAATGCGTAGGACAACGGGATGCAACGCCGTAAGGCGAAGCCAATCTCTTAAACCTACGCTTAGTTCGGATCGAGGGCTGCAACTCGCCCTCGTGAAGCCGGAATCCCTAGTAAGCGAAGGTCATCAACGGAGCAAGTGCAAGATGATTTTTTGGCGAGACGAACAGAGTGTCAGAACGGTTTGACTATGAGGAAATTCTTGTTGACGCAGGAATTTCCGGTGAATATAGACTGGGCGGATGACACTTTAATTTGTCTATAGCAGCACTATGATGCATTTGCTTCAGTGGAATCTTTCGCTGAATACGTCCCTGCTCCTTGCACACACCGCCCGTCAAACCATCCGAGTGGACTTTTGGTGAAGCTCGCGTAGAGCGATTTGAATCACAAGTCTGCAAGGAGGGTTAAGTCGTAACTTTAAAAGTCGACTAAGACAAGTATTATCATGAATGAGCACATCGCGTATCTACATGGTGCGCTTCATGATGGCTACGTGTATAGAGGCAAGCAAAAAGGTGAAGTTGCCGTCATTACCCAGAAAAACAGGGAATGGCTGGAACGCTTACGCCAGATAATTGCCGTATTGGAGTCCAATTCGTGGATTTTTCAACAAAGAAATATACATGTTTTGGAAACGAAACTTCCTGAACTTCTGAAACCGATCGATGTTTCGACACTCAATAGAAAGCAAGGATTGGCGTATGTTGCAGGATTTTTTGATGCAGAAGGAGGCATTCCCCATGACATCAAAAAGTTCTTCTACGTACAGTTCGTCCAGAAGAAAAAGGAAAAGCTGGACGAGATTGTGGCAATTCTTGAAAAATCTGGAATAAGGTGTGGCAAAGTTCACCAGTATGACAAGAAGACTGGTTGCTGGAGATTTTTTATAAGCAGAGAATCTCATCTGAGATTCATTAAGTTGATAAAATCCAAGCATCCTGAGAAACAAACACGCTTGCTCTCTTTTCAACGGCTTTTAGAGCGACAAACAAGGTAACCGTACGGGAACGTGCGGTTGGATCACCTCCTTTATTTTTGTTTACGAAAGTAAACAGAAGTAATTTTCTGAACGACATCGTGCCTACTGATAAATGCCAAATGTGTGGAGTTTACTCTCCATTCTCTTGCGAGACTGCACCTTCACTAATTCCTTTTTCCAGAAATAATTTTACAAAAACCTTTCTATTTGAATAAAAAATAAAAGAAAAGGAATATTTACCTGATTTTCAGCGCCCTCTTTATGGCGCCTGACTTTCCTGTTCTGTAAGTCTTCGCCGGCGTTTTTCTTTTATATCCTGACTTTTCATATCTTTCTTTTTCCGCCTTGCTGGCGAACATCCTGTCTCTTCTCAGGTTCTTCATTCAAACCACCCCAAAGCATGAATAGAAATAACTTGGAAAGTCCCAACATATACTACTACGTCTTCGCGCCTTTTATTTACACACGCACGAGAATGGAAAATTATCGCAATGAATGCAAAAGAAGCCCGGTGAAATGGAAGAACTATTGCAAGCGTCGCCAAAATTAAAGTTTCATGTGGTCAAGCCACGCCTTATACGCGTCGATGCGCTCCCATACCACATGGTCCAGTTCTTCCCTGCCAAAATGAAGCTCCGTTTCCGCCACCATTGAACGCGGGCTGTCGGAGCCGTGGACGGCGTTGTACGCTATGCCCCTTTCGGGCTCGCCGTACTTATGCCTGAGGGTTCCGGGTTCGGCATCTCTGGGGTTGGTTGCCCCTATGAGCGCCCTGAAAGAAGGTATTGCATCATTGCCTGCAAGCACAAAAGAATGAACATATCCTGTTACCATTTCAACAAGCTGGCCGAAGAATGGCTTATCGCGGTGCACCCAGTAGTGCTTCTTCGCCAGTTCCGTCGTTATCTCGTCGTCTTTTTCCCCAAGAACATATAACCGCGCGCTCCTCTGCTCGGAAAGCCTCCATATATCCTCCATTATTTCGCTTCGGCGCGCATACATGTGCGGCTTCACGAAACCGAATGTATAGATAGGCTTGTCCACCTCGTCAGTTATGTCCATCCTTCCGCCGTCCGGACCCGTAATGATAAGCCTCATACCGTCATGCCCTCTTGTTCCTGTCATTGTTTCACCCTAGGAAAAGAACTATGTGGGAAAAGCTTATAAATGATTATAACTATCGAGTAATAAATGTTATTGCAATCACAGCACGAACGCGTTGCAAGACTTGCGGGCGACATTTCCGGCGCAAGCCGCGAAGCAATAGAAGACATTATCCATGCGTCAAACAGACATGCATACATTCTCCACGGGCATAAATACAGAAGCGATATCCCTGACGGCGTAAAACCCGTGACCCCAGAGGGGCACTGCAGTTACTGGAATTCCGGGTCAAGAATATTCGGCGTCCTGGAAGATGAAAGACTTTTGACTGAAGACAGCGTAGTTTTTAATTATGCCCACTGCAGGAACCCCGGCATGAACAGAAGAAGAATGCATGTAATCATAGCAAATTACCGGGACCTGAAGGACGCGGGACTGAGAGCGGTTGACGACTTCAAGCCGGACGACTACGTTACGTTCACGCAGACTGTTCCGGCTTCTCTTCTCCATCAAATTCAGATAGAAGTAGAAACCTCCCCGCATGAGGTTCATGAAAGGGAACATTCACAAGCCTGCGAGCGCGCATTGATAGAGATGCTTCACGATACGCTTTTCCGCGGATATTCGCCCGGAACGGTTGAGATTCACAGATTGCGCGAAGCGCAGTTGCAGATGTCACGATGAACGGGCCGGTATTCCGCTGCTCTTTTTTATAATATCAAAATAATAGTCTTCTCATGAAACCGGCTGTAATTTTGGCAATTATCGTCATACTTACCGGAGGATTCCTGATGGTGCAAGACTTGCCATCACTGCCGACAACAAACACAACCCATACAACATCAGCAGCCCGGTATCTCCTGAATGAGCAAGACCTCCGGCAGCTCGGGATGTCGGGGAACTGCACGACGGAGGAATACCAGACAAGCGCAAGTTCACCGCTGGTGCAATACAGCTTCTGCAGCTACAACATCAGCAGCATGGCAGGCACCGAATTGGTGATCGAACTGAAGAAGTTCACGAATTTCGAAGACCTGAACGGCACATACCAGTACAATTCGCTTCACATGTTCAGCGCACAGGGATTGATAAGCCAGAATACTCTGGGGGACCAAAGCAGATTCCGCGTCAACAACGAGAATGATTATGGCGGCAATCTCACTCCGCCGGGCGTCTATTACTATCATCTCTGGATTACCAAGAATCTACATCTCATTCATGTCACTTCCGGCGGAAACAACAAAGATGCCGGAGAGCATGTCACAAGAGCCGGGCAGATGATGCTGTCAAAATTAGAGTTTAAGCTGGCGTGAACCCAGTTCAAATCCCTGATGGACTGGACGGGATTTGAACCCGCAGCCTCTTGCTTGCAAAGCAAGCGATCTTCCGTTGATCTACCAGCCCGATTATGTTAATAGTCTGATCAATGTTTTATAGTTCTCCAAGGAAACATTTTGTATATTATTTCCTTGGGAACTACAAGGTGAAGCAAAGCTTCGCCTGTACGGGAGAATCGAAGATTCTCCTTGTATCTGTGAACCCACAATTCGTGTATGGATTCTTTTGTGGGTTCACTATAAAACAAGGCGCAAATCACGAGATTATGTTTGGCATTTGCAGCGTGTTTCTTTTGAATGTGAATTCGTTACCTTTATATATGTTATGACGGTAATATGAGATGTTGTTGCGGGGTCAGGAATCCTGCGCTATTTTTAAACATGGTAAACCTTCGGTTTACCTGCGCCGCAAAGCTTTGCTTTGCAGCGTATGCAGACGCGAAAGCGTTCTGGATCGTACAAGAGAACCAAGCTATCAGAGTCAGCATGATATCAGTGACAGATGTTTGCTGTGGCAAGGTCGGGACTTAATCGATGTCTCACTGTGCATTATCTATCTGATTCTGATTGCTTCCAAACGTGATGAAATGCCTAGCACAAAGCGAGCGGAAGATTTGCGGAAGTACATAGAGGGGATCGACAACGCACTCCTCATAGCTGCGAAATGCGGAGTGTTCGACGGCACACCTGATGCCCGCGTGGTTGCAAATCATGTCCGCCTGTATGCAAGGACTCCCGAAGGCGCCGAACAGACGCTTCGATGGCGAAACGGCGCCGCTGAGCGGATAGGTGAAGTGAAAAGGGACATCCAGTACTATTTGGATCACAAGGATGAGGCAAGAATCACATATTCCAGGTCGCGCGAGGATGGCGGAACCGGAATGTTCACAAGGTTGTCATAATTAATCCGGCGCAAGCCGTTAATTGCAGCGCGCTATGTGAATAGTGCGTCACAGCGCTGATAGTGCAAGGAGAGAAACGGGCTTACGTCCGTTTTTTGCTGGTACTTGTTTTTCTACTCATGAGGCGGTCATAGAGTCCGAGGTAAAGATAGCTAGCTCCCATGCTATCTGGAGGATTGCTTGGCTTTGGAGGCGACGAAGGTCGTGGTAAGCTGCGATATGCTGCGGCGAGACGCATGCAGTCTTTGACCCGCAGATTGCCTAATGGGAAATCCCATCAACTCGCGTTCAGGCGAAGGTCGGGATGCGAGAGCGAACGCGGAGAATTGAAACATCTTATTACCCGCAGGAAGAGAAAACAACAGTGATGCCGCCAGTAAGGGCGACTGAAGACGGCAGAGAACAAACCGAACGCGCTCTGAGAGGAAGCGCGGATGTGGGGTTCGGACCTGTGTCCCGCCTAGCCTGCTGATCTGAAGTTCTCTGGAAAGAGACACGGCAAAGGGTGATAGTCCCGTAAGAGAAGGCAGGAAGGTGGATGGCAGGTATCCAGAGTATGACAGGGCGAATAACCTGTCAGAACACGGCTCTCATCTAGAGCCAATTCTAAACACTACCAAAGTCCGATAGCGCATTAGTACGGTGACGGAAAGCTGAAAAGCAACCATAAAAGGTGCTGAAAAGAGCATGAAACCAGGTAGCTATAGTTAGACGGTTAACGCTTGCGAAAGCAAGACCAACCCGTCGTCCGTTTCGAAAAACGGGGCAGGGAGTTTTTTCTCGTGGCGAGGCTAACCTCCTTGAGGGAAGCCGCAGCGAAAGCAATATGCGCGCAGGCAACGAGGCGCATCGTATGAAAGTGCGGACAGTCACGGGATAAAGACCCGAAACCAGATGATCTAGCCCTGGGCAGGGTGAAGCTTCGCGAAAGCGGAGTGGAGGCCCGCTACCGGTTATGGTACAATTTTAATAAGAACCATAATTGGTCCTAGGCTGGTGAATCTAAAAATAGCCAATAGAGGACTTTGAATAAATATATCTTTTGTTCAAAGTCCTTATTGTGAACTTTGACAATCAAAGGGTTAATCAAAGTTCTCAATAAGATTTACTAGACCAAGTTACCGAATGTTTTTATTAGAAGTACAAACCTTTCGGGTGACCTGGGGTTAGGGGTGAAAAGCCAATCGAATCTGGTAATAGCTGGTTCCTCCCGAAATGCATCTAAGTGCAGCCTGGCTCTTAGTAGCCGGTGGGGTAGGGCTCTGATTAGACAGCCAAGGTGGGAGACCGCCACCTGTCTTGTCAAACTTCGAATCCATCGGCGCGTGAGCTGGAGTGAGGGCGCCGGAGTAATTTTGGTGTCCGAAAGGGAAAGAACCCAGACTGCAATTAAGGTCCCCAAGTGCTGGCTAAGTGTATCGAAAGTTGTCTTGGTCTTTAGACAGTGGGAAGGTTGGCTTAGAAGCAGCCATCCTATAATCAACGCGTAATAGCGGACCCATCGAAGCCCAGGGCGCTGAAAATGGACGGGGCTAAGTCAGCCACCGATATTGTAGATTTGTTCTTTCGAACAAGTGGTAGGGAGGCATGCTGCGAGGGCAGAAGCGTCATCGTGAGATGGTGTGGACCTTGCAGCAAAGAAGATCCTGCTGGGAGTAGCAATCAAGTCGGGTGAGAATTCCGACCGCCTGAGAAACAAGGGTTCCCCAGTAAAGCTTAACTGGATATGGAATCTGTGTATAGTTACGCATAGCCATATCCGGGGCTAATCTGCTGGGGGTTAGTCGGTCCTAAGTGAACCCTTAAGAAGAAGTTCGCGAATGGGAAACTGGTTAATATTCCAGTACCTTCTGTTTTTCGCTCGAACTGCATGTAAACACCTCGGGATAGTTTGACAATGACTGTCGTCATTGCCAAGTATCGAAGTGCGGGGAGTGTTGTAACGACGAGAACCGCATGAACGTACGAATGGCCTGCCGTATGGCGGGTTCAGATAATCTCCCGGGGTCCATGAAAATTTGTGCAGCTAGAAGAACAGATGGCCGTACCGAGAACCGACACAGGTGTTTCACGCTGAGAAGGCGAAGGTGTTCGGGAGAATCCACTTCAGGGAATTCGGCAAAATAGAGGGGTATCTTCGGTATAACCCTTGCCTGCTTAGAGATAAGCAGGTCGCAGTGACAAGTTCCACCGGACTGTTTAACAAACAGGAAGGAATGAAGTGGTGAATTTTATCTGTCATCTACCACTCAAATTAATTTTTGAGTACAGTCCGACAGATGTTTCACTAAATAAGCGACATTCTTTACCTGGTTAATAAACGTAGCCGGCTGACAAACCGAAAGGTCTTTTATAGCCGGTGAGTCGTGGCCACTAGTGGTGTGTTAACGCGGGTTACAACCTGCTGAAGCCCCGCTGTAGGCCGGCCCTAACTCTGAGGGTCTTAAGGTAGCGTAATCCCTTGCCAACTAAATTGCAAAAAGTAGCTTTTTGGAATCCCCGAAAAGCAAGCTTTTCGTAGATATTGGCCTGCATGATGGATTAACCAGGTGGAAGCTGTCCCGAGGTGGAACCCGGCGAAACTATTGTTCTGGTGATTAGGCCAGAGACCTCTAGTGGGAAGAGTAGACCCCGTGGAGCTTTACTACATTCTGTTGTTGCGGTATGGATGTGATTGTAGAGCGTAGGCAGGAGACGTAGAAGCTTTCTCGCAAGAGAGAGTGGAGTCAACAATGTAACACTGCCCTTTCGCCTCTATATTGCTAACTTCCCGAAAGGGAAGGACATCGGCAGATGGGTAGTTTGACTGGGGCGGTACGCTCTTGAAAAGATATCAAGAGTCCTCTAAGTGCAGCTCGCCGCGGTCAGAAATCGCGGGTAAAGAGTGTAAGGGCAAAAGCTGCATTGATTGGGTTCCTAACATAAACGTTCCCAACCGTGAAAGCGTGACCTAACGATACGCAGTTTGGCTTAGATGGCTGACTGTGACATGAGAAAAGCTACCCCGGGGATAATGGTGTCGTAGCGGGCGAGAGTTCTTATCTGCAGCTGCGATACAATTTGGAATCTACGAAAACGATGCGCAAGCATTGATTTCTGCTAGGGTTGAGACATTCCTGATGCCCTCAACCGATAGATTTAGCCGAACGGGGTTAACGCACTTTGTGCGTCAGCCCTGGCTAGAGGTGAATATCGGCGTTAGCATCGGGAAAATCCGACGTAAATTGCTACAAGGAGTTGTCTTTACCGAGTGCAGGTAGCCAAACCAAGATCGCAGCTAATCAACCTTTGGTTGATTTTCTAAGTCCGGAGCAATCCGGGCGATGCAGAGAACAAATCGACCCCGCGTGTTGCGGCGTCGCTGTCGGCTCCCCCTCTCCTGGCTGTGCAGTAGCAGCCAAGGGTACTGGAGTTCACAGGTTAAAAGGGGACGTTAGCTGGGTTCAGAACGGTGTGAGCCAGTTTGGTCTATATCTGCTAGAGGTGTTTTTGCCTGAGGGAAAAGAAGGATAAGTACGAAAGGAACATTCTTCTGTGGCCTCTTGTGGATCAGCTGTCCGACAGGGCATGCTGAGTAGCTACGCCATACTTCGATAAGAGCTGAAAGCATCTAAGCTCAAAGCGAATCTCGAAAATAGGCAAACGGCGCTGGAAGACGACCAGATATGGAAGCGGGGTGTAAGTACCGAGCTTCGGCGAGGTATTCAGCCCATGCTCTCCTAAGCCAATGCTAGCCTTTAAAATTGGAAACTTGCGGGTTTCCATTAGCACTTAATGTGCTGCCTCGGACCTATGACTGGGCTTTTTTAAGCGTAGGACGCGAAGCGTTGGTCAGCCAAGGAAAAAGCGCTGCAAAAATGAAGAATTGCTATATTTGGTGGTAGCATGACTGACGAACCAACCTCTTCGGACGTAAAGAGGCATTATCTAAGGGTTCGGGAGGGTGCCAGGGTTGACCCACAACTGAGGGCGTACTGTGGACATGCCACATTTCACTCTTATTCTGCCGCTGACATCGTGAGGAGGGAAAAACTGGCAGAATACAGGCTCAAGGACCCGACTGTCATAGAAATCGTGTTCAGGCGCTAGTTTTATTGTAGGTTAATAAAAGAGGGTTATAAAAATCTATATATACCGGGAAGGCTATATAATTAGAACAAGGCTTTAGGGTGTACGGTCATTTTGCGAATATTGTGACGAATCCGTCATTCGCACGGTTTGCACGAACTTTGTTTGGTGCAATGAAGCCATTTATGCAACAGACTGGACATGGAACTGGCTTTCAGCGTGTCATGCTTAAAGTCTTTGGGGTGTTGGAAATGAAGAAGATACATTACTGTGGAAACGGCTTCAAGGGACAGGTAGTCAAAGCCAGGGGAATTTCCTTCTGCGGTTTCTGCGGAAAGGAATTCCGAAAATAAGTCTGTTGGTGCCTTTAAAGTTTATTTTTGCTTTGACTCCTTCTCTAAGCTTTTTCTTTGAAAAGAAAAACCTTGGAAAAAGAAACTTGTCATGGCTTGGTTTAAGAAATTTGCCATTAGCATAAGCTAGGCGAGATTATGAAATACCAGCAAATCTTATGCATCATTGCCGGACTCCTGCCTTTAGCCGTAATAATCATCCTATCAGCAGCTTCTGTAAACTTTGTCCTGTTTGCAGATTTCATAAGCGATCTTGGCGTTGGCGATTACGCCCTGATATTCAATGCCACGCTTGTTGTTGCCTCCCTCTTGGCTGTTCCTTTTGCCTTCCATGTCTACAAACGGTATAATTACCTGATCGTACTTTTCCTTGCTACAATCCTGTCTTTGATAGGAGTAGGACTCTTCCCTTCGACAAGCGGACTTCACATGCCACTGGCAGCTTTATTCTTCCTTCTGGCTTTTGCGACCATATTGGCGGCAGGCACTAAGATGACAAGGCGCAGGAGCAAGTGGACTTCATTTGCCCTGGGTGTGCTTGGCTTCTATGGTCTTGCGGTCTTCTCTCCGCTGACAGAGACGCTGCTTGTCTTTGCCATCGGCTTTTGGGTAGCCGGGGTCGGACTGTTCTCAAAGCGGCTTTATGAAAAGTAGGTTAAAAACAGGATTAAGAAGATTTCTGGCTGTTGCCGCAGGGCTACACAAAGAGCTCTGTAGAAATGCTCGATGAAAAGCCACAGGGAGCAATCCTAGAGTGCTGACGACGCATTTATTAATCTTTCCTGTGATTTAATTGTAGTGACCTGTCAGCAACCATCGCTAGACTGCCTGATGCCTTCGGGCGCCGGGCGGTTTTGTGAGGAAGCTCTGTCCACCCAGCTTGGAAGCAAGCGAGTATGATTATGGACCAGACGATGTCAAAGTCGCCTTGTCCATTGCTGGCGAGAGTCAGCTGCGGGCGAACAGAAACGATATCAGCTTAGGCGGACATCAATGATGCCTAAATCTTTTCCGCCAGCGGAACTGCATGACGCCTAAAGCGTCGTTCGGCACACGTTGGCGAAAAGGGCTGAATGAAACGGCGCCGCACATATGGGTGCAAACCTTAGAGTGCTTAGATAAATGTTGCACAGCCTTCAGAGAAGCCTCAAGCATACGCCTTCGGCGTAAGCCGTGATTGAGGTCGAGGGGCTGACAAAAGACAGGCTATGGCAGGTCACTGTTTTTCTTATACTCTGATTTCAGCCATTCTCTGCGTGTATTCGACCTCGAGCTTGAGCGTCTGGTCCATTAACCATTTTATGACGTCTTTGGCTATGTCCGGATCAAATTTATAGTCAATGGCTGCGAGCTCTGCTCTGGCTATTGCCTCTTTTTCCCTGGTTTCATTTCGCAGGGCGGTTGCCAAAGCTTCTGGTGCCAGCTTAATCAGATCCGGGTTTGCTGCAAGCTTTGACTCGGCGACGTGGCGGCCTATATTTATCCTGTTTTCCATACAGTACAAAATTCCGGCGTCGACGTAGACGGTCTCACCATACGTTTCCGGGTTGTCACCAGATTGGCATAATCTTGGCAAGAGGCTCAAATAGAATTCTATCAGCTGCGGCCCAATCTTGATGTCAATGGGGAGGCAGTCATTCGGTACTTCCCTTCTGACGTAAGTCATTCCTGGTCTATCTATGACCAAAGGCTGCTGGTCTGGAAATTGAAAACGACCCAACGATGCCTGATATCTTTCAAGCCCTTCTAGGGCGTAATATAAAAAAGATATTCCGCTCCTACCTTCTATTGCAACTCCATCTGGAATATAAACCGTCGGATTTGCTTCGAACCTTGAGCGGTCTTTCAGCATGCTTACTATACCCTCATTCGTCTGGTCTATCCTGATACGTCTTTCCTCAAGAGTTTTCATAACCTAAAGGATATCAGAAAAGTTCTTAAAATATGCCCGTCGAACATCCGCAAAGTGCGGCAAGTCACTATTTTTTATATTCTTTTTAAACACTTCTGATATACCTGATTGTATGCAAGAGATTATGAATGAGTTAACGCCTTATTTATTAGATGGAATTGGGGGAGCTTTTTTAACAGGGGCAGTTCTAAACATTACTTCGTATCTAGATACAAGAGATAGATTAAGGTCAGGCACAGCTGTAACAGAACTTGAAAATTATATTAATAATACCAATTTTGTGAGAAGTGCAATGGAAGGATTCGGATAACGCCTAGCGATTCGGCATCACAAAAAGAGATACAATGCCGGTTAATTATTTCTTATACCCTGACCTTGCCTCATACGCACCTTTCCCTGTTTTGTAGACAGGCTTTGTTCCATAGGCGGTTATAGCGCTGTCTATCAAAGAATCAAACATGCCATAACCTTTTTTACTGGATTCATAGGAGCCTGTTTTTTCAGTTGCTGTGAAATTGAAGTTTATTTCTCTGTTAAGTTTTGTATTTCTTTTTAGCGTTTCCAGCAAAGTCATTACATTATGGCGTGTGTCAAAATCCATTGTATTTAGTATAGGCTGCAGTTCTTCCAGCCCTTTGTCAATTAGCGGGTATATGTCTTCTGTTTTTCTGAAAATGTTGAATTGAGTGCAATTTCTAAGCTCGAATCCAGGTGTAGTATTAATGAAGCTGTGCCATGAGAGACTGGTACTGATGAACTTGCAATCTTTCATCATGGCTTCTGTGAAACCAGAGTATTCCATCTTGCATTTCTTGAAAACAAGGTTTTCTGAGTCTGTATAACCGAAGGCGCAGAAGAAGAACTCACAGTTCTCGAAAACAACGTTTTTGAAAGAGCAGCGGCGGAAAACAACAAAGAAAAATTTTGAGTCCTTAATTACAACATCCTTGAATTCATGGCCAGTGAGGTCGGAATATTGCGTGTATATATTTTTTATTTCCTTTTCTTGTAATCTATCAAGAAATTCAACACTAGTTATGTTTTCCATAGAAACTACTGATGCAGAAACAATTAAATTGTTATTTTTTCTTGAAGTCTAACGAGCAGGAATTTATGCAATAACGCTTTCCCTGAGACCCGTCATTGAACAGGTGCCCAAGATGCCCGCCGCATTTCGCACAGACCACTTCCGTCCGGTGCATACCATGACTATTGTCCTCAACCAGCTTTACGTTTTTTGCCTCGTAGAAGCTCGGCCAGCCGGTGCCCGAGCCGAATTTAGTCTCGCTACTGAACAATTCATTTCCGCAACCTGCGCATACGTAGGCGCCCTTCTCCTTGTTGTCCAGAAGCTTTCCTGTGAACGGTCTCTCCGTCTGCTTCTCCCTAAGCACCCTGTACTGCTCGGGAGTCAGCTTCTTTTTCCAGTCATCTTCTTTCATGAAAATCTACTTATTTTATGGGGTGCCAAATATTAGAATGGTAATTGCTAAGCATGGATATCAGTGGATTCTTTACACGAAAGACAGGAAAAGAATATTGGGAAAATTCAGGACTAAAAAAGAAGCTGTAAAACGCGAAAGGCAAATCCAATTCTTCAAGCACATGAAGAAATAATTTATTCATTCTGCACCGACAGCACCTTGCTGCACTTCGGGCAGAGAAAGAAAGTTTTTGTGCCGAGAACTACGTCTGTGGCATTTCGTATCTCCGCCGCGCAGAACGGGCATATTGGGGCTTTTTTCGGGGGTTCCATGAATGAACTACAACGGGGTACTTTTAATTCATTTCTGCTATACGATACGTTAGTGATTATCATGACAGCCGTAGAATTCCAGATAATAATGACCGTGGCTCTTGTAACAATTGTCGCGCTGACGCTTGCCGCGCACAAGGCAGCTTGCATAGAGGAGTTTTGATGAATGAAGATAAAAAAGAGGAAGAAAAAGCCAGATCTTTCGTTTCATTCCAGTCATATCTCGAAGCATCTGGAGCAGTCGATAGTTCTGTCGCCTGCGCAGCGTCCTTCATCATGACGAATATCGCAGAGGGTTACCTAACCTTCATGCTTGACGGATGTTACCCTTTTATAGAAGCCCGCCAATGCCTCGTTTCTTCAGGACTTGTTGAAGGAGAACCGTTAAGAATGACAGAATCAGGAGCACGCCTCTTTTCTGCTTATTCGAAACGCGAAAACTCAGTTCATTAGAGATATTTGCGGCGGCAACGAAGACGGCTATGAATCACTTAAGATGCTCAACGACAGAGAAATCAAACCCTTCGCTGACCAGCACTTTCCTTATGCCGTCGTCGAGCCCGACTTTCGGAAACCACTCGGTCTGCTGGATCTTGGAAATATCTGCTTTGCTCCTCATCACCTCGCCCGGAAATGGGGCAGTAAATTTAATGTCAGGCTTTGCCTTTGTCATTGCGTGTATGGTATCAGCTACTTCAAGCACGGATGTTTCCTTTCCCGTTCCTATGTTGTACACGCCTTCGAGCCGCAATCCCATGATCAGGGCATTAACAACATCGTCGATATAAACGAAATCCCTTGTCTGAGTGCCGTGGCCGAACACAGTGACGGGCTCGTATTTTGGGATGAGCCTGCAAAAAGTGTTGACAACACCATGCCCGTTGGGTCCATATACATTGAAAAGCCTTGCTACGAAGCCGTTGCACAGCTTCTCGGCTTTGAGCTTGCTCTTGCCATACTGGTTCGTAGGATGGCACTCGCCAGACTCCCTGCAAACTTTTGCTTCCCCGTACACAGCTGCGGATGAAGTGAAAACGGTTTTCGCACCGGCATCCTTGGCAGCCTCGAAAACGCACTTCGAGCCGATGAAATTGGTATTGTAAACAAGGTCCTCGTCCACATTGCGGATGTCCTTGATCGCGGCTAGATGAAAAACAGCTTCCATACCCTTCATGGCACGTGCGACATCGCCAGCATCGCGGATGTCGCCCTCGATTATTTCGGCAGAGCCTATTAGTTCCTTCTTAGAAGACGAGAAATTATCATATATGGTCACATTATGCCCAGCAGAAAGCAGCCTGCTGGCGAGGTTGCGGCCGATGAAGCCTGCGCCGCCTGTGACGAGAATGTTCATTTGCCTAATTATATATGAAAATCTTAAATAACAAATTAAGCCTAATCGTTTGCAATCCTGTGCACTGTATTTGAAATGTCGGTCGGATATGCTGTCCTAAGCCCTCTAAAATCGCAGACGTAAGCAGCGACAGCAGTTGCGAGGATTATTACACCTATTATTTTTACCCTTCTGTCACGAACATATTGGTCGTGCTCATATCCGTAATCAAACTTGCCCCAATCAAGATTATTCATATGACTTTCATTTCGCATTTTATCACGAAAAGAACTTGAGAACCAGAACGACTGCGCCGAAAATGAGGCTGAGTGCCACTACGTGCGTAGGTCTTATCTGCAGGCGCTCCTCGACGTCCATGTACCTCATGATGCCGGCAGTCGACTGCGGCATATACTGCTTTTTCTCTGCCATGATAAAAGTAAGATTGAAATGTTTAAATATAGAGAATTGGATTGATTTACTGCATAAAAATTCAATTCCATATAGGAGTTGCATAAGATATACCATGCAATTCTAATATCTAGAATTCTCTAAAACTTGTTCCTAAACACGTACACAATGTCCTCGAGCGTGTTCTGGACCGTCCGGCGCTTCCTGTGCAGCAGATATGCAAAATTCTTGACGCCATCCCAGACACCGACGCCCTTGACGTATCGCGGCGAGGTTATAGGTACGCTTGTGTGCTTCATCTTGTTCCTGCCAACCTCGAATACGATCTCAACAGCGATTTCATAGCGCTCTGCTTTCAGGTAAAGCCTTTTCAGGGCATCTCCCCGGAAGGCGCGGAATCCGCTTTCTGTGTCCTTCAGGTGGGTGCCCGAGACAAAATTTGTTATGCCATTAAGGAAGAAATTTCCTACTTTCTTGACAAAAGGATATGATGATAGATTGCGCGTTCCGAGAACGAAATCATATCCGTCATCTATGAGTGATATAAATTTTTTTATTTCCCTTGGATCGTGCTGGCCATCTGCATCGATTGTCACTACTATATCTGCCTTCATGCCCACGGCTTTCGAAAAACCAGACCTCAGCGCGGAGCCCAGCCCGCTGTTTGTTTTGTGACGAATTATGAAAGCGCCGGCTTTTCTGGCTTCTGCAGCCGTGCCATCCTTGGATGAGTCGTCAACTACCACGACTTTTCCGTATTTTTTCGCCTCGCGAACAACGCCCGCTACAGTCTTTTCCTCATTGTACGCCGGTATAACGATTACAATCATTTCAAATCCCTTAACCCCTTTCTTTGGAAAACTGCAAAGAGAAAAGTCTTGCCAGAAAGGAAAATATATACACTACTAAGCGTCTTCATGATTTTATACACCTATTGGAATATTGATTTTAATACTTACGATCCACTAATCATTTTGATAGGCATGGTTGGCAAGCTATACGTTTTTGAAGGCCTTGACGGCGCCGGAATCACCACGCAAGCCACGTTGCTCCGCAACCATTTCCTGAGCAAGGACAAGGAGGCCATACTGACAAAGGAGCCGACCGACGGGCTGTTGGGCGGCGTCATAAAAGCGTGCCTTCGCGGAGAATGGAAAACAAACCCTCTCACGCTCCAGATGCTCTTCGCCGCGGACAGGGCGCATCACCTTCACACGGAAATCGAGCCTGCGCTGAAGAGAAACAAGACAGTGATCTGTGACAGGTACATACTTTCCTCCCTGGTTTTCGGAAGCCTCAGCACTTCCATGGATATACTCAAGCAGATGAACGCCCATTTCCTCAAGCCTTACATGACGATCGTAATCGACACGAACCCGAAGATGTGCCTCGAGCGCATGAAAAAGGCACGCCATCATGTCGAGCTGTTTGAGGAGGAGCAGAAGCTTGTCCAGATAAGGCAGAACTTAATAACTCTTAAGAAATATTTTCCGGACACATATTTCGTGGACGGCAACAGGCCTCCAATGGAAGTATTCGAGGATGTCAAGAAGCTGGTCGGAAAGTTTTGATCAGGCGATGACAAACCTGGCCTTTTCACGCGACTTCCTGATAGCGATCGTATCTCCTCCCCTCAGAACCCCCGTGAAAAAATTGTCCGCTGCCACCACCGCTTCTTCGCGAAGTATCTTCACCGAACATCTTTCTGTCTTTATTGCGGATGCCTTCGGCCATACATTGTTAAAGCCGATCCTTATCCCCGACTTGAACGGCTCATAACCCATGCTTCTGTAATATGCTGTCGAGCCAAAAGGCGTCGCGACGACGACGCCGTCCCCTATAAGCTCTTTTTTCTTCCTTTCATATGATACCGAGAATCTCAGAGACTTTCGAAGGTCTTTATTGCGCACTTGCACTTCATTCAGCGCTGTTATCCTTTCCCCGGCAACGATAAGATCCACCTTGGTCTCCTTCTGAAGCCGAAAATCGTGCAGCTTGATAGCCTCAACCACATCCGTGAGTTTCCGGGTGTCGTAATGCCTGCATTTGCTGCAAATCAGGCTTTTCTGCACCGGGACCTTTGGAACTCCGGGAAACAGATGCTCGGCGTTAAGTATACTCCCGTCGCCTCCGTAAACGAAAACAAAGTCCGGGTCGCTTTGAGAAATCAAGAATCCGTTCTGCCTCAATTCCCGTATTATTTGCTGCTTGTCATAAGGGCTGTATATTGCTGCTCGCATAAAATCACCAGAACTGAAAATAGTGAACAGGTGCAGAATTTATTAAAATAATCAGACTTTATCCTCTCCCGGCTCTTCCTTTTCTATCTCTTCTATCCTATTTTCGTCTTCTTTTTCCAATCTTTCCTCTTCCTTTATCTCTTCCAGGTTCTTCTTCAATTCATCGCGCTTGGTCTCGAAATACTCCTCAAAGCGCGGGGTCGTGGTCAACATGCGCGTGCGTGACTTCTTCTCCACCTTTATCAGGCCGCGCTCGCTGAGCTCATGCACGTAATCATATGTGCGGTTGCCTATTACCTTGACTATGTCTGACTGCTTTATCGGCTCGTGATACGCTATGATCGACAATACCCTCAGCAGGCCACGCGACATATCCGCGTGGGGCGTTAGATTTGCAACGGCTGGCATGAACTCGCTCTTTACGATCAGCTTGTAGCCCCCGATGTCAGTAAGCCTGATGCCGTGCGCCTCTTCGGCATACCTGCCGTTCATCTCTGCCAGCAGCTTCTCGAGCTCGTCCTTTCTCGATCTTGTCAGCTTCTGGAGCTCTTCAAAATTGAGGGGCTCGGTCGTCGTAAACAGAATGGCTTCGAGCAGAGCGATCTTCTTCAAGTTCAATTGGGTTACGATGTTTATTCACCTTCGTGACCGGAAATGCCAGGGAGCTTCTACTGAACAGGAGTTTCCGGTTTCTTCTCTTCAGGCATCTTTATCCTTATGAAAATTTCCTTAAACATCTCTTCCTGCTCGCAGGTGACCATGTCACGGGTTGCGAGGTGAAGCAATGGAAGGAATGTTTTTACTATCTCCATCTTCTTCCACGCAGGGACCAGCTGGGAAAATGTTATCGCCTTCCTGCTGACTATTTCCTCATATATCTCTTTTATGCGCACTTCTATGTCGTTTTCAGGCTCTATAAGCCTCTCGATGGCGCGCCGCATCCTAAGCTTCTTGCCCTCTTTCCTCTCCTGGAAATCAAATGCCTTGTTTAATGCAGACACAAGCTCGTTCAACGTGACTTTCCTGGTCGGCTTCCTCGTTATCGGCGGAAGAAGCAGCGGGACATCTATATTCAGCGGCTCGGACTGGGTCGTCTTGATTATTTTCTCTTCCTCCTCATCGAGCAGCAGCTCAGCCTTCATCCTCAGCAAAATTGCAGCCACCAGGATGAACCTGGCGGGAATTCGGAAGTCGAATTGCTTCAGGTGCTCAAGATATTGACGAAATACGTCGGCGAGCTTGATCAAGTCCACATACAGCGGATCCATCCCTTCCTCCGCGACAAGAGTAGTGAGCACTTCCTGCCAGTCGGAGCCAAGAATTATTGTTTGTATTACCTTATTCTCGTCAACTACGCCATGCTCGTCAAACACGCCTTTTGCCGGCTCGGCAGGCTCGCCTTCCTCGAACTCAACTGGCTCTTCCTCGACGACTTCGCCTTTCTTCAGATCCTCTTCCTTTGATATTTCTTCTGGTTTATTTTCTTTCTTCTTTGGCATGATCATACCTTCCTTACTTTATAGCGGAGTTGTATCGTGTTCTTGGAAAGATTCCTTATCCCTACTAGGCTTAGATACGATTCGAAATTCTCTTCTGCAAACAGTTTTATCCCTTTCCCGAATATCATTGGCTCTACGTCAAGAATTATCTCGCCAACTAATCCGGATTTCATGAAGCTGGCATTAAGGGACGCGCCGCCGCCTAGAACTGCATTTTTTATTTTTCTTTCTTCCATAATACTTACAGCTTTCTCAGGCGATATGGCAAACACGCAATTCCCGTCGCTCTTGATTGACTGGCTAGTGACCACTACAGTAAACGGATTTCCAACCCTCTTGAACTCCCCGCTCTTTTTCATTATCTCGTATGTTCTTCTGCCGAGTATCAGCGCCTTATGCTTCCTGACCTCCTTGGCATAATTCTTCCATTCAATTCCCGACCATGGCGTCTCATCGTTCTCCCTTGCTATCATGCCGTTCGCTGTCATCGCCATGTACAAGATTACTTTCATTTTGACACCTTCACAGAATCTAGCTTTCTTTTTATGATTTCAACAATCTCAGGAAATTCTGTTTTATTCACGTCAGCACCCATATGCCCCTGATTCTCCAATTCATGATATTCTGATCCTGTCTTGTCTCTGATAAATCTTGGCTCTTCAATTGGAATATATGGATCATTGGTAGATGCGAACTGTATGATCCACTTTGCATTTTGCTTGATTTTGTCCCACCGCCACTCATCATCAAAGTATCCGCTCAATTTCTCCTCTTCAAGCTCAATATCTGTATAGCATGCACCGACAATAACCGCACCTAATATTTTATGGGTTTCCAAATATCTCAATATTGCAACAGCACCCGAAGAATGTCCTATAAGGATTGCGTCGTTTTCTCCATCCAGATTTTTTTCTATGAACGGTATCCAGTATTTTCTTCGCGCAAGCTTGGCATCCGGCATATTTTTTGCTATTATTTCTATACCGAGCGCCTCCAAACCTTTCTTTACGTATGGAAACCAGTTTTCAGAAATATCTGTATTCCCATTGCCTGGAATTATCATCACTTTCATATTCATCCTCTCTGACTCGGCATCTCTATACCGAATACCTTTGATATTCCGCCTTCCATCGACACCCCGAATATCTTGTCAGATTCCGCTATCGTCAGGTCGTTGTGAGTTATGACTATGAACTGGACTTCCTTCGAGTATTTCTTCACGAGATTCGCTATCTTTTTCGTGTTGGCCTTGTCCAGCGCCGCGTCTATCTCATCGAGGACGTAGAAAGGTGCCGAGTAGTGCTGCATCACTGAGAAAAGGAATGCCAATGAGGTAAGCGTTTTCTCCCCACCCGACATGGCGTCAAGGTTGATTATCCTCTTCCCGCTCGGATTGGCTTCTATGACCAGCCCCGAGTCGATGTTGTTCTCGATTTCCAGCTTAAGCAGCCCGTCGCCGCCCGACAGGTCCTTGTATATGCGGGTGAAATTGCTGCTGATTCCGTTGAACGTCTCCATGAACTTTTCGTAGCGCCGCTTCTCCACGTCCTGAACTATGTTCATCACGGCGTCCTTCTCCTCCAGTAAATTGTCAAGCTTCTTCTTCAATTCCTCAAACTCCACGTTAATCATGGCGAATTCTTCTATCGCCTTCAGGTTCACCGGTCCTATTTGATTTATCTCTATCAGGCAGCGCCGCACGCGTTCCTGCAACTCCTCTATCGACTGGTCAAAGAATTTCTCGACGTCCTTGAACTCGCCAAACTCGGCAGAAAGATTGTCCATGCTTGCCTCAAGCTTGGCTTTTTCTATCTTGGCGCGTCCGATGATATTCTGCAGCACCATCCTCTCTTCGTACAATTCCCTGTGGCGCTTTCTCGCGGCCTCGAGGTCCTTCTCTTCCTGACTCCTGGCTTCGGTGAGCTTCACGACTTCTGCCGATTCCTGCCGCTCCTGAGCGCGGAGCTTCACAAGCTCTTCCTCCAGCTTTTCTATCTCCTCTTCTATTTTTTCATTCTCTTCCTCAATCTTGGCGCTGCCAGAGAACTGCTGCCTGCCTTTTTTGTAGAAGCCGCCTATCATGACCCCGGACGCTTCTACAAGGTCCCCGTCCAACGTAACTGCACGGAATCCCCTTATCCTTTTTGCGATGTCTATGTTGTTGACGACCAGCGTGCTTCCGAGCACGTATTCGAAAGCAGGGAGATAGAGGCGATTGAATTTCACAAGATCGATCGCATAGCCAATCATCTTCCCGTCATATTGCTTCCTTTTCCTCACGATCATTTTTGCGAGAGGTATGAAACGGGCGCGGCCCAACCTTCGCTCCTTGAGGTGCTTTATGCAGAAAGCTGCGGTCTCTTCCGTGTCCACAACTATATCGCCCGCATGCCTGCCGATGGCGACCTCAATCGCGGTCGAGTGTTTTGGCGGCACTTCCACCAGGTCAGAAATGATGCCGTAAACGCCCGGATTTTTCAGGCTAAGCACCTCCCTGACCGCTATGTTGGAGGACTGCGGCTTCGTCCTGTCAATCTCGCGCTCATTGAAGCTTATCCGGTCGCGCTTTCTAAGTATCTCATTGTTAATTCCGTCGATTTTCCTGAGTATGTCATAGTTCCTCGACTTCTTTATCAGCTCGTCGCCTTTTTTCATGACACCCTTTTCTTTTTTCTCAAGATCATCGTCTATCTTTGTCAGTTCCCTCGACAACTGCTCGAAATTCCCGGAGCTCTCCTGTATCTCCTTGTCGTACGCTTTCTGCTTCTCAGTCACGTCCTTTATCTTCTTTTTCAGCAAAGATGCCTTGGATTTCCTGAGCTCCGTCTCTACCTGCCTGTATTTTTCCGCGCTTTCCTTCTCCTGCTTCAGTCTTGCTACTAATTTCTGCTTTTCCGCGACGACTATCATGTTTTCGCGGACGCGAATCTCGACTTTCTCAAGCTCGCTTGTTGCTTTCGCTTTCTTCTCGTCGAACTCGCTTATCCCCGATATCTCGTCTATTATTCCCTTTCTCTCGATAGACGACATCTCTATTATCTTGGCTACGTCACCTTGCATGATTATGTTGTAGCCCTCCGTGGACAGGTTCGCATAGGCAAGAGTGTCCAGGACTTTCGCGCGGGTCACCGTACGTCCGTCCAGCTTGTACACGGATATGCCGCTCCGCGTGACGCGGCGGGTGACCTTGACTTCCTTCTCCCCGCCAGGTATCTTGCCATCGGAATTGTCAAGATATATGGATACCTCACAGAAATCCGCCGGCTTCTTGTCGCGCGCGCCGTTGAATATAAGATTCTGCAATTTCTGGGCGCGGATGCTACGCGCGCTTGTCGTGCCCAGCACGAACAGCAACCCGTCTATGACATTGCTTTTTCCGGAGCCGTTCGGGCCGCAGATAGTGTTGAAACCCGACGGGAAAGGAATTGTTATCCTATTCGCGAACGACTTGAATCCCTGCATCGTTATCCTGTCTAGACGCACCATTATTTTTCACCATTCTTCCTGATTTTTTTCAGCGCCTTGAATATTATATCATCATAAGTGTCGCCGAACGCACCTATTTCTTTCCCAACTTCCTCGAGAAGAAGCCTTGTTTTTTTCGAGATCCTTACCGTGGTTCCGTTGTTGGTGGGCATGTGTATATTTTGGTATACTTTTGTATATAAAGTATATTAAAGTATACGACTACTGTCTAGGGTCGGCAGCCGCCTGCCCAGGAACCGAGAATTTGTTTATAAAAGGCACGCACAAATCCGCAAAGAAGAGCGCCCCAACCAGCATGGCAGGCAGCCAGACAACATAGAGCAGCGCTGCGAATATGCCCGCCAGCACTCCGAAAGCAATCCTGCCTTTCATTTTGGCAGGCGATGTCACTGGCTCTATCAGCATATAGAATGCGAAGAAGATTATGGAGCCCGATAACAGGTGAGAAGACAATTGGCTCAGGTCAAATGAGAGCAGAACGAACATCATAATCGCATGGACCGCCAGGAAAGGCAGTGCAAGATGGAAGCGCTTCAGCTTGAACACGACCACCAGGCCGAGTATGCCTACCAGCAATAGATTGCTTGTGCCCCACCAGCTCTGGGAGACGGGCAGGAACAATGCAACAAAAAGCGCGAAGTTAGCTGGATTGAAGATGTGCCTGCCCTTTATCCTGATGATGTGCTTGGACAGAATTGCTATCGCTGCCGCGGCCACAAGCAGCCATAACGGGCCCTCGATTATCGAAGAGAGTATAAGCCCGGTTATCAGGGCGCTTTTCGGAGACAGCAGCTTCCTCTCTTTCACATAATTTATTGCCAAGTCAAGCAAAACAGCTGCCATCACTATTACCACAACTGAAAGCAGAATTGACGCCCCGAACAGGGACATGCTGTAGGCAGAAAGAACCAGAAGAGCTATTATTATCAGGTCATGTATTTTCAGGAGGTTCCATGATCTCTTCAAATCCATGGAATTTATTTGTTTTCCAGTCTTTTAGCTCTTTCTGGTAAGAAATGTAGAAGGTCTAGTTTCCTTTTTAAACATTATTGCCAAAAAAAGCCAATGGACTACGATGTTATCATAATAGGCTCAGGCCCGGCCGGCGCAACAGCCGCGATGTACCTTGGAAATGCACTTGGCAGGGAAAGGGTATTGCTTGTAGACAAGGCTGGATTTCCCCGCGACAAGATATGCGGCGACGCGCAGGGCAGAAAGGCAGCGAACATTATGCGCGAGCTCGGCATAGAAGAAGGCTACCGCCAGCTTCCCGGGCACCCTGTTTATGGCATCAAGCTCTCTTCCCCGAACGGCACGGAGGTCGACGTGGACATCACGACAAGGGACAAGCCGGCGCCCGGATTCTGCCACAGAAGGATAATATTTGACAAGTATCTGCATGACTGCGCGCAGGGATCCGCGACGTTCAAGGTCATGACAGTGACGGATTTGATAATTGAGGACGGCTTTGTGAAGGGAATCAAAGGAAAAGACGCAGAGGGGGAAAAGGAGTTCCGCGCACCCATCGTGCTGGCCGCGGACGGGGCCAACAGCATCGTCGCGAAGAAGTTTGGCATCAACCAGAATCCGCCAGAGCATTTTATCGTCGGCACAAGGCAATATTACATGGGCGTAACTGGGCTTACGGACAGAATAGAAATACACCTCGTAAAGAGCCTGCTTCCCGGCTACTTCTGGATATTTCCTCTCGAGGATGGCATGGCAAATGTCGGCTTGGGCATGATAGTCAAGGACATGAACGACAAGAAAGTCAACCTGAAAGCTGCACAGATGAAGGAAATCGCGGAAAACCCCCTTTTCAAGGAACGATTTGCCAATGCGACTGCACTCGAAGATATCAAGGGCTGGAACCTGCCTCTTGCGAGCCATCACAGAAAATGCTACGGCAACGGATTTTTGCTGCTAGGCGACGCGGCCTCGCTCATTGACCCTCTCAGCGGAGAGGGCGTCGGCACTGCAATGATATCAGGGAGGCACGCAGCGAAAACCGCTTTGGAGGCTCTCAAGAAAGGGGACTTCAGCGAAAAATCCCTGAAAATCTATGATGAAAATCTCTGGGAAGAGATAGGAACGGAAATAGAAGCCAATTACAGGCTGCAAAAGCTGGGAAAAAGGTTTCCATTTCTTATAGACAAATTGATAGGAAAGGCAAAGAAGGACGAGAAGTTCAGGAAACGCATTGAGGGAATGCTGCCATACACAGGCGGCAGGCAGGAAATGGGCAAAGACAGCTTCGTCGAAGAACTCCAGCAAATGGAAGAATAGGGCGGTTCTTATGCCAGAGTATGATCACAAGCTGATTGAGTACGTCCGCGGTCTGGACGCTTCAGGGCTTCAACATAATTTTTCAATATCCGCGGTCAGACCCCCGCCAGATGCCGAATATGAAAATGCCGCGTTTTTCAACTTTTTCATAGCCGGGCGCAATACCGGATACGCAACATTGATTGCCGACCATGAAGCCAGATACGTGCAATGGATTCATTTCTTTCCTCATTCCCGAAAAGAGGGCTTGGAAAGAAGAGGAATAGGCACTCTCGCTCATGTTGCTGCAATACGCGCCCTAGTCGAACGGGAACGTCCCGAGCCTGGATTTGAGGTCATGCACACCTCTCCCACACGCAATCGACTACAACATATGTCTGCGATGGGCCTGAGGACATCGGAGCCATTGCGTGATTACATGGGAAAGTCTATATCATATGCCAACCATCGGGGGTTCCGATTTGACAACCCTTTTGACTGGCCACGATGATTTGATTTCCTAAGAGTACGATACTACGGCTTTTAAGCCGTACTCTTAGGAAATCAAAGTCTCATAACATACTATGGGCTAAAGCCCATAGTATTATACAAAGACTTATGATTTATGCAGCTGATAGCGAAAGGCGCGGAAGCGACCATAACCAGAGATAACGACACGATAATAAAGGAACGAATCAAAAAAGACTACCGGCTGCCTGAACTTGACGAGAAGATTCGAAAAAGAAGGACAGCTCTTGAAGCAAGGCTTCTAAGGGAGGCAAGACGGGCCGGCGTTCTCACTCCTCAGGTGCTTGGAGAAGAGAAAAATATACTCATGCTTGAGTTTATTGACGGGCAAAAAGTCAAGGACATTTTGGATGGAAATTGCAGGGACATAGCAGAAAAGATCGGCGAATCGATAGCGAAGCTGCACAACTATGGCATAATCCACGGGGACCTGACCACGAGCAACATGATAATAAAGGACGGCAAAATTTATTTCATTGACTTCGGCCTCGGATTCATAAGCAAGCGCACGGAGGACAAGGCTGTTGACCTCTACCTGCTTCACGAAGTGCTTGAATCGACCCATTTTGGTGTCATGGAAACAGCGTGGAATGAAATATTAAAATCCTACAAAAGACACTATCAGGACGGCGAGAAAGTTATTAAAGCATTATTGAGTGTAGAAAAGAGAGGAAGATACAAGGAGAGAAGCGGATGAATGACATAATAAGCGTTACTGAACCGGTTGATATAGTCCTGTCGAGCGTCGCTGATTTTTCCATATTTATGGATCATGCTCGCAGACGTTCCGAGCGCCGAATGATAGATGGTGCGACTTATTTGCTTACAGATTTGCGTATGGACGGAGTCAGAATAGGCGACCACTATATTGGAACGGCTATTCTGACTTACTCACAGGGGACTGGACGATAATGGCGCGAATGCATTCAAGAAAACACGGCAAATCAGGCTCGCACAAGCCTGAAAAGAAACGCCCAGCCTGGCTGATGTACGAGCCTGTAGAAATAGAGAAGCTCATAGTCAAGATGGCGAAGGAAGGCAAGACGAACTCTGAAATCGGCCTGGCGCTTCGCGACCAGTATGGCGTGCCTGACGTGCGAAGCCTTGGCATGAGAGTGTCCAAAGTGGCGGAGCGCGAGGTCAAGAAAGAAGTTCCTGATGACATTTACAACCTGATAAAGAAGGCCGTCCAGCTCCACAAGCACCTTAACGCAAACCACCATGATGCCAAGGCGATACATGGCGTGGAGCTTCTTGAGTCGAAGATACGCCGACTTGGCAAGTATTATGCAAGGACTGGCAAGCTGCCCAGCGACTGGAAATACAGCATAGACAAAGCACGACTGCTTGTAAAATAAACTACTTTAATTCTTATTAATTTTCGTTATGAAGGCGTTTGAATATATAAATGGTGTTTAGATGAACAAATTATATTTTGCTATCGGCGCTTCAGGCGCGGGTAAGACAGCGGCAATTAAAGTTTTGGAAAAAAGACGTATGCTAAATTTACAGGTTTGTTATTTCGACAGTATAGGTGTTCCTTCTCCTGAGGAGATGATTAAGGAGTATGGAAGTGCAGATGAATGGCAGCGTATGAAAACGATAGACTGGGTACGAAAAATTAAAACTGATTATTTACCAGACAGAAATGTAGTTTTGGATGGACAAACAAGGCCTATTTTCATAGAAGAGGCATGTGAAAAGATTGGGATAGATTTGTATGAAATAATTCTATTTGATTGCAGCGACGATATTAGAAAACAACGATTAGTAGAAAGGGGACATCCATACCTTGCGGACAAATTAATGATGAATTGGGCAAAATACCTTAGAGAAGAATGTATTTCAAGAGGTTGCAAGATAATTGACACTTCTAACCTATCGATTGACCAAGGAGCTTCTCGTTTATCTGATTACCTTTAATTTCTTTAAGTCTTACTGTATCTATGGCCCTTAACCGGCAGAATCTGGTCGAATATTATTCCGACGAGCGGATAGCAGGACAACTCCTCAAAAACGCGAAGAACCGCGAGGTCGCAGGGGCATTCTGGGACGGCTCTTACGACAAGAGGCCGAACACGCTGCAGTATCCGACAGACATAGTCCAGATGGTCAGGAAAGGCGTTACATCATTCCATTTCTCCGTCGAGCACTGGTCGAACCCTATGGCCATTACCAATGACAACTATGAGAAGCTCCGCACAGGATGGGACATGATAATTGACATTGATTCGAAGCTGGGGCTGGACGAGTCGAAGATCACGGCAAAGCTAATAGTAAAATTGCTGGGAAAATACGGCATAAAGCCGGGCGTGAAGTTCTCCGGGCGGAGAGGATTTCACATCTGCGTGCCCTTTGCGCTGTTCCCGAAGGAGATCGACTACAAGCCTCTTGCAAAGATGTATCCCGATGCCCTGAGGATACTTGCATCATTCATAAGATTCAAGATAAAGAGGAAGCTGCTTGACGAGCTCATAAAAACAAAAGGCGGGGTCAAGAACCTGATCGAGCTATTGGACGAACCGCCAAGCAAGCTGGATCCGTTCTATTTCGTGGAGGTGGAGAAAGGCTGGGGCAACAGGCACATGTTCCGCGCGCCCTTCTCGTTCAACGAGAAGACCTGGCTTGTGTCCTTGCCTGTCCCGCATATCAACTCATTCTCGCTGAAAGACGCGGAATTCGGGCAGGTGCTAAAAAAGGACCACCCCGACTTCTTCGGGGCAACAGGCGACGCGTCGGATCTGCTGACGGACGCGATGGACTGGCATGCGCTCAGGAAAAAGGAGCAGCCGAAGATCGAAGTGAAAAAGATAGCCTGGGAGAACAAAATCCCCGAGGAACTCTTCCCGCCATGCATCAAGCTGATACTGGAAGGGCTTGAAGACGGCAAAAAGAGGAGCGTGTTCACACTCATGAATTTTCTCAGGATGATGAACTGGACGCCCGAGGAGGTAGAGCAGAAAGTCTTCGAATGGAACTCAAAGAACAGGCCGCCGCTGCCCGCGAGCTTCCTGACATCCCAGCTGAGATGGGGACAGAGGAACCAGCTCAATCCCAACAACTGCTTCGACGACAGGTATGTCTCCATAGGCGTGTGCAGGCCCGACGAGATATGCAAGTTCATGAATTTGAAGAGAAATAGCAACCCGATAGCGTACCCGTTCAAGAAGATGAAACCTAAGCAGCGCATCAAGAAAATGCGGGGCTTCTCATGCCTTTGCGGGAAAGAATTTCCCACGGAGCGGTCTCTTGCCTTGCACAAGGGCAAAGTTCACTAGTGATTTTAATAGTTTTAACTTATACTTCTCTTTATCCGCGGCATTGTTCAAAATGTTCACGGTATACAAACAATGTCGGGATGCCATTTTCCGAGGAAAATATCATGCTCACATTCGACAAGATCCGTGACATGGAGCGGCTGGAAAAACAGAGCAAGAAGCTGCAAAAAGCGCCCGAAGACGTGGTCGCACAACTGAGGGAATACATAAAGCGAAAGGAGAGGGGCGAGAAGACAAGTTCTGACATCACAGAGCTCGAGAACATCAAGGCGACCATAAAGCGGCTGTTCGAGCTCCGCGAAGGAAAGATACTTTCCGCCGTCCTTGATACTGTCAGGACAGGATTGCCGCCGGAAAACATGAGCCAGCAGGAAGAGTCATTGTTCTACAGGATGACAGACGAGCTGAAAAAGTACAGGGAGGAATTCTTCTCAGAGCTCGGCAAGGAGGAGAAGACCTCGATACCGATGTACCACGTCAGGAAGACGCTCCCAACATTCGTAGGACCCGACATGAAAACATATGCCTTGAAGGAGAATGACGTAGTAAGCATACCTTCCCCTCTGGATGAATTGCTGTTGAAGGAAGGCGTGATTGAGAAAATTGGCTGAAGATGATTTAACCTTTTCTGACGTATAATTTTTATGGGCTATGAAAAAGGCGGGCACGAGAAAGGGCATGCCGAATACCATCTTGACAAGCCCAAAGAACAGGCAGAAGAGAAAGCAGAGCTGCCGACATTCCAGCAAATATTCAACGAGCTGCCGACAACCGGAAGCATAATATCTTTTTCTGTTTTTAACAACGGAATAGTTTATTTCTCCTCCCTCGACACCCATGTATATGCATTAGATGCCGAAACAGGAGAAATGCTCTGGAAGTTCAAGACAGGCGGACCTGTAGTTTCTACGCCGCTTATTCATCGTGACCGTATCTATTTCGGCTCAAATAACGGGAATTTTTACTGCCTTGAATTGGATGGGAAATTGATATGGAAGAAAAACACGGGCAATATAATTGTCTCGTCTCCTATAGGGATAGGAGACAAGATTTTTATCGGCAACGGAGCTGGCTATTTTTTCTGCTTCTCCTCTGGGGGAGACGAATTATGGAAATTCAGGACCGGAGACGGAATAATGGCTATACCATCTACTGCGAATGGCATGATTTTTGTCGCATCTTATGACAAAAGCGTGTATGCTTTGGACCTTGAAGGGAATTTGCATTGGAAATTTACGCCAGGCGAAAGGAGCAGCGTAGCACTCGTAATGTCTGACGGCAAAAACATCTTTTCAGCCAACAAGCGCAGCTGGGACAAAGAACCTTGTGCAAAAAATTTCAGGCTTTATTGCGCATCTTATGACAATCACCTTTACTGCCTGGACATCGGCGGGAACGTGCTTTGGAAATTCAATTGCGGGACTTCGGTGCCAGGCGGAATTGGCGGTGACAATAGCACAGTCTACGTCGGTACAATAAGCGGATTGATATATGCAATTGACGCTCTCAGCGGGAATGAGAAATGGTCTTTCCGGACAGGCGGGATGATAACTTCCGGCGCAGAGATCAAGGACGGCAGGGTTTATTTCACGTCATTTGACCAAAAGCTTTACTGCCTGTCAGAAAAAGGAGAAAAACTTTGGGATTTCATGACAGGCGGCCCTATTGTTTCACGGCCTTTTCTCGCAGGGAACAAGATATATTTTGGATCTTCCGATACGCTATTTTATTGCATTGACGCAGAGGAGAGAAACGTTGACTGGACATTCCGGGTGGGCTTTGGGCTACCTGATTCCTCAAAAAGTTTGATGCAGAATATCGTGAATGTTTTCACCGAGTATGACCGTAGAATCTTCAGGGTCTGGGTGCCTGAAACTGCTGTGAAGGAAAGTCCGCAAATAAATACAGCTGATTACGCCGCTAAGCTGGGCTTGGACAGCACATTCGCTTACGGTGGCTTAGGCTCATATCTTTCAAAAGGCAAGAAAAAAGACACTTATGGCAGGAATTAAGGATTTTCTATTCCGAATTCTACCATGTTGTTCCCGCTGGAATACACGGACTTGAACGACACAATGCCAGCTTTATCATCAAAGACGAACGGAAGGACATGCCTCAGTTCTTCCAGCAGGCTGTCCAGCTTGAAAATCTCTTCTGGCATGAGCCACACAAGCTCCCCTTCCGGGCATTGCTTCAGCTCGCCATACGCATAATCCGCGGTCAAGAAATTAACGAGAAGCTGTAAGTCCAAATCTTTTATTCTTACAATTCCTGTCGCCCTTATTTTGATATTCTTTATCTCAAGCCCCGTTTCCTCAAGAATCTCGCGATGGGCGCATTCGAACAGCCCTTCTCCAAGCTCGCGTTTGCCTCCGGGCGCCATCCAGACGCCGGGCATTATGAGCCTGTGCTGATTCCTGTGCAGCATCAGGTATTTTCCGTCTTTCTTTACATAACATTCCAAAGTGCCTATGATTTCTGCCATTTCATCACCATTTGGATATTGAGAACTTTGATTAACCCTTAATTTGTCAAAGTTCACAATAAGGATTTTGAACAAAACATATATTCAAAATCCTCTATTGCTATAAATACTTTAAATTTTAGATTACAACACTGATAGTCATGAAAATGCCGAAGAACCAGAGGAAATACTGCCCTTTCTGCAGGAAGCACACGGAGCATATTGTCGAAGAGGCAAAGAGGAAGCCCAGAAGGCAGGACACGCGCAGCCAAAGGCGGTTCCTCCGCAAGATGAAGGGCTACGGCTCGTTCCCAAAGGAGAACCCAAAGGGAAGGGAAAAGCCGACCAGAAAGCTGGATTTCCGCTACAAGTGCACCGTCTGCAACAAGAAGCACAGCATAGGCGAGGGTTTCCGCGCGAAAAAGTTTGAGCTCACGAAGGTCGGGGAATAATTAACCCTTTTCTTTTAGGAAAAGAAAAGCCCTACTGTAAAAGAAAAAGATTAACGGCGGCTCACTGACGTTCGCATTTGGCAAGAAAAGGGTTAAGTGGAAAAACAAGTTATAGTTAAGGGGTAATAAAAAGTGGTTCTCGAATTCATCTTCGGGTTTTTACTGAATTATCCCCCAGCTTTTTCTGTTTTCGTCTTCTCTATCATCATACTTTTTGTCATAAACATCTTCTACAAGATACTCATCAACCAGAACGATGCGAAACAGACGAAGGAACGGACAAAGGAAATAAGCAGGCAGATGAAAGAGGCGCAGAAAGCCGGCGACAAGGACAAGAGCAAAAAGCTCATGGGCGAGCTGATGTCGCAGAACAGCAAAATGATGAGGATGACGATGAAGCCGATGATAGTCTCGCTAATCGTGGTAATAATCCTGCTCCCTTCGCTCGCTACTTTTTACGGGGATAAAATCGTAACGCTCACGGACAATAAGGGAAGCGTTGCCCTGGACGGCACGGCATACCAGGTCGAGAAGAGCGGCAGCACAGTAAAGGTTGGAGAGAATTCCTGCAGCATGCCGTGCACAACTGAAATAGCCGGAAACGATTACAGGATACTGCCCGAGGGAAGCAACGTCAAGCTCGCGCAAATCGTGGCGGTGACACCATTCAGCATTCCATTCCTGGGAAACAGCTTCGGGTGGCTGGGCTGGTACATAATCTGTTCGATACCTCTCGTAATCATTATCAGGAAAGCAATGAAGATCTACATGTAATAAACTTTTCTTAGGAAGAAAAGTTTAATCAAAAGAAAGGACTTCTAATTTCTTAAGGACTCAAAGTTAATTCTAATCATGGAATTCATAACGAAGAGCCATGACGTCTCTATGCGCGGCACGTATCCGGGCGCGCGGCCAATTGAGCAGCTTGTCCAGAACGGATTCGTGCTGCTCGACAAATGGCCCGGGCCGACGAGCAGGGATGTGGCGTCTACAATAAAGAAAATCCTCGGCGCGAGCAAGGCCGGACATTCCGGGACCTTAGTGTTGTAAGAAACAAGGAAATCCCGGCGTATCAGGTGTTTTGCCCATTTGTTTAGACAACGCCACGAAAATCATGCCCGCCCTGCAAGGTTTGGATAAAGAATATGTCGGCATCATGCATATCCATCAGGATGTTGATGAGCAAGCGATTCATGCTGCAGCAAAGAAATTCGTCGGCAAGATCAAGCAGACGCCTCCCGTGCGGTCGGCTGTCGTGCGGAAGGAACGGGAAAGAACTGTTCATTCTTTCGACGTGCTTGAGATAGGCGGGCGCGATGTCCTTTTTCGGATAGCGTGCGAAGCCGGGACATACGTCCGCGTCGTCTGCCATCAGATTGGAAAACTCATCGGCGGGGCGAACATGACAGAGCTGCGCAGAACACGTGTAGGGCCGTTCGGCGAAGAAAAATGCATAAAAATTCAGGATATTGCCGACTCGTATGCGGAATGGAAGGAAAACAGCTCGGACAAAATCCGGGATTTTGTCCTGCCGGTTGAGGAAGCCGTGGAACACATCAAGAAAATAATAATCAAGGATTCTTCTGTTTTTTCCGTGGCCAGCGGCTCGCCGCTGTACAGCACAGGCATATCGCGTCTGGAGAAGAACATCGCTGCAGAGGAGATGGTTGCCATATTCACGCTGAAAGGGGAGCTGGTTGCATTAGGCACTGCAAGGATGGATTCAGAGCAGATGAGGAAGAAAGGAATGGCAGCAAAGATCGACAGGGTCATAATCGACAAGGCCGCTTACAAGATGTGATTGGAAAGCAGGGCGAGAAAATTACTTATTAAGACTGCCTCAAGTTTTTATAGAATCGCATAGAGAAAATAATGGATGGTTCTTGAGTACATAGGAAGAGTTGTAGTCAATCTTCTGGCAGATGACGGCAGTCCTTCTGCTGCTTACGCTGTAATGGTCAGGTCGCCGCCAAACAAAGCGAGAAAATTTTATGACAGAGGCGACAGACTCTACATGGGACCTTTGGTAGAAGGCTCCGAGCCCACCGTACAGAATGCGGGCCTGATTTTCTATAATACAATGCTACAAAAAGGCAACGCATTATTTGTCACGAACGGCCAGCAGACCGACGGAAGAACCTACAACGGCAAAAGGCCAGAAATAAGTTTCGAAGACACTTTTTTTCCAACCGCTGAACCAATTACTACATCAGAAGAAATAATGCAGCAGTGGGGTTATGAGCAGGATTCGATGAAGACGCCGCGCGTAACATTGGCAAGATTTCCAAATATCGGATTATTTTCCATAGCTTCGGAATACAATGGCGAGACAAGAGCAGACGCGATTGTTCACCAGCCAGGCTTCACTCCACGCGGGTTATCGACCTATGAAATAGTGGATGGTCAGGCAGTAGCGAGGCATATTGCAAACTCTGGTGAAATACAAAAATGCCTCGTAGAAATACCTATAGGCGGCAACTCGCCAGAAGAATTGGCAGACAGCCTGTTCCATGCAATGCATCCGGATCTTGTCGTAGCAAGTGCGGCCGCTGTTTTCCGGAACGGCAAATGGCAGGTTGCCTTCAGAAACAGGTTTGGGACGCCGGAAGACCTGGAAGCTTACAAGGCGGAGCGCGGATTGCAATGAGCGATCCTCTTAAGACCCAAAATTTAGGAAACCATCCTGATATACTTCCTGTCGGAGATGTCCAATTCCAAAAGGCAAGGGACCTTAGGTATGGAGAAAACCCAAGCCAGACAGCTGCTATGTATGCTTCTCCTCAAGGAACATTCCTTAGCACCCTCAAGGAATTGAAGACCGGAAAACAGGGTCCTTCCCAAACAAACATGGAAGACATGGTTTATGGGGCTGTGACACTGGGCTATTTCAAAGCGCCTTCTGTGGTCATAATGAAACACCTGAACCCAAGCGGATTTGCCACGCAGTACGCACCAGAACCATTGAGTGCTACATATAGGAAGGCCAGGGAGGGGGATTTCAGGGCCGCCTTTGGCGGGACTGTTTTGTTCAATATGCCGGTAGATTTAGAAACTGCTGATGCACTGAATGAACTTTTCAGGGAAGTCATTGTAGCGCCAGGCTTTGACGAGGGAGTTGTTGACAGATTCAAAGGAACTGTAAGGGTTTATGAATATGATGAAAGACAATTTAGTGCAATCCCAAGGTATGCAAATTCTGAAAGAACACCGATTATAAAACAACTGCCCGATGGAACCTTGATAAGGTCTAATTTGTTAGTTACCCCGATAAAAAATTGGCAGGATCTTCAAAAGTATGCTGTTGGATCTCGGCAGTTTACTGCTGATGAAACGGGCGATCTTCTAAAAAAGAATAAGGACAAAACTCCAGATCAGATTGAAGCTACTCTTAGAGCTAACAGAACCCCCCATGACGGGGAATTCCGCGACCTTTTAACAGGATACAGGATAAGATTAAGATCCAATTCCGCCAGAATGGTCAGGAATGGATACACGGTTGCGCTGGGCACAGGACAGCAGGACAGGGTCATGTGCGTTGACATTGCCGAATATAAAAACAGAAAATTAATGGAGCTTGCTGACAAGGAAGAAAGAAATAGGTATTTTGATTATTTTGTGCCGGGCTCTGTTTTGGTCAGCGACGGATTCTTCCCGTTCCCGGACAGCATTGAGCTTGCCCGCAAATTTGGAATAACTGCCGTCTTGGCGCCGCATGGCGGAGATCATTTCCTGGATGTTGTCCAAGCTGCGAATGAATCTGGAATAGCCTTTGTAGACCTTCCAGGAGATCTCAGGTTCTTCGCGCATTATTAAAAGTCCTGATTCTTAATTATTCCTATGCTATCAAAGCAGCTTCTTGACGTCATAGCGTGCACGAAATGCAAGGGCGACCTGGACTACGACAAAAAGAGGAACATATTAGTGTGCAGCAAGTGCAGGCTGAAATACAAAGTCCTGAAAGACATACCTGACATGATGCTCGAGGATGCCGAGAAATTCTGATTTTAATATTTTTCTGAAAAATATGAGCAATGAGTTATATTCGGATTCTTGAGTTTGGCTCGCAGACAACCGACCGTATTGGCACGCGGTTCGAGCAAATGGGCGTCCCAGTCAAATACGGGCCAAGCAATATGCGCGCGCCGGACTTGACAGACGCCTCAGGGGTCGTGCTTTCCGGCGGCCCAAAGGGCGCCAAAGATCCCAATGCTTATCCATACGATCCAGAAATATTCTCTATTCAGCGGCCTATTTTGGGAATCTGCTATGGTCATCAGTTAGGCGCGCGATATTTCGGCGCTGAGCTTCACAGAAGAACAAAAGAATATGGGGAAACCAATGTGGATATCATTTCACATGATCCCCTTCTAGACGGATTTGGAAACAGGTTTAGAGGCTGGATGAACCATGGCGATTCAATAACACAAGGCGATTTCTCCACATTAGGATACACGGAAAAAGGCGTGCCTGCCATAATCAGGCGTGGAAATTTCTTCGCTGTCCAGTATCATCCCGAAGTCAGTCATACTGAAAATGGAAGATTGCTTCTCAGGAATTTTGCGGGAGAGTGCGGGATCACAACGCGAGATGTAGGCTTTGGTGTCGACACGTTTATTAAAGAAGCAATGCTCAAGCTGAAAGAAGATGTAGGCAACAATACCATTCTTGCTTACGTCAGCGGCGGCGTTGATTCGACAGTTGCCGTTATGCTTGCAAAACAGCTTGGATTGGATATCGTGCCAGTCTATATTGAAACCGGGTTCGGAAGAAAGGACGAGGCGCGATTCGCGTATGAAAATGTTTCACGCCTGCTTGGCCAGGAATTGTACGTACACGACGAATCCGAGCGGTTTTTAGCAGGACTTTCAGGCATACATGATTCTGAGGCAAAAAGAAAAGCCTTCCAGAGGATGTATAATGAAACAAGGGCGCGGATAGAACGAAGATTTGATATATCAGATACCATCCTTTTTGACGGAAGCCTCGTGACGGATTATCGTGAGAGCGGGAAAGAAACAGGGACAACAAATGCCGGAGCAACCGTGGACAAAATAAAGACGCATCACAATTCAGATGACTGGGAAGGCAGGAAAATTGCCCCATTGTCGGGACTGACCAAAGAGCAGACGCGAATGGTAGCCAGGCACATCGGGCTTCCAGCTAGTATATCAGAAAGGGTGCCGTTCCCCGGTCCGGGGCTTTCTGTAAGATTTCCGACAGCTTATTATGAAGTGCCGCAGGAGCTTTTCCAGAGCGCAGAAGAAGCGGCTCTTTTATATGGCATGCATGCGTTCGTGCTGCCTAGAAAAGGCGTTGGACTAAAGGGCGACAGCCGGGTTCTGGAGCATGTTGCTGTCATTTCCGGCGAGCGCGATTGGAGTAATATTCGACGCACATCTAAGCATCTTATAGAGGAACTTCCGATATGCCGAGTGATTTATATGGCAGACGAATTACACGACCGTGGAATGCGCCCCACGGATGGCGACTTCAACAAGGCTTTGAATTATCCACTCACGAGAGAAAACCTCGACAGGCTGAGAGAAGTAACAGATGTCATGGAAACGACGACAGCGGATTTTGGCGTGCACTATTCCCAGATGCCTGTATTCTCTTTCGGCGGACCCTACGGATGGATTAATGTCGGCAGAGATGTCGATTCAGAGGATTTCAGGACATGCAGACCGCTGAGGAGACCCGATGAGTTTCCCTGGGAATGCTGCGATGAAATTGAAAGAAGGCTCAAAGAAAGACTTGGAGACGAATCTGGCATGACCGCATTTGAAGTTTCCGACAAGCCAGGCGGCACAACGGAACTTGAATAACCAGCGGCGAAAAAACATCACACGTTCTTCTTGAGACCTTTCCACCAGAAGCCGTCCGACTTTTCTATCTCAGCCAGCAGCTTTTTTGCAGATTGCGTGACCATGACTTTCCTTATCCTTTCCAGGAACTCCTCCGAATGCTTGTAGCCGTTTACCAGATATTCTTTGGCAGTGACAGCTGCTTCCAGATAATCAGCATCCTTCGCCACAATCGCTTCCTTTGTCTTCTTTGCGTTGAATTCCTTTATCAGCTCAACGTACTCGTTTCCCACAGAAGACGGCAGGAGCTTTGACTGGTCTGCAGCCGCTTTTGCCTCGCCCTCCTCTGAGTTGAGATACGAGGCGGCAACCTTGTGTAAGTCGCCTATCCTTGTCTCGGGGATATCATGGAACATCAGCATTCGCATGACCTTGTTCTTGTCGCACTTTTCAAGCTCAGCCAGCATGTAGCCGATGACTACAGCGCGATAGGCGTGGGCCGCTATAACTTCCGGCTTGGATATTCCTGTCACAGACCAGCCGGCGCGTTCCGTGCGCTTCAGCGTTCCGAGCTCGAAGAAGAATTTCGTTATGTCTGCAATGTCGCTCATAGAGTTCACTTCAAATTTTCAAGACCCTTCGACCAGTTGAATGCATTCTGCTTCATCAACTCTTCGAAAAGCCTCTTTGCCGATTCTGTCGTCAGGAGCTTGCTGTTTTGCTGAAGCCAGTATTCCGTTCCAGTATAGCCAACATCGGCATACTCTTTTGCCTGAAACAGCAGCTCGAGAATATCCGCATCCCTGGCCACCAGAGCCTCCTTTGACTTTTTTTCAAAGAACTCGAACATTACCGAGAGTATCTCGCTGCTTATTGATTCCGGGAGATTCATGAGCTGGTCTTCCAGGACTTTTATTTCCGTCTCGCTCTTGTCGACGTAGCGCTGGGCGACCTTGTCTATGTCGCCGATCCTGACCTCGGGTATGTCGTGGAACAGGCACATCTTCACGACTTTCCCGACATCCGCATTTTCCATCTTCGCGAGTATGTAGCCAACTATCACGTTGCGGTACGTGTGCTCCGCCACGCTTTCCGGGTTGCCAACACCCTCGGACTTCAGCCAGCCCCTCTTGATGCGCTTTAGCGTGCCGACTTCAAAGATGAATTTTGCTATGTCTTTCATTTGTATGACTTGGAAACAATCTTTTTAAAAGTGCTAACCATCTAATCCTATCTGAGCCGAGATGGCAGAACTTGGTAAAGCCCCTTTCTTTTGGAAAGAAAGTCCCTTGGGTTCAAAGAAACCCGTGTGGCTTCGCAATATTAAAGAAAGAGGCCAAGAAATGCGCAAGCCTGGAAAGCTTGTTCCTGGAAAAGACTGAAGCGTAAGCTTCTTTCGCCATTCGGGAGCGGGAGTTCAAATCTCCCTCTCGGCGCTCATATTCCTGAAAAGTCCAGCGTTGCAAAATAATCGTCTATTGTTTCAGGGCGCCTTATTCTTCGGATGCTGCCGTCGGGCTTCATAAGGAGCTCTGCCGACCTGAGCTTTCCGTTGTACTGGAATCCCATGGCATGGCCGTGCGCGCCGACATCGTGAATCACAAGCGTGTCGCCTTCCTTGACCTGCGGGAGTTCCCTGTCTATCGCAAATTTGTCATTGTTCTCGCAGAGGCTTCCTGTGACGTCACATACAAGTGTCTTCGCCTCGCCTTTTTTTCCCAGAACTGTTATGTGATGATATGCCCCGTAAAGTGCCGGACGCATAAGATTTGCCATTGTCGCATCCAGGCCGACAAAATTCTTGTATTTTCTGGCAACATGTCTTATCTTTGCCACGAGATAGCCGTTAGGTCCTGTTATGAACCTCCCGCATTCCATGAATATCTTTACTGGATGGAGGCCTGCCGGAACTATTATTTTCTCGTACGCATCCTTTATTCCTTCCGATAACTTGCTCATGTCAACTGGCTTGTCGCCGGGTTTGTGCGGGATTCCTATTCCGCCTCCCAGGTTGATGAACTCGAACTTTATACCAATCTCTTCATGAATTTCCACAGCGAGTTTGAACAGCATCCTGGCAGTGTCTATCAAATATTCCTCGTCGAGCATGTTCGAGACGACCATTGTATGTATGCCGAACCTTCTAACACCCTCGAGCTTCATGAGCTTGTACGCCTCGAATATCTGTTCCCTGGTAAGGCCATATTTCGCCTCGACCGGGTTGCCTATGATTATGTTTCCCGCCTTTAGCGGTCCCGGGTTGTAGCGAAAGCAGATAATGCCCGGAATGCCAGCAGCCTCCTTTAGCATTCTTATGTGCGTTATGTCATCCAAGTTGATTATCGCGCCCAGCTCGACAGCCTTTCTGAACTCCTCTCGCGGCGTGTCATTGGACGTGAACATTATGTTCTCGCCAACTATGCCGATTTTTTCAGAAAGAACCAGTTCCGGCATTGAACTGCAATCTGTTCCGAAGCCCTCCTCCTTCATGATTTTTAGAATATGAGGATTGGGCGTTGCTTTCACGGCAAAG